>Ga0326728_10014058_pt1 | contig 17149 bp, 11 predicted proteins | sample MB3enrmetagenome_FD_207602 | JGI IMG/M metagenome (GOLD analysis project Ga0326728, IMG submission 207602) | Lab enriched peat soil microbial communities from McLean, Ithaca, NY, United States - MB31MN | ecosystem: Environmental > Terrestrial > Soil > Wetlands > Peat | place: USA: New York...
GTTCGGTGCCGGTTGGATGGTGTCGACCGACCAGATGGCCGGTGGCAAGTCGGTGGCGAAACTGGAGGTTGTGCCCGGGGGAGCGGAGGGCAGTAAGAACGCCCTGAGAGTCGCGGGTGAGGTGACGACGGGGTTTGCGTATCCGTGGTCGGGCGCGATGTTTTCGCCCGGCACCGCGCCGATGTCGCCGGCGAACCTGTCGGCTCGCAAGGCCATCCAATTCTGGGCCAAAGGTGACGGCCAGACCTATCAGGTGATGGTCTTCTCGCAGCGCCTGGGATACCGTCCGGCGACACAGAACTTCGTTGCCGGACCGGATTGGAAGCAATTCACGCTGACTTTCGCCAGTTTTGGCGACCTGGATGGCAGCGACATCATGGCAATCGTTTGGTGTGCCGGGCCCAAGACGGGGACATTCGCTTTCGAGCTCGATAATGTGAGGCTGGAGTAGACGGAGTCCGAGCTCACCCAGGTCGAGGCGGCCCGCTCTACATTCTTTTCTGGTTGGAAACGACTAGAGATCGATCTGTTCGTTAGCGACGGCAGTTCACCGGAACGGCAAAAAAGATTTCTCACAGAGGCACAGAGGCCACAGAGAAGAAGATTCGCTGTTCTCCGTGTTCTCTGTGCCTCTGTGAGAAATTGGTTTTCTGTTCGGGTTCGCCGATAGCCGATGTCCCTCCAATCACCAAGGCCGCGAGTGGGAAATCCCCGGTCCACGAATGCGGCGGCAGTTTACCGAAACGGCAAAAACAAAGATTTCTCGCAGAGACGCAGAGGCCGCAGAGAAGAAGATTCTCTGTTCTCCGGGTTTTCTGTGCCTCTGTGAGAAATTGGTTTTCTGTTCGGTTCGCCGATAGCCGATGTCCCTCAATCACCAAGAACGCCAGGGGCAAATCCCCCGCCCAGGAATGCGCGAAGATGGTAGGGCATTCGAGTTTTTATGGACGCCCTCACCGTTCATCGTCTGCATTTCGCGTTCACGATTACCTTTCACTATCTGTTTCCTCAGCTCACCATGGGGCTGGCGCTGCTGATCCTGGTGCTGAAGACCATGGCATTGCGTACCGGCAACGAGCATTACAACCAGGCCGCCCGTTTCTGGACCAGGATTTTCGCCATCAATTTCGCCATGGGGGTGGTCACCGGCATCCCCATGGAGTTTCAATTCGGTACCAACTGGGCGCGCTTCTCGCGAGCCGCCGGAGGAGTGATCGGACAAACGCTCGCCATGGAGGGCGTGTTCTCCTTCTTTCTCGAGTCGAGTTTCCTGGGTGTATTCCTCTTCGGAGAGAAGCGCCTGGGACCGAAAGCGCACTGGTTCGCAGGTTTCCTGGTATTCGCCGGTTCCTGGCTTTCGGGCTTCTTCATCATCGCCACCGACGCGTGGATGCAGCATCCCACCGGATACCAACTCGGTCCCAACGGCGAGATCCTGCTGAGCAGTTTTTGGGGATTGCTGCTGAACCCGTGGATTTTCTGGCAATACCTGCACAACATGATCGGGTCGGTGGTGACTGCCAGCTTCGTGATGGCATCGATCGGCGCGTTCTATCTGCTCATTCAGCGGCACGAAGATTTCGGCCGCACCTTCGTCCGCCTGGGAGTGATCGCGGGAAGTATCGCCGCGTTTTTGATGGTGTTCCCTACGGGCGACGGCCAGGGAAAGAACATCGCCTATCTGCAACCGCCGACGTTGGCCGCCATGGAAGGCCTGTTCGAAACGGAAAACGGCGCGCCGCTGGCTATTCTCGGGCAGCCCGACGTAGACCATCAGCGGCTCGACAATCCCTTGGTAGTGCCGCGAGCACTGAGCTTTCTGACCTACCAGCGTTGGGGCGCCCAGGTGAAAGGACTGAACGATTTCCCCAAGGATGTCTGGCCGGATAATATTCCGATCTTATATTTCAGCTATCACATCATGGTGGGGCTGGGGACGGTGTTCGTGGGCGCGATGGCCATGGCGGCCTTCAGTCTGTGGAGAGGCAAGCTCTATACCGCGCGGCCTCTGTTGTGGATGTTGATGCTGATGCTGCCGTTCCCCTACATCGCGACCACTGCCGGCTGGGTGACCGCCGAATTGGGGCGCCAGCCGTGGATTATCTACGGACTCATGCGCACACCGGCGGGCGTGTCGCCGCATGTGTCGTCCGGCAATGCGATTTTCACGCTGCTGGGCTTCATGGGACTGTACACGGTGCTGGCCATGCTGGGTCTGCTGCTGGTGTACCGCGAGATCGACGAAGGTCCGGGGCATGTTGCCGTGAATTGAGGCCTGCTATGGAAACTGTCTGGTTCGCTCTGGTGGCGGCGATGATCGCCATGTACGTGGTTCTGGATGGATTCGATCTGGGAGCAGGCGCGATCCATCTCTTCGTGGCGCGCAATGAGGCCGAGCGGGACACCGTGCTGGCGTCCATCGGGCCGGTGTGGGACGGCAATGAAGTCTGGCTGATTGCCGGCGGCGGAACATTGTATTTCGCCTTTCCCGCGCTCTACTCTTCCAGCTTCAGCGGCTTCTATCTGCCTTTGATGATGGTGCTGTGGCTGCTGATTCTGCGCGGCATCGCCATTGAATTCCGCAATCATCTGCGCAGTCTGGTGTGGCAGCCGCTGTGGGACACGATATTCGCCGCGGCGAGCGCGCTGCTGGCCATTTTCTTCGGCGCGGCGCTGGGCAACGTGGTGCGCGGAGTACCGCTCGACCGCTCGGGCGAATTCTTCCTCCCGCTATGGACGGACTTCACGGCCGGCAAAGATGCCGGCATACTCGATTGGTACACCTTGTCGATTGCGGTGGCCGCGTTGCTCGCGCTAACGGTGCACGGAGCGCTCTGGGTGGCGCTGAAGACCGCGGGGGACGTGCACCGGCGCGCGCGCATGCTGGCAAAGCGTTTGTGGTGGGGCTTGGGGGCTGCGGTGGCGGTAATCACGTTGGCGAGTTTCCATGTGCAGCCGCACCTGAAAGCGAGCTACGCCGAACGTCCGTGGGGTTACGTTTTCCCGTTGTTGGCTCTGGTGGGGCTGGTCGGCATGCGACTGCTCGACGGTCGCCGCGAAGGCATGCAGGCGTTTCTCTGCTCCTGCCTCTTCCTGCTGGCTATGCTGGTGAGCGCCGCCTTCGGGCTATATCCCTACGTGTTGCCCTCGAACGGCGATCCCGCTCTCTCGCTGACGGTCGCCAACGCCGCCGCGGCGCCGTACGGGCTGCGGGTCGGGCTCTTCTGGTTCATTCCAGGCATCCTGCTGACCACAGGATATTTTGTATATACCTATCGGAGTTTCGCTGGCAAAGTTGGCGGCAGGACGGTTTGAAGATTACTCCTGCGGTGAACCCAGGGGTCTTGCGCAAAGTGCGCAGAGCGTACCCAAAGTCTTGCAACATGCGGCAGGCAGCGCACGTTCGGTGCCACGCCCTATGGCTGCCTATTTGGTGACAGTACAGCCTTCCTTGGCCAACGGCCGGGCCAGCCAGTGTCCGCTAGCGGGACGCGGATTGGCGCGCATGGGACAGGTTGTTCAACCAAATGCGCGAGGTGACCCGCTCGCGCGTAACGAATTTGACATCTTCTGGCCTGCGTGATAAAAGGTATACAATTCTTCCCAGAGATTAGTCGGTAGGAGGGGTGTAGCATCCTTATATTGCCGCGTCGCACTATTCCCCGTCGAACCAGGTTCGCATCACGGGACGGTTGTATGTGGGCAGTTAGCCATCGAGTCCTCAAGGGAAAGGAAACAATATGAGTTCAAGCAGAAGCGCGCTGGTATTATTCACCCTCATTTGCCTGACAGGTGGAGGGTTAACGGGGCAAACCTTCCGCGGAGGGATCTCCGGAAGCGTAGCCGACGCTTCCGGCGCAACCGTGGCCGGGGCGGCGGTCAGGCTGGTAAGTCCGGATACGAACCTGACCCGTGAAGGCATTACGTCTTCCACCGGCGAGTTCGTTTTTCAGGATCTCCCGCTCGGCAAGTACGACATTACCGTCACTCAGTCCGGCTTTGACACGGTTCACGTATCCGGCATCGTAGTCGACGCCGGCAGGATCGCCACCGTCGCAGTGAAGCTGGAAGTGGCCAGGCAAGCGACCACCGTCGAGGTGGCGGCCGAAGCCGTGGCGGTTGAAACTGCTTCGTCGGCGGAAACCAGCCTGATCGACACCAAACAGATCCTCGATCTTCCTTTGAACGGCCGCGATTTCACGCAGTTGCTGAAGTTCAACCCGGGCGCCAACGCCAACGGCTCCCTCAACGGCTCGCGCTTCAATGGCGTCGATTGGAAGATCGATGGGGCCGACAACAATGACCTGTGGCACAACGTCAACTCCGTCAATCAGGGCGGCGTGTCGGGCATTGCCGGTGTCGTCCTTCCGATCGACGCCATCGCCGAATTCTCCCTGCAAAGCAGCAGCAATGCCGAAGAGGGCCGGAACTCGGGTGGCATGCTCAATGTAGTGATCAAGACGGGAACCAACAGCCTCCACGGATCCGCATATTACTTCAACCGCAACGAGGCCCTGGCGTCAGCCGACTGGTTCACGCCTCCCGGTTCGCCCACCACGGAGTTGCGCAACAACCAGTGGGGCGGATCGCTCGGCGGCCCCATCGTAAAGAACCACACCTTCTACTTCGTGAACTATGAGCAGCAAAACTACCGGCAGGCTCTGAGCGCTCCGGGAACCACGCCCTCCGGCGCGTGGGTCTCCCAGGCTGAAGCGGTGATGGCCGCCGATGGAGTCGCCGTGAACCCGCTCATGCCGAAGGTGATCGACTACCTCTGGCCGGCCGATAGCCTGACGGGTGGCGCGGTGGTGCACAACTACGCCGGTGCCGGCATTAACCTCTCCAACAGCTACAACGGCGTGATCAAGATCGATCATCAGTTCAACGACCGGAACAATATTGCGCTACGCTACTTTGGCGGCACCGGCAACCAGGTGGAATACATCGGTTCGGCCATGCCCGACTACTTCCAGTTGTGCCCCAGCCGCATGCACAACTTCTCCCTGGTTTACAATTTCGTGATTACGCCCCGCTTCGTGGCGCAAACGCTGCTTGGGGTGAACTACTTTAAACAGGTCTTCGACGATGCCAATCACGGCTTCAATATGGCTTCCGTCGGGATGGATACCGGCGTCACCAACCCGTCGGACTATGGCGCCCCGAATATCAACATCGCCGGCTTCGATTCGACCGGCCTGACGCCGCCTTTGGGCCGCATCGACACCACCGGCCACGTCGACCAGACCTTCACTTACACGGTCGGGTCGCACCAAATCCGTTTCGGCGGCGATTACCGGTATTCGCGCCTCGACGTGTATTACGACGCCCTCGCGCCCGGCAGTTTTACGTTCGATGGCACACAGGGACCGTATGCCGCCACATGCCCGCAGGACACCTGGGAGGTGGGCGGAACATGTTCAGCCGCGGGCTCCCCCAATCCGAACCTCGATTCGCTGGCGGATTTCCTTGCCGGCCGCGTTGGCATCGGGCACGCCAGCATCGCCTATGGAGCGCAGCAGCGCATTTACAATCTCCAGGGATCTTCCTTTTTTGGCCAGGATAGCTGGAAAGTCACTCCTAAGCTGACCCTGAACCTTGGGTTGAACTGGGTGTATCAAAGTCCGATTTCGAACCCTAAGAACCTGATTTCGACTTTCATTCCCGCCGACGGCGGCATCACCTACATCGGAACGCATGGACTGAACACCCTCTGGCCGCGCGATCTGCACGATTTCGCTCCACGCTTCGGGTTTGCTTTCCAGCCGGCAGCCGGCGGCAAGCTGGTGATCCGCGGCGGCTGGGGCATGTACTATCAGATCCCCAACATTTCCTACTTCGGCAACAGTTCCGCATCCAACGGCGCCGCCACCGGAATTAACGAGAACATCGGCGGACCCGCGCCCGTGTTGACCGTGGTGAATCAATCGCCGATTACGCTGGTGTCGGGTAGTCCCATCTTCGCGGGCAGTTCGGCCACCGGCCCTTATGGCGGATTCTCCGTCAGCCAGCACTTCGTCGACGGTTATAGTCTGAATACGACCCTCAACCTGCAGTATCAGCTGGCAAAGGATGTGGTGGGTGAGTTTGGATACTCGGGCAGTTTGAGCCACCACTTGCCGGACACGCTGGATATCAACCAGATCCCGATCGGCTCTCCCGAGGCGGTCACCTCGCGGCCCTATTACAGCCAGTTTCCCAACCTCGCGGCGATCAATGAAGTCCAGTCCGTCGGCAATGGCCATTACAACAGCATGATCGGGTCGCTGCGGAGCACCAATTTCCACGGCATTACCACCAAGCTCAGCTACACGCTGGGGCACTCGTTGGACGACTTGTCGTATGCGCGCGGCATCATTCCGCAGAACAGCTATTGCCTGAAATGCGATTACGGCAATTCGGATTTCGACATCCGCAGTTCGTTTTCCATGTTTCTGAGTTATGCGTTCCCTCAGCCCTCGAAACACCAGGCGCTTTTGGGCGGCTGGCAGGTGAACACGCTGCTCTCCTTCTTCACCGGCACACCGTTTACGGTCTATTCCGGCAACGATTCGAGCGGCACGTCCGAGTTCGCCGACCGCGCGCAAGTGACCGTCAACCCCTTCTGGAATGTGCCCGCTCCGGATCGGGCCACCAGCACCTATTACTGGTTCAATCCGGCAGCCTTCACCCTGCCGGCGCCAGGCACGTATGGGAACGAGTCGCGCAACGAGTTCTATGGACCGCCCAATCACCAGATCGATCTATCGGTGTTCAAGAACATCAAGATCGGCGAGCACGTTGCCGCTCAATTCCGGGCGGAGGTGTTCAATATTTTCAATTTCGTGAACTACTCCGGGCCGGCGAATAACGCCTCCGGCAGTAACCTGGGACAAGTCGGCTCGACCTACGATGTATCGTTCGGCGCGCCGGGGATCGGCCCGGGCGCTCCCCGCAACGTGCAGTTGGCTCTGAAGCTGCTGTGGTGAATCCGGAAGCCTCCGATTGGCGGGCGTCCGCGAATTCACTGGCAAGAGACACGGCCATCGCGCAAAGTTCCGGATGATCTGGTGAAACCGGAAGTTGCAGACCGGTCTCCTATGGAATACCGCCGCCCAATGTCGAGCTAATCAGTAGATCGAAATACGGTGCTTGTGCGGCGGTTGCGATGCCGCCGTGCGCTCTGCTGTTGCGGCTGGCGGAGGAGCCGCCCACGCATTGCTGCGGCAATGCTATCGGACGCCGTTCAGAGCCGGCCCTCAGGCCATTTGGAACGGACGGACCTGAAGGGCGCGCTCGAGTCGCCGCATCGTGCATACTCCGACTTCTAAACGGGGAGCAGTGCCTAATCACTCCCAGCGTTGAAGGCATGCACTTCTGCGAGCTTGGTCCGATCGGAAGCGAGTCTTCGGAGTCGGTACCTGCGGCTATCGACGAGAACTTTCCGGAGCGGGAATCGTGGCCGCAAGTGCACCTGTTATAATCGCGATTCTCTTGTGGGCGATGCGAAAAAGCAGGAAAAGCGACGGCGGGTGCTGAAGGAACGGCGCGCCGCGCAAGATCGCGACTTCGACCGCGAGGAAGCTCGTTATCTGTACCGGTCGGCACTGGAGATTGAGGAGGTCGACCCTCCGGGAGCGGCCAGGGCCGCGAAAAAGGCGCTCCATCTCGATCCGGACCTCTATCCCGCGCTTGACCTGCTGGCACGCATTCACTTTGCCGCCGAACAATACGATCAGGCAATTTCTTATCTCCAAATGCTGCGGAAGTACCCGCAAGCCGTTTCGGCAGGTTACAACCTGGGGCAGTCAAACCTGGCGCTGGGGCGCACCGAAGCGGCGCTGGAGAATTTCCGCGAGTTCCTCGAGGCGACGCGCGCTTTGCGGGGCCGTGAGTGGAAACATCTGCGGGACGAAGCCAGGAGGTTGTGCGCCGATCTGGAGAAATCAGCCGCGCCGATCATCGTCACGCCGCCGGCTCCGCGGACGCCGCCGCAGCCGAAGGAGACTCCGGCAATCCCGGCCGCCCCACCCGCCACGCTGAAGACGGCGGCCCGGCCGCCGCGGGTCTCGGTCGATTTCCTTCCTGCTCCACTGCCGATATTCAACCAAACCGAGACTTTCCTGGCCGACTATCTGCTCCGGCGGCGGCTGTTGGAACTTCGGATCGCGCAGAGCTTCGAAGATCTCATTTGCCTGTCCTCGTTGCGCGGTGTCGATACTTACGTGTATCAGCAGGAGACGGTAAGGCGCGTGCTGCGCCATTTCAAGGGGCGTGCGCTATTGGCCGACGAAGTCGGGCTCGGCAAGACCATCGAGGCGTGCCTGGTGCTGAAGGAGTACTGGGCGCGCGGCATGGCCCGCAAGGTTCTGGTGCTGACGCCCCCTTCGCTGGTCTCGCAATGGAAAGGAGAGCTGACGGAAAAATTCGGTCTGGCGCCGGCCTCCCCGGACGATTCCGGCTTCCGCTCCGAACCGGCGCGGTTCTGGCGCGAGGAGCCTTTGGTGGTCGCCTCCATCGCGATGGCACGTTTGGAGCCGCACGCTACGGCGTTGGCGGGGATTGCATGGGACATGGCGATCATCGATGAGGCGCATTGCCTGAAGAACCGCACCAGCGCCAACTGGAAACTGGTGAACTCGCTGACCAAGAAGTTCATTCTCATGCTGACGGCCACGCCAGTGGAGAACAACCTGCTCGAGCTCTACAACCTGATCACGGTGCTGAAGCCGGGACTGCTCGCCACCGAAGCCGAATTTCGCAAGCAGTTCCTGCTGCCGGGCAAGCCAAGATCTTCACGCAATCCCGAGCGGCTGCGTGAGTTGCTGGGCGAGGTGATGGTCCGAAATACGCGCTCGGCGGTGGACGTGCGACTGCCCCACCGCATCGCGGCCAGCGTGGTGGTGCTGCCCGCGCCAGGCGAGGCGCGGCTGTACGGCATGGTTTCCGACTATGTCGCCGAGCGGTACCGGGCGGCCAAGGCAGGAAACGCGCCCGCCCAGACCATGGCCCTGCATCTGTTGCAGCGGCAGGCCGGTAGCAGCGCGCCCGCGCTGGCTCGCGCGGTCAGGCGGATGCTGGCTGAAGGCGATAAGCTCGGGGCGTCCGACCGCCTGAAACTGGAGGCGATGGAAGAGATCGCGGGCCAGGTGGCGTGGACCGGCAAGGGCCTGCAACTGGGCCGCATGCTGGCGGAACGGGACGCCAAAACCGTGGTGTTCACCGAGTTCACCGCCACGCTGGAACATCTGGCGGAAATTTGCGAGCAACATTCTCTCTCTTACGTGCTGTTCAGCGGCGAGATGTCGAAAGCCGAAAAGGACGCCGCCATCGCCCGGTTTCGGGATGAGGCCAAGGTTCTGCTCTCGACCGGTTCCGGCGGGGAAGGGCGCAATCTTCAGTGCGCCAACACGGTGATTAATTTCGACCTGCCGTGGAATCCGATGCGCCTGGAGCAACGCGTCGGGCGCGTTCACCGCATCGGCCAAACCGAAGAGGTCTACGTCTTCAACTTCTGCCAGGCCGACACGGTGGAAGAACAGTTGCTTCGCGTGCTGCATGACAAGATCAACATGTTCGAGCTCGTGGTGGGCGAAGTGGATGCCATTCTGGGAACGCTGGATGAGGGCGACTTCGCCGGGCTGGTGCTGGAACTATGGCTCTCCGGACGCGGCTCCGGCCGCGTCGGGCAGACGTTCGATGAATGGGCGGAGCGTCTGATTGCCGCCAAGCAGCAGTATGCCGAGGCCAAGCAGTTGGATGAAGCGCTGTTCCAGCGGGATTTCGAGGTGTAGCCGGTGATCGGAATTCAGGAGTGGATCTGCGACCTGCTGATGAGCCGCGGCGCGTTGGTGGAGTCCGGGGAAGATGGCCGAATCCGAGCCCTGTTGCCGGCCGAGGTGGCCGCTTCGCTGGGCACGGCCGAGTGGCTCTCGCTGGACCTCGGTCACGGCTCGGCGCAGGACGCAGCCAGCGACGACGCCGATTGGTTGGACCGTATGGAGCGCCTGCTTCCCGCCCAACCGTTTCTTGTGTGCGCTCGATTCCTGACCTCGCAATCGCCTCCACCCATCCATACCAGCGCTGTCCTCGATTCGGAGCTGGCCATCCAGAACGGCATCTATCGCCTGGTGGGCGATTGCGCGGCGGCCGCAACCTACTTGTTCTTCACGTTTCACTACACGATCGAGTCGGATGACCGCAGCACGGGCGTTGTGACCGTCTCGATCAATGCAGATGCCGGTTCTCTCGTCAACATGCCCGAGAACTTCCTGTCGGGTATCCGCGACGGGTTGCGCGAGGACCCTGGGATTGCCGATTCCGGCGTGGTGGAACGCTGGTATCCGGCCGCCGTCCGGGCGGTTCGCGCCGCCGCCCGCAACCACGCGACGCAGGTCGAGGAAAATGCCAACCGCCGCTTGGCCCGCGATGCCGAGCGTGTGGAATCGTATTACGCCGGGCTGCTGGCCCAAATCGAGAAACGTGTGGCGAAGCGGAGCAACGATGCCGCGGCGGCCGAAAAGGAGCGCAGCCGCGCGCGCGCCACCGAGGCCGATCGTGCCGCCAAACTGGAAGACCTTCGCCGCAAATATGCCCTTCGCATCCGGATCGAACCTGCCACGCTGCTGGCGGTTCGCGCGCCGGTGCGCCAGATCTCGGTCCGCCTAATCCGCAAGAAAGAAGAACGCGCCTATTTTCTGCATTGGAATTCCATCCTGCAGGTGTTGGAACCGCCCCTGTGCGAGCACTGTTCCGCACCAGCGCACCCGCTGTGGCTATGCGAGCGTGTCCACCTGCTCTGCAAGGATTGCTGGGTTCGTTGTGCGGATTGCTCGCGCTTCTTTTGCCGTGTCTGCCAGACTCGATGCAAATGTGAGACCGCGAATCGGCTCGCTTAAATTCGTAGGCCGTAAATTATTGATTTGAATGGTGGGCGCGACAGGACTCGAACCTGTGACCTCCTGCGTGTGAAGCAGGCGCTCTAACCAACTGAGCTACGCGCCCTGAAGTGGCAGGCCAAAATCCAGTCTACCTGAAATCCCCATGGGTCGCTACTCCAGCCCCTCATACCCCACGAGCTCGATCCCATACCGCTCCAGGGCCGTCCGCGTCTCCGGCGCCGTCAACGCCTCCAGTTCGTGTTCGCGGCTCTCTTTCAATCGCGTCCGCGCGCCGCGCAGAGTCTCGCCGCAATACCCTGGATGGCACATCAATTCCGTGCTGCCTTCCGGAAGACAACCCAGCAATTCCACCAGTTCCGCCGTGCGGAAGCGGCCGGTAATCTGGAACCCGGCGAAATGGTCGGTGGTCCGGCACCCGTGTCGCGTGAGCACACGATGAAAGCGCCACCGCAGCAGTCCTATCGCGCTACTCGTGATCCGCTTCAACCGCGGCACCGTGCCGCGCAGCGCGTGGAGCGGGAAATCGAACGGCCGCCGCACCCAGCGGATGCCGAAAGCCTCGCTCAGGCGCGCCACCGCATCCAGCACCGGAGGCGCCAGGTGCGTGTGTTTATGCGTATCCAGGTGGGTCGGACGAATGCCGGCGTCCAGAATGTGCCGCACCTGCGCCGCCAACTCGTCGTACGGCCGTATTTCTCGCCGCGCCAGCGCCGCCAGCAGTTGTCCCACCGTGAGCGGAAGCGGTCTGCCCGAGACCAGCGACCGGTCGCCCACCAGCACCAGGTGACATCCGATGTCGAGCGAGGGAGTCTCGCGCGCCAGTCGGACCGCGTCCTCGAAGGCGGCGCCGTTGGCCATCAGGGTGGTCGCCGTCAGGATGCCGCGGCGATGCGCGTCCACAATGCCCCGGTTCACGTCGGGCGTGAAACCGAAATCGTCGGCATTGACCACCAATTGCTTGCGCACGCTCAAAATATTTTCAGGGTGAGGCTGAGGAATTTCTTGGGATTGGCGCGGATGTCCTTCACCAACGATTGCGCTTCGGCCGTGGTACTGTTCAACGTGTCGTAAAGCTGCGGGTTGACCAGAAGCTGTCCCACCGTGCCCTGCCCGGCGGAGATCTTGGCGAGCGTACCGTCGAGTCGATTCACCAGCGCCACCGCCTGCCGGTACAGCTCCTCGTCCTTAACCAACTTACCCGCGCTCCCCTTGCCCGCGTTGACATCGGCCATCAGCTTATTCAATTCCGCGATCGTCTGCTTCGCCTCGTCGAACAGCGCCGGATCTTTCAGCGCCTTCCCCACCGTACCCTGCCCCGACTGCACGTCCGCCAGGATGGCGTCCACGCGCTTCAACGGCGCGCGCACTTCCTGATACAGCTTGTCGTCGTAGATCAGCTTGCTCAGCGTGCCGTTCCCCGTGCGGATATCGGTGAGCAGCTTCTGACCCTCCACCGTGATAGCGTTAATGGTGTTGAACAGCCCCTCGTCTTTGAGCAGCTTGCCCAGGTTGCCCTGTCCCGCTTCCACGCCGGCCAGTAGATTGTCCACGCGATTCACGCTGGTCTGAAAGGTGCTCAGCAGCGTGGCCATCTGTTTCAGCAGTTCGGGAATGTCCTGCGACTCCAGCGGCCTCAATTCGGCGCCTTCCTTCACATGCTCCGTGCTCCGGCCCTGGGTGATGTTCAGAAACTTATCGCCCAGCAGGTTGGCCGCGCCGATCCCCACCACCGAATCCACGGGTATCTGGAGCAGATATTCCGGCTGCACCATCATGTCGAACCCCACGGCCCGTTTGGGATCGCGCGAGCCGGTCAGTTCCAGCCGGTCGAGGTACCCGATGGCGATGCCGTTGAGCCGCACCGCCGTGCCGTCGCCCAAGCCCGAAGCGTCGTCCATGTAGGTCCGCAGTAGAACGTTGTGCTTGAAGAGCCCGCCCTTGGCGCTGGTGAGCAGAAAGACCATCACGAAGAGGATCGCGAACGCCGTGATTGCAACCACCCCTACCCGCAGTTGCGACCAGCGTATCTTGGTGCTATCCGGCATCGTTTATTCCCGCGGTTTCACAAATTTCGATATATACACGTCCTGCGAAGCTTCCAGGAGATCCTGATCTCCCTCGAAAATCAGCCGCCCTTCCTTGAGCACCATGAAAGTGGTTCGCGCGGCATGGCCATCCGCGTGGCTGGCGGGTTCCAAGTTCCCCTGTTTCGAATTGTAGCGGAAATTTGCGATCAGGTTGCCGTCCTGATAGCGGTGCGTCACCATCAGGGTAGTGGTCTTGCTGGTGTCTCGCTCCTTGATCAGCAGCGCGATGATGGTGTGCGCCGTAATCGGGTCGAGCCCCGCGGTGGGCGAATCGTAAAGCATCAGCGGCGGCTCCGTCACTACCGCGCGGGCGATGGCTGCGCGCCTGCGCATGCCGCCGGAAAGCTCGCTGGGAAATTTCGCCAGCGTGCGGCCCAACTCGACGAATTCCAGCGCCTGTTTGACGCGTGTGCGCACCTCGCCGGGCGGACATTGAATGGCCTTCTGGTTGAGCAGCGGATACGCCACGTTGTCTTCGATGCTCATGGAGTCGAAAAGGGCGCTTTCCTGGAAGAGCATGCCGATGCGGCTGCGGACATCGAACAGTTCGTGTTCCTGCATGCCGCTGATGTCGCGGCCGAAGACGAATACCTTGCCGGAATCGGGCCGGACCAGCCCCAACGCCGTCTTTAACAGGACCGTCTTGCCGCTGCCGGCCGCGCCCAAAATGACGCGCGATTCGCCTTCGCGCGCTTCGAAGGTCACGTCCCGCAGCGCTTGCACATCGTCGAACGAGACGTTCACGCCCTCAAAACGCAGAATGGGTGGATTGCCGATCGCGGGCTCCATTTATGCGGCCTGGCTGACGAAAATCTTGGTGACCACCAGATCCAGGATAAACACCAGAACCGTGGCCATTACCATGGCCTGCGTGGTGGCCCGGCCCACACCCTGCGTGCCGCCGGTGGTCCGCAGGCCGTAAAAACAGCCGATGAGCGCGATCACGATGGCGAACAGAAACGGCTTCAGCAATCCCTCGCACACGTCCATTCCGTCGAGCGCCTGCCACGCCGTGAGCCAGTATTGCTTGGAAGGCAGGGCCAGGACGAAATGGGAGATCACCCAACCGCCGAATATACCCACGAAGTCGCCGATGATCACCAGTAAAGGCAACATTACGCCGGTTGCGATCAGACGCGGGGTTACCAGCTTCTGCAGCGGATCGGTGCCCAGCGCGCGCATGGCGTCGATCTGCTCGGTCACCTTCATGGACCCGAGTTCGCTGGCAATGCCCGAAGCGTTGCGCCCCGCCACCATCACCGCCGTGAGCACGGGTCCGAGTTCGCGCACCAGCGTAATCGAGACCAGTTGGCCCGTTTTGCCCACCTGCCCGTAGGTCGCCAGCGCGTGGTACATCTGCAGCGCCATCACCGCGCCGCTGAAGAATCCCACAATTACCACGATCAGCAGACTGCCCACGCCGATCGTGTCCATCTGAAAAAAGATATCGTCGGGGTAGTGCGGACTGCGAATAATGTTGCGGAACGCCCGGCCGGCCAACAAGCAGAATTCCTGAATCGAGAGGATGGGTTCTTTCAGCAGATCCAGCAAGTTAGGTCGGTCCCCGTCATCCGATGCTACCATAACTAAGAAGAACGCCAGCCATGAAGGGCCTCACCGATATTCCCGGCATTCGCGTGGGCCACGTTTCAGACTTTCAGGCCATCACGGGGTGCACCGCGATTGTCTGTCCGCAAGGCGCGGTGGGTGGAGTCGATATCCGCGGATCCGCCAGCGGCACCGAGGAAACGCCCCTCCTCGATCCCGGCCACCTGACGCAGGAAATTCATGGCATTCTCCTCTCCGGCGGCAGCGCCTTCGGGCTGGAAGCGGCCTCCGGTGTGCGGCGCTATCTGGCGCGTCAAGGCGTGGGTTTCGAGACCGGCGCGGGGAAAGTGCCGCTGGTCCCCGCGGCGATTATTTTCGATCTCCCGCTCATCCGCAACGATGTGCGGCCCACCGCTGCCATGGGCGAAGCGGCCGCCGCGGCAGCTACCGACGAGCCCGTGAAGGAAGGCTCGGTGGGGGCCGGCACGGGCGCCACCGTCGGCAAGATCCTGGGCCTGAAGCACGCCATGAAATCCGGTGTGGGCTCTTTTACGGTCACCCTTCCGGGCGGCGTTCTGGTCTCAACTTTGGCGGTAGTGAACGCGTTCGGAGATGTGCGCGATCCGGCCACCGGCAAAATTGTCGCCGGCGCGCGCACTACGCCGGACGGCTCCGATTTCGTCGATACCCCGGAGCAGATGAAGCGCGGCGCGGGCGGAGGCTTCGCCGTGCACAATACCACGCTGGTGGTGGTGGCCACCAACGTCCGCCTGACGAAAGTGCAAGCCAAAAAGCTGGCCGAGCAGGGCAGTCTCGGAATGGCGCGCACCATTTTTCCGGTGAACACCATGTTCGACGGCGACCTGGTCTTCGCCCTTTCATTGGGCGACCGCAAGGCGGACATCAACGTCCTCGGAGTGGCCGCGGCCGAAGCCGTGGCGCAATCGATCGTGCGCGCCGTCAAATTCGCCAAGACTCTCGGCGGCGTTCCCGGCCTGGGCTGAAGCTTCATTGGAGTGAAAACTGGAACTCAGTTTCGAAAACCTCGCCCTGTTGCTGCTCATCGCCTCCGTCGTGGCCATGCTCACGCGGCGATTGCACTTGCCCTACAGCGCCGGCCTGGTGGGCGCGGGAATGGTGCTGGCGCTGCTCCCCTTCGGCCCCACTTTGCGCCTCACCAAGGAACTCCTCTTTAATGCCTTGCTACCGCCGCTCATTTTCGAAGCGGCGTTTCACCTGGATTGGAAGCAGCTGCGGCGCGATTTGCCGGTGGTTCTGACACTGGCCACATTGGGGGTCGCCTTGTCGGCCGCGGTCACTTCCGCCGGCATGTATTATCTGGCCCATTGGGATTGGCTCAGTTGTGCCGTGTTCGGAGTGCTCATCGCCGCCACCGATCCGGTATCGGTAATTGCCACGTTCCGCGAGGCCGGCGCCCGCGGACGCCTGCTGCTGCTGGTGGAAAGCGAAGCGCTGTTCAACGACGGCACCGCGGCCGTAGCTCTTGCCGTGGTCGTCACCTTTGCCGGCGGCCACCAGCCGACCGCCCTCTGGGCTGCAAGTTTGCTGGCCGCCACTGTCGTGGGCGGAATGGCGTGCGGGGCGGTGGTAGGTTCTCTGGCGCTGTTGCTGGCCGGCCGCACCGAAGATCATCTCGTGGAAATCACTTTCACCACCATTGCCGCCTGGGGTTCGTTCCTGCTGGCCGAGCACCTCCACCTCTCCGGCGTACTCGCCACCCTCACCGCCGGCCTGCTCATGGCCAATTACCGCTCCCTCGGCGAGATCTCACCGCGTGGGAGAGAGGCCGTCGAGGCGTTTTGGGAATACGCCGCCTTCATCGCCAATTCGCTGGTGTTTCTGTTGATCGGCATGCATGGCGCGCACGCCAATCTTCTGGCCGTTCCCGTGGTGTCGGCGATTCTGCTGGTTACACTCGGCCGTGGAGCCGCCATCTTCCCGTGTTGTCTGCTCTTCGCGCGGAGCAGCCTGCGAGTCAAGCTTCGCCATCAGCATGTGCTCTTTTGGGGTGGACTGCGCGGCGCCCTGGCGCTCGCGTTAGCCTTGGGACTCCCGCCCGAAATTCCCCTGCGCGATCACATCGTCACCATCAGCTTCGCGGTCGTCGCCTTCTCGGTCTTCGTGCAGGGCACCAGCATGGCGCCACTGCTTCGCCGCCTCGGCGAGATCCCGGCGCCTTCCGGCTTTTGATTGTGGGGCCTGCTGCCGATTGTCAGGCGAACGGAACTCGACCGTCAGCCGGCTTGCACGCCGCCCAACAAATCTCTCGGCTTCGCCGCGGCGTGCCTTCGGGCGCGAAGCCGAGGAAACTTCCCCGGCTGCGACGACTGGTATTGGGCGGAGTCTTCGTGTAGGTAGCCGCCCAGGACAAGCCGAAGGCATGTCCGGCGGCGCGGCTTCGCCGCAAGCGGTCAGCCATCAGCGATCAGCCGTCAGCTTGCGGCTGTCGGCGTTTGGCTGTGGCTTTGCGGGCTCACGCCGGGCGGAGTGTACGGAATCGGCGCAGCCCGCAGAGGTTTGTTGCCTTGACACCAGTACCTTAACTTTAGCTAGCTGTGAGCCCCTCCTCCCCGCCGGTGATATCTTAGGAAGCTGGAGGTGCGGCTCCTGGGAGCC
>Ga0326728_10014062_pt1 | contig 17146 bp, 20 predicted proteins | sample MB3enrmetagenome_FD_207602 | JGI IMG/M metagenome (GOLD analysis project Ga0326728, IMG submission 207602) | Lab enriched peat soil microbial communities from McLean, Ithaca, NY, United States - MB31MN | ecosystem: Environmental > Terrestrial > Soil > Wetlands > Peat | place: USA: New York...
TTGATAAGGATGAAGGGGCATGCATCGCCAATCCCCCTTTGGCCGGCTAGAAGGCCCGGTTCTCGTGAGCGCCTGTCTCCTGGGCATCCGTTGCAGGTATGACGGATCATCAAAGACCCGCAGGTCCCTTCTGAACATACAGAACATTATCATTATTCCTGTCTGTCCCGAACAGCTTGGAGGGTTATCCACACCACGCCCGAATGCATATTTTGTTGGTGGAGACGGGGAGGCCCTTGTCAAGGGCAGGGCTTTTCTCAGAGATATACATGACCAGGATGTAACACATGCCTTTCTCTTTGGCGCCGGACAGGTATGTAAGGTTGCTCGAATTCTCGGGGCAAGATATGCTATACTAAAAGAGGAGAGCCCTTCGTGCGGTACTCATACAGTCTGGATAGAAGGGAATTTACAGCGCGGTTATGGCGTAACTTCAGCGATGCTTAAAGACCTGGGGCTTAGCCTGATGAATGAAGATGGGCTCATGTTGTGAAAAGGAGCTATGACATTATCGCATCGGGAGAGGGCATATCAGGGCTTTTTGCATGTGTGCTTCTCACGAGTAAGGGATTGACATGTTTGTGGGTTGATAATTCCCCGAACTCTCCCAACGCAGAGCTCTTGGCGGATACCCCGCTGTTGATCACAGAGACGTTTTCAAGGGGTCTCCTCGAACCGATTCTGAGTAAAGTCGATAAACGCCTGATGAAATTTATTGAGCCTGAGCACGGGCTTGTTTTGCAATTGATGGATTCCTCCGAGGCCATCATCAGGGAACCCGGGATAACAGATAGTGCCCGGTCCAGAGTCAAAAAGAGCAATGAGACGTATCTTTCACTGATCAAGAAGTCATCTACAAAGCCACAGCGCTACCTGAGGCAGCTAGGGAGCAGGGCCGTCACCCATGAGTCATGGGAAGATATCATAGGGTCAGCCCTTAGTTCTCCGGAGGCCGGACGTCTGGCTCAATTGAAGGCCCATGTTTCCACGTATGGAATGTGTGCTATTAAGTGTGGAAAGATCAAAACAGCCCTCAGTGCATATCTTAAGGGAAACGGGAGTGACTCCATCAGACACCCCAATGCGGTTCTGGTTGTGAATGGGGAAGAGGTGCTCGGTATGCAGCTTGAAGAGGCCGTGTATAAGGGGCTTTGCTATCTTACCGAAGATCCGCCCGAACAAAGACCGTATCATGGCTTCTATTTTTATGGGCAATGCAGGGCACGGCTCGGTGTGTTTCCCAAAGGGGTAGGGGACCTCGTGTTGGTCTCTCCCCCTGATGACCTGAAGTATCCCATTCTTGTAAAGGTGGACAGGAACCCATATGCCCCCAAGATAACAATCCAGACAAGGGTGAACCTTGAACCGGGGCTGACCTCGTTCACTGAAATAATATCATGGGCTTCAGGGATGATAACCAAGAGACTTTCCCGGCTTATGCCTTTTCTGTCCGTACCGCTTCAGGCCTTTGAAGTGGTCAATCCCATGGGCAATGATATGATACGACCCTGGTTCCGTTTTTCCGAAGATGTTAAACCCCCTTCACTTTTTCATTGGCGACGTTATATTACCCCTATTGAGAGGATATATGCCTGTGACCGGGACAAATACGCCTGTCTCGGCAATGAAGGCGATTTTTTCTGGGGTATATGCATTGCGAATGCTATTTTAAAGGAAATGGGGAGGTCAGACCTCATCACCATCTAGGACTCTCAAGGCCCTGTGAAGGGGTTACCCTTGCAGAGCTTGTGGTGACCCTTGCCATTATCTGTATCATAGTTGCTCTAGCCATTCCGGGTCTCGGTGTATTTTCTTCAAGAAAGGCAATTATAAACCAGGCAGATCAGATGGGCGCGTTCTTTCATCATGTGCGTGAGCGCTCTATCCAGGAAGGGGTTCATTGGCGGATTGTATTTAAAGCGGAAACGGGGCAATGGAGCGCCTTCGGCGATATCAATGGGAACGCACGGTATGACCCGGGCGAGCAGCGACTTGGACCATACACCCTGGGGCAAGGTATTAAATTCGGATCCCGTGCCCGGGTCGGGCCGAATAATACGCTCATCCCGACCGACGGCATCAGCTTTGTTGATGATCGTGTATGCTTTTCTCCCATGGGCGCTTGCAATGCCGGGACCGTCTATCTATTCTCCAATGACCGGTCGATCGCACTGAGAATACTTCCGGCATCCGGCACCGTATTGCTCTATCAATACATAAATTCTTGGAGGCAACTCGAATGAAGAAAGGGTTCACCCTCATTGAGGTGTTGATCTCGCTGTGCATACTCATGATCTGCATTCTTGCCTTTACCAAGATGAACCTTGCGTGCATCCATGCAAGGGCCTATGGCGAACGCCTCACCAGGGCCACAATCCTTGGAAATACCAAGCTTTGTGAATTGCGAGCCCAGAGTCTTACTCTATCGGATTTTCATGAAGGGTGGCATCAGGATCGGAATAATCCTTTCAAAGACGGTGAAACAACTTTCTACAGGTTCTGGACGTCCTTTGACAGAATATACGGCAAAGATGTGATCATATTTGTAGCATGGGATGATAAGACAAGGGTCCGAGATTTCAGTTCCCTCGAAGAGCTGAAATCAAGTTCCTGTGCCTGCATTCATCTCGAAGAGGCTTTCTTGAATCAGAGATAGCGTATGTATCGGAGATGATTTCATATAGGACTTGATCAGCGGGTAGCAGCAATGTTACCGTCTCCTTAACAATGAAAGTTCTCCATCTATTAAGCGATTGGAAATGGACGGGATCTTCCGAACCTGTGGTTTCCCTCTGCGAGGCCCTCACGAAAGAAGGGGTCGATGTCAGGATTGCATACAGAAAGACACCCAACCAAGGCTTTCCTGAAAATACCGTTGAGAAAGAGGTTAAGCAAAGGGGTTTGCGCGGTTTTGAGGGTTTAAGGCTTAACCGGTATTTTTCTTTGAAGGACTGGCTCTATGACATAAAATACATAAAGAGATATGTCGAACAGGAAGGGATAGATATTGTCCATACCAATCTCGACCATGACCATTTTCTTACCCTCCTTTCTTTAAGATTTTCTCAACAGAGACCCCTGATCGTGAGGACTGACCATAAGAGGGATGGAATACCGGAGAGGCCTTTCATGAAATGGGCGTTATCCGGAACCGACGGCCTCGTTGCCTACAGCAGGAAGAACATCGATCACGATACAAAGACATTTCAGTATCCTGTGGGAAAGACCTGTGTGATCCCTCCCGGGGTGAAACCGTATGGGGGTAGAATAGAAGATGCACGCCATCTTCTTCATATCGACGAAGATGAAAGGATAATCGGTGTTGTAGGGAGACTGAAACAAGACCGCGGCTATGACATAATCCTGAAGGCATTCAAGACGGTCAAAAGCCGCATGGATAAAGTGAGACTGCTTGTACTGGGCAGGGGAGGGTCCCAGGACAACATCGTCATGAACGGTTTGATGAAAGAACTCGGGATAGAAAACGACATGATACGGGCAGGGTACCGGACAGACGATTATTTTTCCATGATATCGGCATTCGATATCTTTGTCATGATGAGGGCCGGCACGGATGGAACGGCCAGGGCATTAAGGGAGGTGATGTCCATGGGGATACCACCTATTGTTTCCGATCTTGGCATGCTAAGCGAGTTCGTGGATGACGGGGTCAATGGTTTTGTGGTGAAGCCGCAAGAAGATGTCCTTGCAGGAAAGATAATCGAACTGCTTTCCAACAAAGAGAAAAGGCAGGGCTTGGGGATAAGGGCAAAAGAAACTGCACAGACCAGATGGAGCTATGAAAAACAGGCATCGACCCTTATACATTTTTACGAAAAAATCCTGGAATAGTTGAGATCTGATCATTCGATGAAGCTGGAAGGGGAGACCGGAGAAGATAGAAAATGGTCTTAAGCCCCATTTTTCGGAAAGGGACTGCCGATGCAGTTCCTTTTTGCTTGTCGTGTTTATTATGCTTTCAGAGATCTGATAATTGCCATGCAATCCTCTTTGCCCATGATCTTGGGAACAGGATAGGTGGGGTTGCATTCATACAATGCACGTTCCGCGATGGTCGGGATGTCTTCATCTTTAATGCAGTCGAACTTGTTCGGGATGTTCATTCTGCTGTTCAGCCCTTTAACGGCTTCGATAAAGGCCCTGGCCTTCTGGGACCGGCTCATGCCGAACCTGGCAACGCCGGCTGCCTCCGCAAGCTCGGCCAGAGGTTTGTGCGCCGCTTCGCCGAACCACTCAAGGATATAGGGCATGATAACCGACATTGCGAGACCATGAGGAACGCCGTACATGCCGCCGAGATTATGACCGATCCCGTGGACATAACCGACGCCGCCACGGGTGAATGAATATCCTGCATAGTAGGAAGCAAGGAGCATCTGCCCGCGTGCTTCAAGGTCTTTACCGTCATGGTAGGCCTTTTCAACATTGTTGAAGATCATTTCAACAGCCAGAACAGCCTTTATGCGGGTTTCTGCATTGTTATAGAATTTCCCGATATAGGCCTCAACCGCATGGGTCAGGGCATCCATACCCGTGGTTGCGGTAATGTGAGGCGGAAGACCGACGGTCAGTACCGGGTCGAGAACCGCGTATCTCGGACGGATAACAGGGTCGTTGATCGGATATTTTTCATGCGTCTGCATGTTCGATACCACGGCTGCTATGGTGGTTTCGGAGCCCGTACCTGCTGTTGTCGGAACTGCGAAAAGAGCCGGAGGGAAAAGAGACCCCATGTTAACCGCAGGCATCATTACCTTGAACAGACCTCTCATCTTGGTAACCGGACGGTTCGGACGGGCAACCCGTGCGCCGGTAACCTTTGCGCAATCCATAGGTGAACCGCCGCCGAAGGCTATGATGGCCTGACAGTTGTTTGCCTTGTAGATCTTAAATGCTGCTTCGATGTTGTCGATGGTGGGGTTGGGTTGTACCTGGTCATAGAGCGAATACTTGATGCCTGCTGAATCGAGGGCCTCAAAGAGAGAATCGAGAAGGCGAAGACCCATAAGGCCGGGGTCGGTAACTACCAGAACGCTGGTGATCTCTTTGTTTCTGATGACCAGAGGGAGTTTTATTATGCTGTCCGCGCCTTCGATGATCTCGGGTTCAATCCAGGGAATAAAATTCATGCCAAAACCCATAGCGAACTGATACGTACGGTAATACGCTTTCTTCAATGCCCACACGATGATTACCTCCCCGATGTTTGATTTCTCTGTCGACTTTAACACACCATAAAAGTAATTTCTATTACCCAACCCCCGTATCCGTTCGCGCACTAAACAGAAAGAACTCGTATTGGGAGGGAAAAGTATGCTTGAGCCGGATGATCCTAAACAGTAAAAAGGCACGGAACTTTTTTAGATCTCCGTGCCTTTCAATTCTTCGTGAATCTGTATCGAAATAAAAATGGTGACTCTCCTTTTAGCTTAAAAAGCTACATAAGGATCGAAGTCGGATGATCCCTCCAGTTTCAGATGTGAGCTCAGATCATCCAATAAGGTGCGAGTAATCCCATTGACGTTCTTCAGCTCATCGATTGAACTGAAGGGTCCATTTGAATCCCTGTAGCTAACGATGTTCTCGGCAGTCTGTCTGTCAACGAACGGCAACATGCTCAACTCCTGGGCTGTCGCAGTGTTGATATTTAATGCACCGCTCGTGATATCTTTGACACCGTTATCCATCGCGTATGCACTGAACCCTAAAGCTAAAAGAATAACCGCCATTGCCAATATTAGTTTCAAGTTCTTCATGATCTTATCTCCTTTCAATTCTAGTTATTAAATTGAATTAATAGATTATAGATGTAATCGACACCTATTGGATTCTGATTAAATCTTATGCATTGATATGATTATTGATTTATAATTAGAGAACAACCATATAATCTGATTATCATATTAATAAACCAAAGAATTGGCGCCATCAGCCAGACTGAATAAAACTGCGATAAACGGACGTTCTGTTAAAGGTTGGAAACTGAACGTTATGATTTAAGAACTATGGTATGCAGGCTATAGGCTCAAAGCCCCAGTTCTGGCACATGGTCTATCTTTTCACCAATTAATTAATCATTTCAAATGCGTATGGTTGACCTAGACTTATGTGATAGCTGACACTACATGATAGGCGTCTCATGAGGGAGAAAAGAGAAGGATTATGAATCTCTTGGAACTACATGCCAATAAAATCAAAGTTGCGCATACAAAAATAAAAATATTTACTTTGCTTACACAATGCCTCAGGGACATTGATAAGACTGTTACTACATCTGGCCTCACAATGCGAGATGTTGGCATCGATGTTGAGAAGTATATAACAGGTGAAGATACATATATCATTGAGTTGAAATTGCATATGTAGAAAAGGTGGCTTAAGATAACCTTATAGATTTCTCCTCGATTATAAGAAGGCTAAAATCTGATGATCTGAAATATAATCTATGAAAAGATCAGACTTTCTCTATGTGTCTCTCCTGGCATAAGATCTATGATGACCAATTTCACGATATGACATCTGATCATGGCATAATCTATAGTTATTTATTCTTTTGTGTTTTCATATTTTCATAGTATATTTCAGACCATCTTAATTAGATTCCCCCCCAACTTGTTGCGTGGATTGTTACTGAAAATGAAAGAGTTCGATAAACACTCAGCAGGTTTGTGACTTATGTTTATTGCTGGACATAATAGGGATGACATCAGCCTGTTAACCTTCATATCAAAGACACCATTGCCTGATGATTTCCTCTTCGGTGTCGCCAATTCAGGCTATCAGGTTGAGGGCGGATACAATAGACCAGGCTTCCCACATAACAACTTCTCAGAATGGGAGAACATAGGTAGATTTGAACTCACAGGAGATGCATGCCATTTCTGGGATAGGCATGACGAGCATATAGAACTTGCAAGATCGCTTGGATTGAAATCATTCCGCTTAAGCATCGAGTGGGCAAGGATCCAACCATCATATCATGCCAGGGTGAGCCCTCCACCTGCAGTCGATGAAAGTGCTGTACGAGGGTACGCCTCCATAATATCCAAAATCATGGACTCTGGCATGACCCCTATCGTTACCTTGCATCACTTCACACATCCTGCCTGGTGCGGCTTGGACTTCTGGCTCCAGGAGGGTATGGCCGGCTTGTTTGTGGGATATGCGGCCGATATGGTTCTCAGGATCAATGAGTATCTTATGGAACAAGGCAAAAAGCCGCTGATGTTATTGGTTTTGCCAATGTAACTTTATCTTTTGTCGTTCTGCTGCATCTCTTATGCTTTGAAGTCGCTTGATCCTGATTTCCAATCTGCCGACTTTATTATTTGTTATATTTGTCTTAGTAGTTTTGGCACCCATTTGTTATTTACTCCTCTTAATCTGAACAGCAGGCCTGCTCAGGTAATCGTTGCTTCATACATCGTTTGTTGGGAAAGGAAGGGGCAATTCATGGTCAGGCATCACATGACGCCCCTCCATACAGTCTCATTAACTAAGTTGTATCTATCGATTTTCTACCCAGTTCCAGTTAGAGAACGATTACTGAGTTTTCAGTATCTCCGAGTGGAGAAGGAACATACTTATCTGCATCCCAGTCATTCTCCCATCTGGTAGCATCAATAAGATACCGGTACTGATACTCATGGCCCGGCTTAAGATCCAGTGTAACACTAAAAGAACCATCTCTCTGCTTCTTCATTGGAGTAGCCTGAGTATCCCAACTATTAAAATCACCGACGAGATTTACATCTCTTGCAGAGGTAACTGCCTCTTTCGGTAAATGGAAAGTAACCTTGCAATCCAGCCTCGTTTTTTTGAACTGCTTCTTAATACTCATCGTATATCTCCTTTTTGAGCTTATATTTATAAACGATGATGAACTGCTTTCGTAAGGTGAATTCTTTTTATGATTTTTTTGCCCCTTTAAACTTTCCTGCTGCGATACTCCTCATAATCAGGTACCAGGCGATCATATTCTCCGTCCATTAAGGGAGATGAAATCGTGAAATCAGCACAAATGTATGCTCCTTTCTATTCATGAGAGAAAAGACCTTGAGAGGGTGATAATTTTTGTTGGGCAGTCAAGGAATACTTCATCTTCGCACACTACGTCTTTAATAAGCAACAAGAGAATGTTCTATAGATATTCCAGGAGCGCTCTGAAGTTGCACGAGCGCCTTCACCCTTCTTCTCAGAGACTATGCCGAATTGTATTGTATTACGTTGTGGAAGGAGTATCGTGTCTATAGCAGAAAGAGAGGGAATTATGGAACGTATTGTCGAACAACAGGCTAATATCGATCGCACACGGAGGAGGATCTTCGCTCTGCTTACCCAGTGTATCGCAGACATCCGAAAGACTGTCACCGCATCTGGGCTTGAATTGCTGGATGTCGGGGTCGGGGTAGAGAGGCACCAGACAACCGCGGATTCATACATCGTTGATTTGAAATTGTGTGTATAAAGACCTTTTTAAGAAAATTCCATACAGGGAGCCCAAAAGGCTCCTTTTTTTGGTACATGACAACTTTAAAAACTATCTCTTAATCTTGTTACCTCACAGTGTAGATCACTCCGATTTTCATCACGGTTTTTCGGAGGTTGGAAACCAAAGGTCTTAAGGACAAATCAACAAAGGTGGTCACGACATTTCATAGAATAACGATTGGCACTTATTATCTTATTACTTCAATTATCTTTAGCTCATGTGGCTCAACCCAATTCCCACACTGAGGGCACTCAAGCAGTTTAATGATATAGCGATTGGAGTTTGAAGGGTGGTACATTACGAGTGTTTTCTCTTCGAGATCAGTATCGACAGAGTTATCTTCAAACTCGCCGAATCGAATCTCTACAAGAAACCTGGTGCCACATGTTGTGTGCAGGACTCCTACCCGTATTCTCTCATAAACATCAGTTGACATGGCTCACCCCTTGACAATAAAATGATAAGTCTAACTCAATGGGATGCAATGGCTAAAGTCTGGTGCGGATATTTGGTAACTCTCTTATCCCAAACTCAGATAATGAACCATAGATACCTGCGATAAATAATCGCTTTCAAGACGGACTAAAAAGTAAAGGTTCTCAGATGTAATCTATACTTGTGAAGAATTGGGAACAGGTTCACATTTCTCACACCTTCAATTGTGAGCCCGTCTCCAATTCTTCCCTTTTCGCAAGAATTTTCTAGAACCCCATCCGCGCCATCTGGAACATGAGTTTCCTCGCCCATCCCATACGCATCAGAAATGCCTGGAATCCAAAGAAGGCAGACGGGGATAGGCGTTTGGATATCCATAATATCTTTGCTGCTACCTGCGGAACCACATACATCTTGTCCTTTTTCACGGCATCGATCACGAGACCCGCAATCATCTCGGGCGTCCATCGCGCATTGTCCACGCCTGTGATTGAGCATTGCCTCTGGAATTCATCCGTGCATCTCAGCTTCTCCATGAGATTTGTCTTGATGAATGTCGGGCAGAGCACCGTAACCCCTATGTTATAAGGGGCGAACTCGCTCCTGAGGGTTTCTGTTCAATGGATGAATAACTCAGATATGCATACTACATCTTCCGGTTTCTCTCGGAGCGCTGACGGGCGGCTTCTATGATGAGGTTCGCGGTAAAGACACCTATATATATGAAAAGGGCGGTGCCCCCCTTGAGAACAATTAATCCCGGTTGCACGATGTTTATCATAAAGACGATTGCAACTGTTGCAGCGAGGGACACAATTGCAGTGATGACGACAAGCTGAAAATCAATTTTAAACAGCCCCATAGATTCCTTTTCCCTGTTTGTGGGGAATACCTTTATTCCATTGAAGGATTCATATGCGCGGGCATCTTTACGGCCACTACTTCACCCCGTACGCACTCGGTTCCCCGGGCAGAGACCGTGACAATCACTATGACCTTGCGCCCTTTGATCTCCTTCACCTTTCCCCTGAGTGTAAGCTCCACTCCCAATGGGGTAGGTTGCAGATAATCCACGTGCAATGATGCGGTCACGAACCTTATGGCCGGTTCAGTCCCCATTTCGCGGCCTTCTTCCCGGTATGCAGCCGCCGATGCGGTGCCGGTTGAGTGGCAGTCTATGAGGGATGCAATCAACCCGCCGTACACATACCCGGGGATTGCTATATGATAAGGCTGCGGGGTAAACAGCGCCACGCTCTCATCTCCATCCCAGTAGCTCTTGATATGGAGGCCGTGCTCATTGAGGCGGCCGCATCCGTAGCAGTGGCTCAGGCGGTCGGGATAGTACTCTTGAAATGCCTTTCCGTTCATTGCGCATTTCCTCACTTAGGCCTTTCTCAAACCCATTGGTTTGATGAAGGATAGCATGAAATAATGGTCTGTGAAAATCTATTCTGACCCGGGATTGTGCTCAGGCCGACGAAGATAGAATCGGCTCATGAGCGCACGTGTGAGATCTTTTTCGCTTGTCCGTGGAAGAAACGGCATTACAGATTATGATCTTCCATTCGGTGTGCCTGCTATGCGGCGCCGCCCTGGGTTGCAATGAAGCCCTGGGCCGGTGTCGTGGTGTCCGCCGGAGTCCCTGCAATCTGGGAGAGATAGGCCGCACCGAGCTTTTTTATGTGATCCGCAACATTGTCAAAGTAATTGAAATGGATCTGCTCCTCATCAATGATGGTCTCGAAGAGCTTCATGCTCGTACTGTCGCCGTTTTCCCGGCATATCAGCAGAAACTGGTTATAGATATCGATGGTGTCGTCCTCGAGCTTGGCATCAAAGGGAAATACCGCCTCGATCTTCTGTCCCTTTTCGACCTTTGCGGCAGCATCTGCGGTGGGTTCACCGTCGAGCTCCTTGATCCTCTCGGCAAACATCTCGGCATGGCGCATCTCATCGATGGCGATGAGCTTGACCTTCAGTGCCAGATCCCCGTAGTCCATGTTGTCCAGGTTATAGTGCTGGTTCATGTATTGGTATATTGCCTGCAATTCCATAGCACGCGCCTTGTTGAGCACCTCGATCACCTTTCTTCTTTTCGTATCCCTGGTATCCCGTGCCATTGCATACCTCCCTTTCGATTTATATGAATAATTAAGTTTTATTGTCACATATACAAGACCTATATGTGCGGCTGATATAAAAAATTATAATTCGCTCTTCATCAGCCGTGGATGAGATCGATCACCGTAACCTCCGGCAGCGAGAGGAAACGTATGGGAGGGCCCCAGGTGCCTGTCCCCCGGCTCACGTAGAGGTGGGACCCCTTGGAAAGGTCGTACCATCCTGCAATGTGTGAGAAGAAGAGCTGCACCATATACCGGAAAGGGAAGATCTGTCCGTTGTGCGTATGCCCCGACAGTTGGAGATCAAAAAGACCCAGGGAGTTTATACGGACAGAGGGTTGATGCTTGAGGAGAAGCGTAAATTTATCCCTCGGCAACAAAGAGAGCAGTTTTTCTTCCGGCATACCCCCGGACAGGCCGAAATATTTCCCGGTGGGGTCGTCGACACCTGCGATGTTGATAATGCCCTCGGCGGTTACTGCCTCGTTCCTCAAGACGGTAAAACCGGCCCTCCTGGTAATTTCCAGGGCCTGCGGGAGCCCTGCATAGAATTCGTGGTTCCCGGTAATGGCATATTTACCGTATCGAGGTTGTATTACCTGAAATGCCTCAGCCAAACCTGCAAGGCTGTCGATCTGACCGTCCACAAGATCCCCCGTTGAGACGAGAATGTCAGGGTTCACCTCCCGTATCACCCGCAGGATCTTCTTTAATCTCGCTTCACGTACGATGATGCCGAGATGGACATCGGAGACCTGTGCAATGCGCAGGCGTCCGATTGCCTCAGGGATCTTGGATGATCTGAGTGTGACCATTTCCGGGCGGATGTTCAGTGCGGCGAAGTATCCATAGAGGGCCAGGCCAAGGGCAAGGAAGAGGGGGACGAGAAAGGCGATCCTTGCCGAGGGCGTGAGCAGGCCCATATCCTTGTGAAAGATCAGCCCGGCGCCGTGTACGAAGAGGTGATAGAGATCGGTCAAAAGGGAAAGGGTGAAAAACAGGAAGATCATGCCCATCCAGCTGTAACCGAGGTATGCCATCAACCGGCCTGAAAATTCATATCCATGCCTTTCCAGTATCCGGACCATAATGGGGGCAAAGGTCATGACTGCCAAGAAGATCCCCAGCAAGATGCCTGTACCGGTCCCGAAAGGGAAGGCGGCCTTCACTTTGAAGAAGGCATAGACATGCACGGCACTATAAATGCTGAATATGGCAAAGAGGAATAATGACATTATGGTCTCCTCGATGGTCTTATCTCATTTACTCAATCTTTCTTCATTCACACTGCACGCCCTTCCCTTAAGATTGAAGAGCAGGCGGAGTATGGATCTGGTCTTATCGGAGAAGAGCTTTGAAGCGAAAAAATCTCCGGCTGATCGTTTGGAGACCTCTGAGAGGGTCGGGTAAATGTGGACAATGCCTGCCATGGTGGATAGTTTCACTTTTCCGTTCATGGCAATGATCCATTCATGGATGAGTTCGCCTGCATGCGCCCCGATGATCTGGCAACCGATCGGAGAGCCCTTGGTGCTCAGCAGCAATTTGATCTTGCCTCCCGGTTCTCTCGCCGCAACGGCACGATCGTTTTGAGCGAAACGCTCTTCAATGACACTGTATGCGGTGCCCTCTTTTTGTGCACGTTTTTCATTAAGGCCGATACTCGCAATCTCGGGGTCGGTGTAGGTGCACCACCCGATCTTGGTATAGTCGGCCTTGCGCGGAATGCGCAGCACCGCATTGGCCAGGGCAATCCCGCCTTCACAGCCGGCCACATGGGTAAAGGGCATGACCCCGTTCACATCCCCGCAGGCATAGATGTGGGGGATGTTTGTCTTCATGCGGTCATTTACCGGTATTCCTCGATTAGTGTACAAAACACCGGCCGATTCCAGTGCGAGTCCATCCACATTCGGTTTCCTGCCCGCAGCGACGAGCAGGGCATCTCCCTTAATTATCTGAGCCGGGCCCTCTCCTTGAGCCGGGCCTATGGTGAGAAGGATGTTCGTGTCCCTTGATTCCACTTTGATGGCTTTTGTATCGGTATGGATCTCTACACCTTCTCCTATGAGGCGTTCTCTGAGGATATCCGCCACATCAGGATCTTCCGGTCCGAGGATCTGGCCGAGAAACTCGATTATGGTTACCTTTGAACCGAGGCGCTTAAACGCCTGGGCCATTTCACATCCGATGGGCCCTCCGCCGAGCACGATAAGGCACTCAGGGAGCCTTCTCTGCGAGAACACGGTTTCATTCGTCCAGAATGGGGTATTGTCCAGCCCCTCGACCGGGGGCAGGGCAGGAGAGGACCCCGTTGCTATAATCCAGCTCCTGGCCGATATGCGCTCTGAATCGAGTTCCACAACATGGTCATCCGCAAAGGTCGGGTTGCCGAAGCGGACAAAGGCGCCCAGAGAACAGAATCTCTCGGGAGAGTCGTGGCGCTGGATTGTATCGATCACTTCAGCCACCCGGTCCATGACGGAACCGAGGTTTACCTGCGGAAGGGTTAACCCCGGCAGGCCGAACTCCCCGGATCTTCGGGCCAGTGACCAGACAGAGGCGGTTTGGAGGAGCGTCTTGGACGGTACACATCCGAAGTGCAGGCAGTCACCGCCGAGCAGGCCGGACTTTTCGATGATGATGGTCTTTGCACCGAACTGTGCGGCACCCGCTGCCGCCGTGAGGCCTGCAGCCCCTCCGCCGATGATCCCGAGGTCGTAGTCAAAATGTGCCATATGACTCTTCTCCTAGTAAAGAGGGTAAAGCGAGATCGGCAAGTCTCTAACGCAAGGCCTGAGTAATAACTTCAAGAGCCGATGGGATGTCGGAACCGGCGATGTGAAGTCTGATGAGCTTCCTGCCTGCAGCCTTGAGTGCCGCCGCATCTCCTATGGCCTGAGCCGCCTTGAGGATGCCGAAGGTCATGGACGAGTCGTCGGAGACGGCTTCATCAGGAATCGGCAGGTCTTTGACGTCGTTGCAGGTGATCTGGATGAAGAGACCTTTCCCGGCATCACCTTTATGGAGCTGGCCGGTCGAATGAAGGAAGCGCGGTCCATAACCGAGCGTCGTGGGGATGCGGTATGTATCCGACAGGCAGAGCCTCAATGACTTTAAAGCCCTGTTGACCTCCCGGTCGGGGTTTATATAGGCCTGTATGGAGATATATGCGCCATGTACTGCATCGGAAAGAAAATGGTGCACGGCCTGCCTCAGGGTGCTTGATGGTGAATCGGCAAACACATAAATATTCTTATCGATCAAGGCCGGTGCCTCTGTGCTCAGGCGGCCCTGCCTCCGGTAATCATCCATGGCCTTGCGGGACAGCACCTTGGCCGATTCGACATCGGGCTGGTCAAAGGGATTGATGTTCAAAACGCTTCCGGCCACGGATATGGCAAACTCCCAGAGGAAAAACTGGGCGCCAAGATCATAGATGTCATCCAGGAAGATTCGTATCACAGGATGGCCCATATCCGCGAGTCTCCCCAAAGAGGGCACAGGGGAAGCGTCCCCCGGGAGCTTCATGGAGACAAAGACCCTGTCCCTGCCGTACAGCTCGGGGCTGTCCGGTGTCTCTCCGGTAACCGGGAGGATGCCTTTACCCTCCTTGCCCGTGCTCTCGGCGATGAGTTGCTCCGCCCAGTCGCCGAAGCCCGCTGCTTCTTCAGAGATGAAGAAGGTGAGCTTATCCCTTCCATTTCGGGCAAGTGCGCCGAGTGCAGCCCCCAGTCTCAGGCCTTCATTAACCCCGGATAAGGATACATTCGTATTCTCGCATGCCGCAACCATGGCTACCGCCCTGTCGAGCAGGAGTGCGATATCCAAACCCATGAGGGCGGCAGGCAGGAGCCCGAAGATGGACAGAACAGAGAAACGGCCGCCGATCGTTACATCACCTGCAAACACCTTCCGGAAACGGCATTTCTGAGCCAGATCGTTCAGTGAGTTGCCCGGATCCGTAATGGCGATGAAGTGATCGCCCGCCTTGTCTCTGCCGATGGCTTGAGCCGTCCTGTTATAAAAGTATTTGAAAAACGATAACACCTCGGTTGTTGTGCCGGATTTCGAAGATACGATTGTAAGGCATTTTGCAGGGTCTATCCTCCCAGCCTGATAGGCAACCGCGGCAGGGTCGGTGCTGTCGAGGACAGCCAGGTCGAGATATCCTTCCTTGACTCCGAAGGTTTGGCGCATCGTATCGGATGCGAGCGAAGACCCGCCCATGCCGAGCAGAAGGGCTTGCGTAAAGCCCGCCGAGCGCACTTCATCGGTGAATGCCTTCAGTTCCGTGATGCGCTGCCTCATGGACAGGGGGCTCCTGAGCCAGCCGAGCCTGTTGGTGATCTCTTCGGGTTCTTTCTTCCAGACCGTGTGGTCCATGTCCCATATCCGCTCTATAATTCTGTTGCTCCCTATCTTTCTGAGGGCTTCCTCCACAGCCGATCGGTAAGGACCGAGGCTCATCTCACATTTTGCCATAACTATGAAACCTCATTCTTCTTATTTTTTATACTGGTCAAAAGCGATTCAAATGATCCGGCGAAAAGCCTGACACCGTCCTCTTCAAGTTTTCTGGTGATGAGATCCAGATCAATCCCAAGTTTCATGAGCCCGTTAATTACCTCTTCAGCCTGTTCAAGGCGGGAATCGAGAGAGGGAGCGATATGACCATGGTCGAGGAAGGCGCCCAGGGTAACGGGCGGCAATGTGTTCACCGTATGGGGACCGATGAGCTTATCCACATAAAGGGTATCGGGGTATCCGGGGTTCTTCGTGCCGGTGCTTGCCCACAAGACCCGCTGAACATGAGCACCTTTCCCTGCCAGCCGCTCCCAGCGCTGTCCCGAAAAGATCTCCTTGAAACGCGCGTAGGCGATCTTTGCATTGGCAATGGCTGCTTTTCCTAACAGATCTCTGTTACCAAGCCTTTCGAGCTCCGCATCTACCGAGGTGTCCACCCGGCTCACAAAGAAAGAGGCAACGGAAGCGACCTTGGAAATGTCGCCGCCTGTTGCCAGATACTTTTCCAATCCGGAGAGGTAGGCCCCGGCAGCCTTTACATACTGGTTCACGGAAAAGAGCAGGGTCACATTCACGTTCACCCCGTCTGCAATGAGTGCCTGGGCGGCCTGAATGCCGGCATCCGTTGCAGGGACCTTGATCATGACGTTGGGCTTGCCCAGGGTTTTGAAGAGTCTCTTTGCCTCCTGAACAGTCTTGTCGGTATCATAGGCAAGTGCAGGGTTAACCTCAAGGCTTACATACCCGTCGAGCCCGCGGGTACTCACATATACGCTCAGGAAAAGATCTGCCGTCAGCATGATATCACGCAGCACGAGTTCCTCATAGATCTCATCCACGGATTTGCCTGCCTTGGCGAGCCTCTTTAAGGCATCATCATAATCATGGCTGCCTGCGATGGCCTTCTCGAAGATAGTGGGATTGCTGGTCACGCCCCGGATACCCTGATCGATGAGATCCTGAAGATCACCCGAGCCGATCAATGATCTCTGGATGAAATCGAACCAGACGGCCTGCCCGAGAGCGGCAAGATCATGAAGTTTTCCCATGAATGTACTCCTTACTTCTTCCCTTTTTTCTTTACCAGTGCTTTCGCCGCTTCAATAACGGCCTGGGTAGTGATGCCGAATTTTTCGTAGAGAATGCCTGCAGGTGCGCTGGCGCCGAAGCCGTCCATGCCGATGATGACCCCGTCCAGGCCCACATAGTGCTCCCATCCAAGCCTCAGTCCCGCCTCGACCGCCACGCGGGCCCTGACCTCCGGCGGGAGGACGCTCACCCGGTACTCGAGGCATTGTTTTTCAAAAAGCTCCCAGCTCGGCATAGAGACCACGCGCACCTTCATCTTCTCATTCGATAGCTCATATGCGGCTTCAAGGGCAAGGCTCAGCTCAGAGCCTGTTGAGATAATGATCACATTGGGAAGTGTCTTGGCCGACTCCCACAGGATATACCCGCCGCGCTCGAGTCCCTTTGCCTGGGCACATCTATTCCTGTCAATGGCAGGAACGTCTTGACGGGTGAGGATAAGGGCCGTGGGACCCTC
>Ga0326728_10014063_pt1 | contig 17146 bp, 15 predicted proteins | sample MB3enrmetagenome_FD_207602 | JGI IMG/M metagenome (GOLD analysis project Ga0326728, IMG submission 207602) | Lab enriched peat soil microbial communities from McLean, Ithaca, NY, United States - MB31MN | ecosystem: Environmental > Terrestrial > Soil > Wetlands > Peat | place: USA: New York...
GACCTGACGCTCGCCCGCATGACGACGCAGGAGATCGAGCGGGTGGTCGAGGTGTGGGCCGAGCAGTATCGCGAACTCGGCGGCCTCGAGACGATCAATTGGGTGCAGATCTTCGAGAACCGCGGCGACATGATGGGCGCCAGCAACCCGCACCCGCATTGCCAGGTCTGGGCGAGCCAGAGCCTGCCCAACGAGCCAGCGAAGGAACTCGCTTCGCAGACCGCCTACCGCGCGAAACGCGGCGGCTGTCTGCTGTGCGACTACCTTAAGCTGGAGCTTGCGTCCGGCGAGCGCGTCGTCTGTCAGAACGAGCATTTCGTCGCGCTCACGCCGTTCTGGGCGGTGTGGCCGTTCGAGACGCTCGTGCTGCCGCGTCGGCATTTCGGGGCGTTCGACGAAATGAGCGCCGCGGAGGCGCGGGGGCTGGCCGACGTCCTGCGCAGCTTGACGATCCGCTACGACAATCTGTTCGAGATCGCGTTTCCCTATTCGATGGGTTTCCACCCCTCGCCGACCGACGGGGCGCGGCGCCCGGAATGGCATTTCCATGCGCATTTCTATCCGCCGCTGCTGCGCTCGGCGACGGTGCGCAAGTTCATGGTCGGCTTCGAGATGCTCGGCTCGCCGCAGCGCGACATCACGCCGGAGAGCGCGGCCGAGCGGCTGCGCCAGACGCCGGCGACGCACTATCTGGACCGGCCCGAGGATCCGGGCGGCGCCCGGCGCTGAGGAGGGACGCCGAACCTGGTCGGCCGGCGGGCGAACGGCGGCCGCGGCTACGCGAGGACGCGCGATTTCGCCTTGATAAAAATCAAAGTGACGAAAGCCTTTCAATTTAGTATGATTATTCACTCGCGTTCTCGACGCGAAGGTCTTGCTGCCTCTCGGACAAGGAAAACATCGACAAGGAACGGACGTCGAAACGGCGGAAGCTCGGTTCAAGGTTCCGTCGACGGCCTCAAACACGCGCTTAAAGGGAAAGAGGCGCGGGTGTATGGTTTTCGGCGCGGGGTTGGTTGCAGGCGCAAAAACTCACGGAGGATGTCATGGTCAAAGCAAATACGCGGCGCATGCTTGTAACGGCGGCGGCGCTCGCTCTCGCCGTCGGCGTGGTTCAAACCGCGCATGCGACGGACCCGGTCGCTAAATGGTGCGCGGGCGTCAAGATCGCCGCGTTTCCCGGCGGTCCGCAGGGCGGCGTTTTCGCCAACAACGTCTACAACGGCTATCGGCAGGCCGAACTCGATCTCGGACCGTCGGTCACCTACTACTTCTCCAACTGGGATCCCAATTTGATGATCACCCAGTTGCAGCAGGCGATCGCCACCAAGGTCGACGGCGTCGCCTTCATGGGCCATCCCGGCGATGCGGCGAGCGATCCGCAGATCGACAAGGCGTTCGCCGCCGGCATCATCTTCACCACGGCGAACACCGCGCTGCCCACGGCGCAGGCGAAGTACGGGCCGCAAGGCATGGGCTACGTCGGCGCGCCCAATCATCTCGCGGGCCTCGCGCTGGGAGCGGAAGCGGCCAAGCGCGCCGGCCTCAAGGAGGGCGACCTCGCGTTCGTCTGGGGCCTCAAGGGCCAGGGCGGCGACCGCGGCTCGCGCACGGTCGGCGTCATCGAGTCGATCGAGAAGGCCGGCGCCAAGGTCATCTATCAGGAGATCGACAAGGCGACCGACTCCGATCCGAACGCGGGCACCGCGACCTTCGTCGGCGTGATGAAGGCCAACCCGGGCGTCAAGCTCGTCGTCACCGACCACGGCGCCCTGACGGCGAACGTCGGCGTCTACGCGCGCGCGGCGTCGCTGAAGCCCGGCCAGGTGTTCTTCGCCGGCTTCGACATGTCGCCGGCCACCGCCAAGGCGGTCAAGGACGGCTATCAAGAGCTGGTGATCGACCAGCAGCCCTACCTGCAGGGCTACCTGCCGATCCTCAACATCTGCCTGACCAAGAAGTTCGGCTTCTCCGGCCTCGACATCAACACGGCCGGCGCCTTCGTCGACCCCAATAACGTCGACGCCATTGCGCCGCTTGCGGCCAAGGAAATCCGCTGAGGCGCTTTCGCCTAGCGCAGTTTCGCGCTAATTCTCGCGGGGCCGCTCGACCGGCCCCGCGAACTTTTGGGTATGGAGGCGAGAGCTCTTGACTATCGAGGCGAGTTTGGCGGAGCCCGCGAAGTCTGACGCTGGCGGACCGCCGGTCATCGAGCTGCGTCACGTCTCCAAGACGTTCGGCGAAGTGCGAGCGCTGTCCGGCGTTGATTTTCTCGTCAATCGCGGCGAGATCGTCGGCCTGCTCGGCGACAACGGCTCGGGCAAGTCGACGCTGGTCAAGGTCGTAATGGGCTTTTACCAGCCCGACGCGGGCGGCGAGATCTATTTCCACGGCGAGCACATCGACAACTGGTCGGTGGCGCGCGCGCGCGGCTTAGGGATCGAAACGGTCTACCAGGAACGCGCGCTGTGCGAGAAACAGCCGATCTGGCGCAACATGTTCATGGGGCGCGAGCTGCGTACGCGGCTCGGCCTGCTCGACGTCGAGCGCATGCGCAACGAATGCGCGCGGCTGATGAGCGAGCACATGGGCTTCACCTCCGCCGCGGTGCATCCCAACAACGTCGTGGCGACGATGTCGGGTGGCGAGAAGCAGGGCGTGGCGATCACCCGCGCGCTTTATTTCGAGGCCGAGCTGGTGATTCTCGACGAGCCGACGATGGGCCTCTCGCTCAGCGAGACGCGCAAGACGCTCGACTTCGTCGGCAACATCAAGAAGGCCGGCAAATCGGCGATCTTCATCGATCACAACATCTTCAACGTTTATCCCGTCGTCGATCGGCTCTACGTCCTCGACCGCGGCAAGCTCGCCGGCGTCTACTTGAGAAGCGAAATCACGATCGACGAGCTGATCGACCGGCTCTATCGTGTCGCGCGAACCGGGACGATGGAGCTGCAGTCATGACCGAAGAAGCAGCAGGAGCCCGCCCAGTCGGCAACAAGGGCGCGCCGCCGTCGCTGCTGACGCGTTACGGCAGCCAGATGGGCATCATCGGCGTCGGCTTCGCGATGTGGCTCGCCTTCGTCATCGCCGCGCCGCGCGTGTTCACCGACCTCGACATCTATCGCGCCTTCGCCGAGACGACGCCGCTATTCGGCATCGTCGCGCTGTCGCTGACCTTCGTCGTCATCACCGGCGAGATCGACCTGTCGTTCCCTTCCGTCATGGCGCTGGGAACCGGGGCCTTCTGCCTGGTCACCTACTACGGCGGCGCGCCGTGGTGGGTCGGCCTGATCGTCGGACTGGGGACCGGGGCCGCCTGCGGCTTGCTCAATGGCTTGCTGGTGGCGAGCCTCAACATCCCCTCGCTGGTCATCACCATCGGCACCCAGTTCCTGTTCCGCGGCCTCGAGCTGGTGCTGATGAACGGCACCGGCGTGCCGCTGCTCGCCGACAAGTATCCGCAGATGCATGCGCTGCTGCGCGAGCCGGCGTTCGGCGTCCCGGTGCAGACGCTATGGATGGTGGGGATCCTCATCGTCGAATGGGTGCTGCTCAACCGCACCCAGTTCGGCGCCCACGTGTTCCTGGTCGGCGACAACCAGATCAGCGCGCGGCTGATGGGCGTCAACGCCGGACGAGTCAAGATCAAGGCGTTCGTGCTGGTCGGGGTCACCGCGGTGTTCTGCGGCATGTTGAGCTCGATCTACGGCTATTACTTCTGGCCGAGCACCGGCGACGGCTCGCTTTTGAACACCATCGCCTCCGTGTTCCTCGGCGGCACCTCGGTGTTCGGCGGCACCGGATCGGTGGTCGGCACGTTCGTCGCGTCGTTCATCATCGGCGCGATCAACGCGGGCATCGTCTCGGCCGGCGTCAACGCGTTCTATACGCAACTCGCCTTCGGTCTGGTCATCGTCGTCTCGGTCGTCCTGCAGACCATCATCGACCGCCGCATCCGCCGCCAGTCCGTCACCGGACAGTGAGGCCCGCTTACCTCCCGCGCGCCCAGCGCCAGCTCCGCTCTTGGCCTCGCCAAACTGCCACCGGCAAACTGTATGGTTTATTCCCCGCCCCAGCGATAACACGCCCGGTCTAACCCATGCAACGGTTCCCCTCTCCTCCAATAGAACTAATTCTTCGGAGAAGCCAGAGTTTTCCCAATTTCATCTTTCAGCTTAGCGTACAATTCGTCGAAATTATTATAGAAAACAAATCTCTTTAGTCTAATGTCAGCCGGCATATCGGCCGGTGCCTGCGAAACTATTATGACGTTCTTGTCAAACGAATAGGCTACCCCAAGTTCGAAAAACACGTTAGGATTACGGCCGTCGACGAGAGCAACAACTATTCTCGCCTTTATTATGCTTCTAACAAACTCGCGCGCAATGTTTTCCACCGGCCGCTCGTCGCCGCGAAAGCATTTCAAACCAATATCGTTGCATGCGTCCCTAATACTCAAATAATGCTGCCGATAATTTTCGTGAAAAGGCATCAATAGAAAGACAAGTTCTGCGTCAAATTCAATTTCACCTTCAGTTATCCCGAGACTTCGTAGAAATCTATGGTTCTTAATTTCAAACGATTTCTGACCTATTTGCACGCCATCGTATTCTTGTGAACCCCTAGATATTGAACCAAGAAGATGATTTACGTCATTCCAACGCCCTTCACTAGCTAATAGTTGATCATTTAACTTATACAGACTTTCCTCGATATCACGACGCAACTGGGCTAAGCGAGCATGTGCGTATCTTTCTTGTGCGCGTATATCGCGTTGTTGGCGGACGATTAGTGAAAACATGAATAACGCAGTTGCAATAAGTGCGATAACAGTGAGCAGCGTCGTCAACGTCGTGATACTTGACAGCAACTCCGGGCGAGTTAACGTGCTGAGAATTGACGACATTTGCTTTATTCCCTAGAGATTTGGAATTAATACCAAAGGAAGAAGAGAAGCTAAGGACCATGAGTAAGAAAAAAACAGTGTAAGGACGTAGGAACGGCCCGACAAGAATCGCTTTCTTATCTCCCTCCATTTGGAAACTAAATAGAAACTTAATATGAGAATAAAGAGGAAGTATGGTAAAGTGATGAAAAAGCTTCCCTTTGACGACGACATGTAACTCGTCGTTGTTGAAGCAGAAATAAATAGCAAGTCGACGGGAGCGTCAATAGCTGCACACCACTTATCGTCGTATTCGGGAATGGTTCCAATATTCAGCTTAAACAATACCTTAAGTGCTGTGATAGCAACTGGAACTATAACGGGGACAAGGCCGGACAGAATGGCAGCTAGCATGGTCCTGCTTTCCGTACGCGGGCTTGAGTGGAACTCCGTGCCCAAACCAGTGTGCGCGCACCGGCGAAAAACTACAAGTGTGTCGCTCTCGTGAACGGCTGGGTGTTCCCGACTAAATTCGGGTCGCATTGCTTCCATCAGCGTATCCCATTGATCGGAAACGCGTCGCGAACCTCCTGTGGAGGCTCAAGAGGGGTGACACTTACACTCGTTTTCAGTCAGCCTTCCGCGCCCAGCGCCACAGCGCCCATTGGCGCCGCCAGGGCGACGGCGCGGCGAAGGGTTCGAACGGCGCGCGGGCGCATCGCAACCAGGCTAGATCCAGCCGCACGGCGCCCAAGGGGATGAAGGCGGGAATGACGGCGCCGGGCAGATCGGCCATATGCCTCTCCGCTTCCTCCAGGCGCCGCCGCGCCTCGGCGGCAAGTTCGCTCAGGGCGGCGCGCAAAGGCGCCCCGTCGCGGCGCGCGCGCACGTCCCCGAGCGAGGCGCCGCAGCGCTCCAGCATTTCGCGCGGCGCGTAGATCGGGCCGCGCGCGCTCGTCTTGGGAAACGTCCTGAGAACCTCGGTCAGGCCGAAGGCGATCCCGGCGGCGTCGCTCGCCTCGGCCGCGCCGAGGTCGCGCCCCTCGCCGAGGATCAGCGCCGCCAGACGAAACAGCGTCGAGGCGGTCTTGCGGCAGTAGGCTTCGAGATCGGCGAGCGTCGGCATGGCGTCGTCGTAGAGGTCGAAGCTGCGCGCCTGCAACAAATCGTCGAACGCCGCCGCGGGCAGCGCGAACCTCGCCTTGGCGTCGATCAACGCCGCGGCGACGGGATGGCCCGAAGCCTCCGCGTCGCGCAGACCCGCCAGCGCCTCGCGCCACCAGGCGAGGCGCATCTCGCCGGCGAGCGGCTCGCGCGCGGCGGCGCGAACGCGCGCGATCTCGCTCGTGAAGGCGGCGAGCGCGTGAAGCGGCGGGCGCGCCGCCTCGGGCGCGAACAGAGCGGCGAGCCAGCGGTCGCGCTCGCGCTCGCGCGCCAGGGCCGCGCAATAGGCGTAAGCCTGCTCGAGCCCCTCGGCGCTCATGGCGCGGCGAGGAGCAGCGCCGCGACGCGGCGGTTCTCGTCGATCATGACATTGTAGACCCGCGCGGCGGGGCCGGTCGCCATCGCCTCGAAGCGCAGGCCCGCGGCGCGCAGGCGCGCAGCGATCTCCGGCGCCGGCGGCGTCGTCCGTGCGCCCGTGCCGATCACGACGAACTCGATCGAGCCCGGTTCGGCCTCAAGTTCCGCGAACAGCGGCTCCAGCGCGGCGGCGTCGATTTCGGCCGGCGCGCCAATCGCGACGGCGCCGACGCCCTTCGGCGTCGCCAGGATCGAACCGACGTGCGAAAGGCCGGCGAAGCGAAAGCCGCCGGCCCCGTAGGCCTCGATCGCATGGCGGCCGGGAACGTAGGCTCGCGGGCGCGGCGCGCTCACACCTTCGCCCTGGCGGCGACGATCGCCTCCGACTCGGTCGACTTGTCGAACACGTCGGCGCGCACGCCGAGATAGATCAGCATCGGCGAGCAGATGAAGATCGAGGAATAGGTGGCCACGAATATGCCCCAGATCATCGCCGCCGAGAATGAGCGGATCACGTGGCCGCCGAGGAAGAACAGCGCCAGCAGCGCGAGAAACACCGTCGTCGCGGTCATGATCGTGCGCGGCAGCACCGCGTTGATGGACATGTCGACGATCTCGGCGGTCGACAGGCGCTTGTACTTGCGCATGACCTCGCGGATGCGGTCGAGCACGATCACCGTCTCGTTGAGCGAATAGCCGACGACGGTCAAGATCGCCGCGATCGAGGTCTGGTTGAACTCCAACTGGGTGACGCAGAAGAAGCCGACCGTGAGCAGCAGATCGTGCATGGTGCCGATGATGGCGCCGACCGCGAACTGCCATTCGAAGCGAAACCAGAGATAGGCGAGCACCGCCAGGATGGCGACGACGACGCCGAGCGTGCCGCTCTGCACCAGTTCGCCGGAAACGCGCGGGCCGACCGTCTCGACGCTGCGGAATTCGTAAGTCTCGCCGAACGCGCCGCGCAATTTGCCGATCGCGGTCTGCTGGCCGGCCTCCCCGCCCGGCTGCACGTTGAGGCGTAGGGTGACATCGCTTTCGGCGCCCGAGCGCTGCGCTTCGACCGGGCCGAGGCCGAGCCCCTCGGCCTTGCCGCGCAAAGCGGCCAGATCCGCCGCGCCGCTCTTGGCGCGCAGCTCCACCTGCGTGCCGCCGGCGAAGTCGATGCCGAAATTCATGCCGACGCTGAAGAACATCAGCACTGCGATGATCGACAGGCACGCCGACAACGGATAGCTGACGCGGCGGAGCCGCATGAAGCCGAATTTGGTGTTTTCCGGCGCGAGGCGGAGCAGTTTCATCGAGCCAATCTTTCGCCTGACGTCATATCGGCAGCACGCTGGGACGACGCCTGTGGTACCACATCGCGATCATCATGCGCGTCATCGTCACCGCCGTGATCACCGAGGTGAGAATGCCGAGGCCGAGCGAAATCGCGAACCCGCGCACCGCGCCCGAACCGAAGAGATAGAGGATGACCGCCGCCACGAACATCGTCACGTTGGAGTCGATGATGGTGGCGAAGGCGCGCTTGAAACCGGCGTCGAGCGCGGAAATCACCGAGCGGCCGAGATGCGCCTCTTCGCGGATGCGCTCGTAGATCAGCACGTTCGAATCGACCGCCATGCCGATGGTGAAGACGATGCCGGCGATGCCGGGCAGCGTCAGCGTCGCCCCGAGCAGCGCCATCGAGGCGAAGATGAAGAGGATGTGCACACCCAGCGCGATATCGGCGAAAATTCCGAACACGCCGTAGGTCGTCAGCATGTAGACGACGACCAGCGCGCCGCCGACCAGCGCCGCGCGCTTGCCCGCGTCGATCGAATCCTGGCCGAGGCCGGGGCCGACGGTGCGCTCCTCGACCACCGTCAGCTTGGCCGGAAGCGCGCCGGCGCGCAGCAACACCGCCAGATTGTCGGCCTCTTCGACGGTGAAATTGCCGGTGATCTGGCCGGAGCCGCCGGTGATTGGCCCGAGAATGCGCGGCGCCGAAATCACCTTGCCGTCGAGCACGATGGCGAACGGCCGCCCGACGTTCTCGGAGGTGACCTGGCCGAATTTCTGGCCGCCGCGCAGATTGAAGCGGAAATTGACGTCGGGCTCGCCGGTGCGCGAATCGAAACTCGGCTGCGCGTCGACGAGGTCCTCGCCCGCCACCATCACCCGCTTCTGCACCGGAATCGCGCCGCCCTGCTGCTGGGGAAGAACTTCGAATTCGCTCGGGGGATCGCCGGGATCGGCGACCAAGCGGAACTCCAGCTTGGCGGTGGCGCCCAGCAGGTCCTTCACCTTCGTGGTGTCCTGAAGGCCGGGCACTTCGATGAGCACGCGGTCGACGCCCTGTTGCTGGACGTTGGTCTCCTTGGTCCCCGTGCCGTTGAGGCGGCGGTTCAGCACTTCGATCGATTGGGTGACGGCATGGCGGATTTTTTCGGTGGTGGCGGCTTCCGTCAGCAGCAGTTGCACCGCGCCGTCGCCGGTGTCGGAAATGTCGAGCGAATGCCCGGCCGCGCCGGTCAGCGCGCCGCCGACGTTCTGATTGAGCGGCCGCAACAGCTCCAGCGCGCGCGCGCGCTCGGCCGGGTCGGCGATGCGCACCACGACGCCGTGCGGCTGCATCGCAATGCCGCCGCTGATCGAAATCTTGCCTTCGCGCATCTTGGCGCGCACGTCGTCGCGCAACGCTTCGACCTGCCCCTTGGTCACCGAGGCGCTGTCGACCTCCATGAGAATATGCGCGCCGCCTTGCAGATCGAGGCCGAGCACGATCGCGCGAAACGGCAGGAAGGAAGGAAGATGGCTCTCCACCGCCGCCACGGTCTCCCGCGGCAGAAAGCTCGGGATGATCGCCAGCGCCGCGAAGACGACGAGCGCCAGTATGGAGGCGATCTTCCAGGGAGCGAGGCGAAACATCGGGACTGAAACTCTCCCGCGCGGGCGAGGCGCGTTCGACGCGCCGGCGGCGCATCAGGGGTTGGCGGCGTCTTTCTTGGCCGGCGGCGTCTTGGCGGCGGGGGCGTCCTTGACCGGTTCGCCCTTCGAACGCACGTCGGCGATCCCCGAACGCGCCAGGCGAACCCTGACGTTGGGCGCGATCTCGAGTTCGACTTCCGTTTCGTCGGTCGACTTGGTGACCTTGCCGATCAATCCGCCGCTGGTGACGACGACGTCGCCGCGGCGCGCGCTCTGCACCATCGCCTTCTGCTCCTTGGCGCGCCGCTGCTGCGGGCGCAGGATGAGAAAATACATGATGGCGAAAATGATGATGAAGGGGGCGAATTGAACCAGCATGTCGGTCGACCCGGTCGGGGCCGAGCCGCTGGCTTGGGCGAAGGCTGGCGTGATGAACAAGGGCGATGGCTCCGGCGGCGCGTCGGGAAGGGCGCGGATCGAGGGGGGTTCTAAAGGCGACGCATATATAACCGGCGCCGCCGCGAAAGCAACGGCGCAGGCGAGGCGGCGGAGCGGGGTGGCGGGGTTCGAAACTCGGCTTAACAAGCGCTCGGAGCCGTCGACAGGGCGCGCCATCGACCTCTTGGAGAGCCTCTTTTTCCGACCGCGAGGACCTGTCAAGGACTTTAGCCGCTGCGCGGCGGCGCGAAGCGCCGTCCTTGACAGGTCCTCGCGGTCGGAAATTCTGTTTCCAAGAGGTCGACGGCGGGGATCGTCGCGCGGGCGAGGCGGCCCCTCAGCCGCCGCCCCTTGCCTTGCGCGGCGCGCCGCGGCAAAAGCGCGCCATGCTGCATATCAACGATCTCACCTATCGCCTCGGTGAACGCCTGCTGTTCGACAAGGCGAGCGCGGCGCTGCCGACCGGCGCGCGCGTCGGTCTCGTCGGGCGCAACGGCGCCGGCAAGACCACGCTGTTTCGCCTAATCTCGGGCGAAATCAGCGGCGAGAGCGGCTCGATCTCGCTTCCCAAGCGGACCCGCATCGGCCGCGTCGAGCAGGAGGCGCCCGACGGCGCTGAGACGCTGATCGACTTCGTGCTCGACGCCGACCGCGAGCGCTCCGCCCTCCTCGCCGAAGCGGAGGAGGCGAGCGACCCGCTGCGCATCGCCGAAATCCAGACCCGTCTCGTCGACATCGACGCCCATGCCGCGCCGGCGCGCGCCGCGCGAATCTTAAGCGGCCTCGGCTTCGATGAGGCGGCGCAGAACCGCGCCCTATCGGAATTTTCCGGCGGCTGGCGCATGCGCGTCGCGCTCGCCGCGGTGCTGTTCTCGGCCCCCGATCTGTTGCTGCTCGACGAGCCCACCAATTTTCTCGATCTCGAAGGCGTGCTCTGGCTAATCGACTATCTCAAGACCTATCCGGGCGCCGTTCTCGTCATCAGCCACGACCGCGACCTGCTCGACGACGTCGTCAACCACATCCTGCACCTCGAGCGCGCCAAATTGACGCTATGGAGCGGCGGCTACACCAGCTTCGAGCGGCAAAAACGCGAGAGCCAAGCGCTGCAAGGCAAGGCGCTGAAGAAGCAGGAGGAGCGGCGCAAGCATCTCCAGGCGTTCGTCGATCGCTTCCGCGCCAGCGCCGCCAAGGCGACGCAGGCCCAATCGCGCCTGAAGATGTTGGCCAAGATGGAGCCGATCGCGGCGGTGGTCGACGAAACGGTTCTGCCGTTCGCATGGCCGCCGATCGCGCGCCGCCTCAATCCGCCGATCGTGGCGATGGAGAAGGCGAGCGTCGGCTACGGCGATCGCGTCGTGCTCTCCAGGCTCAACCTCACGCTTGCCAACGACGACCGCATCGGCCTGCTCGGCGCCAACGGGAACGGCAAGTCGACGTTCGCTAAACTCGTCGGCGGGCGCCTCGAGCCGATGAGCGGCAGAATCGCGCGCGCCAACAAGCTCGAAGTCGGCTTCTTCGCCCAGCACCAGATCGACGATCTCGATCCCTCGGGCACGCCCTACAGCCATGTCGCCGAGAGGATGCGCGGCGCGCCGGAGGCCAAGATTCGCGGCCGCGTCGCGCTGATCGGCTTTTCCGGCGCGCGGGCCGACACGAGAATCGCGGCGCTGTCGGGCGGCGAAAAGGCGCGCCTGCTGATGGGCCTGGCGACCTTCGCCGGGCCGCAGCTGTTGATCCTCGACGAGCCTACCAATCATCTCGACATCGACAGCCGCGCCGAACTGATCGAGGCGATCAACGAATACGAAGGGGCCTGCATCATCGTCTCCCACGACCGGCGTCTGCTGGAGGCCTGCGTCGACCGGCTGTGGCTGGTCGCGGGCGGCACGGTCCGCGTCTTCGAGGGCGACCTCGCCGACTACGGCCGCTTCGTGCTCGACGAGGGCGCGCCGCAAGAGCGCGCCGGGAAGGCGAGCCCGCCGCCAAGGCCGGCGCCGGCGCCCGAGCGGCGCGAAGCCAAGCCGCGCCGCGACCTTGCGCCCCTGCGCAAGGAAATCGTCGCGGTCGAGCAGAAGATGCGCCGCTTCCAGGACCTGCTGCGCCGCGTCGACGACGCCCTGGCCGAGGCCGGCGAGGCGTCGGGCAATTCGGCCAAAGTCGTCGATCTCGCGGCCAAGCGCGCCGAGCTGGAGCGCGCGCTGAGCGCCGCCGAGGAAGCCTGGCTCGAATTGTCGGCGCAAGCCGAGGCGACGGCGTGAGGCGAAACGCCCCGCCCTACCGCGCCTTCTCCCACCCCCCGCTTTCGTCCTCGCGCCAATAGCTCGGCGCGGCGCCGGCGGCTTTGACGAGGGTCCATTGCTTGCGCGCCTCGGCCCGCGTCTCTTCGTCGCGGCCGTCGAACAGCAGGATCACCCGCTCGTAGGCGCCGCCGGCTGCCGCCTCGGCGAAGGGTGCCGCGTCGACGCCGGCGATCAGCACGCGTAAGCTCGCGCCGTTGGGGTTTTCCTCGCCGGCGGTCAGATAGATCGGCTGCGCCTGCGGCTCGCCGTCGCCCGCCGCGCCGTGCGGCAGGAAGCTGTCGTCGGCATAGGTCCACAGCCGCTCGTTCAGCGCCTCGACGCGCTCCTCCGACGGCGCCTGGACGACGGCGCGCCGGCCGTGCGCCAGCGCGTCCTCGAGAATGTCCGGCAGCGCCTGATCGATGCGGCGGCGCTCGAGGTGATAGAAGCGGAATTCGCTCATCGGCGCGCCGAGCCTACTCCTCGCCGCCGACGATGATGAAGGCGCTGTCGGTGTCGGTGACGATGAGGCCGAGCGAGACTCCGCCGGGGGCGTGCTCCTCGGTCTTGCCGGCGATGTAAACGTCGCCGCGCTCGCGCGAGGCGGCAAGATACTCGCGCGCGTCGGCGCCCATTTCGCGCACCGTGCTGCGGCTCTTGGCGGCGTCCCAGCCGAGCGCGGAGCGCAGCGCCGCCGCCTGGAGATTCTCGAACTCGCTCGCCGCGCCCGCCGAGGCGGGCTCGGCGATGCGCGCCTCGAAGCGCAGGAATCCGTCGTTCCGACACGTCAAGGTCCCGTCGAGGTCGGACTTGGTCGTGAGGTCGAAGACGTCTGTGTCGGTTCGCGCCCGCGAGACGATGAGCGCGTGGGTGAAATCGACGTGCAAGTCGCTCGCCGCGGTCCGCAGTTTGTCGATGAAGGCGTCGCAGCCCGAAAGTCCCGGCTCGGCCTCGGCTTGCGCGAGGCCGAGGCCAAGCGCGAGAACCGCGAGCCCCCATCCCGATCGCATCACGTTCACTCCCTGCCGATTATGCGAGCCCTTCGAGCAAGACGCCATTCTCTCTCGACATCATGACGCCGGAAACAACGGGCGAAAACTCAGCTTTCGTAATGTTCGGCGATCAAACGGTCGAGCAGCCGCACGCCCCAACCCGATCCCCAGGATTGATTGATCTCGTTCGCCGGCGAGTTCATCGCCGCGCCCGCGACGTCGAGATGCGCCCAGGGCGCATCCTCGACGAAACGCTTGAGAAACTGCGCCGCGGTGATCGCGCCGGCGTTGCGTCCGCCGGCGTTCTTCATGTCGGCGATCTTGGAGTCGATCAGCTTGTCGTAGGCGGGCCCGAGCGGCATGCGCCATACCGTTTCTCCCGTCGCCGCGCCCGCGGCGCTGAGGCGCGCCGCCAGTTCGTCGTCGTTGGAGAACAGCCCGGCGTTCTCCTGTCCGAGCGCGACCATGACGGCGCCGGTCAGCGTCGCCAGGTCGACGATGAACCGCGGCTTGATCCGCTCGCGAACGTACCACAGCGCGTCAGCGAGCACGAGCCGTCCTTCCGCGTCGGTATTGATGATTTCGATCGTCCGGCCGGACATCGACTTGAGAATGTCGCCGGGACGGATGGCGCCGCCGCTGGGCATGTTCTCGATCAGGCCGATCACGCCGACCGCGTTGACCTTGGCCTTGCGGCCGGCGAGCGCGCGCATCAGGCCGACGACGCAGGCCGCGCCCGCCATGTCGCCTTTCATCTCCTCCATGCCGGCGCCCGGCTTGATCGAGATGCCGCCCGAGTCGAAACAGACGCCCTTGCCGACGAAAGCGATCGGCTTCGCCTTCTTGGCGCGAGCGCCGCGCCAGCGCATGACGACGAGCCGGCTTTCGTGTTTCGAGCCCTGGCCGGCGCCGAGCAGCGCGCCCATGGCGAGCTTCGTCATCGCTTTTTCATCGAGGATTTCGACTTCGACGCCGAGCGTCTTCAAGCCCGCCGCGCGTTCCGCGAACGCCTCGGGATAGAGCACGTTGGCCGGCTCGTTGACCAGGTCGCGGGCGAGTTCGACGCCTTCGGCGACCGCCATGCGCGCGCTCGCCGCGGCGCGCGCCGCGGCGGAGTCGGCCGCGCCGATGGCGACCGAGGGCGCCGAGTCGTCGCCGTTGTCGTCGTTCTTCTTCACCGTCTTGTATTTGTCGAAGCGATACGCCCTCAGGCGCAACCCGAGCGCGAAATCGGCCGCCGCGCCGGCGTCCCATTCGCCCGCCGGCGCCTCGAAGGCCACCTCGACCTTCTTGGCCGCGCCGAGCTTGCCGAAGACGAAGCCGCCCAGGGTCGGAAAATCGATCGGCTTGCCGTCCTTGCCGGGGGCGACGCCGACGACCAGAAGGCGCGCCGCCTCGACGCCCGAAGGCTCGAGAATATCCAAGGCGGTGAGGGTTTTGCCGCGAAAGCGGACGGTTTTGGCGACCGCTTCGATCCGGGCGGCGGCCTCGCCCAGGAGCGCGCCGACCCGCGCCGGCGCCTTGAGGTCGGCGCCGACGAAGATCACATAAGTTCCGCCTTTGGGCGCCGAAATCGGCGCGAAGACGATGTTGACGAATTCGCTCATGCAAATCCCCAGACACGAAATGGGAGACACACAGCCCGCTTCGCGCCGGCGCCTGACGGACTCATCAAGGGCTTTCCCCCGTCCGTCAATAACCAGACCGCGCGCCAGCGACGCTTCGCCGCGCCCCGTCGGTCGGCCGGCGCGCCTTGCCAGACGCGCCGGGGCAGGCTAGCGCTCGACTGCGGGCGAGCGCCCTCGCGGGCGCCTCGCTTACGAAAGGAAACACGGGGAACCGGCCGCCGAATGACGCGCATCGAACGATACGTGTTCCGAACCGCGGCGGCGGCGTTCCTGGCCGGCCTGATCGCGCTGACCGGCTTGGTTTGGATTACCCAAGCCCTGCGGCAGATCGACGTCATGACCAACAAGGGCCAGTCGCTGCTGGTCTTCTTCAGCATCACCGGGCTCACGCTGCCCTCGCTCGTGGCGATCATCGCGCCGGTCGCGCTGTTCGCCGGCGTGCTGTACTGCCTGAACAAGCTCAATGGCGACAGCGAATTGGTGGTTATAAGCGCGTCGGGCGTTTCGCCGGGCCGGCTGCTGCGGCCGTTCCTCGGATTGTTCGCGCTGGTGTTTGCGCTCGAGGCGGGCCTCTACGTCGACGTCATGCCCTGGAGCTTCCAGGCGATCGAGAATCTGACGACGCTCGTTCGCGCCGATTTCATCGCCAATTTGGCGCGTCCCGGCGCTTTCACCGAACTCGAGTCCGGCTTCATATTCCACTTCCGCGAACGGGCGCCGGACGGCTCGTTGCGCGGCGTGTTCATGCAGGATCGCCGCGATCCCGCCCACATCACCACGTATATTTCCGAAGCGGGCAAGACGGCCGAGAAAGACGGCCAGACCTACCTCCTTCTGTCGAAGGGCTCTTATCAACGTCCCGAACGTTCCGGCGATTCGGCGATCGTTACTTTCGAGGACTATGCGATCGACCTTTCCCAGTTCACTCGCAAGGGCGAAACGACCAGGCGGCCGCGCGTAATGACGACGCTGCAACTGATCGCCCCGGACCCCAAGGACGCGTCGACGCCGCGTCTGGGCGGGCGGTTGCGCGCCGAATTGCTCGATCGTCTGGCCAGCCCGTTCTACGCCTTCGCGGCGGGGCTCATCGGTTTCGCGGCGCTCGGCGAGGCGCGAACGACTCGCCAAGGCCGGGGAGTGGCGACGGCGGTCGCGGTTCTCGTCTTTTCGGCGGCGCGCATGCTGGGCATCGTCGCGGTCTCGTTCGCCGTCAGCAAGCCGAACGCCGCAATTTTGGTTTGGGCGATCCCGATCGGCGCTTCGGCGGTCAGCCTCGACGCGATTTTCGCCGGGCCGTTGAGCCGCGCCCTGGCGGGGACGCGTCGCCTCGCCTTCGCCGCGACGAGGACGCCATGATCGGCGGCACGCTCGGGCGCTACTTCGCCAGGCGATTTCTGGAGACGATCGTCGCGGTCTTCGCGGGAGTTTTCGCCCTCGTTTACGCCATCGACCTCGTCGAAATGCTGCGTCGGTCCGGCGACACGCCGGCGGCGACCGGGCCGCTGATGGCGTGGGATTCGCTTCTGCACACGCCGATCATCGCCGAGCAGGCCTTGCCCTTCGCGGTCCTGTTCGGAGCAATGATCTCGTTCCTCAATTTGTCGCGAAAAATGGAACTGGTGGTGGCGCGCGCCGCCGGCGTTTCGGCCTGGCAGTTCATCGCGCCGCCGCTCCTCGTCGCCGTCGCGATCGGCGTCTTCACGGTGACGCTCTTCAACCCGATGTCCACGGCGATGAAGCGCCAATCGGACCGCCTCGAGGCGAAGGTGTTCGGCGCGAGCGCGAACAACTCCGGCGGCGTTTGGATACGACAAAAGAGCGTCGACGGCGAAGCGGTCGTTCACGCGGACGGCCGCGACGATTCCGGCCCCTCGCTCATCCATGTCCAAGTCTTCAATTTTGACGGCAACGGCGACTTCGTCGAACGCGTCGACGCGGAAGGCGCCACGCTGCGCGACGGGTTCTGGAGCCTGAACGACGCCGACGTCGTCACTCCCGGCTTCGACACCTTGACGACGGGCTCCTATTTGCTCGCCACCTCCTTGACTCGGGACGAGGTCGCGCAGGCTTTCGTCGCCCCGGAGACCGTGTCGTTCTGGGCGCTTCCGGCGCTCGCCGCGCAGACGGATCGCGCCGGCCTCGACGCGACCGGGTATCGTTTGCAGTTTCACGAGCTTCTCGCTTTGCCGCTGACGCTGGCGGCGATGGTTCTGGTGGCCGCCTGCTTTTCCTTGCGGTTTTTCCGAATGGGCGGCGTCCAGAAGATGGTTTCCGGTGGCATCGCGGCCGGCTTCGTGCTTTATGTCGTCACGAAATTGGTCAATGATCTCGGCGCGGCGGGGTTCTTGAACGTCCCGGTCGCGGGATGGTCGACGGCTGTGGTCGGTTGCTCGTTTGGAGTCTACGTGCTTCTGCACCAGGAGGATGGTTGATGGGCCTGTCCATCAGCTTTTCCAACGCGAGCGGACGCCGCAGAGGCGCGCT
>Ga0326728_10014064_pt1 | contig 17142 bp, 15 predicted proteins | sample MB3enrmetagenome_FD_207602 | JGI IMG/M metagenome (GOLD analysis project Ga0326728, IMG submission 207602) | Lab enriched peat soil microbial communities from McLean, Ithaca, NY, United States - MB31MN | ecosystem: Environmental > Terrestrial > Soil > Wetlands > Peat | place: USA: New York...
TCCTCCTCCCGCAACTCTACGGTGAGGTGCCAACTCGCGATTAGATCTCTATAGTTTGATGGGAACGGGCCGCAATCAGCCCCCTTAGAAGCTTCAAGCGGCCACTTCGGCACCAAGGTGAACGATTCCTCGTTTGATCCGGCCGCAAGCTCTTGGACCCTCACTGTTGGCTGGAAGTAGCCGTCGGCCGTCGAGGAGATCTTGTAGAGCCCTGGAGCGAGCCCCTTGATCTCGTATTTGCCCTTGGCATCGGTCGAGCGGGAGATCGCCAAGTGCTTTGCCTTGGCTGTGACCACAGCACCGAGCAATGGCTTGTCCGCATCATCGGTCACCCGTCCAGTAAGAATTGCCTCAGAGCTACCTGCAGCTGCCCCGCCGGCCGTACGAGGGTCCAGAGCTTTTAAGCTTAAGCCAGGCTCCTGAGCAGGTGCCGCAATCAGGGGTAAACAGAGCAGACCGAGGAGCAAGCGAACTCGTGTACTCGCAATGATTGTCATTCACCTTTCCTTCCGTGGGGCCGACGGGATCAGGCCCCCGCCGTAATGTCACTTGGCCCAGGTCTTGCCGGAGCGGCAGTAGGTCGGGATTTCGTCGTCAGGTACTCTGCAGACCGCCAAATGGAACAGCTGAGCCTACCTGCGTCCGGGTATTGCACGGGAGGACCCCCGGAAACCGAAAAAGAGCCTTTCGTGCGACGACCACGCCGGAAATGGCCCGACAGTAAAGCATCGGCCTTCTGCTCCAATGCTTCTCATGACGAACGATCCTAAACCAACCCTGAGCGGCTGGCAACTTCTCCATTTCACGCCGGGTGCTCCAAATCTTGCCTTTGAGACCTGGGGCAGCACCAACCCCGACCATCCCACCGACACCGCCGACCCGCAAAAAAAATCGCTCCGGCCATCGCGCATGGGAGTATAATTCTTCGCATTCGAGACGGATGAATCGAAGTCCCGGCGACCTCAAGCCCGGTGCGGTCGCGCCCCATTCGGGACCGCTCCCGTGAAGACCGCATCCGTGAGGCGCAATTCAAACCGTCGAAGTGAAGCCCATGACTTTTGACCTCGCCACCTTTCTTGAACAAGCGGGAGTGGGGCGAAAACTCGTCCACATGGAGCCTAAGGAGGTCTTCTTTGCGCAGGGAGATGCGGCAGACGCCATCTTCTATCTCCGCACCGGCCGCGCAAAACTCGCCGTCGTTTCCCCAGAAGGCAAGGAGGCCACCATCGCGCTGCTCTCTGCCGGCGACTTCATCGGCGACGAGTCGCTGGCCAGCGTGGGCGGCCTGCACCTGGCCACTGCCGCCGCCATTTCCGCCTGCACCGCGCTCAAAATAGCCAGAGAAGAGATGATCCGCGTGATGCACCAGGAGCACTCCTTCTCCGATTTGTACATGAAATTCCTGCTCGCCCGCAGCATGCGAACCCAGGCCGATCTGGTCGATCAGCTCTTCAACTCCAGCGAGAAGCGATTGGCGAGAATCCTCCTGCTGATGGCCGAATTCGGTGAGCCGGGGAAACCGGAATCGTTGATTCCTCCCATTAGCCAGGAAACCCTGGCGGAGATGATCGGCACCACCCGGTCCCGCGTCAGCTTCTTCATGAACCGGTTTCGCAAGCTCGGCCTGATCGAATACAACGGCCGCATCCGGGTGCATAAGTCGCTGCTCAATGTGATCCTGCACGATCGCTTCACCGAGCGCGACCCCGAGGAGCTTCCCGATTCGCCCGCTCCACGAATCCGATCGAAGAAGGCCCAACCCGCCCAGAGCCAGCGGAGTTGAACGATGTGGCGCTCAAGCCCTCGCCGAGCGCGCGTAAGGCACTTTGCCCGCCTGCGCTGCCATTCCCGCCAAACCGTTCCGCACCGACTCCGCTAGCCGCGGCTTGTCCATCTCTTTCTTCACGCTGGCGATAATCTCTCGTGCGATCTCTATCCGGCGCCTCTTCTTCACAGCGACCCCCCTCGTTGAACGAAAGAAACATGGCTGCCCGGCGCCGCGAGCTGCTGGACTGCGCTGCAGAACCGAACTCCGGCTCTCACCCCTGATCCCCTAACCTCAGTTTGCCGGACCCAACCCCGGCTCAGGTCCCAGCCTCATCGCAACCAGCACTTCCAGCAGCGTGGCGGATTTGCGAACGCTCGCCGAGAGAACCGATAGCGCCTCCGAGATTGGCGCATGCTGCGCCGCCAGCGAATCGAGACTCTCGCTTACCCTGTGGAGTTTCTTGGCTTCCTGCAGAATCTGTTGCGCGGGCATGATTCACAGCTTTCTCGGACTCTTGCAGGAAACCGCGCGGCACTTTCGAACGGCCGCGTTGGCTTTTCACGCGTACTATCCTAGAAGCCCAGCTGCTGAGCGTCTGGTCACATTGGACCACCGCGAGCACCTATCCATAAGATAGCCGCCCCATTGCCGGGCGCGAGAGCCTGCCCTGACCGAAGTCGAAGCGGGTCTTGCGCGAGACCCCCTGGGATAGCAAATACCCCGGCTGCCTTACTTCCCCACTCACTTGCTAACTCGCCGCTCTGGCCAACGCATACGGCCCTTCCGGCACCAGCGCCACCCGCGCCCCCTTGGGCAGCCCATCCAGCACCGCCGCCACCGCTTCTTCCAAATTCCCGTACAGCCTACCAGCCAAAAAAACAAGCTGTCCCTTGGTCACCCCAGGCGCAAAGAAGAAAAGCTCAAACCGCTCGCCTACCAGCGCCAGCTTCTCCAGTTGCCATTGGTCAACCTCCACGGGCGTCTCCCGAATCTCCTCGAGAAACGCCGTGAAATCCCTGAGCCCCGCCAATCTCCGCGCAAACTCCGCCGATCCCACCCCCTCCGCGCACTGCGCCACTACCAGAATCCGCCCTCCCGGCTTCACCATGTGCTGCGCCGCCGTAATCCCCTTCACCGTCTGATAGAACGTCAGGTCCAGCGGATACCCGGCGGCGCTGGTGATCGCCGCATCCACCGGCTCCTCCAGCACCTCCAGCGACGTCTTCTCCAGGAACGCCACCCCCTCCGCATGCGCCTTCACCGGATCGCCGGCAAAAACCCCTGAAATCTCCCGCTCCCGCGTCAGCGTTACATCGAGAACAAAGTCATGGCGCGCCATCCCGGCAATCTCCAGCAACTCCGCGTGCAGCGGATTCCCCTCGATCGACCCTTCTGTTGCCAGTGGCTCGCGCATAAACCTCGGCGAGTGAATTACCTTGATCGTCTCCTGCGCCGCCAGCCCCGGAGCCACCAGTTTCCGCCCGCCGCTGAACCCCAGCATGAAATGCTGCTCGATAAACCCGAGCGTGATGTGCAGATCCGCCGCCATGAACCGCTCGTCAATCCACACCGGCGTGCCCCGGCCCGTCGTCCCCAGAAAGCGATGCTCCGCGAGCGCCCGCGCATCGTGGTTCACGACCCGGTACTTCGCCGCAATCTCCGGTCCGACAATGGTCTTCACCTCGTCTTCCGTCGCTCCCCGGTGCAATCCTGTCGCAATCACAATCGTCACGTCCTCCACCGCAATCCCCGCCCCGTGCAACCGTCTCAGCAGCGGCGGCAGCGTCACCCGGTTCGGCGCAGGCCGCGTAATGTCGCACACCGAGATTGCCGCCGTCTTCTTCTCCGCCGCGAGCTTGGCGAGCGCCTCGCACCCGATCGGCCGATCCAGTGCCGCATCGAGGGCCGTCCCAATATCCCCAATCGCCGCCGCCGACCGGCTCCGGACCACCCGGTACTCATACCCCTCCGGAACTGAAACCTCAATCCCCCTTTTCCCAAACGCAAAGCGCGCCTTCATCCGCAGCTCCTCATCGGCATCAACCTCCGGCCTCCTCAACAGTATTCCCCACGCAAGCCGGTTGCCCCAGCTCCGGATTTTCGGACCTGGGATGGCAAAGACGCCAATAACCACAATCCCGGTCCCAATCCTCCTGGTCCCACCGAACCCTCCCGGCTGCTATATTTTCCTCGACGCAAAACCGCCATGAAATCCCGCGGTTAATTCGACCCGCATACGGAGCCGACCATGGATTGGAACGAATGCTCAAGACGTCTGTTCCTCAAGCAGCTAGGCGCAGCCGGCACTCTCGCCCTGACCGCCGCCGACGCCCAAGCCCAGCCTTCATCCGCCGCTCAAGCCCAGACTCCGCCCGTCCCCGCCCAAGACCCCCAATCGGCCACCCGCGCCCAGCGCATGGCCTGGTGGCATCAAGCCAAATTCGGCATGTTCATCCACTGGGGCCTCTACTCGGTCATCGGCCAGCACGAGTGGGCCAAGGAGGTCGAAGGCGTCCCTATCCCCCAATACGAACTCCTCGCCAAGCACTTTCATCCCAAGCCCAACGCCGCCCGCGACTGGGCGCGCCTCGCGAAGCAAGCGGGCCAGAAGTACATGGTCATGACCAGCAAGCACCACGAGGGCTTCTGCCACTGGGACACCCAGCTCACCGACTACTGCGCTCCCAAGCAAGGTCCCGGCCGCGACCTGGTCCGCGAGTTCGTCGAAGCCGCCCGCGCCGAAGGCCTCCGCGTCGGCTTCTACTACTCCCTCATGGACTGGCACCACCCCGACGGCGTCATTTGCAAAACCGACCCCGCCGCCCGCCGGCGCTTCGTCGAATACACCCACGGCCTGGTCCGCGAGCTGATGACCAACTACGGCAAGATCGACGTCCTCTGGTACGACGTCGATTGGCCCCTCAGCGCCGCCGAGTGGGAGTCCGAGCGCATGAACAAGATGGTCTTCGACCTGCAACCGGACATTATCGTCAACAACCGCAACGGCCTCGAAGGCGACTTCTCCACTCCCGAGCAGGAAATCCGCGCCTCCCAGTCCGGCCGCGCCTGGGAAACCTGCATGACCCTCAACGACTCCTGGGGTTTCAACCGCTTCGACGACGCCTGGAAATCGCCCAAGACCATCGTCTCCAACCTCGCCACCTGCGCCCGCGGCGGCGGCAACTATCTCCTCAATATCGGCCCCAAGCCGGACGGTTCCATCCCCGAGGAGTCCGTCGCCTGTCTTGAAGCCGTTGGCCGCTGGCTCCAAACCAACGGCAAAGCCATCTACGAAACCGACCGCATCACCGCCGGCTGGAACACCAATGCCAACTACACCCGCCGCGGCAACACCCTGTACATCCACCAGCAGTTCTGGCCCGGCCACACCCCCGCCGCCGAGTGGCTCGCCTTCTACCAGCCGGAAGCCGTCATCGCCATCGGCGGCCTCCAGGCCAAAGCCAAATCCGCGCGCCTCCTAAAAACCGGCCAGCCCGTCCCCTTCACCCAGGACGACTCCACCCTCCGCCTTACCAACCTCCCGCTCATAGCCCCCGACCAACCCGCCACCGTCATCGAAGTCGAGTGCGATGCCGAACCCGTCATCAGCCACGATGCTACTCGCCCCCTCTGGCCCCGATACAAAGTGGGCGTCAGCTAACCCGCACTCACGGGAAGCCGAACAAAGTACGGACATGGGTGCTCCAGGTCTCGATGTCGAGACCTGGGAAAGCACAAACCCCAACCACCCGCCCACCAGGCATCGGAAGGTCCATCGCATGAAGCCAATCTTCCCCGTCCTTGCTCTTCTTCTCGCATCCGTCGCCGCCTCCGCCCAACAGCCAGCCCCACCGCCGACCCCCAGCACCACCTGGACCGCCCCGCCCGGCTCCACCATCACTGTCGACCGCCGCAGCGGCCGCATCTCCATCAATCTCCCCTTCCAGCCCACCGACGGCTCCCGCGAGCAGGCCCTCCATTTCGCCGTCTGGGCTGTCCATCCCTACGCCGGTTCCGGCCCGTTTCCCGCCACGCGCGAGGAGCCCGCCTCCGGTTCTCCAGCCAAGCTCAGAATGCGATAAAGTGGTCTTGCCGGTCGAGGAATCTTCAGCGAACGGCGAAAAAAGTCTTAACCGTTTGTCACAGCCAAGGGGGCAACCCCAGTGCACGTTTCAGCTCAGCGCCTTCATGATGTCGAGGTTGGGCGTTGCGTTCTTGAGCAACGGGTCTAGCCAGAAGGGCTTGACAACCGTATTCACGATTTCGCTGTTATCGATGATAACTCCGAACTCTTGCAAGAACGCATTGATCTTCAGATCTGGGATTCCCGACGTCGGATAGACGTTCTGCGAGCCCACGTAAAACACCCGCCCGTCCACCATCCAGAACTTGCTGTGCTGAGCGATCTCATGATTGTTGGCCCACCTGTTTCTTCCGCCGTTGATGGCGATTGTACGGAGCGATAGTTTGTCCCTGATCAGTTCCTTCGTTAACCCTTTCTTCATTCCCATCATGAACAACAGCCTCACGAAATTTTCACTCCGCACGCCATTAGAATAACTGGTTCCTTCTTCAGCTTTAGCGTCCAAATTGGTCAGCACGATCTCGGCTCTCGTGTCCTTGCGCATGAGGAAATCGACCAGATGACCCATGAACTCCGCGTCGAAGGTGCTGAACTGGCAGTCAAAAAGGCGATCTGCCGCGATGGTCGCGATTTCAAATCTGTGCTCTTGATCGGGTTGAAGATCACCCGTCCACCAGACGAAAGGGACTCCTTCGAACGCGTGCCTTCCCTCGACACGGGGGGGAATAATTTGAAGACCTAAACGAGGCGTCGCTCCAAGGTCCTGCTGGACAAGGCGCAACGTGGTGCCCCTCATCATCGAGTGAAACATTGCCTTGCGGTCCGCCGACCCGTTCGTGTCAAAGATTCCAACTCCCGGATTGGCGACCCACAGAACGGGAAGGTCCCCGGAACTTGGGGAAGCGGGATAGGATGGATCCAAAGGACTCGGCGGCTGTTTATCACGAACTCTGCTGCTGTCCTCGCTATCGGTGGAAATGAAATATGTCCTGTCAGTCTGGCCGCCGCCGTGCGTGTTGTGTTTCTGCACGAACTCCCACATGCGGCTGGCGAAGGTGTGCGCGGCGCCGGCGACGGGGCCGCGCACTCGCAACGACAGGTCGAATACCGGGTACTGGCCGAGATAGTGCTTGTCCCATAAATTGTGGCCCCCGGTAATTAGGGTATGGCCGTCAATCGCGATGATTTTCGCGTGATTCCAGCCCTGGTTTGACTTGTAGTTAATCACCCCGATGAATAATATGATGCGCCGATTGTTTTCCGACGGCTTCTTCACATCTTTCATGAGTGCGTGACTCAGGAAGTCTAACTTGATATTCGACCGGGGGGTATTTCCCAGGAGGACGCGGATCACGACCGGATCTCCCCCGGATCCCGAAAGCTTCACCATGCTTTTGTTGATTGTGTCGATGAAGCCCGGCCTCGGTACACCAGCCGGGTGCCTCCAGCCGAACAGATCTTCCATCCCGACGATATCGACAAGATGCTTCGCGCCCTCAATCGCCCCCCCCATCGCGGTCATCAGCCCGGAGGTTGCGGAGGGTGTAACGAAGCCGCTGCTGACGTTCCAAGAATCGCTCGGCGTGTCCAGCCAGTCGTCGTGCTTGGCCTTTGTCATGTTGTTGTGCTGGGTCAGTCCGTAAAGTTGCCCATCGTATCCCTTCAAATCGGCCTTCAGCCGTTCATACAGGACCTGAAGCGTCAGATTGGGGTCTGGGCCGGGTTCGATGATTGGGGGGGGCGGGGGCTCGAGTCCAAACGGCCTATCTTGGAGCCAGAGCGAAATCTTGGGCTCCGGCTTTTCCCGCAGCGTTTGTCTCCCATTCCAGTTCGCATCGGGGCCGGTGTAATTAATCAGTTTCGTCTTATGATCTTGAAAGATATAGAACAGCAGCTTAGATTTATCCGAGTTACCGTCGTAGACGCGAAATGCCTTCCTCTTGACTTCGTCAGTCGTACTGCAAAACGGGAAAACGACCCCGAGAGGGTAACGGGGGGGCGTCCAGGTCCGCCTGTCCCGGGCCGGAACCAGGAGTGTATATCCTGGGTCTTCCCCGTCCACAATGTAGATATGATTGTTCCTTTGGTTAGTTACGGCTTCGCAACCAGTGTTCCACAACCCGGACGGGGGCGGCTCCTTTCCAAAAACTCTGCCCTCCTTGAACCAGAGCGACATCCAGGCCATATGTTGATCCGCCAGCCAGTGTTTCCCACTCCAGTTCGCATCTGGGCCGGTGTAACAATTCTGGCTCGTAGCGTCATCTTGAAAGATATAAAACAGCAGCGTGCCGTTCTGCGAGGTGCCCTCGTAGACGCGAAACGCCTTCTTCTTGACCTGGTCAGTCGACTTGCACCACGGAAATTGGACGCCCTTAAAGTCGTTTTGTCCTCCTGCCTGAACCAGGAGCGTATATCGTGGATCTTCCCCGTCCACAATGTAGAGAGCTTTGTCCGTGTTGTTAGTTACGAATTTGCAACCGGAGTTCTTCCCCATACGCTTATTCTCCTTAGCCCTCTTTGAGGGTCATTGCTGTCGATCGATGTTACCCTAACCCCGGCGGGATCGATAAAGGTGAAGTTGAAACTGTCGGCGTGTGCACCCGGGGCGGCCAGGAGTGCCGCTGCCAACGACAGATAGACGAATGCTAAGGTACTGAGAGCTTCTTACACTTCGCGGCCACTCGAAGGAAGCGTGTCTTCGCGCGAGTTCTTGCGCCTTCACGAAACGCGACGACGCAGCTTTCCTCCCACAATTGCTTCGAGGTTTTGCCGCTCGGGGGAACCGAGGAAAGCGGGGCAAGCCCCTTGTCAGGTCTTGTATCAGAGAAGTAGGCTGAGAAGCAAGTCAAATTTGAAAAGCCTGCCCATCGGGAGCTTGTTGTTTGCTGTCGGCATCCCGGCGGCTGGCGTAGGGTTCCATCTTCCCTTCAGGCGCTTCGTCGAACACTTTCAGCCGGACGAGTAATCCCGCATGACGAACTTGTCCTTTGATTGGGCTTGGCTACCGACCTTGGGTGGCTTGCATCACCGATACCATCTCGCCGCGTAGCAGTCCGCTACCTACTTAAAGCCAAGCCGTTGAGACCGGCTACAGCAGACGTGCGCGCCGACGACTCTTTTCAGCACACTTTACTGACACTCACGCACGCATCCCCCGTCGCCGCGGTCGAAAATTCTATCTCGATCCGAGTTCCAATTACCCGCCCGCCCAATTCTTTACGGTAAAGAGTCGGCGTTTCCAACACCGGATAAAGTTTTGGCGAGGCACAGCTACAAAATCGACTACAACGGTGTAGCGGGAAAAAGCAGATGCGTGGGCAAAATGGCTTATATCGCTTGTAATATCAATATTTTATAGCGATCGGGGCGGAGGGATTCGAACCCTTTCGCCCTCTTCCCGGAAGGCCTTCAAAATCAGCAAATTGGACTGAGATTCTCAGGGGTGATACCTAGGTTGATACCGCTTTGGCCTGGTTTTGACCATGGAAGTGAATGTCACCAAACGAATCGAAACTCCGAACGGAGACCGTTACTGCCCCGTCGTCCTCAACGGCAGCGGGCGGATTAAACCCGACTGGGTGATCGTGAACGGAAACGTGCTCGTCGGAGAGCTGGTTGAGCGCATCAAGCAGGATTAGGATGCGGCGCTCGCCGGAATAATCACCTAGTCGCAGCGCGAGCTGGAGGCATAGGCTGTTGAAGTCCCGCTTCGGCTCTTGCCCTTCGGTTTGCTCGGGGGGCCACGCGATGCCGCTGCGGTCGACTTCGTCGAGTAGCCGCTGAACAAGCGAGTATGCCGATGCCGAACGCTCGGTGGCGCCGACGAAGTGGGTGATGACGAAGTGCGGCGAGTCCCTGAGTTGTTGGTGCAATTTCGCCAACAGCGCGGATTTGCCCTGGCCCGGCACGGCCGCGACGACAGCCAAACGTGGGGCGTCTGCGGCAGGGTCGTTGAGAAAGTCGCTGAGTTGTTTCAGCTCCTTTGTCCGCCCTTGAAAAGCTAGACCGAACGTATTCCTACATAGGTGCGGACACTGCTGCCTTGCCGCTGTTGGAAAGGGAGGTTGTGCTCTGTCGCGAACTCAACGACTTGGAAGCCCAAAAAGAATGTGAAACTCGCCAGGAAGCAATCACCAAACGTCTGTCAGGTGGGGACTCAACCACGGTAGTGATGCAGGAATTTCCCATTTATGATGATCAGGCCAGAAGGCAGGGTATCGTCGCCCTCCTGAAGACCATAGCGGAGCCGGACGCGTGTTTTCTCCCGCAACAGACCGTAATCCGAGATATTCAGTTCCACATTCTTCGGTTTCTTGTGGCGGACCTGCTCCTAGATCCTGCGAGCATGGCAGCACTCGCGAAAGTTGGGGCGGATGAATACCGCGAGAGATGGCGTCGTACTTGCGAAGTCATTTCATCGCTCGGCGAAGCTCTTCACCGTAATAGGCTGTTTCTGCAACAGGTTGCACTTGACCGCGACTTCCTACAGTTTCTCCGCCATGTTGGTTCGCGCTTGCTCTATGAAGTGCTTCCTTCTCTTGGCTTTTCTGAGCAGGAGAGGCGACGCACCACAATGCCACTGATGCGGTGTTCCTTGCTCTTGATGAGCGATCTAAGAACCACTTAAACACAGAGGAGTCAGCATGGGGGAGAACCCGGAAGATCTAGACTTGAGAGGCAGATTACTAACCGACGCTGGACGGTTTGAAGAAGCACTTGACTGTTTCGAAAGAGCAATAGCGATGAGCCCAAATGATCCAGATTTGTGGTGCGATAGAGGTGCATTGCTTTGGAAGATGCAACGGAATCAGGATGCGCACGACTCTGTCTTGCGAGCGCTAGCTATCGATCCGACTCACCCTCACTCCTGTTTCAATCAAGGCATTGGTTTTTTGGAGAACGGCATCGCAGACGAGGCCATCACTTGGTTCGATCGCGTACTTTCGAGCGATCCTCATCATGGAGAGGCCTGGCACAACAAAGGGGAAGCCCTCTTCCGCTTGCGACGATTTGGCGAAGCAAGAAGCTGCTTTGCGGAGGGTGTTCGCTGCGGGAATCTACTGTCAGAGCAGGGATTAAGGGCATGCAAGTTCGCTACAGCAATCGATAACACGCCCAATAGTCGTCCTGCGAAGTAGGGTAGCAGCAATGAATGCACAAGCTCTAGATTTCAGGCTAAGGCATTCGTGCCGAATCATCATATATCGATTTGCATCTGACGGTTACCGCCATGACGCCATCTTTCTCTCCCAAGCACGCGAGGCCGATAAGACGTTCGTTCGCCGGCGGTACGCCGATTTGACCAAGCCCAGGTTCGACTTGTGGTATGACCGCGTCTCGATACCCGCACAGCGGCTTACGTTTCACCAGGAGACGCAAAGACTGCCGGCAACCTGCCGCTGGTGCGCGTAAGGTTCGAGATGCTGGCAGAGCAGTTGCCGGACTTTACCGCCTTGCTCAAAGGCGCGGGCACGCTTGCCGATGACCCGGAACTGCAGACGTATAAGCACCCGGCCAGCGAACCGGGACGAAGCTATTGGGCCAGAATCGAGGAACTTGCCAACAAAGCCGGCCAGCATGGGCCGTTGGAACTCTGGCAAAAAGCGTGGATCGTGCTGGATGCCGCGACCGCGCAGCAAAAAAGCGCCGGAGAAGTGTTCCCGCATCCGCTGCCTCCGGGCTTCGAGATTCGTATCGATGACTGGTCGGGGTGGATTCCCAAAGAGTTCCGTAGGAGACTTCTGAAGCCCAGGTCTGCCGCCAGTTTTGCCTCCTCTTGCCAAAGTGCTATGGCTTCGTAGGGTCTGCCCAAGTCTGCGTATGCATGGCCGTGGGCATCCAGAATCTCGACCAGGAGAGGAATATCTCCAATTTCCCGGCATATATCCTCTGCGCGTTCTTGCAGGACGAAGGCATCCTTCTCCTCGAAAAGCTGATTATGCACAAATGCCAAGTTTCCAAGGCACCGCGCAAGGCCGCGACGATCGCCTATTTCCTCGCAAAGCTGTTGTTGCCGTTCAAGCAATTTGTGAGCAAGCCAATACTGCCCGCTGAATATGAGCACTTGCGCCTGTGTCCCGAGTCCACTCTGGAGACTCGACTTGTCGCCAATGTGCCTTGCGAGATCCTCATGTTCACGAAGCAACTGCATGGATCTCCCCTGGTTAAGCCCCTCTAAATCCACATCAATGTTCGTGGCCCGCAGCTTCTGTGAACTCTTAAAATACATGGCCGAAAGTCCATCGAGGCATGCAAGCAGTTCATGTGGGTCCGTGCTAGAGCGCGCGAGGCGCTCTCGGCTTTCGAGCAGGCGCAAGAGAGCTTTCTCGTCACCCGCTATCTGTAACAGGTAGTCGAGCCAGACAAGATGCTCCGGGGCTTGTTGCGGGTTCTCAATGACAGACCGGTAGGTATCGGAAATCCGGTGCGGCGTTCGATCCTCAATGCGCGCCCAATACCTCAGCAGGTCTGGTCGGTCGGCTATAAAGATGGCCCGCACATAAGCCAGATTTGTCAACAACTCCGCCAATTGGTTGAGAGCTCCGGCCTGAAGCAATTGCCAAGGCTCTTCTGCTACTCGTCGAGAACTCATATTACAAGCTTGGAAATAATCCGCGATTCGCAAATGTATTGCACGTTGGCTTAGTTCCGATGCCAAGTAGCGATCTCTCACGGCCTGAAACAGGAAGGTATGGCCAATAACCAGCAAGCCGCCCCGGTTCAACAGGGCGTCACCGGCGGCAAGAAACAACGGGCTCCAGTAGGCTCGCGGCAGCGGCGAGCCTGCGGTGCCCAGCGATTCGAGCAACTCGGTCTCGGAGAGACCGCGGCGCGCGGCCCAGAGGCGGACGAGGCTCTCGCGAACGACGTTCTCGCACGCCGGGTCAGGCTGGCCGTAGTCCTGCTCCCAGTGCTCGATGACCTTGCCGTAGAGTTCGATTGGATTGGCCGCTTGCAGGTACCAATCGATCCGCTGGTTCAACTGTTCGTAGCTGCCAAACTGACGCAATTCGTTCAGCAGCGTGTTGAGATATAGGCCGTTGCCGGTCTGTGGCGCGGCGGCGATGCGGTGAGCAGGCCCCGGACTCAACTCCTTGGAATAGCACTTCAGGTATTTGACAATCAACTCTTCGCGATCGGGGACAGTGAGCGGCTCAACGGTCAGCACCGGCCAAAGACATTAGACACCGTCACGTGCTACCAAACCTCCCTACGGGATGAATGGCGCGACAAAGATTGGTTCAAACACGCATCCCGGGCCAAACTCTATCACGGCCTCAACTGCTCCAGGGTCGTTCCGGCCTTCGCCGTTCCACGCCGATTCCATCGTAAAAGGCTCGCGGGTCGAAACGATTTTCATCCCTATGGGTGGACCGGAGGCCCATGCGTAACTCTATCGAAACTGCCCCGGCAAAAGATCCTGGGACAACCCACCCTGATTGCGCCTGGGCAGTCCCGATAGGGACCTAACGCTTCTGGGGAGCAATCATGACAATTGCGCGAGATGCGATTAGCCAATTGAAACAGCATAAACAGCTTTGTCCGCCAAGGGGTGGTGGCCGTCGCCTGTCGCCCCGGGCGCCAGACGCCGGCCTTTTCAGGGTGTTAATAATATGTGTTTCCAACTACTTGGAAAACTCCGTGGGCTGGGCAGGTACACCCGAATAGTTGTAAGACGGGCCAATCACGGGTGGGAGATCACGGGTGGAGATACCGTATGCGCGTTTCGGTTTCAGATCCTAACGGCAAGAGAAAGTGGGGATAATCATCGCGCTCCGTGACTTCGCCAAACCTGACGCGAGTCAGCTGAGTCGGCCTGCCCGACTTCCTGGTACCGAACCAGATGCGGAGAGCATTGCCAACTTCCTGTTGCGCTTGTTGGTTGAGAACCTGATCCGGAGACGGGCATGAATCCTTCTTCCACAGCCAGGAACCTGTTTTGCGGACCTGATTTTCTGTGCGACTGTGGCAGCTTATCGCCTTGGTTTGATGATCTGTCCTTCGATTCCCAGAATGTGCAGTTCCGGCAGCGGCAGCTAGCCTGGATGCGCGAAACTCTGATGGCCGTGGTGGTGAGCGAGGAGCCGGGCGAGGTGGACCGCTTCCGCAAGTGGAATCTGGACGTCAAGCCGCACCGCCAACTCATCAAGGAGGGCTTTGAGTTGCCGGACGGCCAGCGCATGAGCCTGGAGAAGGCATTCAAGCAGGAGACGAACCTCTTCCGCGTGGCGATCGTTTGCGCGATGTGGATGACAGGCTTCGATGTGCCGTGTTTGGCCAACCTCTACCTCGACAAACCGCTCAAAGCGCACACGCTGATGCAGGCCCTCGCCCGGCGCCAGCCGCGGCCACGCCGGCAACACGTCATCGGCAGCCAGCGTTCGCAGCGTGGGCAATTTGCCTTCTGCCCGTTCGCGACCATGAAACGCGGCCTGCGCAAGAAAGCGCTCTTCATACCGGCCCACCTTCATCTGCCAAGGCCCGAAGCTGCCGCAGATGTTGTACATGAAATTGCCGGCGCCGATGCCACCAAGGGGAATGCCTTTCTTTACGCGTGCCAGTGTATTCAGCCCAACCGGATCATCTCCCTGCATTTTCTCCATCAGGGCAATCTTCGGCAGATCGCCGATGGCCCGTCTCCATGCGCACGCCGGAATGACGTTGGCCGCAGTCTTCGTGGCATTCGATGCTGTTGCAGTTTGTTCTCCAGCAGCGGGTGCGCCGGCCGCAGGTGCCAGACGGTTTGCCGCCAGCACTGCTCCGGGCGCGCCCGAGGATTCAATCAAAAATGTGCGGCGCGTTATCGAATTCTTCCCCATGCGTCCCTCTTCTCTTCATTCCACCATCAAGACCGCAGACGTTGCCGCCTTCAAGGTGATCGTGGCCAGCGTGTTGCCTCGATCCACAGTCACTTTCACGGGCTCGCCCGCAGTCGCATCCTTCACTCTGTGCGATCCGCGAAAACTCACGGTGACCATTTGCGTTTCTCCCCAGTTAGACAAAATGGCCGTCGCTCCGGATGCTCCTTCGAGCCCGCGAAAGATTACGCCCTCGCTGCCTTTTTCCAGCTGGATTGGCATTTCAGTCCCGTGCTTCAAGGCAGGCTCGATAATCCAGCGATGCACCTCAGCGTTATTCCTGCGTAGATAGGCCAATGTGACCGCTGATTCGAAGCTGTAAACCTCGCCCTTGCCGAACGAATGCTTCACTTCAAATGGATTTCCGTCGCGGTCGCGCAGCACTATCTCAGCGCCTTTCACTTCCAGTGGCAGCTTCCAGAGTTCGCCGCCCTGTTCATTCTGCGCGGTCACGGAATAGGGACGCGCCGGCTGCACGGGATAAATGTCGTCTGCCTCGACGCCGAACAGATCGGTCATGCCGCCCGGAACAGTGGGGCGAATCTTGCCTCTTTCGTTTTTCCACGCGCTAATGCCATCGGCCCACAGCGTACCACCCTGCCGGACGTAGTCTTTCAGCGCGGCGATGGTTGCATCGTCCATGGCATAGGCAACCGGCGCGTAAAGCAGAGGGAACCGGTTCGCTTCGCCGCGCTTTAACTGGTCGATATCGACATACTGAGCGGGGATATGTGAGCGCAGCAGCGCCAGGTAGCAGCCCTTCAGCGCATCCTGCACATCTTCGCGGCGGCTGTTTCCGCCCCTGCGATCCTGCCATTTGCCGTCGAGGTCGTTGATCACTGCAGCATCGCGATCGTATAGGATGGCCACGCGCGGCTGCTGCGGATGAAGAGTTGCAAGCGATGGGTTCTTCTCAATCACGTCGGCGACCGATTTCACGGCCGGCAGGCGCACCGTGGGCTTGCCCTCGAGGCTCACCAAGCCCCACTCGCCGGCTTCGGTGCCGATATCCCTGGGATGCCAGAGCCAGAATATGACCGCGTTGGCGCCCGCGCCGTACGAATCCCACATCCAGCGCGTGAGATGTTCCGGCGTGGCATTCAGTGGGAAACCGCCCGTGTACACCGTGGGGCCGCTCTGCAGCTCTGTCACCCACAGAGGCTTGGGCGGTTCGGCCCGGCTGGCGCTGGCAATGAGGTCGAGTCGATAGGCGTAGAGTTCGCCATAAGCGCTCTCCGGCGTTTCCGGCGGAACCGCCCAGGCCGTGTGCATGGAAACGCCCAGGATATCCGTGACCTTCTTCTCCATCCATACATCCTGTCCCTCCGCATCGCCCGTGGGCGCCGTCACGTTGAAATGCACGGGGTGCTTCGAATCCGATGCGAGGACCTTTTCGCGAATCCATGCCAGCGTGTCGATCAGGTTGTCGACGTTGAACGCCTTCCAGTCGAGGTACATCTCCTCGTCCATCCAGTAATCGGCAAACTGATCGGGCTCGATCTTGACCTCATCGAAGGCGCGGATGGGCCGGAACCAATGCTTGTTCAACTCGTCCACGGTTCCGTATTTCTTCTCGAGCCAGCGCCCGAAGGCTTTGAACGTGTCGGCATCCTCGTGGTATTTTGTCGGCTCATTCATCAGCAGCCACGCGCCGGCGCCGGGATGATCCTTGTAGCGGCCCACCACCTTCGCGAGATACTCTTCGGCGTGCGCGCGCAGCTCTGGATTGTCGAGGTTGGCGCGCTGATGATAGAAGGTCGTCTTGTTCATCCACCCCGGCGGGTCCTCTGTGCACAGCGTGGCCGCGATCTTGATACCGTTCTTGGCGGCGGCATCGTAGATCCAGTCATATCCTTCGAGGTTCCAGTTTCCCGGCGTGCGCTCGATATCGTCCCAGATGACAAAAATGCGCACCAGGGTGATGCCGTTGTCGTGCATCAGCTTGAAATGCTTCTCGACCGTATCTTTCGTCTCGGTGCGATTGAGAAAGAACTCCGTGCCTACATGCAGTTTCGCTGTCAGCTCAGTCAACGCGGGTTGCCGTTCACCGGCATGGGCGGCATGTTCCTGGGCGACTGCCGTGCACGTCCCAAAAACAAGCAGCGCAAGAACCATCAAGCCAATTCCGGCCCCGTCTAAAAGGCAAATTTGCGATATCCGCAGCGTTTTCAATCGGCTGCAAAGCTCGCTCGGCTTCTTCATGGTTGTTCTCCTCGATTCGAACCACCGAACAGAGATCAAAATCGACTTGTGTTTGCAAGGACAGGGAATTATACCTTCCTCAATCCCCCACCGAACTCCTCAGCCAGGGCAAACGCATCTTAATTGCCATATGCAAGAAGGGCTTGGAGCGGTGAGATGGGGAGATGAACAGCCCCATGAAGCATTTTGCAGATTTGCGTGATCCGCGGGTGAAACGGACTCGGGAACAT
>Ga0326728_10014065_pt1 | contig 17142 bp, 12 predicted proteins | sample MB3enrmetagenome_FD_207602 | JGI IMG/M metagenome (GOLD analysis project Ga0326728, IMG submission 207602) | Lab enriched peat soil microbial communities from McLean, Ithaca, NY, United States - MB31MN | ecosystem: Environmental > Terrestrial > Soil > Wetlands > Peat | place: USA: New York...
CCCATACGCCAATGGAGAAACGAGCCCGATCAGCACTGCGGCGAACAACACCGTGCGACTCTTCGTCATGTCCTCGCTCCTTTCCGGTTTGTAAGCAATCGAGTTTGGGAGTTTGTAGCGCGGACCTTCAGGTCCGCGGTGGCGTTGACCGCAAGTCACTGCGACTTTCCAAACACATACGCCGCGCCGTAGTCGTCCTCATCGTACCACCAGGGCGCCCCAGCCAGCGCCGTGTTGCCGCTGATCGATACGGAGTAGCCTAACAGACTGAACTCGCCGTCGCTCCCGATCAGCTCGGCAGTAAAGTTCGAGGTGGTCTTCCAGCCCTGCGCGGGCTTGACGAAGACATACGCCACACCCTGCCACTCCCCCTCTGGGACCGTTGCCCAAGGCGCCCCGGCCACCACGGTGTTGCCGCTAATGGCCACCGAGTAACCGAACCTGTCCCACTCTGCCCCGTTCGAGGCCGTCAGCTTGGCAGTCTCAGTCATGTTGGCCCAGCCGCTCGCCGGTTTGACAAACACGTACGCCGCACCTTGCAGTCGCGTGCCGCTGATGCTGGCGTAAGGCGCCCCCGCCACCACCGTATTGCCGCTGATGCCCACTGACCGGCCCAGATTGTCATCCGCTGCCCCATCGGACGAGGTGAGTTGGGCGGTGGGGGTCATGTTGGCCCAACCGCTGGCCGGCTTGACGAACACATACGCCGCGCCCTGCCAGGCATTGGAGCCGATGGTGGCAGAGGGCGCCCCGGCCACCACCGTGTTGCCGCTGATGCCCACCGCCATGCCCAACGAGTAGGGCGCGGTCAGCTCGGCGGTTTGGGTTATGTCGGCCCAACCGCCCGCCGGCTTGACGAACACATAGGCCGCGCCTTCAGGATGATTGCTGCCCAGGTAGGCAGCCGGCGCCCCCGCCACTACCGTGTTGCGGTCGATGGCCACGGACGAGCCCAGGGCGGCAGCCACCGACCCGTCGGAGGCGGTCAGCTTGGCCTTCTGAGTCATGTCCGCCCAGCCGCCCGGCGGCTTGACGAAAACATAGACCGCACCCTGAGATTGATTACCGCCGATAGCGGCGCCGGGCGCCCCGGCCACCACCGTATTGCCGGTGACGGCGACGGACCAGCCCAGGTTGTCGCCCGCGGCCCCATCGGACGCCGTTAGCTTGGCGGTCTGTTTCATGTTCGCCCAACCGGTTGCCGGTTTGACGAACACGAACGCCACGCCTTGATCTGGGTTTCCCCCTACCGTGGTGCCAGGCGCCCCAGCTACCACGGTGTTGCCGCTGACGGACACGGATTGGCCCAAGTAGTAACTCCCGCCCGACGCGGTCAGTTGCGCCAATTGCATCCAAGGGTCAATCACCACCGGGTAGCGTGCCGTTGTGTCCTCGACCCTCAGCAGCAGTCGCTCGCCTTCGAGCTCCAGCCACGCTCGCAGTTCCTTGCCTCCGGCGTCGCGGGCGGCGAGGCCGCTGTAGCGCAGCGCCGCTTTCCGGTCGCGGCGGGTGAGCGTGAAGCCTCGGCTGCCCTGATCCATTGCCGCCGTCAAATCTCCCGAGAGTGCCAGCGCAATCGTTAACGGTTGGCTGCCAGTCGTGGCGACGTCTGCCCGGTCCGGCGGCTTGTTAATAGTGAATCCCTGCTCGAGGCCCAGCGGTCCGTTCACATACCACTCCGTCAGCCACCCGCGTTGGTACTCGACGCGGTTGAGACTAGCTCGCGGAACGGCCGTCCCCACCGCTCTTAGAGAGTTGCCGTAACCGTAGCCGCGCAACGCCACTTTGCACAGCGCGCTCCCGCTACGCACCTCAACGCCCGCCGGCGTGAAATCGGCGGCGAGCTTCTGCCGCGCATTCTCCGCCTGGAAGCCTGCGCCTTGCGGCCGTGCCTGGTAGGCAGGAAGATCGCGCCCGAGCGCGGCGGAGATGCCGGCTTGGGCCTCCGGGGGAAGACTCGCGAGGCCCGCCGAGGGACCCTGTCGCGTTGTAACGTCCTTGGGGCTGGACAACTCAGAGGGTGGGCCGGATTTCAGAGTTTGCCCATAAGCCAATGGAGAAACGAGCCCGATCAGCACTGCGGCGAACAACACCGTGCGACTCTTCGTCATGTCCCCGCTCCTTTCCGGTTTGTCAGGAATCGAGTTTGGGAGTTTGTGGCGCGGACCTTCAGGTCCGCGGTTTCGTGCTCACCTTCAAAAGCCGCACGACTGAGGGTCTGCGCTAGATGAGGGTCTACGCTAGAGTTGGACTGCGTTTGATGAGGCCGATGAGTCACGGGCCACACCTTCAGGGATACAGTACCACAGCCGGAGACGACGGTCAAGCGAGGCTTGACAAGCAAGAACATCGGCGGGCTGGCGCAGACCCCGCTTCGTTGGGGTCTGCGATCTCCCAAAGCGGCTTGCGGGAGCCGGCGACTCATCTCGGTCGGATTTGCGGTCAGCGGACTTTTCTGGTAAGATGACAGTTGTAAGATGTTGTCATATGACTATCTTTGACTCGTCCACGCTGATTTTGATGGCCAAGATCGAACTCCTCGGCCCGTTCCTGGCCAGCGTGGAATTGCCGGTCGCCATTCCCCTGGAAGTCGAGCGGGAGTGCTGTGGCGTAAAGAAGACGGTGGATGCGCTGCTGATTCAAAAAGCGCTGGAGGAATCGCGCATCCAAGTGTTGGCGGTCAAGAATCACAAGGTCGTTTCCAGGTTGCAGGCTGATTTCAATTTGGGCAGGGGCGAAGCGGAAGCCCTCGCGCTGGCCATGAAGGAAAAGGCCCAACTGTTGGGAATTGACGAAAAGAACGGCATCAATGCATCGAAGTTGCTGGGCATTCCGTTTACCACCGCGGTGGGCATTCTGGTTCGAAGCCGCGAAAAGGGCCTGCTCAATCACCGTGATGCCTTGGCTAAGCTCACCGCCCTGGCCCAGTACGGTCGCTACAAGCATGCCATCGTCGAAGATGCCAGGCGGGAAATGGAGGCGAGGAAATGACCAAGACGATGAGTATCCGCATGGACCAGGAGAACTACGATTTCCTTACCGAGATCACCAGACAGGAGCGCAGTGATTTCTCCAAAGCGGTGCGCGACCTGGTGACGCGGGGCCGGGTCCTGCTGGCGGTGGAAAAATACAAGAACGGCGACGCTTCTCTCGGCAAAGCGGCTCAGGTGGCGGGCCTTTCCGTGGGGCAGATGATGACCCTCCTGGCGGAATTCGGCGTGGAGAGCAGGGTCGAGGAAGACGACTATCGCCAAGGACTGAAGAATCTCGCCAAGGCCTGGTAACTCCCGTATCGCCACTCACCGGAAAGCAAAGGGCCGCGGCTGATCCTGTGCCACCGGGGAAGTCTGGACCCACTGGCCTTTTGGCGCTGGCACGGGTGGCCGGAGAACGAGTTCTTCCAGCTCACGCGCACGCGCCGCGGGGATCATTACCAGCGCTATGCCGCCGTGGTTCACCTGGTCACCGCCGCCGATGGCGCGGCGTGGGCCTATAAGAAGTGGCCGGAAGCCGATCGTCCCGAAGAGCCGGAGCAAGCCATCCGTCTCGATAACTGGCTGCATGAGGCTTGGCGCGGGCATCCGCACTTATTGCCGCATCGGCAACCAAGGGCTGGATTGGCCCGCCAAAGCACGCCGGGCGCGCGAGATATTGAACGAGTTGTTCCAGGAAGTTCTTTGAGGTTTTTCTTGCGTCGGAACATGCGACCGGGCGTCATCCCAAAAGTTCCTGATCTCTTCTTCCGCGAACTCCGAATCCCTAACTCTAAAACTCCGCCGAAAAGGTCATCGCTCACTCCGAACGCCCCCGCACAGACCGGAGTTCCAGCGCGGGCATGGGGTATCGTTAAGCGAAATATTTGTCTTGACACCCATCATTTGGTATCCTATAATTCTCTAGGCTCGTTCTGGGGCCAATGGGCCGGGGTCCGGGGCTCGGGGTTCGGGCGGTGAAAGGTAGACAGCAGACAGTAGACGGCTGACGGTAGATGGTAGACGGCAGACGGCAGACGGGAAGAGTAACATGGAGAGACTGCTCGATAGGTTAGCGGGCTGCGAGTTTCGAGTTTCCAGTTTCGAACTTCCAGTTTCCAGTTTCGAGTTTCCGCAAACAGAGCCAAACAAACCCAACGGACCTAGGACCTTTGTTATCAATAGCATGACTGAGAAATCGGCGAAACAAACCCAACGACCTTATCCTACTTGTTATCAGTTGTTTACAACGATTTTAGCCCCGATCTTGATGAAATTTGGCTCGGAGGGACGTGGCTCACTACCAGGAATTCGGGCGGTGCCGAGGGGCGTGGCAGGCAAATGGCGGGCTAAATAGCCAAGGGCTCCCCCTTGATATCCGTAGGGTGGGCCTTTTTTTCAGGAACAAAGCCGAGGAGTTATTGAAAACAAAGGAAAATGCCCAGGAACAAACCCAGGCGCGCCCCCGTCCACAACGGACTTAAAGCCCGGCGCAAAATGCCGGGCTAAAGCCCGGCGCTACAGGCGTCGGCGGGAGGAATTTACCAGCAAACCTACGATGTCCTTTAGAATGAGCAGATCGGAAAATGACCGTCCGATCAGGAATTCAGGCGGCAAGATGGCCGAATTGCCGATTGCCGATTGCCGAGAAGAAGCTTCCAGCCGTCAGCCGTCAGCAATCAGCCAAAAGCAAGACATGCTCGAGGGTTGCTTGCTGAACCTGATAGCTGATAGCTGAAGGCTGTTTTTCAATCGTAAATCGGCAATTCGAGCCGCCATGAGTCCTCGCCAAGCACAAAGAATTTCGGAAGTTGTAATATAGAGGACTGGTTCATTATGTGTGGGATTTGCGGGATCATCAAGTTTGAGCGCGGCGGCAGAGTGGAACAATCGTCCCTCGAAGCCATGAACCGCCAGATTGCGCACCGAGGTCCGGACGATTCCGGCTTCTACGTGTCCGGGAACGTCGGCTTGGCGATGCGCCGGCTGAGTATCGTCGACCTGAAAACCGGGCACCAGCCCGTGACCAATGAGGACGAAACGGTCTGGCTGGTCTACAACGGCGAAATCTATAATCATCAGGATCTGCGCCCGGACCTGGAGGCGCGTGGCCACCACTACCGCAGCCGGAGCGATACGGAAACCATCGTCCACCTTTACGAAGAGTATGGGCGGAATTGCGTCGACCGGTTGCGCGGCATGTTTGCTTTTGCGCTCTGGGATGCGAAGAAGCGTCGTTTCTTTGCGGCGCGGGACCGGCTGGGGATCAAGCCGTTCTACTATCTGCAATCTCCCGACGCGTTCTTGTTCGGCTCCGAGATCAAGGCACTGCTGGCGTATCCCGGAGTCCGCGCCGAATTGAACCGCGCGGCTTTGCCGGAGTATCTCGCCTTCGGCTATCTCGCGGGGAGCGAGACTCTGTTCGCCGGAATCCGCAAGTTGCTTCCTGGCCACACCCTGGAGATTGACGAGGCTGGGCAGATCAAAATTGAGCCCTACTGGGACCTCCAACCGGCGGGCGGGCTGGAATCTCGCCCCCGAGCCTATTACGTCCAGGCCTATCGGGATGCGCTTGAGGAAGCGGTGAAGAGCCACTTGATGAGCGACGTGCCCCTGGGCGTTTTTCTGAGCGGCGGCATCGATTCCAGCGTGGTGGCGGCACTGATGACGAAGATCCGGCGGTCGCCGATTGAGACCTTCTCCGTGGGTTATGGAGAGGCTTCTTACAGCGAACTTCCTTATGCGCGCACGGTGGCGGACCACCTCAAGTCGGTGCATCGCGAGGTTCGGGTAAGCTGCCAGGAGTTCTTCGACGTCCTGCCCAGACTGATTTGGCACGAAGACGAGCCCCTCGTGTGGCCTTCGAGTGTGGCTCTCTACTTTGTGGCGCGGCTGGCGCGAGAGCATGTGAAGGTGGTGCTGACCGGCGAAGGGAGCGACGAGACGCTGGCGGGCTACACACGCTATCCCTGGACTTTGTGGAACGCCCGCCTCGACCGCGTCTATCGTTCCTTGACCCCGGCGAGCCTGCGCCGATCGGTTCGGGACTCGCTGGCAGGCTCCGAGTGGCTTGGCGCCGGCCTTCGGCGCAGACTGGCGCACACTTTCCTGGCGCGAGACGGCAACTCGTGGACTTCTTTCTATTTCGACAACTTCCTCTCCGCCTTTGCCGAAACCGAGCAAGCCGATTTGTTGACCGGCGGATTGGCCGAAGAACTGCGCCTCGCGCCGGGCGCGGCCTATCGCCATTCGCTCGCTTACTGGAACAAGTCCAGCGGGGACCTCATTGCCCGGCTTCTTTACACCGATATCAAAACCTATCTGGTCGAGCTGCTGATGAAGCAGGACAACATGAGTATGGCCGCCTCGATTGAGAGCCGTGTCCCGTTTCTGGACCACGTGCTGGCGGAATTTGCGGTCGCCATCCCATCGCGCTTCCAGACGCAAGGACTGGAGGGCAAACTCATCTTGAAAGCCGCGACTGAAGATCTCCTGCCGCCTTCGATCATCCATCGGCGCAAAATGGGTTTTCCCACTCCCTGGAGCGGATGGCTCGGTGGACCTCAGTTGGGTGTTATCGAGGACCTGCTGCTCGAACCCCGAAGCCTGGCACGGGGGCTCTTCCGGCCGCAAGCCCTGCGCCGCATCTTCAGCGAGCACCGGGCCCGCCGCGCCGATCACTACGACCGTATTTGGCGTCTGCTGAACCTGGAACTGTGGCACCGGGTTTTCACCGATCGGGAATCCCTGGGGGGGGGATCCTGGAACGCCTGGCAACATAAATAGGCTAGCCTCGGGAGCGTGACACGGCCGTTATCCAGAATGTCTCTTTCCGACCTATTGTTCTTTGGCACTAGACGCGAGGCTCTTCTCGGCACGCGAAGAAAAAAATCTCAACACAGCGCCGCCTGTGGCCGCAACCAAAGAGACTCAACACAGAGTTCACGGAGGTCTCACAGAGGCCACAGAGAAGAAGGTCAACAATGACCCGCGTTGCTCTTCGTCTTCTCCGTGACCTCTGTGCGACCTCCGTGAACTCTGTGTTGAGCTCTTGTTCTTTGTTCGCGGTGGAATCCGAAGCTCACATTCTTCGCGGCCGGCAAAGAAGTTGGGAGATAGTAGTACAGAGGTCGCCGAGACCTCACAGAGGTCACGGAGAAGACGAAGAGCAAGACGCCTCTTTTCTTGCTCGCCACTCGTCACTCGCGGTCCCTTTGGTTGCGGCCACAGGCGGCGCTGGGTTGAGGTCTTTGGTTGTGGCCAAGGGGCCGGGGGTGGTGGGTTTGTCAAACGTTAGGTGTTACGTGACACTACGTGATTTGCGCCAGCAACTGGTGGAGGGCGCTTCCCGCCAGCGCGGCGGCGTGCCGCGAGGCGGAGGGCAGGCCCCCCATCGCCGCTTCTATCTCCGCCAGGCTGATGCCACTCAACTCGGCGGGCGATTCTCCCATCATTCTCTCCGTCAGCCACGACGCGCAGGCCACGGCGGGAATGCAGCCCTCCGCTTTGAACTTGGCCTCGACGATGCGCCCGTCGCGCACCACCACCCAGAGCTTGAGCAGATCGCCGCAGACGGGGTTGGTGGCTTCGACGGCAGCGGTTGCACCGGGGATTTCCCCGACGTTACGCGGGCGACGGTAGTGGTCGAGAACGGTTTCGGAGTACATGCGTTTGTCCTTGGTCCTTTGTCCCTGGTCACGTACTTCGTCCTTCAAGCGCAACCGACGAGATTCAACGGACAAGGGACAAAGGACCAAGGACAAAGGACCAAGGACTACCCCGAGTGCCTGAAGTGGACAACTTCGCCGTCTTCGACAACGTACTCTTTTCCTTCCAACCGGAGCGTGCCGCGATGGCGCGCCTCGGCAAAGCTGCCCGCGGCCACAAGGTCCTCGTGCTTGATCACTTCGGCGCGAATGAAGCCGCGCTGGATATCAGTGTGAATCTCTCCCGCGGCGTCGAGCGCGGTCGAGCCGGAGCGGATCGTCCAGGCCCGGCATTCGTCCTCGCCGACCGTAAAAAACGAGATCAGGCCCAGGAGGCGGTAGCTCGATCGGATCAGCCGTGCCATCGCCGATTCCGTGAGGCCGTAGCTCGCCAGGAACTCCGCTGCATCCGCGTCGCTGAGCTCGGCCAGCTCGGCCTCAACCTTGCCGCAGACGGCTGTCACCGCCGTGTGCCATCGCAGCTTGAGGCCTGCCGCGGCAGCAAATTCCTCGGCAGCGTTGGCGCGGGCCGCGTCCTTCTCGCTCAGGTTGAGCACATACAGCACCGGCTTCTGCGAGAGAAAGGTAAAGCCGCGAATGGCGAAATCGTCCTCCGCGCTTAGCTCCAGCTCGCGCAGCGGCGTTTGCTTCTCGAGCGTTCCCTTCGCTGACTGGAGCACGTGGTATTCCTTTTCGAGGATGGGATTCTTCTGCTTCTTGATATCCTTCTCGAGGCGCTCCAGGCGTTTTTCGACCACGGCGAGATCGGAGAGGATCAGCTCCAGCTCGACGTTTTCGATATCGCGCCTGGGATTGACCGAACCGCCCTCAGCCGGAATGGTCTCGTCTTCGAATGCGCGAACCACGTGCGCGAGTGCGCTCACTTCACGCAAGCTTTGCGCCTGCGATCCGGCCCGCGCCACCTCGATGACGCTGCCGGGCGTGTCCACGTATTCGATGCTGGCGTGGATAATTTTCTTCGGCTGATAGACCTCCGCCAGACGGTCCAGCCGCGCGTCCGGCACCTGCACTACGCCGACGCGTGCTTCGGGCTTCCCCGAGGTGAGCCCGCCAGCGTGGGCGCGAGTCAGGATGCGGAACAAAGTCGTCTTGCCCACCTGGGCAAGGCCTACAATACCTATTCTAAGCAACGTTCGCTCCTTGCGCTTGAAAGCAGAAGGGAAAACAGGACTTCATAGTATCATAGCGCGGCAAAGCCGCAACCCAATTGGACGAAGTGACTAGTGGCTAGTGGCGAGTGGCGAGAAAGAAAAATCTTCGCAGCACAGCAAGATCCCGAAAGCCAGTGGTACAGGGTTGTGTGGGTTTACGGCTTGCAGTCGCGAGTAGCTTCAGGGCCACTCGGATTGACCTCCTAGCATCACATCGTTGTGTGGATTTGGGGTGTGCAGTTGCGCGGGCCATGGTTTTGCTTGACACGGACCCCGGACAGGGCTAGGGTTAAAAGTGGGTAAGGCACACGCCGTTATGGCGGGCGCTTGGGAGGCGAGGTGATTGCGATGGGCACCCCAAGGTTTTTCTCGCGGCCGTCATCCTTCACTGGTTTGAGTCTCGTCTTCTGTCTTCTCTTTGTCCCGGGTGGGGCGCGGGCGCAACGTGGCGGCCATGGCGGCCATGCGGGGTTTGCCGCTTCCGGCTTTCGAGGAGGAGCGAGTTTCGGCGGGCCAAGGATGTCCGGCTCGTTTGGGCCTCGGTTTTCCGCGCCGCCGCAGGCGCGGATGTCCAGATCGCCTTCGTTCGGCCCGCGACCGATGGCGTACGCTGCGGCTGGCCCGCAGGCATTTCGCGGCTCGCCTGGCTTCGCGCGACCACCGGTTTTCCGGCCCAGCCCCGTCTCGAGGAGGGGTTCCTATCGCCCCGCGGTGCGGCCGTCTGCCGTGACGGCGGGAACGCACAGTTACCGGGGTTCGCTGCGCGGTACGAATCGCTTTTCTCGTCCCGCCCCGCGCGGCGCCGGCTTGACTCTCCGCGATTCGCGGGGCCCCGCCGGCTCGCCGCGCCAAGGGTTTCATTACTTCGATCAGCGGGGTGAACACCACCCTCCCCGCCCCCGGCCCCGCCCCCACGGTTTCTTGAACTCCAGCTTCCTGTTCAATCCATTCTTCAATTCGTACTCCGTTCACCCCTTCTTCTGGGCGCTCTATCCCTTCTACCCAGCGTGCAGCCCTTATTACTCGGGCTATTGGGACAGCTCAGCCCCGTCTTATGCTAATGAGAATTTGCCGGCGGAAGAAAATCTTGCTGAGGCCGCCCCCGAGGAAGGTGCTGAGCCGGAGGCCGAAGAGGCCGAAGAAGCCCCACCTGAGGCAGCGCCGACCGAACCGCCGTCGGTGGTGGTGGAATTGGCGAATGGCCGGACGAAAACCTTTACCTGGCAAGGCGACAAGATGATCGTCACCGAGTCTCCGGCTTCCGGCCAGTCGGCTCCCTCGAAGCTGCCTGAGGACCCCCCTGCCAGCCTCCGGCAGTGACTCCAGCGATCACCGGTCAACAAGATTACAGCCAAGCCAGACCTAGCGATTGGTTGAGCATCCCCCACCGGTTTGGGACACGGTAGGGGAGTGAGCGCAATGAAACGCATACTCATCCTCGCAGTTCTGTTGTTGTCGATTCTGTACAGCGGTGACTATCTTTCAGTTCGGTACAGGATCCCGAGAAATCGTGATCCATTCGGAGCGGTGAAAATCCAGCGCTATTACGCGGTCAAGCAAAAGGACGGTAAGACCGAGTTCATTTTCGACCAGCCCGAAACCCAGGCATGCGTCCACTCCTTGTTTCCCCACTTCGGCTCCCGTCCATGCTGGTACGTCAATCGCGAAAAGCTGAAACGGATCGATATATGATCCGGAACCTCCGGTTGATGCGCCCTTCCAGCCAATCTCAACGTTTTCCTCAACACTCCGAGCATCCTGCCCAGGCTAGCCAGCCTACGGCAAGCTGAGTGGGCGTCTTGCCCTCCAAAAATCCGAGCTCGATGCATTCATGCCGCGGCAAGCTGTACGTCAGGCGCGGAGTGTGGAGGCGTCACGTGGCCGAGCCACACACGCCACAACGAAAGGCCCCAGTGCCCAGGGCCTGTATTCCGTGCCTTGGACGGACAGCCCCTTGATCTCGACCCTCGCATTCCTGATGCCGGCGCGGACCCGCTCGGCAATCAGGCTACGCTCCAATCAGCCAAGGTCCGGCCGCCGCTTCGAAGCATCCAATCGATGTCAGGGAGAAAACGACATGCGATACCGCGAATTGGGCAGGACTGGCGTAAAAGTCTCGGCGATCGGCCTCGGGTGCATGGGGATGTCGGAGTTCTACGGGCCGAGCGACGAGCAAGAATCGATCGCGACAATTCATCGGGCGCTGGACCTGGGGCTCAACTTTCTGGATACCGCCGACGTCTACGGCAGCGGCCGCAATGAGGAATTGGTGGGCAGGGCGATTCGGGGTCGGCGTCCCGAAGTCTTCCTGGCGACCAAGTTCGCCAATGTCCGTGATGCGGAGGGTTGCTTCCTGGGAGTCAACGGACGCCCGGAATACGTCCGTCAGGCCTGCGAGGGCAGTCTCCGGCGTCTCGGTATCGATCACATTGACCTTTACTACCAGCACCGGGTCGATCGCAACACGCCTATTGACGATACCGTCGGCGCCATGTCGCGGCTCGTGGAGGAAGGCAAGGTCCGCTACCTGGGGCTCTCGGAGGCGGCCGCCGCGACAATCCGGCGCGCCCACCTTACCCATCCGATAGCAGCGCTGCAAACGGAGTACTCGTTGTGGACCCGCGACCCGGAAGACGAAATCCTGCCCACTTGCCGGGAGCTTGGCGTCGGTTTCGTGGCTTACAGCCCGCTCGGGCGTGGCTTTCTGACAGGGCAGATCAACCGAGTAGAGGATCTTGCCCCTGACGACTGGCGTCGTATGAACCCGCGGTTCCAAGGTGACAACTTCAAGAGGAATCTGGATTGGGTCCGCAAGGTTGAGCAGACTTGCTCGGACAGGCACGTGAAACCCTCACAGTTGGCTTTGGCTTGGGTGCTCGCCCAGGGGGAAGACGTCGTACCCATTCCGGGGACTCGCCGGCGGTCGCACCTGGATGAGAACCTGGCAGCCCTCGAAATCACCCTGTCGGCCGAAGACTTAGCGCGGCTCAATGAGGTTGCGCCGAAGGGTGTTGCGGCCGGCGAGCGCTACCCGGAGGGAGGGATGAGGGTCGTTAATTTGTGACGGCAGTCTTAGGGGAGACGATTCTCCGAGTGTCGCGCTGTACCGTGAGTTTTGCGGGAGGGAGGTCCTTCTCCTTTTGTTCGGATTCAGCGATCGCGCGCCGGGACCTCGCTTGACGGATTACGGACACCGCCTGCGATGGCGCGATGTTGTAACCCGGGTATGGATTGAACGGAGCCGGTGTAACTTGTTTGACAAGCATCTCATCGAAAGGTTAGAATTTCGTCTTGCAACTCAGTCAACTTGGGGAAGACCACTGTCGAGCAGATCCGCAAATGGCTTCCAGGAGCGAACCATGAAACGCACGGCGCAACTTCTGCTGATGCTGGTATGGCTTGGGACAATGGCGGCCGAGGCGCAGATCCCATCACAGATCCAATACCCGAATCCGTTTAAGCATATCATTCTGATGGTCCAGGAGAACCGCACGCCGGACAATCTCTTTCACGGTTTGCTCAATTGGGCCGGCGCCAACCCGGCTAAGTACGACATCGCTACCAGCGGAATAAACTCAAAGGGTCACAAGATTCCCCTAGCACCCGTCCCGTTAGGGAACGTCTACGATCTGGACCACTCCCACGCCGCGTTCGAGGCCATGTACGATAAAGGGAAAATGGACGGAGGCAACAAGATCGGCTGCTCCCCCACTTCCGGCCCATGCCCGGCCTACCCGCAGTTCAAGTATGTTGAAAATCAGAACCACATCTTAGACCCCTACCTCACGCTCGCGACACAGTATGGTTGGGCAAATTTCATGTTTCAGACCAACCAAGGGCCAAGCTATCCCGCCCATCAATTTCTTTTCGGGGGGACTTCGGCATTCTCAAAAGGAGGTGATGCAGACGGTGTATTCGTCTCGGGGAATCCGGACGCTAAGAAGGGCCCAAGTTACGCAGCTGGCCACACTGGCTGCCTGGCTCCTTTGAGCGAATGGAATTGGCTGATCCACCCCGACGGTTCCCAGACCCAACTGAACAATGACCCCCTGGGCACGCTGTGCTTCTCGCATGACACCATGGCGAGCCTGCTTGACTTCGCCGGAATCACCTGGAGGTATTACAGCCTGAGAGCCAATGGCGGTCTGTCCGATCCGGGTGGCTCAATTTTCACGGCGCCGAATTCGATCCGGGATATATGTGATCCCAACTCGGATTACACTAAATGTACGGGTGCTGAGTGGGCCGACAACGTCGATCTCACTCCGTCGGATGTATTGAGGGACATCCGCGCCTGTAAACTCAAGGAGGTGAGTTGGGTGATTCCCACGGGGCAGAATTCCGATCATCCGGGAAGCCCGAGTAATATTGGGGGGCCCTCCTGGGTCGCGTCCGTCGTCAATGCCATCGGCAACGACACCAACTGCGAGCACGGACACGGCTACTGGTCTGACACCGCCATCGTGATTACGTGGGACGATTGGGGCGGCTGGTACGACCACGAGGCGCCCACCATCCTGCCTGGCTCGCAAGGCGGCTATCAGTACGGGTTTCGCGTGCCCCTGCTCGCGGTCTCCGCCTACACACCGTCAGCTTACGTCGACAACGAGCGACACGATTTCGGGAGCATTCTGAGATTCATCGAGGGTGTTTTTGGTATCAAGGAGGGTTCGCTCGGATTTGCCGATGCACGCTCCAAGACCGATCTCCACGGTTTTTTTAACTTTCGACAGAAGCCGCGTAAGTTCCAGACCATTGAGGCGCCACTGGACGCGGACTTCTTCATCAATGACACGACGCTGCCCTTGCCCCCGGACAATGACTGAAGCTGGCTCGGTCCCGAGGCCAGGGGGCCGCCTACCGCGGGGCGCGACCCATGGTGCCGCATGAAAGCGGGCGCTCGCCTGCGCAGTCGCCGGGTCAGGCGCGTGTTTCGGCACAGGCATGCGAAGTGGCCGAAGGCCGGGTGGTCGCGTCTCGGATTCCAAACTGACCCACTACCCGGAGCCGGTGTATTTTTTTTTGACGAGTATCTCATCGAAAGGCTAAAATTCCGTTTTGCAATTTACTCGGCACTTGGGGGGATGACATGAAACGCACGGCGCAACTTCTGCTGGTGGTGGTTTGGCTTGGGACAATGGCTGCCCAGGCGCAGGTCCCATCGCAGATCCAATACCCGAATCCGTTTAAGCATATCATTTTGATGGTCCAGGAGAACCGCACGCCGGACAATCTCTTTCACGGTTTGCTCAATTGGAGCTCCAACTACGACATCGCTACCACCGGAAAAAACTCAAAGGGTCAGGAGGTTCCCCTAGCACCCGTCGCGCTAGGGAACGTCTACGATCTGGACCACTCCCATTCCGCGTTCAAGGAGATGTACAACAAAGGGAAAATGGACGGAGCCAACAAGATCGCCTGCTACCCCATTTCCGGCCCATGCCCGGCCTACCCACAGTTCAAGTATGTTGAAAATCAGCACCACATCTTAGACCCCTACCTCACAATCGCGACACAGTATGGTTGGGCAAATTTCATGTTTCAGACCAACCAAGGGCCGAGCTTTCCCGCCCACCAATTTCTTTTCGGGGGGACTTCGGCACCCTCAAAAACGAATGATTCACACGGTGTATTCGTCGCCGAGGCTCCGGACGATAAGAAGGGCCTAAGTTACGCAGCTGACCACACTGGCTGCCTGGCTCCTTTGGGCGAATGGAATTGGCTGATCCACCCCAACGGTGCCGAAGGCCCACTGTACAATAACCCCAAGGGCAAGCTGTGCTTCTCGCGTGACACCATGGCGAGCCTGCTCGACTCCGCCGGAATCACCTGGGAGTATTACAGCCTGACAGTCAATCGCGGTGGCTCCGATCCGGGTGGCTCCTTTTGGACGGCGCCGAATTCGATCCGGGAGATATGTGATCCCAACTCGGATTACACCAAATGTACGGGCGCTGAGTGGGCCAACAATGTCGATCTCACTCCATCGGATGTGTTGAAGAACATCCGCGCGTGTAAACTCAGGGAGGTGAACTGGGTGATTCCCAACGGGCAGGATTCCGATCATCCGGGATACCCGAATAATACTGGGGGGCCCTCCTGGGTAGCGTCCGTCGTCAATGCCATCGGCAACGACACCAAATGCGAGCAAGGACAAGGCTACTGGTCTGACACCGCCATCCTGATTACGTGGGACGATTGGGGCGGCTGGTACGATCACGAGAAGCCCACCATCCTGCGTGGCGTGCAAGGCGATTATCAGTACGGGTTTCGCGTGCCCCTGCTCGTGGTCTCCGCCTACACACCCCAGGCTTATATTGACAACGATCGACACGATTTCGGCAGCATTCTGAGATTCATGGAGGGTATTTTCGGTATCACGGAGGGTTCGCTCGGATTTGCCGACGCGCGCTCCAAGACCGATCTCCAAGATTTTTTCGATTTTCAACAAAAGCCGCGTAAGTTCAAGACCATTCCGGCGCCGCTGGACGCGGACTTCTTCATCAATGACACGACACCACCCTCGCCCCCGGACGATGACTAAATCTGGCTCGCTGTTCGCTCTGGCCGGCGGGTACTATTGCAGTCCCGCCGACCCGAGCATTTCCAGGAACTGCTTCTGGGTCCGCATGTCGATCGACTGTGCCACCAGCTTGCCGTTGCGGTCGTAAACAAAACTCTTGGGAATCCCTTCGATCCGGAACAGCTCATTCACCTTCCGCCCCGGATCAAGCAGGATGGGATACGTGACCTTCCTCTCCGCCACAAACGATCTCACCTTGCCTGCGTCTTCGTCCGAGATGGCCAGGATCAGCAGGCCTTGATCTTTGAATCGGTTGTAGAGCGTCTCGAGATCGGGCATTTCCTTGCGGCAGGGCGGGCACCAGGTGGCCCAGAAGTTAACCAACACCACCCTGCCGCGCAGGTCGCTCAGCGTCCATTTCTTCCCCTGCAAGTCCGTCAGCGTGAAATCAGCTTGCTGGCGGCGCCGGTCATCGGCTTCCAGCTTGGACATGGCAGCCGCGAATTGCGGGTCGTCCGAAGATGCCTGCACATGCTCGTAGCGCACGAGGGCCGCCAGTTCGACGTACGACGCGGCGGGTTGACCCTGGTTCACCGGGACCGGCTGCTGGCGGAGCGCGTCGGCCAAAGTACTCGCCACCTCCTGCAAGGTATCGTGGCCGAAGTCGCCTTCCGTCGATAGATTGGCGAGACCGTTGGCCAGACGCACCTTGTTCGCCGTCACGGGCAGGCGGCGGATCCGGATCGCCAACTCTTTCGTCGTGCGCGCCCTCACGTCATCGGGCAACTGGCGAAGACCACGTAACTGCTCCACGATCGGCTTCTCCTGGTCGCTCCAGACGGCCTCTTGTTTCTGCGCTCCCAAAGGCCGTGGAATAGACAGGAAAAGTGCGGCGGCCAAGAAACCAAGGCTCGCGGCGAGAAGAGCTCTTTCAGTAACGCTCAGGCGGAATAGGTGTCGCATCACAGTCACCACGTTATCACATCTCGGTTTGAGGCGCAGCCGCGTAGGGTCCCTTTCATCACCTCTTTCTTTCGTGCTTATTTCATCAGCATCGCGAAAGCGTACCTTCAACTCTTCCATGCGCGGACTACGCGGCACCCGGCGCAAGTGGCTAGGCAGAACGGCTCGGTTCCCCCTCATGAATGGAAAATCCCAGCCCCAGTTGACTACCTCGCACTTGGGGCTGAGTGGTGATTTTTGTCATGTCGGCTAATGAGATCTTTGCTTTCCTGCTCTTCTCGAAGAAGTCGACCAAGTCGCGATAGTAGATAAACGCCCATGCGTCACGCCTCATCCTCTCAGCAAGCATGGGCTCCTGAAGTTTCCGGTGCAGCAGCTTCTCTCTTTCCTCCGGAAGGACGATGAATCTCTTGATCGATCCTGGCGGCAAATTCGAGCCACGTACAATAGCCTCTGTGATTGCGGTTGTGTTCTCGACCTCGAATACGGCATGAATGCCCTTCCTATCGAACCAGATCACGTCGATCTGACGGATACGATCCGCCTGGAACTCGGGAACACCCGATAGGTCAAGGCCTGGGGTGGAGGCAAGCGAGCCGAGCTTCTTGCCACGGTAGACCTCCCCTTGTTCACGCGACCCAATGGCCACACGGTAGCCGGCTTTCTGTGCGAAGGAAATCAGGATGGAGATCATCCTGTTATGTTCACTCTCACGAGTTTCGACTATTGGCTTGAGAGCCCACTTACCGTCACTCGTTTCGTCGGCATACTCCTCCAACAGATCTCTCACCTTTTGGGCCTCCGGA
>Ga0326728_10014066_pt1 | contig 17142 bp, 16 predicted proteins | sample MB3enrmetagenome_FD_207602 | JGI IMG/M metagenome (GOLD analysis project Ga0326728, IMG submission 207602) | Lab enriched peat soil microbial communities from McLean, Ithaca, NY, United States - MB31MN | ecosystem: Environmental > Terrestrial > Soil > Wetlands > Peat | place: USA: New York...
CTCGGCGCTGATGCCGGCGCCGGCCAGCAAATCGGCCGCGCCCAGCGCCACCTGCACCATGCTGCTAGTGGCAACGAGGGTAATGTCGCTTCCGGAGCGTTTAATATCCGCAACCCCAAAGGGAATGGTGTATTCCTCAACCGGCACCGGACCTTTGAGTTTGCCGTACATCAACTTGTCTTCAAAAAAGACCACGGGATTATCGTCCCGGATGGCGGTCTTCAGAAGCCCTTTGGCGTCGTAGGGGGTTGACGGCACCACCACCTTAAGCCCGGGAATGTGGCTGAACCAGGCATGCAAGGATTGCGAATGCTGGGCGGCCGAGCGGCGGGTCGCGCCCAGCGTAGTCCGCATCACCATGGGGACTTTCCAGTGTCCCCCGGACATGTAGTGGATCTTGGCGGCCTGGTTTACCATCTGGTCCATGGTCAAGGTGGCGAAGTCACCGAACATGATGTCCACGATCGGGCGCAGCCCCGTCATGGCCGCCCCCACTGCCAGGCCGGTAAAGCCGGGCTCTGAAATGGGAGTATCGACGACGCGCTCCTTGCCGAACTCATCCACTAAACCGGACAGGACCTTGAACGGCGTACCGGCTTCCGCCACATCTTCGCCGAGCAGGAATACGCGGGAATCGCGGCGCATCTCTTCCGCAATCGCCTCGCGAATCGCTTCTCCAAAGGTCAGTTCGCGCGGGCTGGCTTCAGGCATAGATATCTTTCTCCACTTGATCCGGGCTGGGATAGGGGGCCGCGATGGCGAATTCCACCGCCGCCTGCATTTCGGCGTCGACTTCGGCCTCGATCTGCTTCAGCGTGTTGGCGTCGGCCAAGTTTCGTTCGATCAACCAGGCCGCGTGCCGCTTAATGGCATCGCGCTCGGCCATCCAGCGCTGCTCTTCCTGCTTGGCACGGTAATACTCACGGTTGATGTCGCCCACGTGATGGCCGCGATAGCGGTAGGTATTGCACAACAGGAAAGCGGGGCCGCCTCCGCTACGGGCGTTATCGACCAGCCGCTTGGCCGCCTCGTAGACGGCGCGCACCTCCTGGCCGTCCACGCTTTCGGCGCGCATGCCCACTGCGGCCGGCCGGGCCAGGAGATCGCCGGCCAGACACTCCGAAGTGTGCGTGTACTCGCTGTACAGATTGTTTTCGCAAAGATAAATGACCGGCAATTGCCAGAGCTGGGCCAGGTTCATCACTTCATACAACAAGCCCTGAGCGACCGCTCCATCCCCGAAGAAGCAGACGCAGACGCGGCCGTTTCCCAGGCGCTTGGCGGAAAACGCGGCTCCGGTCGCAATACCCCCGCTCCCGCCCACGATGGCGTTGGCGCCCAGGTTGCCGGTGGCAGGATCGGCAATGTGCATCGATCCGCCCTTGCCCTTGCAATACCCGGCTTCTTTGCCCAGCAGTTCCGCGAACATCAGCCGCGGCGAAGCTCCTTTTGCCAGACAATGCCCGTGGCCGCGATGGGTACTGGTGATGTAGTCGTCGGGCCGAAGCGCCGAGCAGACTCCAACCGCGACCGCTTCCTCGCCGATATAGAGGTGGGCCAAGCCGGGCATCAGCGCCCGGGTGTAAAGTTCGTTTACGCGTTCTTCGAACCGGCGGATGGCCACCATCCCCCGGTACATGTCGACCCACTGTTTAGTGGTCACTGCGGATTCAGTTTGCAGCGCGGGACCCGTCATCTTTTGCCACTCCTGATGGCTGCGAGTTCTCAGTTGCCAGTTCTCTGTTCTCAGTTAGCAACTACCTACGGTCTTGCTTGTGACTGGTCTTATTAGCCTGCCTGGCGGGCTCTGTGAGGGAGCATACCTGCGGGGCAGAGTCACCGGTATCGTGAACCTTTCGGTAAAGGCCTGTCAACCGCAAGATAGTTCTCAGTTCCCTCCCGCTTAGCGGGATCAGTTCTCAGTTGTGCGCCGCAGAACCCTTGGCGGTTGGCGTTTACTTTGCAGATTAGCGGCTGAAGATGCCGGGAACCGGCGAGCGGAATTTTAATTTTTTCCTCTCAGTGGGGGGCGCGGGGCTCTAGTGTGGCCGCGTTTCCAGGAACGTGCGTAGATTTCCGGTAGCTGACTTCACCTCCGACCATCGGCACCTTCTCGTACCGAATGGGAGCAAGCGCCCGATTTGTTCAGCATGGGACAATTCATTGCTTCCGATGAGCGCCGTACGGCATTCTTGGCTGCCGCTGAGGCGCCCAGAGCAACTTTGGCGACTTGCTCCACATCGCACACCCAAGGTGCAAAGCATATGAAATCGACTCGGGGGAGGCTCGTTGGATTCCTTATTGCCGTTAACCTCTGGCTGATGGCATTAACCAGTTTCGGTTGGGCTGCCGGGGACCATCAGGCGGACGTGGTCAAGCGTCTAGGCGCCTCCGCTGCCGTACTTGACGAGATCATGGCAAACTCCAACCAGGCCATTCCGAAGGAGGTCCTGGCGGAGGCAAAGTGCATCGCTGTCGTGCCCTCCTTTGTTGATATTGCCTTGGGCATTGGTGGCCGCCACGGTAAGGGGGTGTCTACCTGCCGGGTGGCCAATGCCTGGAGCGCTCCCGCGCCGATTACTTTCAACGGTGGCAGTATCGGTCTTGAAGCGGGCGCTAAGAGAGTGGATCTGGTCATGATCGTGATGAATCAGAATGCGCTGAACCGCCTCCTTCTGCAGAAGTTCAAGGTTGGAACCGATGTCACCGGCCAGGCCGGTCCAGTCGGCTCCGAAGCTTCCGGCGACCCCAGCTGGAAGCAGGCGGATATTCTGAGTTATTCGAGATCTCGTGGAGCTTTCAGGGGAATCGATTTTAAAGGTATTGCCGTCAGGCAAGACAAGAACGCCACGGTGGCCCTCTACGGAAGATACATTCCCTTTGCCAGCATTTTGACGGGCAAAGTCCCAGCGCCGGCAGTGAGCGAGACCTTCCTGACAACCATCCGCAAATACACGGCGGGCGCCCCCCAGGAAGGAGCGTTGGGTTCGCCACCCCCGGTGGCAACCGGACATGACAAGGCTGCGCGTACTACTTCTTTTTAGGCGCTCTTTTCCCGGCGGCAGTTTTCGCCTCATTGATCGCAGTAAGTCGTACAACCGTCGCGGCGGCTGCGAACTTCACCCCTCCCTCTTCATCAGGCAGATACAATTGGACCGTGTCGAGCACGGAAGGATCCCCGCGTTTTGCCAGCGCCTCTAAAGCCGCGGTGCGAACGATCCAATTCTTGTCTCCCGTGGCATTCACCAGGGCTTTGGTCGTTTTTGGGTCGGTATCTTTGGCCAGCACGGTGGCCGCGGCGGCGCGCACGGGGGAAGGGTCATTGTGGCTGAGCATCTTGAATACGTCCCAGCCGGTGCCGGCAAACGGAATGAAACCAATCCCTTCCTGAAATCCCATCTCGGCCAGCTTCTTTTTGTCCTTCAAAATGGCCGCCTCGCCGAGTATTCCTTTGCCTGTCTTGCGTTCCCCGGTAAGGATTTCGTAATACACATCATAACCCGCGTGATCGTGAAGCTGGAGAAGAGCATGTGCCGCAGCCAGCGCGACCGACGGATCTTTGTCGTCGGTTGCCGATTTCAGTTTGGGGATGCTGGCCCAGGCATTCATCTCTCCCAAGGCCGCTGCCGCCGCTGCCCGAACCTCAGAAGCGCTGTCTTCCAGCGCCGCTTCTGCCAGTTTCTGGGCTTGCTTGTCGTTGGTAATTAATCCCAGTGCGCCAACCGCAAAGGCGCGGTCCGTGGACTTCTCGCTTTTTGCTCCGTTCTCCAAGATGTCCCAGGCTTGTTTCTTCAGGGCGGCGGGCCCGGGGGAAGGCAGCGGAGTCGTAGCCAGCTGGTGAGGTTGGTTCTGTCCAGGGGTTGGCGTTGCGGCAGGCCTCGCCGGTTCCTGCTGGGCAAACAGCAGTCCGAAGGCAACCAGTACAAGTAGCGTTCCCGCAAAAGTAGGCATATTTACACTCTGTGCGAAAAGCGGTTGACACCTCTGACCCAATCGGGGAAGTCAGTTAGAGTTTATGCCGCGGCGGAATGCTGCCTCAATCAACGGCAGCAGTGAGGTGAAAACGGTTCCGGAAAGCCAGAGGCCTGTTTCTGGGCGAGTGGTCAACGCCACGCAGGTAATCCGAACAGTCAACCATTCGGGTCAGTACTTCGATAGGTGGGCTGGGCGGCAGAACGTCAGCGTCAGCGCCAGTGACATTGTAACGGGGAATGTTCAGATGCCTGGCGGTGCTCAGGCCTTGGTGTCAACTCTGGACAACACGATGGCAAAACCGGGCAAGTGAGAGGCGACGTGCGCCGCAGCAACTGACAGTGCCCCTTCCGGCACGGGCAGCAAGGAGGCCGCGATGTACGCTGCCCATTTATTTCCTGAGGAACTTTGCTCCGCTCGCGATGCTGGTGAGAGCTGGTCAAAGTTAGCTGGACATCGCTGCGGTCCTGCAACCTGCGCTTAACAGAATTCGGAACCGAGTAACGTGAACGAAAGCTGCCGCTTGTCGAACTGCCGCCTCGCGAAGACCTGGGGTAGCGAACCTGCAGCAGCTCTTTCTGGCTACTTCGACGTACTCTGTGCATTGCGTGTAACTGGGTCGGCTGCAAATGCAGAATTCTGAGCCCAGTCATTGCTGGCAGTGTCCCGATTCAGCGCACAAGGCGGGTATTGAAGTCATTCTCGATGTGGTCTTCAACCACACTGATGAAGGCAACCACCTGGGACCGACGTATTGTTTCAAAAGGCATCGATAACCGCTCGTACTACATACTGGTGCCTTGGGCACCGCAATATTACGTGGATTTTTCCGGTTGCGGGAAGGAGGAGACGGAGGCGTGAAGCGCAGGCACTCTAAGGCAAGGAGGCGTTGGAGAAATTTGCCTCGCATCCAGTAGATGCTGTTGTCCTTGATTACGAGCTGCCCAGAATGAACGGGGCAGAAGTAGCATGGGAGATAAAGCGTCTCAAGCCGCGTCCCGAAATTGGCGTTTACCTCTCATGCCAGGATTCCTGCGGACGCAGAGTCACCGGTATCGTGAACCTTTCGGTGAAGGCCTGTCAACCGCAAGATAGTTCCCAGTTCCCTCCCGCTTAGCGGGATCGCTACAGCTTCTGGACGCGAGGAAGCCGGTGAGATATTTGTCTCGCCCGTCCGGCGTTCCGCAACACCACATGAGCACAGGGCTTCCACAAAACCCGCCCATCCGCGCCGACCCTCTTGACGCGCTGAAGAAGCTGAACCCGGTCATTTGTTCTCTGCCGTGGACACGCCAGAATTAATTGTTTCCAGGGCCTTTAGCGCCTTCTCTCCGACCGACGACGGGATCGGCACATAGCCGATCTGGGATGAATATCGCTGACCGTCTTGAATGCTCCACTGGAATAGGTCACGAAGGGCTTGCGCGGTTTGCGGGTTCTGGTACTGCTTGCGAAGCAATACCCACGAGTAGGTTACGATGGGATATGAGCTTGCTCCACTCGGGTCGGGTACAAACGCCCGGAGATTGTCGGGGAGATCGGCCGAGGCAAGCCCCGCGACGCAACTCTGCTCGGAGGGTTGGACAAACTTACCTTCTTTGTTCTCGATCGCTGCCATATCCAATCCGAGTCGGTTAGCGAACTCATAACCAACATAACCAATCGATGCCTCGGACCTCTGAATCAGTGCCGAGACCCCCTCGTTTCCCTTCGCCCTCGTCGCATTTCCGGGCCAATCGACCAAGGTAGAGGCGCCGAACAAACTCCTCCATCGATCATTGATGGCCGATAAGTTGTTCGTGAACGCGAAAGCAATGGTGATCACCGGGTCCGGCAGCTTTACTCCCGGATTCGTTTGCGCGATCAACGGATCGTTCCATTTCTTTATCTCCCCGAGAAAAATGCGCGGATAAGCTTTGCGGGAAAGCCGCAGCTCACCATGAAAGCCGGGTAAGTTATAGGCCAGCACGAGGCAGGCAGAAGTGACGGGAACCATCAACGCATTGTTGTCCGCCTGCGCAAGCTCCACGTCGGAGATGGCGGAATCGCTCGCCCCGAAGTCAACCTTATCTTTATCCGCAACGTTCTTTCCGATAAAGCGGCGAACGCCTTCTCCGCTACCCACCGAGTCATACTTGATGAAGACATTCGGATGGCTATCGTGATAGACCGTGAATCACCGCTTAAAAAGTATCGCGTCAAACGAGGAACCGGCGCCAACCAGGGAGACGCTGCCTGCAGGAAGCTCCTCAGCGCCTGACTTTGAACGTGAACAGCTTGCCAACAGCGTCACCATGACGATAGTTGCAAGAATAGGTAACGATACTCCAGCAATCTTTTTCATGTGCTTCTCCGTTCGCTTTGTCACAAACCAAGTCTGCTCGTCGGTCATAGGTCCGTCGCTGGCGCCGAAATCCACGGTCCCCGGATTCCACCACCGGATCCGATCGACTGATAATTGATCTGAACGTATCTAATACTACACATATGCGTAGATGCGCATAGACGAGAATCGGATGCTATAATGCACCAGGGGACCACGGATGAAAGAGTTGGAACGGCTGTTTAAGGGCTTGGCGGATCAGACGCGCATAAGAATTCTTAACTTGTTGCTTCACGGGGAGTTGTGCGTTTGCGACATTCAGTATGTGCTGCAGTCCCCGCAGCCTAACATATCCCGTCACCTCACCTATCTGAAAAACTCGGGCTTGGTGTTGGATCGCCGCGACGGCCCACGAATATACTACCGCCTGGCGCAATCGAAGGAAGGAGTTTACAAAGCGCTCTTCGGCTTCCTGCGCGACGCCTTCCAGTCCTCGGAAGTGCTAGTCGAGGACTCGCGCAAGCTGAAGAAAGCTATCGAGACCGGTTCCTGCACGGTGAGCGAGTGGCGCCCGTATTCGGCGCTCGCTCGGCCAAGGGCCGCTACTTCCCCGAGAGCATAAGAGAGATGACGAACCAAGTTACATCGCGCCTGAGTTTTCTCGATCGTTACCTGACCGCCTGGATCTTTGCGGCCATGGCGGCCGGGGTTATCGCCGGCTGGCTGATTCCCGGGATCGTGCCATTTCTCAACCAATTCAGCGTAGGCACGACTTCGATTCCGATTGCCGTCGGGCTGATCGTAATGATGTACCCGCCATTTACCAAGGTCCGCTACGAGGAACTGGGCAAGGTCTTCCGCAACAAGCGGGTGCTGGGGCTTTCCCTGGTGCAGAACTGGGTCGTGGGTCCGATCCTCATGTTCGTGCTCGCCATCGTCTTCCTGCGCGAATATCCCGAATACATGGCGGGGCTGATCATGATCGGTCTGGCCCGGTGCATCGCCATGGTCATCGTCTGGAATGAGCTGGCCAAGGGCGATACGGAGTATGCCGCCGGGCTGGTGGCGTTCAACTCGTTGTTTCAGGTGTTCTTGTATTCCGTGTACGCATGGCTGTTCATCACGGTGCTGCCGGCCAAACTCGGCCTGCATAGCGCCGTCGTCAACGTGTCGATTGGGGAGATCGCGAAGAGCGTCTTCATTTACCTGGGCGTCCCGTTCCTGGCAGGTTTTCTGACCCGCACGGCGCTGGTCCGCGCGAAGGGCCGCACATGGTACGATCACAACTTCGTTCCACGGGTCAGCCCGCTGACGTTGGTAGCGTTGCTGTTCACCATTGTCGTCATGTTCTCCCTGAAGGGCGAGTACATCGTCCGGCTGCCGCTCGACGTCGTCCGCGTTGCCATCCCGCTGTTGATCTACTTCGTCGCGATGTTCCTGGTCTCCTTCTATATGGGGAAGAAGCTGGGCGCGGATTACTCGAAGACGGCGACACTCTCCTTCACGGCAGCCTCGAACAACTTCGAACTGGCCATCGCGGTTGCGGTGTCGGTGTTTGGAATCAATTCGGGCGCGGCCTTCGCCGCCGTAATCGGTCCGCTGGTCGAAGTTCCGGTGATGATCGGGCTGGTAAATGTGGCGTTCTATCTCCAGCGGAAATACTTCGGCGAAGCTGAGATCGGAGAGCCGGTGGTGGCGATTTGCACCCCTTGCGGGAAGAAGGCGCAATGAGCAAGAAGCGGGTTCTAATTCTTCAATCCAACGGCGTTGAGGCATCATAAGGAACTCACCGCAGTCGAATTTGTCGAGGATGTCACCTCCTCACGTGATTGGCATGCGCCTGTGACCCAACTGCTCCTGTCCGTACCTTCAAACGCGAACTGGGATATCTAATAGTTCCTGTTGACGGGCTTGGTTCCAGGCCTGCGCTGCCATTTGAATCGGGTCCCACGGACTGGAGACTGGCGGGGTGTAGCTCAAGTCGAGATCATTCAGTTCTTCGACCTGCATCTCGTGGTAGAGTGCAGTGGCAAACACATCGACGCGCTTCGAGACCTCGGAATCTATATGGCCCAGCAATCACGCCACAAACATCGCCGCGGCGGTTGTCTTCATGATTGATGGCGTTGACGTTCGCCATCATCAGGGGGCTGCTCCGGGCACAAGCGATTCGAGTGCAACGCCGACCACCCTGGCCGAAAAGATCTAAGCGGTAAGGTACCTGTCCCCTCCTGGGAAACTTAGACGACTCGTGGCCTTCCATTTCAACGATCCTCACGAGTAAGGGCCGGAAGGGTGAAGTAAAATCCGTCTGGCCTGCTTCAATTCTCACGTACAACTGGAGCCATGAACCGGCCGATATCCTTGCTATCAGGGACCGTGCGGCGCCAAAGGTCGCCTTACAAAGGTTTTTCCCCGCTGAAAAAAAGTGCGAATCCGTTGGCGACGTCTTGCCCGCACTGCTCGGCATCGTGACGCCCTTCTGCTCCTGTTCGGCCGTGCCTCTCTTTAGAGAAGGAGATGACCGCTTGCGTCCAGGGCTACATCAACCGATTGGGGTACGGTTAGCGTGCCGTCATCCTATTTCATGATCTGCACGGACTATCGGCTCCTGAGATTGCGGACCTGCTCAATCTGCCAGTGGCAACGGTGAAGATTCGGATTCACCGTGCACGGCGGAAGCTCCAGGCAAAGTTGCAGGGAGGCTGCGATTTCCTCCCCAACGACGCCGGCACCCTGATCTGCGCACCGAAATCTTAGTTGACCCGTATCCCTTTGGCCGTCTATTTCGTCCTTGCCAGTGGAGGAAGTTGGAAAGGCATAGACCCGGTCCGGCCGCGTTTTCTTCATCTACGGCCCAATCGATCAGCTCCTGGCCGAAAACGGACTTTTCTCTAATGTGCCGAGGTTTTGCACGCCAAACCCCAGGCTGGTTGCAAGCTACCGATAGATCAGCTCGCACCGATGTCGGGGCTCGCGAGGTTAAGATCTCCTCGACCGCGTCATGGTCGCTTGAGTCTTCTGAGTACTCCCGCAGAAAACTCGGCAGAGAGCTCTCCGAAAGAACTGGTTGGATGCGCCGAAGGGCCCATGACTACTCAGGGGAGGCTCCGAAGGACGCAGAGGAAGAATTTTGAATATGAATTTTTGGTACCCGCAGCCCGCCGCTCCTTCGGTTCCCTCAGGACAGGCTCAGGACGGCAACGTTACGGGCCCGCGCGATTTATATGCGCCAGGACCGAGGCTACCGATCCTTCGATGGGTTGGTCGCCGCGTACCACCAGGTCGGCGAAGTGGCGCGTCGGCCGTATGTATTTCTCCGCCATGGGACTTACCGTTTCGGAAAACTGTAACCTCACGGCATCGGGCGTGCGGCCGCGCTCGCGCACATCGCGCGACACGCGGCGTTCGAGGCAGCGCGGGTCTTCCAGGTCGACGAAAACCTTGGCGCCAAAAAGTTCGCGGGCCTCTTTCCAGTAGAGCGCGAACAGGCCTTCGACGATGAGGAAACGTCGCGGTTCGATGATTTCAACCCGGCTGGTGCGCGAGTGCGTGGCAAAGTTGTAGATCGGCCGCGCTGCTTCGCGGCCTTGGCTGAGCGCGGTCAGATGGGCTAAAAACAACTGGTGATCCAGCGATTCGGGAATATCGAAGTTGCTATGGGCGCGCTCGGGGAGGGGCAGGTGCGAGAGGTCGAAGTAGTAGCAATCCAGAGGCAGGACGGTCGCGGAGAGCACCCGGCTCAGATGACGGGCCAGCTCGGTCTTCCCGGCGCAGGACGGGCCGGCAATGCCGATCAAGTAGGGTTGCAAGCGTCACCCCCACACCTACCACAGAGACACAGAGACACAGAGAAAATCTGGGATTGGGGAACACGGATTTCGGATTTCAAAACCAGATCATCCGCTGCCTACCTCAGCAGGCTATATATTTGAACAATCCAGAATCCTAAATCCTGAAATCCTAAATCCCAAATTCTCCTCTGTGTCTCTGTGGTAGGTGTTCGTTTGTCTTACCCCACTTCTGCTGCAATCTGCGGCGTTACGGCTCGCAGCAGGGTGGCAAAGTGCCCACGGACGCGGCGTCCGGTGGCGAGCACCTCTTCGTGAGTGATGGGTTGCTGTTTCATGCCCGCCGCCAGGTTGGTGACGCAGGAAATCGCCAGGACCCGAATGCCCATATGGCGGGCGGCGAGGACTTCCGCAACGGTGGACATGCCTACCACATCGGCGCCGATGGTGCGCAGGTAGCGAATTTCCGCCGGGGTTTCGTAACACGGGCCGGCCATGGCCGCATACACGCCATGGAAGATTTCGAGCCCGAAGCGGCGGCCTTCCTGCATGGCGATCTCGCGGAAGCGCTGGTCATAGGCTTCCGACAGGTCCACGAAACGCGTTCCAAATCGCTCGTCGTTGGGGCCGGTGAGCGGGTTCACCCCCTGCAGGTTGATGTGATCGTGCAGGACCACCAGGCAGCCCGGCTTCAGCTTATAGCCGATCCCGCCGACCGCGCTGGTGAGGATAGCGGCGCGTATCCCCATGCGGCCGAACACCCGCATGGGAAAGACAACTTGCTTGATATCGTGGCTTTCGTAAAAATGGACCCGGCCCTGCATGGCGGCTAGCGGTATGCCATCGAGGTTGCCGATGACCAGCCGGCCGGCATGACCTTCCGCCGTGGGACGGGGATAGTGCGGGATTTCCTGGTAAGGGATTTTTTCGGGCTCAACCAATTCATCGGCCAGCTCTCCCAGGCCGGACCCCAGCACCAGCGCAATTTTGGGGCGCAGCGTGGTCCGGGCCAGTAGAAACTGGGCCGCTTCTTCGGCGCATTCGTATTCGCAAGGGTCTTTCATAGGTTATTCCGGCGGCAAAGACCGTAACACACCCAAGAACGACATCTTACGATAGTGCGGCCCGGCCCGGTTTCTTACGCCCCCTTCGGGGGCTACTCCTTGATGAGGCACCATTCTTGCGCCCGCTGCGCGGGCTTAAAATCCAATCGATCTTCTACGGATTGCGGCACGACTAGAAGTCGTGCCGCTGATAAAAAAAGGGACTTTTTTCAGCAGCCCGTTCAGCCCCGGCCACCGCGGCTGAAGCCGCTGTTCTGGCCTCCCCAATTCACCGGGCTGAAGCCCATATGCGCTAACATAAGATTCGCGGACGAGCTTTTTGTGCGAGTTCTTGGGTCATCAAAATGGTTAACGTACAAGATGTTGCGCGAAGCTCCCGTTAAGTTAGCGCCTATGGGCTGAAGCCCGGTGCTTCCACCGATAGGCGGGCATTACTTTGCGGCGCTCAATAGCCGGGTCGGAACCTCTTGCCGCCGCTTGTAGTTTGGCGCTCATCAAGTTTCTCACCGCAATAAAATTCCTACGATCGCGGCCGACATCAGATTTGCCATGGTTCCGGCAAGCATGGCGCGGAAACCGAGGCGCGCCAGTTCGTCGCGCTTATTGGGCGCCAGCGCGCTGATGCCGCCGATTTGAATTCCGATCGAGCCGAGGTTCGCAAATCCGCACAGCGCGAAGGTGGCGATGGTAAAGGAGCGGGGATCGAGCGCCGCCTTCATGGGGCCGAGCTGAGAAAAGGCTACCAGTTCGTTCAGGACCATGCGCGTGCCCAGCAGATTGCCGATGGCCACGCAGTCCTTCCAGGGAACGCCGATCAGGAAAGCTACCGGGGCAAAGAGATGTCCCAAAACGGCCTGCATGGAGGCCGGGAACCAGCGAAAACCAAGCTGCGCCAAGCCATTGTGGGCCCATCCCATAACGCCATTCACCAGGGCAATGAGCGCCAGAAAGGCAACCAGCATGGCGGCCACGTTGAGCGCCAGGTGCAAGCCGTCGATGGTGCCGCGCGAAATCGCTCCCAACAGGTTGGCGTCCTTAGGCATGTCGACCTGATTGACCTCCAGTTCGGATGACGGCGCGCGGCCGCGGTGGCGCGTGCGCTTCGGGGCGGTCAGCGGTGTTCCGGTTTCTGGCACCAGCATTTTGGCGATTAGTATCGTGCCCGGGGCGGTCATGATCACCGCCGCCAGCAGGTGTTTGGCTTCAATGCCGTAGAGAATGTAGGCGCCCATGATGCCGCCGGAAACGTGAGCCATGCCGGCGGTCATGATGGTCATCAACTCGGAGCGGGTGGCGGTGGGGAGAAAGGGACGAATGGTCAGAGGCGCTTCCGCCTGGCCGATGAAAATGCTGGCGGCTACGTCGATGGACTCGGCGCCGCTGGCGCCCATCTGCACCATGACGCGGGCGATCAGCCGGATTACGAACTGCATGACGCCAAAGTGATAGAGCAAGGCGAAGAAGGCGGAGACGAAGATGATGGTGGTGAGCACCTGAAAAGCGAACACCATCCCAAGGGCCCCGTTTTTCTTGCCCAGTTCCCCGAAGACGAACGAGGAGCCCGCGAACGAGTAACCCAGGAGCGTATTTACGGCCTCCCCGGCGCGCTGGATTATCCGGCGGCCCCACTCCAGCCGCAACACGATCAAGGCAAATAAGAATTGCAGGCCCAGACCCCAAAGCAAGGTTTTGACCCGAATCGCCCGCCGGTCGGAGGAAAACACATACGCCAACGCCAGCATGAAAAGCAGGCCGAGAATGCCCACGAAGCGCCCCATCGCACCCCCGATAGACCCTAGCCGCAGATTAACGCAGATTTACGCAGATTAAACCAGAACCATTCAATGGCTTTTCGGATCAGCGTTCATCTGCGTTGATCTTGCGGCAGGCTGGTTGTTCAAGCTTCGATGGCGCCGGTATAGATGGCCATGCCGACCACCGCATCCACCCCGATCGCATCCAGCGCTTCGATTTCTTCCCGGCTGCGGATGCCGCCGGCAGCGATGAGCCGGCGAGTAGTAGCGGCACGCAGTTCCCGGGCAACGCCCAGGGGAAACCCGGTCATAGTTCCTTCGGTATCCACGTGCGTGTAGAGGAAGCCGCCACAGTAGGGCTGGAGGGCGCGCAGCATCTCCAGCGCGGTAATCGCGGTGGCTTGTTTCCAGCCCGCCACCGTTACCTTTCCCGCTTTGGAGTCGAGCGCGAACACAAGTTGGGGGGCGCCGATCGAGCGTTCCAACTGGCGGCCAAAATCAACGTCGGCTTGTCCCTCGCGCACCAGGGACGAGCCGAGAATGACGGTGCGCGCGCCGCAGTCGAGCAGCTCGCGGGCGCCCTCGACGCTGCGGATGCCGCCGCCTACCTGGCAGGGCAGGCGCGCGGCGATCTGCCGCACCAGCGCGCGGTTGTCGCCCTGGCGCATAGCGGCGTCCAGATCGATCAGTTGGACAAGCGGGTACTTGGCGAAACGTTCCACCCACGGCTCGAAGCTGTCGTATTCCAGCGCTTTCTTGCTTCCCTGGACGAGCTGAACCACCTTGCCGCCCATCAGGTCGATGGAGGGGATCAGCATGGCCACCTCATGGGAATGCCGGCGGCGGCAATACGCTGTTTCAGCTCGCGGATATCGTGAATGCCGAAATGGAAGATGGAGGCGGCGAGCGCGGCGTCCGCCTCGCCCGCTTGGAAGACCTCGACGAAGTGTTCTACGCCGCCGGCGCCCCCGCTGGCGATCACCGGGATGGGGACGGCCCGCGCAATGGCGGCGGTCAGCTCACAATCAAAGCCGATTCCGGTGCCGTCACGGTCCATGGAGGTCAGCAGGATTTCGCCCGCGCCGTGCGCCGTAGCTTCCTTGGCCCAGGTCACGGCATAGCGTTCGGTAGGCTTGCGCCCGCCGCTGACGTAGACCCGCCAACGTTCTCCGTCCGGCGCCTGTTCCTCCGGTGAGATACGCTTCGCATCAATTGCCACCACCACCGCTTGCGACCCGAAACGTTCGGCAATGCGGGTAATCAGGGTTGGGTCCTTTACGGCGGCGGAATTGATGCTGACCTTATCGCAGCCGGCTTCGAATACCGCCGCGGCATCTTCGAGTGAGCGGATGCCGCCGCCGACGGTAAAAGGAACAAAGAGTTCCCGTGCGGTGCGCCGCACCGCTTCGACCAGCGTGCCGCGTTCCTGGTGAGTGGCGGTGATATCCAGAAAGACGATTTCGTCGGCGCCGGCCCGGGCATGCGCGCGCGCCAATTCCGCGGGGTCGCCGGCATCGCGTATGTCAACAAACTTGGTGCCTTTGACAACCCGTCCGGCGTCCACGTCGAGGCAGGCGATAATGCGCCGCGTTAACACTTGATTTCTCCAAAATTCTTCAGTATGCGGAGCCCGGTATCCCCCGACTTTTCCGGATGGAACTGCACGCCGAAGACATTGTCGCGCTCGACCACGGCAGTAAACGGTCCCTGATAGTCGGTGGTTGCCACCGTGTTGTCGCAGACCGGGGGGCGGTAGGAATGCGTGAAGTAGACAAACGCGCCGGAGGGTACGCCCGCCAGCAGCCGCGAGGGAGCTATAATCTCCAGCGAGTTCCAGCCCACATGCGGCACCTTGGCGCCCGGGGGGAAGCGCCGGCAACTGCCGCCGAACAGCGCCAACCCTGCCGTCTGCGGCGCCTCTTCGCTGGCGGCAAACATCCACTGCAAGCCGACGCAAATGCCCAGAAAGGGCGTGCCGCGCGTAACCGCATCCTGGATAGCGCAGCGGAGACCGGTACTGTCGAGTTTGGCGGTGGCCGCGAAATGACCGACCCCGGGCAAAATCACTTTGTCGGCGCGATGGACGGCATCGGGATCCATCGTGATCTCCGACTCAAAGCCCAGATAGTCCAGCGCCTTTTTGACGGAGCGCAGGTTGGAAGCTTGATAATTGACAATACTGATCACAGGAGTCCTTTCGTGCTGGGCAGCATTTTGGCCAGCCGCCGGTCGCGGGCGCACGCCACCCGCAGGGCCCGGGCAAAAGCTTTAAACAGCGCTTCGATCTTGTGGTGATTGCTGCGGCCATACATTACTTTGGCGTGCACGTTAGCCCGGGCGCCGCGGGCAAAGCCGTCAAAGAAATCGCAGACCAGATCCGCTTCCAGATCGCCGACGAAGCGAGCGCGCACCCGGGTATCGACCACGGCTGCCGCCCGGCCGCCGAAATCGACCGCCACCACGCCCAGAGTCTCGTCCATCGGCATTACGAAATAACCGGCGCGCCACAGGCCCTTTTTGTCACCCAGAGCGTGATCGAACGCCTCACCCAGGGCAATCCCGACGTCTTCCACGGTGTGGTGCTGATCGACGTGCAGATCGCCCTGGCAGGCCAGCGTCAGGTCGAAGGCGCCATGCCGCGCCAGCAATTCCAACATATGGTCGAAAAAGCCTATTCCCGTGGCGACCTGGTAGCGCCCTTGTCCGTCGAGATTCAGCTTTAGTGCGATGTCGGTCTCGGTGGTCTTGCGTTTGATGGTTGCCGTTCTCATAGAACAGTTCTCAGTTCCCGGTTCTCAGTTCTCAGTTCAGAAGGCAGCGCCGGCTCCAATAAAGTCATGCCCTTACCCTAGGCAAAACTCAAGAGTAAGTAACACGCTTTCCGATCACCCGATCACCCGATCAGCCGATGCGGCCATCTCCGGCCTGTGCCAATCAATTTCGGTTAGGGCTTGGCGCAGCGCGGCCATGGCTCTCTCCGTCTGTTCGTCCGTGCCTACGGTAAGCCGCACGCAACCGGCGCACCCTGGGTCGTGATGGCGGTCGCGAACCAGAATACCGCGTTGCCGCATGGCTTCCACGAAAGCCTTGCGCTTATCGCCAATCAGCATCAGCACAAAATTGGCTTCGCTCGGCCACGAGGCGATGCTCAGAGCCTGTAGTTCTCTCCGCACCCGCTCCCGCCCGCGGCGGACCTGCGCGACATAGTCTGCAACATACCCCGTATCCGCCAGGGCTACCGGTAAGCAAGCCAGGGCTGCCGCATTTACGTTGTACGGCGACGCCACCCGCCGCACCATACGGATTTGCTCGGCGGCGCCGGCCAGCACTCCGGCGCGCAGTCCCGCCAAACCGTAAGCCTTGGAGAAGGTGCGCGTCACAAACAGATTTGGCGTCTGGCCAAGGCGGGGCAGCAAAGTGTGGCCATAGAAGTCAAAATACGCTTCATCGACCAGCAATGCCGCTTGCGGGGCGGCGGCCGCAAGTTGAAGCAAATCCGCTTCCGGGGCCACCGCGCCCGTAGGATTGTTGGGATTGGCCACGGCAATCAGGCGGGTACGCGCGCTGACGCGGTTGAGTATGGCCTGGGTGGGAAAGCGGAACCCATTCTCGGCCGGTACACAAATCACCGTGGCGCCGGTGGCGGCCGCATAGATCTCATAGAGAGAAAAAGTGGGCACTACCAGGAGCGCTTCGTCCGCGGGTTCGAGATAGGTCTCGCACAGTAGATGGATGCCTTCATCGACACCATTAGTAAGCACCAACTGCTCCGGGCGCAAGCCGAGGAAGTCCGCTACGGTACGCTCGACGGGATCCCGTTCCGGATACTTGTTCAGCTCTTCCGGATCGAGCGCGCGCAGCCGGGCCAGCACGCGGTCGGAGCAGCCTGCCGTATTCTCGTTGAAGTCCAGGCGCAAACCGGCGCGCCCGCCTAAAGGGGGGTGATACTCCTTCAGTCGCAGTACAGCTTCTCGTGCGTTAAGCATCCGCACCTCGCGTTTTCGCTTTTTTTGCGGAATTTTCCAACCTGCCGCGAACCGAACCGGCATGCGCCGCCAATCCCTCGGCCTCGGCCAAGGTGGTAACCGTGGGCGCCAGGTTCTGCAATCCTGCCCGCGTGCACTCCTGCACGCTGATGATCTTCAGGTAGTCCAGCACGCTCAGGCCGCCTCGATATCGCGCCACCGCGCCGGTGGGCAGCACGTGGTTCGGTCCGGAAGCGTAATCGCCGATGGCTA
>Ga0326728_10014067_pt1 | contig 17141 bp, 15 predicted proteins | sample MB3enrmetagenome_FD_207602 | JGI IMG/M metagenome (GOLD analysis project Ga0326728, IMG submission 207602) | Lab enriched peat soil microbial communities from McLean, Ithaca, NY, United States - MB31MN | ecosystem: Environmental > Terrestrial > Soil > Wetlands > Peat | place: USA: New York...
CCGTTGTTTGACGTGTTCCATATTTGTCCTGTTGTAAAATGAATTGTTCCCCGCCCCGCCGGGCCGGACCGGCGCGGTCAGCCTTCGAGCCTTTGGCAGAGTTCGGCGATGCCGACCGCGTTGATCTTGTGCTTGTGCAGCACGGCCACGGCCTTGTCCGGATCGTCGAAGCGGAAGAGGAAGAAGCCTTTGCCATCGTGCTTGCCGGTGAAGGCGTACATGTACTCGAGATTGAGACCGGCATCCTCGAGCACGCCCAGCACCGCGGCCAGGCCGCCCGGATGGTCCGGCACCTCGATGGCCAGGACGTCGGTCACCTTCACCACCAGGCCGTGCTTCTCCAGCACCTTCCGCGCCGCCTCCCAATCGCTCACCATCAGGCGCAGGATGCCGTATTGGCGGGCCTCGGCGATGCTGAGGGTCAGGATGTTGATCCTGGCGCCGGCCAGAAGCCGGACCGGGGCGCTGAGCGCGCCGGGTTTGTTTTCGAGGAAGAGGGAGAGTTGCTTGAGTTTCATATTGGCTCCTGGAATTACATTTTGCGCTGGTCGATGACGCGCTTGGCCTTGCCCTCGCTGCGCTGGATGGAATGCGGCTGAATGAGGCGCACACGCGGCCGCAGGCCGGTCATGGTTTCGATGGATTTGGTCAGGCGGGCCTGCAATTGTTCCAGTCCGCCCATGGTGTCGCTGAACACCTCCGCCGTGACTTCCACCTGCACTTCCATTTCGTCCAGCCCCTTTTCGCGGGTGAGGATGATCTGGTAATGCGGCAGCGCGCCCTCCACTTTCAACAGCGCCGTCTCGATCTGCGAGGGGTAGACGTTCACGCCCCGGATGATGATCATGTCGTCGCTGCGGCGGCTGATGCGTTTGATGCGGCGCAAGGTGCGGCCGCAGGGGCACGGTTCCGAGGTCAGCGCCGTGATGTCGCGCGTGCGGTAACGGATCATGGGCATGGCGTGCTTGCTCAAGGTGGTCAGCACCAGCTCGCCCTCCACGCCGTCCGGGCACGGCTTGCCCGTCGCGCCGTCGATCACCTCCGGGTAGAAATAATCCTCGAAGATGTGCGGCCCAGCCTGGCAGGGGCATTCCATGGCCACGCCGGGGCCGATGATTTCCGACAGCCCGTAAATGTCGTAGGCCTTGATGCCGCTGTCCCGTTGAATGTGCTGGCGCATCGATTCGGTCCACGGCTCCGCCCCGAAGACGCCGGCGCGCAACGGCAAATCCTTCAACTTGACACCCAGCTCGTTCGCCTGGTCGATGATGTGCAGGAAGTAGCTCGGCGTGCAGCAAATGGCCGTGACGTTGAAATCCTTCAGCACCATGATCTGGCGCTGGGTGTTGCCGCCGGAAATGGGGATGACCGTCGCCCCCAGCGCCTCCGCCCCGTAATGCGCCCCCAGCCCGCCTGTGAACAGCCCGTAGCCGTAGGCGTTCTGGATGATGTCCCCGCGATGCAGCCCGATGGCCGCGAAACTGCGGCACATGACGTTGGTCCAGACGTTGATGTCCTCCTGGGTGTAGGCCACCACGATGGGCTTGCCGGTGGTGCCGGTCGAGGCGTGCAGCCGGACGATCTCGCTCATGGGCCGGGCGAACAGGCCGAAGGGATAAGAGTCCCGCAGGTCGGTCTTCTCGCAGAACGGCAGCCGCGTGATGTCGTCCAGCGATTTGAGGTCGCCCGGCTCCATGCCGCGGTCGTTCATGCGGCGCCGGAAGAGGGTCACGTTGTTGTAGGCCTGCGTCACCATGTTGCGCAGCCGTTCCAACTGCAACTCGCGCAACTGGCTGGGGGGCAGAAAATCCGGCGCGCTGATCGGGTCGAACGGCGCCATTTTGAGTGGGGAATGTTTGCTCATGGGGTTTGGGGGGGCTGGGCGATCATCGCCGCCAGCCAATCGGGCGGCCGGATCGGTTTGTGGGTGGCATCGGTGAAAGCATGGATGGTGTAACCGCGCACCACCGGATGCCCGGTGGATTGCTGGTCGATCTGCACGTCGAAGCGCAGGCGCGCCCGCCCGGCCAGGGCCACGGACGTGGACACGGCCAGCAAATCGTCATAGCGCGCTCCGCCGCGAAATTCCAGGTGCGCTTCCACCAGCGGCAGGAACACGCCTCGCGCCTCCAGGGCGGCGTAGGACAGGCCCAGCCGGTGGCGCATCCATTCCGTGCGCCCGCACTCGAACCATTCCAGGGCGCGCGAATTGTAGAAGGTTCCCATCTGGTCTGTCTCGCTGTAGCGGACGCGCAGGTTCAACGTGTCCGTCAACCGGCCCGGCAGAGTTTTAGGCGGGGCTGGCATGGGGACTTTTCTCCTGCGCGGCCCGGCCCAGCAGGAAGGCCCGCCGGTTTTCCTCGAGAAACTTCGGCGCAAAGGCGTCGCCGATGGCGGCGAGCCATTCCTCCTCGGCCATCGGCAGGTGCGCGCTCAACGCGCCGAGGAGCGCCACGTTCAGCATTTTCTTCTGCGGCAGCTTGTCCGCGTCAATGGCCGACGGTTCAATGGTCAAGCCGCCCGGACGCAACAGATGGCGGGTCGGCTCCAGTTGGGAGGATTCGAGCGCGAGGAGGAAGTCCGCCTCCCCCACGGGCACCATGGGGCTGTGGATGTGCGCGCCAAACCGCACGTCGCAGGTGACGGAGCCGCCGCGCTGGCTCATGCCCTTGATTTCGCTCTTCTTGACATCCAGCCCCGCCCGCAACGCCACCTCCGCGATGATGTCCGTGGCGGTCAGGACCCCCTGGCCGCCCAGGCCCGCCACCACGATGTTACACGGCGGCCGGGCAGGGTTCTCCGGTTTCCTGGCATTGGCAGCGTTTTTCATATTCCTTAAGGTCCTTGGCGATCAACACGCACGGGCGGCGCGCGATGAGGACCGCCAGTTGGCGGCTCTTCAGGGCCCCGCTCAGGGCGTGTTCAAAGGCATCCGAGCCGGCGCGGGGTTCGATGACCTGCACGCGGCGGATGCCGCAGGCGCGCGCCATGTCCTCCAGCACCAGCTTGCCGGCGGGTTCATGGCGGAGATTGCGGCCGGTGCCGGGATGCTCCTGGTGGCCGGTCATGGCGGTGGTGGAGTTGTCAAGTATAATCACCACGTGGCCGCCGGGCGGCGGATTGTAGGCCATCTCCACCAGCCCGCTGATGCCGCTGTGGATAAAAGTGCTGTCCCCGATCACGCTCACCACCCGGCAGGCCTGTTCCGGCGGCAGCACGCGGCGCAAACCCAGTCCCACCCCCACGCTCGCCCCCATGCAGACGCACGAATCCATCGCTTCGTAAGGCTTCAACGCTCCCAGGGTGTAGCAGCCGATGTCGCCCGCCACGATGCAGTTGAGACGGTGCAGCGCGTCAAACACGATCCGGTAAGAGCAGGCGTCGCAGAGCTGGGGCGGCTTGCCCGGCGGCGGGGCGGGTTCGGGACTGGTGTCCTCGCGCAGAATGCGCCGCACCCGCGCCACGTCCAATTCGCCAAAACGATACATCTCCGGCTTGCCCCCGACGCTGATTCCCGCCGCGCGGATGGCTTCCACCAGGTAAGGATCGCCTTCCTCGATCACCAGGCAACGCTCCACGCCGGCGGCGAATTCCTGGATCTTGCGCAACGGCAAGGGATGAGTGAAGCCCAGTTTCAGCAGGGCGGCCTCCGGCGCCGCTTCCCGCGCGTGCATAAAGGAAATCCCGGAGGCAATGATGCCCAGCGCCTTGCCGCCTGGCACGGCCTGGTTCAGCGGGCAAGTCTCGTTCCACGCCGCGATTTCGGCCAGCTTCTGGCGCAGCCGCCGGTGCGCCGGCCGCGCGTAGGCGGGCACCATCACCCGCCCCTTCAAATCGCGCGCGAAATGCGCCGCCTTGGGCGTCTCCCGCTCGGCCTGCGGCCGCACCACCGTGTAACTGTGGCACACCCGTGTCGTGGCGCGCAGCAGGACGGGGATGTTCCAACGCTCGGAAATCTCAACGGCGGCGCGCATGAAATCGTAGGCCTCCTGCGAATCGGACGGCTCCAGCATGGGCACGCCCGCCGCCACGGCGTAGTGCCGGTTGTCTTGTTCGTTTTGGCTGGAGTGCATTCCCGGATCGTCGGCGGAGACGATGACCAGGGCGCCCGTCACGCCGGTGTAAGCCACCGTGAACAGCGGATCGGAGGCGACGTTCAGCCCCACGTGTTTCATCGTCACCATGGCGCGCGCCCCGCCGAAGGCGGCCCCGATGCCCACCTCCAGCGCCACCTTTTCGTTGGGAGACCATTGGGCGCTGCCGCCCAGTTTCGAGAAATTCTCCAGGATTTCGGTGGAAGGGGTGCCGGGATAGCCCGTGCCCAGGGCCACGCCGGTGTGCCAGGCGGCCAGGGCAATGGCTTCGTCCCCGCTCAGCAACATCCTCTTTTCATCGTGCATATTGCGCGTTGTACCATGCAAATAATAAGATTTGCATATGGTCATTGCAAGTTATATGATGGCCCCCTAATCACATGTTTTGGCATCAGGAAATTGAGACAATGGAACGTCCTGCGCTGGAGGCCCTGCAACTCAAGCGCCTGCGCGAAACCGTCCGCCGGTTGGAGCGGGTGCCCTTTTACCGCGGCAAACTCGCCGCGGCAAAGCTCACCCCCGACACCATCAACTGCGCCGCCGACTTGCGCCGGCTGCCCTTCACCACCGCCTCGGATTTGCGCGAGAATTACCCGGACGGTTTGCTCGCCGTGCCGCGCGAGGAGGTCCTCCGCCTCCACACCTCCAGCGGCACCACCGGCAAACCCAAGGCCCTGTTCTTCTCCCGGCGCGATGTCGATAACGCCGCCGAGCTGATCGCCCGCGCCTTCTGCATGACGGGCGTGACCCGGCGCGACGTGTTCCAGAACATGATGACCTACGGGCTGTTCACCGGCGGTTTGGTCATGCACTACGGGGCCGAGAAGGTCGGCTGCATGGTCATCCCCTCCGGACCCGGCACCTCCGAGCGGCAGTTGATGCTCATGCAGGACTTCGGCACCACCGTGGTCCACATCACCCCCAGTTACGCCTTTTACTTTGCCGATTTCCTGGAGAAAAGGGGGATCAATCCGCGAAAAGACCTCTCCCTGCGCAAGGCCTTCGTCGGCGCCGAACCTTACACCGAGGAAACCCGCCGCAAGATCGAGGCCGCCCTGGGAATTGATGTCTATAATTCCTACGGCCTGACTGAAATGAACGGCCCCGGCGTGGCCTTCGAGTGCGAGGGCAAATGCGGCATGCACCTCTGGGAGGACAGTTACGTCCTGGAAATCATCAATCCCGCCACCGGCGCGACGCTCGACGACGGCCAAACCGGCGAACTGGTCCTGACCAGCGTCAATCGCGAAGCCATGCCGCTGTTGCGCTACCGCACCCGCGACCTGACTTCCATCATCCCCGAACCCTGCGCTTGCGGGCGCACCCATCGGCGCATCCAACGCATCGCCGGGCGTTCCGACGACATGCTCATCGTGCGCGGCGTCAACATTTTCCCGCAACAAATCGAGCGCGTCCTGATGGCCATTCCGCAGGTGGGGCGCAACTACCTCATCCAATTGGAGGGCCTGGACGAAATGACCATCAAGGTGGAATTGTCCCCCGCGACTTTCGACGGCCAGGTCGGGCACCTGACGCAACTGCAGAACGAAGTGGTGGAAAAACTGCGCGCCGAGCTTTTCGTCCGGCCCAGCGTCGAACTGGTCGCCCCCGGCTCGCTCCCCGTCGCCGAGGGCAAGGCCAAGCGCGTCATCGACAAGCGGTCCCTTTGAACTGAGCCAAATCATCAAGCCTATGAATACGGTAAAACTGGTGGCGGTCTTCGCGGAAAATCGCCCGGGCCAGGTCGCCCGCATCACCGAGGTCCTCGCCCGCGCCAACATCAACATCCGCTGCATCATCGTGGCCAGCACCGGCAATTGCGGCATCATGAAAGTCCTGGTCAACAACCCCGATCTGGCCTGCCGCTCCCTCAAGGACGCCGGCTTCGCCGCCACCCAGACCGACGTCGTCGCCGTCGAGATGCCGGACAAGCCGGGCGCGCTCCACTCCGTCGCCCAATGCCTGGCCACCTACGATATTAATCTTTGCAACACCTCCGGCTTCGCGGCCAACGACCGCGCCATCCTTGTCCTGGAAGTCGAAGACCCCGCCCAGGCCGGCGAGGTCCTCAAGAAACACGGCCTGCACGTTCTCACCCAAGAAGAAACCCTCGCCATTTAGGCTCACCTGATTCAGGAGGTCACTATGAATGAAAATAGTTCTCATGCCGCGAAAGGCTGGAAGGTCGTCATCGCCGCCCTGGCCATCAATCTCATCCTCGGCGTCCTCTACGCCTGGGGCGTCGTTGCCAAGGCGCTCGTCAGCGATTTGCATTGGACAAAAACCGACGCCACCCTGCCGTTCACAGTGGCCACGGTCTGTTTTGCCGGCATGATGGTCTTCGCCGGACGGGCCCAGGACAAATTCGGCCCCCGCGTCGTCGCCACCATCGGCGGCGTCATGCTGGGCCTGGCGCTCATCGCTTCGGGCCTGGTCCACTCGCCCATGGCCATGGCGCTGACGTTCGGCATCGGCGCGGGATTCGGGATTGGCCTCGGTTACTCCGCCACGACCCCGCCCTCCATCAAATGGTTCCCGCCTGCCCGCAAGGGCCTCATCACCGGGATTGTCGTCAGCGGCGTCGGCCTTGCGGCCGTTTACATCTCCCCGCTCACCCAGCTCCTTTTGGCGCAAACCACCATCTCAATGACCTTCGTCTGGCTCGGTGTCGGCACAGTCATCCTCGTGCCGCTGCTGGCGCAGATTCTGCGCAACCCGCCGGAACGGCCCGTTGCGGCTGCGGTCGCCACTTCGACGGCGGCCGCTCCCCGGCGCGAGTCCGATTGGCACGAAATGCTGGGCACCGGCCAATTTTATCAACTGTGGATCATGATGATGCTCTCCGTTTCGGCGGGCCTGATGATCATTTCCCAGGTTGCCATGATCGCCAAGGAACAAGCCAACTGGAAGTGGGGCTTTGTGCCGATTGCCACCCTGGCCATCTTCAACACCGTGGGCCGGCTCCTCGGCGGCGCGCTCTCCGATAGAATTGGCCGCACCCGCACCATGACCCTGGCGTTCCTGTTGCAGGCGGTGAACATGCTGGTCTTCAGCCAATATACGACGCCGGGGTTGGTGATCTTCGGCTCCGCCTTCACCGGTGTCTGCTATGGCGCCGTCTTCACCCTCATGCCCGCCGCGACCGCCGACTTCTATGGCATCCGGAATCTCGGTGTCAACTATGGCCTGGTCTTCACCTCGTTTGGCGTCGCTGGAGTCGTCGGCCCGATGTTGGGCGCGCGCATCAACGACCAATACAAATCCTATTTCTGGGCCTACATCATCTCCGCCGTCATGCTGGTCATCGGCGCCGCCCTGGCCATGCTGACCAAGTCCCCCGCCGCCCCTGCCACCGTCCCCTCAGCAGCACAATCGGCCCCGGCCCAAAATCCAGCGCAAACCAAAACATAGCCAAAGCCTGTGAGGAATGAGCGATGGCAAAAGAAGCATTGGGTCCTGCGGAAAAATGTTTCATAGGCCGCGAGAGCCATGACGATTTATTGGAGATTGAAGAGCGTGCCGGAACTTGCTCACTCCAAAATTGGGAACACACTGACGGCGCAGGCTGCTACCCCACCTCTAAAGGTGGGTGTTTTGGCGCGGAACTTGCAGCGGCAGTTGCAGACGTTGTCGGCGTCATTGCAGCCGTTGACCGCGCAGTTGGATTCTGTCGTTGCCCTTTACAATTCCTTGCCCAAATCCTGCTTCACGAAATTCGCCAGAGGCGGATATCTCGGCCCCCCGTTCGTCCGCAACTGCCGCAGCACAAACTGCCGCTGCCATCTCTATAATAGGTGAGAATGCGGCAGCGAGCGCCCGCCAACCCTCGAACGCCGATGAGTCGCCGGAGGCAGCTTCCAATGACACATCGGCTGGAGAGGGGCCTGACTTCACCAATTCAAGCCGGTTCCACTCCGCCCCATTCCAGCGCCAGCCAGTGAACCTCTCCACTGGCCCGCGCTTCCATGCTTGCCGCGCCGTCTTGTCCGCCGTAGGCCCGGCGAAGGAGGAAGCTCTGGCGAAGGCGGGTCCACTCCGTTATCCCGTCTCAAATCGCCGAAGACAGGCAGGCCCCGGCACCGTGAGCGCGACACCTTTCGCCCAAATAGCACCCCCAAAATCAGTCCGACCTCTGCCGCTCCGGGCCAGCCGCTGGCTTGACGCCTGCCCGCCACCCGCCAGGCGACGGCCCCCGTCTTACCCGACCGGCACAAGTCGGCACAACGCGGCCCCGCGCCCCAGACAAGGGCCAACAGCCTTGATCAGCTTCGCGCCAGCAGTCGGCCACCACAACTCCACCGCCCGCCCGCCGGCCAGCCCCAGGGCGGCAACCAGGCAATCCAGGGCCGATGCGATCAACCAAGCAAGGAGAGGCTTCATGCAAAGCCGCGGTTGTCACCGCGTATCGCCTTGACCACAGCCGGAAAGAGGCGGACACTCACACGGTATGCGGAAAGCTTTGCGAAAAGAACAAAATGAAAGAGTCACGAAGACTGCTGACCTATGACGGCCTGCTTGACTACGGCGAGTACTTGTGCCAACTCAACGACACCGAGTATCAGTTTGAGGTTGAGGAAAAGGGGCGCATGGTGGAGCACACCCGGGACGAAGTGATCGCCAGCTACAAGGCATTTCTGGCGTCCATGACGCCACGTTGGAAAGTGGGCATCCTCTACAAGGATTATGCCGGGGGAACCATGTCCCAAACCACCAGGGAGTTCAAGAGAACGACACTCACAGCCTCCCGGTGACAGCGGGCGGGGAATATGCGCATTGAAGCAAAAATGAAAGCGAGCTTATGGGCATTGATATTTTCTGCCCTTTTGGCGTTCACGGCGAAGGCTCAACAGCCTTCGCCTCCCACGCCAACAAACTCATTGTGGACCAACAGTCCCACCGAACTCCCCAAAATCCGCGCCAAAGCCGAGAGCGGTGACGCACAAGCCCAGTTCGGCCTGGCCCTTTGCTATGCGACAGGAAACGGTATGGCGAAGGACGATACCGAAGCTGTGAAATGGTTTCGCAAAGCCGCCGAACAGAATCTTGCCGAGGCACAATACTTTTTGGGTCTTTCCTACCGCTCCGGCCAAGGAGTAGCGAAGGATGATGTGGAGGCTGTGAAGTGGTATCGCAAAGCCGCAGATCAGGGAAACCCAGACGCACAATTTAACCTTGGCGTGACGTATATCGAAGGCAACGGCGTGCCACAAGACCATACGGAAGCAGTCAGATGGTTTCGTAAAGCAGCTGAGCAGGGAGAACCAGCCGCACAATACAACCTCGGTGCGGCGTATTTCAATGGCAACGGTGTTCCCAGAAACTATATCGAAGCATATAAATGGGATAGCCTTGCAGCATCGCAAGGAAATGAAATAGGCAAGGGAAATTTATCATTGGTTGAAATGCGCATGACGCCGGAACAAGTTGCCGAGGCGCAGCGACTCGCGGCCGCTTTCGTTCCACGAAAAGAAACCAATAATCCGAGTCCGGACAATTCCATTTTACACGAGAAACCCACAGCCACCGGCACAGGATTTTTCATCACGGACGATGGGTATTTGATTTCAAATTGTCATGTGGTCAAAGATGCCGCGCTGGTTCGTTTGCTCACGAGCGATGGTTTGATTACCGCCAGGGTGGTGCGGGTGGATGCGGCCAATGATTTGGCTTTGCTGAAAGCGGAGGGGCGGTTTGCTGCGCTGCCAATTTCATCCAGCCGTGCGGTGAAATTGGGCGGCACGGTGGCGACGGTGGGTTTTCCCGACACCGGTTTGCAAGGGTTCGCGCCCAAGTTTGCGCGGGGAGAAATCGCGGCTCTATCCGGGGTGGCGGATGATGCGCGTTATTTCCAGATCAGTGTGCCTGTGCAGCCGGGTAATTCGGGCGGTGCGCTCGTGGATGAGCATGGGAATGTAGTGGGCGTGGTGTCGGCCAAGTTGAATGCGGCAGCGGCCTTGGCCGCGAGCGGGGCGCTACCAGAGAATGTGAATTACGCGGTGAAGAGCAGTTTTCTGTTGAGTTTCCTCGAATCCTTGCCAGAGGTTTCGGCCAAGCTAAAGGAACCAATCAGTGCAGAACGAAAGTTTGATGACGTGGTGCAATCGGCGCAATCGGCGGCGGTGCTGGTCTTGGTCTATTAAGCAAGAATAATACTGAGCTGCCGCTGCCGCGCATCAAGCGCTCGGAGAATCACCTTTTTCATGACGTCGGAACGAGGGTGACCAGTCAGATCAACGATATGCGAAAAATCAAGCATCTTGAGGATTTCAAGATGATTCGCGAAAATCTGATGAACTCCTGCTACATGCGCCTTTTCTTGGGCACACTTCAAGAAATATCTCGTGCTTTTACGGTAGTCACTTAGCGGCGTCCTTCCTGGTGGCCAGTCTAAAAATGGACCAATGCCTTCAAGATCGAATAGTCTCAAATCGCCTTTGTCCTCATTCATTAGCCATTCAGGCCATTCACACCGATCCAGGACTGCTAGCGCCAGCGCGCGGCCAACCAGTTCGGGATGCGTCTTTGCCGGAGCACACAACTCACCCTGCCAACGGGAAGGCACCCACCGCTCCACAAGTATTCCGATGCACCTTTTCGATGCTAACTCCTCACAGACCTTACTTTGGTAGAAAGCCGCCCAAGGCTGCAATGGCAGCCCCAACGCTTCTGCGATCTGGTAGCCAACGATCTCACAAATTGACTTATCGTTCAGCTTGCGCAGCCACGTACGCCCTTGCCACGTCACCCAAGGATCATTGTGGTGAGCGGGCCTCCCACATATTAGAGTATCCCATGATATTCCTGACTGATTCCAAAAGGAGTGTTCGCTGCCCGGCCTAACTTGCATCTTCATCATGATTGCCTCGTCTCCAGAAAGTTGTCTAGCGTAACTCATTTCCGCCCCGCACTGGCAATTATCCCTTCTCCGAGCGCAAGCGTAGCCTCCATGAGTTGCAGCAGTTCATTTAGAACGCGAATCCGATCCTCTGGAGTTCGTTGGATTTTCCCTTCTCTCATATCCTCTATATCTTCCAGAATGGATGAAATACCCGCATAAAAACTGACTATTTGCTTGGGTAAGGGATCGGGCAAAAGGCCAATCCGCGTGAGGTTTGATTCATACACTCGCATCGGGTTCCGTCGCACAGAGAAGTGGAAAATTCCATACTTGTCCGGGTTAGTTTGCGCCTTTGTCAATTCTTGCCGGATACCCTCGATGTATTTTCGGTGTCTGGAAATCTCAATCAACGCTTGAACTTCGCCAACGATGGCACCGGTAAGGCTTAAACGTTCAGCCCTGCGTTTACTCTTTTCCAAAAAAAATGGCGTTGCAACACCGCTACAGATGGCAACGAAAGCTCCCAAAATGACAGACCAGAAATTGTCCATCCCTGAAACTACAACCATAAACGCCAGAAAGTCAGGCTTTTTCCCCGCGTCCTGAGAGCGGCGGCTTTTGTTCCGGCTACGCTTCTCCTTCGTGCGAGGCTGGGCCTTCGCAAAACCGCCGCACTCATGCCGCCCCGGTTTCGAGCTTGTCCCTCCGCCTGAAAGCCGCTGCGTTTCGCTTACTCGCCCATTTGCTCCGGCTACGATGCTCGGTCTCGCTTCGCTCGCTCTGCGCGTCTGGGCCTCCTCAAACGGGCGACCGCTCCCTTCCACCTTCGCTCTTGGGAGAGCTACTGCGGAAAAGCCGGGCCTTTCAGGCTGAGAGACAAGACATCGCGGCCCCCGCGTGCCCCCTTTTCGCCCCCTTTGCCCCACCCTGTCGCCAAGACTTGCCGGCTTTGGCTTCCCCTTGAAAGACTATCCGCCTTCGCCCGGCCTACGGTGGACTGGACGGCGGACAGGCTGCCGCCAAACCCGGCAAGACTTGGCGCCCCCGTTGAGGCTCCCTTGATGAATAACGTCACCCGTCGGTTCGGCGAACGCAATCCACGGTCAGACACGTCCCGCCGGACATTGAAGGGAACTGTGATGGCCAATTCTCACTGCGGAAGTTGAATCCCGTTCTCCGAAAAATGTTGGTCTTGGGCGATGGCTTCGGTCAGTTGGAGCCGTCGCATCACCTCAAAGGAAACGAAATGTGTCAACAAAGACAGATTTCACAATGGGGCAACGGCTCAGTCGGCGGCGGCGGCGGCGAATCCGCAGTCGTGATCTTTGGCCTCCGGGTCGGGATTGGCCCGGTATTTGCCGGCTATGTCAGAAATCGTGCGGTGGCGCGAGGCCGACGGAAGCGTGACAAGATGTTCCAAAATAAAATAAGAAATCTCGCGCTGTTCTGACGGCGGCAATGCTTGAATTTCTTCCAAAATGGCCTGGGCTTTCGTACTCATCATTTAAACTATACCACCCCCCATGAAAACGACAAGCCTCCCAATATGTAATCAAAACCGCCGCACTTATGCCGCCCCCGATTCGAGCCTGTCATGGACTCCAATTCCGCTCGCGCTGGCCTTTACGCTCCGCGCCTTTTCTGGCGGGCCGGAAAGGATTTATGAGAATTGTCAGACAGAATTCGATTCCCTCCTGTCCGCTTGTAGCCTCACGCGAAGGCGGATCACACGCTCCATGGATAATCAAGGAATTACAAAAGCAGTGCGGTAAAGTCCTTCTGCCTTTGTCAACTTGACTGCAAGGGCTGCAATTGCCGGGCAAATTCGTCGAGGTCGGCTTGGGCTTTGGGCGCCCAGTCTTCGCCCCAAAAGAGGTTGCAGCTTGTTTCGGCGCGCAGCAGGCGCCAGTAAGCTTGTTCCAGTTGCGCCATGACGGACGGGGAGTCGGCGTGTTGTTGGCGCAGTTTTTCGCGGGTCGTCTGGAAGGCGCGGCTGGCCTGGTGGATGCGCTCCAGCACTTGTTTCTGGGCGCCGGAGCCGGTCCATTGCATGAAATCGGCGCCGTGATGCCAGCCGGTGTTCCACGCGCCGGCGCGCACTGTGACTTCGCCGTGGGCGCCGTAGCGGTCGAGGTAGTCGTGGATGAAGATGGGCTCGATTTCCGTCTGGCCGCGGCGCACCCAATCGAGCAGTTCGCGGTAGCAGACGTGCCAGAAATTTCCCTTTTCACCCGTGTTGCGGAACCAGCCGCCGTTGTCGCCGTCCGTCGCTGTCAAGACGAGCGGTGGAAAGGCGCAATGCTGCGTGCGCTGGTGGACTTCCTGCATGAACCAGCCGGCGTCCATCCCGGATTGCTGGGCATCGGACAATCCGCGGTCGCGCACGACGACGATGATTTCCTCGCCGTCATGCCGGGCCAGGTGCGGTTGGTAGCGGATTTCCTCCCAGCGCATCTGGCCGACGGGTTCGACGTAATTGCTGTCAACGAGAACATAGCGGTAGCCGAGCCGTTTCAGGAGCGGAATCAGCTCCATGCAAAAGCCCATTTCCGGCGGCCAGAAGCCCTGGAAACCGGTCCGCCAGAACAACTGCCGGCCGATGCCCTGCCAGCGCAGCAGTTGCTCGGCGCGGTCGGCTTCGGGGATGAGCGGCAGGACCGGATGATAATAGCCGGTGCCGAGGACTTCGATGATCTTCCGGTTCTGCAGGTGCCAGAGCAGGTCGCCGCATTTGACGAAGCCGTAGGCGCGGGCCTGGAAGCCGGGATTGGCCAGCGTCTCCAGCAACGTGCCGGAGAGGCTGACGTGGACGCGCGCGATGTCCTCGTAATCCCACAAAGCGCGCGGCATGCGGTCAATGGCCCAGAGCAGTTCCTTGGCGGCCCAGGGGTCGTGCTCCAGCAAGTGTTCGAGGTTGCCGGACGGCTGGTGGAAATTGAGCGTGAGGGCGTGAAAAACTTTTCGCATATGTAGGCTCGCGGTTAATTCCTGGGTTCATTTGTTCATCGGATCTTCGGCGCGGTCAAGGTTTGGCCGCCTTGGTGATGGATGGCTTTCACCACCTTGCCTTGATCGTTCTTGACGAACTCGACCTGGGCATCGACCACCTTCCAAAAAAATTTCGTCGGTGACGCGGGAAATATCTCATACTCGGACTGGCCGGTGAGCTGCGCGTAAAGATGGCTTCCCGTTCGCTTGACTGTAAGGATGGCCCCGCCGCCGTAGTCATATTTGCCGGCAAAGGCGTCGTAATCGGCGGGATTGACCCTGGCTTCGGCCAGGTCTGGCAGACGCGGCGCAACGATGATGTGGCCGTTCTGGTGATGGATGGCCTTGACCACTTTGCCGTTGCCGTTTTTGACAAAAGTCACCTGGGCATTGACCACTTTCCAGAAGAAATTCGTCTCAGACGCCGGATAGATTTGAAAGCGCGGCTGCTGGCCCAGTTGGGCGTAAAGGCGGCTGCCCTCCCTGGTGACCGTGAGAATGGGACCCTCGTAATCATAGCGCCCGACCAGCGCGTCGTAGGCCGCCGGCGAGACGCTGGCATTGACCGTGCCGCTGCAACGCGGCCCGAGCTGTGCGCCGAGATAAATTTGCGCGACCCATTCCGCCTGCGCGGAAGGCGCATTCGTCGGTCCAGGCAGCGCGTTGGCCAGCACGGCGATGGTAAAGTGGTATTGCGGCAGGCGCAGCAGGAAACTGCTGAACCCGTCCAAACCGCCGCTGTGGACAATCTCCTCAGCCCCGCGCAACCGCGAAATGGCCCAGCCGAACCCGTAGCCGATGCCCGAATTGTCATCCTTGACCTCCTCGGTTTTGACCGGCGTCCACGCGGCCTTGAGGCTGGTCTCGCTCAGGACCTTTCCGCCAAAGAGAGCTTCGTCCCAGCGGTACAAATCCTCCACAGTGGAATAAAGGGCGCCGGCGCCGCCGGCCCAGGACATGTCCCAATTCAGTGCCTTGCTGAACTTGCCGTCGCTTGAGAAGGAATACCCCAGCGCCTCATGCTCCAGGCCTGCCCCCGCATGGTAAACACCCGTATTGCTCATGCCCAGCGGCGCGAAGAAATTGCTCTGCAAAAAATCGCCATAGCTCTGGCCGGAAACCTTTTCGACAATTTTGCCCAGCAGGAAGTATCCGGAATTGTCGTAATGCCACTTCTTGCCCGGCTCAAAGTCGAACGGCTCGTTCTTGAATGAATTGATCAAATCTTCCGGCTTGATCGGGTGGCTCACTCCGGCAAGAAACCCCGGCTTATCTGTATAGCTGCGGATGCCCGAAGTGTGGGTCAGCAAATGGCGCAGCGTCACTTCCTGGCCCCGCGGGAACCCCGGAAAGTAATTTGTGAGCTTGTCATCGATGCTGAGTTTGCCTCGCTCTTGCAACCTGAGGATGGCCGCGGAGGTGAACTGCTTGGTGATGGAACCGATACGCGACTCTGTCACGGCAGAGAAGGGGATGCGCCGCTCCACGTCCGCCATCCCGTAACCTTTGGCAAGGAGAATCTTGCCGTCTCGCGCGATGAGGAGAGCCGCGCCCGGACCGTTTGAGGCTACGATATGGCTGAACAGCGCGTCCGCGAGTTTCTCTGGCGTCGGCGCGGGGATATTCGTGTCGGCGCCGTGGCTGGCCAGAAACTGGACCAGCTCCGCGTCGCCCAGCAACCGCGCCGCTTGATAAGCAGTCAAACCGGCGAAATTGCGGCCATTGATGTCAACCCCGCTGTCAAGCAATTCCTGGATCGCCGCAACGTCTCCCGGCGCCAGGACGGCGGCGATTAACCGGTCGCCGGCCGATGGCTTGGCCGCCGCCTCCCTCCGCCAAAACAGCAAAGCGGCCAGCACGGCGGCAACGAGCGCCGCCACGAATACAACGCCCAGCCAGCTTTTCCTCACAGCAGGATCCAAGCTAGGCGCCACCCCTCATGCCCGGCAAGGAAATTTGTCCGCGCGCAAGGGCCGGCCCCGGGAAATGAGTGCCGTGCATTTGCAGCGAACTATAAATTCCGCGCGTAGGCGATGAATTTGCGGTAGCCGTCCAGGATCGTTTGCAGCGCCGCCACGAAGGCCCACTCGGTCAAATAGGCCGGACGGCCCTTGGGCGCCTCCAGGATGATCTCAAAGGGCCGCGGGCGCGCGCTGGGCGGGCCGCTCAGCACGCCCGGAAAGGATTGCCGCGCCAGCGAATTGCGCGCCGGCTGGCCGTCAATCACCTCCCGCTTGTCCAGCGGCACGAACTTGTCCGCCTCCCGCAACGCCGGCTCCAGCAAATTCTGCGTCAGCGTCGAGCCGCCGACCAGGCCGTAGAATCCATCGCTGGTGTCATCCACGTGCAGCGAAATGATCCCGTGGAACGAGTGCGACACCAATTCGCCCTGCAGCAGGCCCACTTCCGGCTCGCGGGAGTTCCTCCAAAATTCGCGGTTCAGGTCCTTGCCGCGGCGCGAGCGGCGCGTGTTGTCCTCGAAGCCGGTCGGATTGCAAACGGGATAAACGGACAGGTAATAGCCCTTGGCCAATTCGGCGTGGCTGTCAAGAAATCTCAGAAAGCGGACGGCCGCGTGCGCCCCTTCCGGCTCGTCGCCGTGAATCCCGGCAAAAATCCCGATCCGAATCGGCGCATCCCCGCTTTTGGGTCCGATGAAGAGGTAACGCGGCAGAATGTAGGTTTCTCCGCCCGTCTCGAACCACGCCTGGCGGCTCACCACCAGGTTCGGCGAGTCCTTGGCCAATTGCGCCAGAGGCGCCAACAATTCGGCGATCGACCGCCGGACGGGCGCGACGCGGCTTGCAACTTTTACCCCGGCCTCGGGCCGGGCCACACTTGAAATGCTTCTCGTAATCATGTTGTTCTCAACGATGGCCAAAATAGCAGAAATCTCTAGTATGTCAATGGATTTAATAAACTTTTTTTATAAACATCGCAACGCATTGCGCGTCAATATATTACAATTTAAATGGGTCTTCGTTTGGCCGCCTCCATGTTGAGGGTTGTTGAGGGTCTGTTGAGGATAATGTTGTACTTTAAGTGCTTGGTTATCAACGATGTAGCGGATGTTGAGGATTTTGGAACTTCTACTACTATTGAGTCTCGCGTAATACGGTGACATTAAGGCCAAAGTTCAGCCTGTGTATAACAAGCGGCGATAATGGAGGGGCGTCGGCGCATGCGGCGCAGGGCAGCCGTGGCTTCAAAGCTTAATTCCC
>Ga0326728_10014068_pt1 | contig 17141 bp, 16 predicted proteins | sample MB3enrmetagenome_FD_207602 | JGI IMG/M metagenome (GOLD analysis project Ga0326728, IMG submission 207602) | Lab enriched peat soil microbial communities from McLean, Ithaca, NY, United States - MB31MN | ecosystem: Environmental > Terrestrial > Soil > Wetlands > Peat | place: USA: New York...
GTTGTTGGCCAGGTCGGCCGAGATCAGGCCGGGGCCCAGGTAGGCGGTCAACAGGAACGCCAGGAACGCCTGGCCGGAGATGAAGTGATAGAAGAAGCCGGCGTCGATCGAGAGCAGGCTGCGGATGTTGAAGATCTGAAGGGCGCCGGTGTTGTGGGGCAGATAGATGAGGATCCCATAGACGACCGGCGCGATGGAGGCGAGCACCAGGAAGACGATCATGAGGCGGGAATCGAAGACCCTGCGGTAGGCCTGGCGAGCGATCACCAGCGCACGCGACCACTGGGGAGTCAGCCGGCCCTGGTAGCCTTCATAGCCGCGCTTATAGACTGCCATTGCCGTTCTCCATGGCCCGGAGGAAGATGTCCTCCAGGCTGTCGCGCTTGTAGTTGAGCTTGCGGATGACGGTGGAATGCTCGGCCGCCAGGCGGTAGAGGTCGCGGATTTCGACGCCGCCGGTGAGGACCATCTTGATGCGGCGCTCGCCGGCTAGCGCGCATTCGCAGCCGAGATTGCGGACGGCCTGGGCGAAGGGCGCGCCATCGGAGGCGGTTTCGAGTTCCAGGAACTTCCGGTTGGAGCGGCGCTCCTCCTCCAGGTTCGAGTAGTGTACGATGCGGCCCTGCTTGAGGATGAGCACCTCCTCGCAGCACTCCTCGACATCGCGCAGCAGGTGGGAGCAGAGGATCAGGTGCAGATCGCCGCGCTCGCGAATGTCGCGGATGAGGCGGATCATGCGCTGGCGCGCGGGCGGGTCGAGGCCGTTGGTGGGCTCGTCCAGGAACAGCAGTTTCGGGCCGTGCGCGATGGCCTGGGCCAGCTTGGCGAGCTGCTTCATGCCCAGGGAGTATTGCTCGAGCTTGCGGTAGCGCGCCTCGCCCAGGCCGACGTAGAAGAGCGCTTCGTGGGCCCGCTCGAGGGCGGCGTCCGAGGGCAGGCCGGAAAGCTCCGCCATGTAGCGGACAAACGCGACCGCGCTCATGCCGGCGATGAACGACTCGTTTTCCGGCATGTAGCCGATCAGGTTGCGGACGCGGCGCAGGTCGCTGCGGATGTCGTGCCCGAAGATCCGCGCGGAGCCCCGGAACGGCGGATAGAATCCCATCAGCGTGTTGATGAGGGTGGATTTGCCGGCGCCGTTCGGGCCCAGAAGGCCGATGGCGCGCCCGGAGAGCGAGCCGTGGAGGTTGTCGAGAATGGTTCGCTGCCCGAAACGGACCTCCAGGCCCAGGAGCTCGATGACGGGGGCTGCGTCGGTGGCCATCGAATTGGAGAACGAAGGTGGAGGGGGATTGGTTCCATGGAGTTACAGTAGGGGGACATGCCGAGGAAAGCGATTGAGATGCCGAAGTTCACGAGCAAGAGCGAGGAGGCGGATTGGTGGGCCGGCGCCGCCGGGCGCGATTACTTGAGCAAGAAATCGCGGGCGTTGGAGGAGAAGGGAGTCAAGCCGGTCGGTTCGCGCTTGGTCGCCCAGTTGAGCAAGAAGAGGAGCATCCGAATCGCCATCTGGTTGCCCGAGGCAGATGTGGCGGAGGCCCGCAAGATCGCCGAACGCAAGGGCATCGGCTGGCAAACTCTGCCGATGAGGCTCGTGCACGAGGGCTTGCGTCGCGAGGCGCGACGCGGGTGAGGGGTGATCCGGTCGTACAGCGCATGGAACCGTCGTGTCCTACTCCGCTTGGCACACTCCCATAGCTTGCGTTGGAGTTGTCGCACTTTTTCATCGGGGGTGTTGGCCGTTTCCGGCATGCCCTCGCACTTACCTCCTGGCAAGCGTGATCAAAGCAAGGCCCCTTCCCTCCGGCGCGTTGTGTTGCGCGCCTTCATCGGTACTACGGACCTCTCGGACTCCCTCCTGGCTCCGCGCGATTTCAGCCGTCCGGCCTTATACGCCCGGTTTCTTTTGCCCGACATGGCTGCCAGGTAGGGTCTCTCCTGTTCCGCCTCGCTCTTTCCCACCGTGCCACCGCCTGGGACCCCGGGGAGACCCAGCATCCGTTCCGGTCCAGGACGCTGTCTGTTGCCTTCGCCGTGACATGAGCGGCTCGGCTCTCCCAAACACCTTTCGGCTGATAATCTGTCGAGGCTGTAGCGTTCACTGATTGTTGCGGCCCGCTGGTTTGCTCCCCTCTTTTTCAAGGGCTCTGGACACTCCGCTCGGCTCGGTCGGATCTCTCCTCCCGGCTGGAGTCTGCTACCGGGCGCTCCGGCGCTTACCCGGACAGGACTTGCACCTGCTAGAACGATGCGTCTTTCAGGACGCGCCATGCCGGAATTCTACCACGGAAAACCGTTGCAAACACCGTTGCAGTCCACACGACAAAAAGGCAGCCTTCTGATCGGCTGCCTCTATATCTTTGATTTTATTGGTGCGGAGAGGGGGACTTGAACCCCCACGGGATTGCTCCCGCTAGCACCTCAAGCTAGTGCGTCTGCCAATTCCGCCACCTCCGCATTTCCTCACCGCTACTTCTTGGGCGCTGTGGCAGGTTGCTGCGCCCCCGGCTTGGCCTGGGACGGCCGCGGCGGCAGGGTGATCGGAATCGTCTGGGTCGGTCCGCCGCCCGCGGGCGTCAAGGTCATCGAAGGCGGCCCCAGTGGAGCTGGCGCACCCTGAACCGGGAGGGCCCGCTGGCCGCGCGGCCCCGCCGCCGGCAAGGGCGCCGATTGCGTGACATTGCCGTGTTGCTTGTCGAAAATCGACTTCTCCGTGCCCGCATGCCGCGAGGCGAAAATCGCCAGCGTGAGGGAAGTCACCATGAACAGGCCGGCGGCGATGGTAGTCGCTTTCGAAAGGATGGTGGCCGATCCGCGCGGGCCAAAGGCGGTCTGGGAACCCATGCCGCCGAATGCGCCGGCCAGGTCCGCCGCTTTGCCGCTTTGGAGCAGCACCACGATCACCAGGAAAAAGCACACGAAAATGTGAACAATCGTCAACAGAATAGTCATGCCAGCCGCTTCGGAACCGCGAAGACACACCCGCAGTTCACCATTCAGTATAGGGGAGCCGGAGCGCCGGGTCAAACCAGCGTGGACTGCGCGGGCTGCATCTGCCGGGCACGGATCTTCCAGTCGTTCCAGGCCATGCTGACCGCCCAGACGACCTCCTTGGCATCGAAGGGCTTGGCCAGCACGTCGCAGCCACCCAGGTTGAGCACTTCGGCCCACAGACAATCGTCCGCGCGGCGGGAACTGACCACCAGGACCGGCGGTGTCGCGCACCGGGCCAGTTCGGCGAGCAGGTGTTTCCAGCTTCCGTCGGGAAGGTCCTGCTCGCAGATGGCCACGGAGACCGTCTCGCGGCGCAGGGCCTCGCAGGCGTCGCCGAGGTTCCGGACGGAGTGCAATTGCCAATTGGAATGGCTGAAAATATGTCCCAGAATAATGTGGTCTTCTTCCAGCCCACTCACGGAGAGCACGGTCAGTCCGGACTGCTGGTAGGGAGGCGCAACGGGGCGCCCAGCCTGGTCGATTGGCACGGGTAGGTTTTCCCTTCGTGGGCGAGTGTAGCATGGGCGCGGATCGGGGCCTAGCTGCGAACTCCTCTCCGATTCGAAAGAGATGCCTTAGAAACACGGATAAATGCTCCTAGAATGGAGGAGATGGCCATCCGCAGCGTGAATCCGGCCACCGGCGAAACGCTGGGGAGCTTCGACCCGCTGGACGAAGCGGGAATCGAGGCCCGGCTGCGCCTTGCCGCGGGCACGTTTCTCGAGTACCGGCGCATGCCGTTCGCCGAGCGCGCCCGGCTCATGACCCGGGCCGCGGAGATTCTGGAAGCCGGGCAAGACCAATTCGGGCGCCTGATGACCTCCGAGATGGGAAAGCCGATCCAGGCGGCCCGGCAGGAAGCGGCGAAGTGCGCCTTGGCCTGCCGCTATTACGCCGCCCACGCCGAGCGGCTGCTGGCCGACGAGCCGGTGGAGGCTGGGGCCGGCCTCAGCTACATCCGCTACCAACCGATCGGGCCGGTGCTGGCCATCATGCCCTGGAACTTCCCGTTCTGGCAGGTCTTCCGTTTCGCGGCTCCGGCCCTCATGGCGGGCAACGTGGGGCTGCTGAAGCAAGCCTCGAGCGTGCCGCAGTGCGCCCTGGCCATCCAGGAGATCTTCCGGAAGGCGGGCTTCCCAGAGGGAGCGTTCCAAACGCTGCTCATCGGTTCGGATCGGGTTTCGCGCGTCTTGGAGGACCCGCGGATCGCCGCGGCTACGCTGACCGGCAGCGAGGCGGCCGGCGGCCAGGTGGCAGCCATCGCGGGCCGAGCGATTAAGAAGATGGTACTGGAGTTGGGCGGCAGCGATCCGTTCATCGTGATGCCCAGCGCCGACCTGCTTACGGCCGTGGCCACCGCCGTCCAGGCGCGTTTGGTCAACAACGGCCAGTCCTGCATCGCCGCCAAGCGGTTTCTGGTGGCCGAGCCGGTCGCGGAGGAGTTCGAGCGCCGGTTCGTCGCGGCGATGAAAGCCGTCCGGGTCGGCGATCCGATGGACGAGGCCACCGAACTGGGGCCAATGGCCTCGGCGGAGATGCTGGCGACGCTGGACGACCAGGTACGCCGGTCCGTGGCGGCGGGCGCGCGCGTCCTCACCGGTGGCCGGCGCCTGTACGGTCCGGGCTGCTACTACGCCCCCACGGTGCTGGCGGACATCCCGGAGTCCGCCCCGGCCTACTCGGAAGAGATATTCGGCCCCGTGGCGGCGCTGTACCGGGTGCGCGACGCGGCGGATGCCATACGCCTCGCCAACGCCACCCGTTTTGGTCTGGGGGCCAGCGTGTGGACCAACGATAGCGCGGAGCGCGAGCGGTTCATCGAGGAAATCGAAGCTGGAATGGTCTTCGTCAACGGGATGGTGGTCTCGGACCCGCGCCTGCCCTTCGGAGGGGTGAAGCATTCGGGCTATGGGCGCGAGTTGGGCGTCCCGGGCATCCGCGAGTTCGTCAACCTCAAAACCGTCCGTATCAACTAGCCTATGCAGACCGCGGTAACTGCCTTCTTTCTGGCGATCCTGCTGGGATTGTTCGTGCCGGCGGCACGGGTCCGCCTCGGGAAGTGGTTCCGCGGGGGACCGCACCGGATCTTCCTGGTCCCGGCGGCGCTGACGGTGCTGTTCGCGATGGTGCTCGAGTTCAGCGGCGCATGGAGTCTTCCGTTCCTGCTGCTCGCCGCGGCCTACACGTTCGTGCCGACGGCGCTGGTCTACCGCGCGCGGCCTTGGCTGGATTTGGCGGCCATCTTCGCTCTGTGGCTGCCGGTGGAGTTCACGGTGGGCAAGCAACTGCTTCCCCAATCCGTCTGGGGCCTGGCCAACATTACCGCCCGCGGCACGGCGGTTACGCTGGCCCTGCTTCTGTTCCTGGTCTTCCGCGATTACCAGGGCATGAAGTATCAGGCGCCGCGCCGGCCAGCCGACTTCGTGAATCCGTCGATCGGGTTCGCGACCGCCGTTCCGGTGCTGATCGCGCTGGGCCTGGCGCTGGGTTTCCTGGGTCCGTTCCACGCGCCCGCCCCGTTCCGCGCGGGCGCCTTCGCACTGCTGTTCCTGAAGACGCTCGTGGGAGTGGCGATTCCGGAGGAGTTGCTGTTCCGCGGCCTGCTTCAGAACTGGCTGATGCAGAAGTTCGGGCCCAGCTACAAATCGCTCGTTGCGGCGGCGTTGATCTTCGGCGCCGCCCATTTGAACAACCCTCCCGGCCCGCTGCCCAACTGGCGTTACATGATCCTGGCAAGCATTGCGGGAGTGATCTACGGGCGAGTGTTCTGGAAGTCCTCGAGCTTGCTCTCCTCGGCCGCACTGCACGCCCTGGTGAACTGCTGCCGTCACACGTTCTTCCTTTGACGGCCATGGGCGGCGGAAAACAGCCACGGAATTGGGCGGCGTTGCTCGAAGCCCTCGGGGTGTTTCTCCTGATCATGGGCTACATCTGGTGGGCGATGGCGCGCTGGCCCTGGACCTGGATCGCGCTTCTGGCCCTGATCGCCGCGACTCATGTTGCGCGCCACGAAGGACCGGGCCGTCTGGGCTTCGGATGGAGCGGCTTTCGCGCGGCGTTCCCGGCGGTCTTCGCGACGGCGGTGGCAGTGAGCCTGTTTTGGCTCGGAATCGGGGCGCTGGCCGGAACACTTCGCCCCACCACGGCCGGGGAAACGGTGCAGGGAGTGGGCCTGTACATCCTGTGGGGCCTGGTGCAGCAGTACCTGCTGAACGGTTACCTGGTGAACCGGCTGGAGCAATTCGGGGCGGCGCGCGGGTTCGCTCCTGGAGTTGCGGCGGCGCTGTTCTCGCTGGCGCACTCGCCGAACTGGTTCCTGATGGCGGTGACGCTGGTGGGAGGCTACGCTTGCGCGCGCTTCTACCAGCGGCACCGCAATCTGTATGTGCTGGCTATCGCTCACGGGATGGTGGCCTTCTGCCTGTACAGGGTGACGCCGGACGCGCTGGGCGTGCATTTCCTGGTGGGGCCGCGGTATTTCATTAGCCACGGGTTTAGGATATAGGCATGCAACTGCTGGAGCGGCTGGGGATTCAAGAGGTGAATTCCGGCGCCGGCTGGGGAGAGTGGATCGAGCGCCCCGACGGCGGCGAACTGGTTTCCATCAATCCGAGCGATGGCTCGGCGATGGCCGGGGTGCGCATGGCGGGGGCGGCCAGCTACGAAGCCGTGATGCGGCAAGCCTGCGACACGTTCCCGCGCTGGCGGGCGCTGCCGGCGCCGCAGCGCGGCCAAATCGTGCGCGAGATCGGCCAGGAACTGCGCCAGTACAAAGACGATCTCGGCGCGCTGGTCAGCATGGAGATGGGCAAGATCGTAGCCGAGGGCCGGGGCGAAGTGCAGGAGATGATCGATATCGCCGATTTCGCGGTGGGGCTGTCGCGCCAGCTCTATGGCCTCACCATGCACAGCGAACGGCCCGCGCACCGGATGTACGAGCAGTGGCATCCGCTGGGCGTGGTGGGAGTGCTGACGGCGTTTAACTTCCCGGTGGCGGTGTGGAGCTGGAACGCGCTGATCGCGGCGGTGTGCGGGGATTGCGTGGTCTGGAAGCCGTCGTCGGAGACGCCTCTCACGGCCATCGCCGTGCAGAAGATCTGCGACCGGGTGCTCGCGCGGCACGGCTGGAAGGGCGTGTTCAACCTGGTGATCGGCCGCGGGGCGGAGGTGGGCGAGCGGATGCTCGCCGACCGGCGGCTACCTCTGATCAGCGCCACCGGATCGTGCCGCATGGGAACGCGGGTGGCGGAGATCGTGGGGCGGCGGCTGGGGCGGACTCTGCTGGAGCTGGGCGGCAACAACGGCGTCATCGTGATGGAGGACGCGGACCTGAAGCTGGCGCTACGCGCGGTGCTGTTCGGTGCCGTGGGGACGGCGGGGCAGCGCTGCACGACCATCCGCCGGCTGTTCCTGCAGCGCGGTATCGCGGAGCACATGACGGAGTCGCTGGTGGCGGCCTGGCGGCAGATCCGCATCGGAGAGGCGCTGGACGAGGCCACGCTGATGGGCCCGCTGGTCAATCGCGCGGCGGTGGCGGAGATGATGCGCGGCCTGGAGCGGGTGCGCGAGCAGGGCGGCGAGGTGCTGTTCGGCGGGCGCCAGCTCCCGCTCGCCGGGGGTTGCTACGTCGAGCCGACGCTGGTCCGGGCGCGGCCGGATCTGCCCATGCTCAGGGAGGAACTGTTCGCGCCGGTGCTCTACCTGGTGGAGTTCGATCGCCTGGAGGAGGCCATCGCCTGGCACAACGACGTCCCGCAGGGGCTCTCTTCCGCCGTGTTCACGAGCAGCCTGATTTCGACCGAGACGTTCCTGAGCGTTGGCGGCAGCGATTGCGGCATCGCGAATGTCAACATCGGCACCAGCGGGGCCGAGATCGGGGGAGCGTTCGGCGGGGAAAAGGAAACCGGCGGCGGGCGCGAATCGGGCAGCGACGCCTGGAAAGCTTACATGCGGCGGCAGACGGTGACCATCAACTGGTCGAGCGAATTGCCGCTGGCGCAAGGCATCCAGTTCGAGGTGTAAGGCGCGGCTTAGGTTCCTCCAGGTGCCTGCGGAACGGGTACACTTGTGCCTATGAAGACTGCGCAATCCTTGCTCGCTTGCCTGCTGCTGGGGGCGTCGCTGGTCCCGGCGCAGGAACTGAAACCGATCCCACTGCCGAAGCCGCAAACCGAGGGCGGCATGCCGCTGATGCAGGCGCTGAAGGAACGGAAGTCGGGGCGCGAGTTCAGCCCGGAGAAGCTGCCGCCCCAGGTGTTGTCGAACCTGCTGTGGGCGGCTTGGGGCATCAACCGTCCGGACGGCAAACGAACCGCTCCCTCGGCCATGAATCGGCAGCAGATGGAGATCTACGTGGTGATGGCGGAGGGTCTGTATCTGTACAACGCCAAGGCGCACCAGCTTGATCCGGTCTTGAAGGAGGATCTGCGCGCGGCGACGGGCGGGCAGCCGTTCGTGGGCCAGGCGGCGGTGAACCTGGTCTACGTGGCGCGCAAGGCCGGCACCGGCCAGGGGGACGATTCGTCGGCCTTCGCCGAAACCGGATTCATCGCCCAGAACGTGTACCTGTACTGCGCCTCGGCGGGGCTCACGACCGTGGTGCGCGGCGGGCTCGACCGGGCGGCGATGGCGAAGGCGATGAAGCTCGCTCCGGAGCAGAAGATCACGCTCGCGCAGACGGTCGGGTACCCGAAGAAGTAGGGGACGGGGGCCTGCGACAGCGGTTGGGCGGTGTTCGGCGGGGCATCCGAGGCATGCTTCAAAGGCCGTTCTGCGTGATAAGTAGCGTGTTTTCATTGCAGTGGCTGGAAGTGTCCGGAATTGGGATTGGGGTTCGAAGGTGACAATTCAGTGTTTCGTTGGGGAAGGGGCTGGTTGGAGAGGGCTGCATGAGAGGTGCTCCGTTGCGATGGTAAGGCCAGGGCGGAAGGCCGACTGGGCAGGATTGCGGCAAGACGCTGAGAGGGCGGGAGTTAAAAGCCAGGGAGAGGCGCTACCGAAATATGACGGGTGGCTGGGGATTGCGGAACGGGGTCGGCTTGGATATGATCATACTGGGGGTATGAAATGCCCAGCGTAGAACGGGTGACGGTCACGCTGCCCAATGACCTAGTTCGGGACATTGACCGGCGAGAGAAGAACCGCAGCAAGTTCGTCGTGGAGGCCGTGCGCCGGGAACTGGATCGGCGAAGGCGGGTTGAGCTTCGGCGGTCGCTGGAGAATCCGCACCCCGATATCAGCGAGCTCGCTGAGAAGGGGATCGAGGAATGGTCTCGCGGGCTGCCTGAGGAAGACGCCGAGGCGCTGGTGGAAAGCGGCGCGGGCAAAGCGGTTCGATGGGCGCCCGGCGAGGGCTGGGTGGAGGGGCAATAGTGGAGCTCGGCCGAGGTGCGGTGATTGCGGTGGATCTCGACCCCACGGTGGGTCGCGAACAACGCGGCCTGCGGCCTTGCGTGGTGGTGAGCGATCCGGAGGTGGCGAGCGATCAGCGCTTTCCGCTGATCTGCGTGGTACCGATCACGGGGACTGCGGGCACCGGACTCCTGTATCCGCCGCTGGCGCCCGGCCCGAGTGGTCTGGCGAAGCAATCTTTCGCGCTGATCGACCAGTTGCGATCCGTTGACAAGCGCCGGGTGCGGCGGGTCTTTGGCACGCTCGCCCGGGAAGAGATGACGGCCATCGATGAGGGCTTGGCCGTCTTCCTGGGCCTGGGCGACCGGTTCCAGGGCGGCAGCGCGTCACAGGTGCGATGACTGCTCAGGCCGGAATGATCGCCACCGCATCCCGCAGGGCCGATTCGGGCGGTAGCAGCCCCAAAACCCTCCGATCAAACGTCGCCAGTCGTCCCTGATGCCGGATCGCCAGATCGAGCAGGACGGCATCGGTCAGTTGGTGATGTCCCGCGACGCGAGCGCGGATCTCGCCGCGGATATCCGCAAGTCCGCCCTCTAGCGGCCAGAAGCGATGCGCGGGGTTGGCGGTCATTTGGGCCAGCGCCTCCATCACGTCCCCGAAGAGAATCGGGATCTTCACCACCGCCGGCTGCATTGATAGCCGCACAAATCCCAACTGTGTCAACGGACAAGTCGCCCAACCTTCCCGATGATTCTCCGCTAACCACTGGTGGGCCGCCAGATGGTGGACATGGTTCGGCCACGCCAGAGCGAGCAGAACATTGACGTCAAGCAGGGAGACGGACATTGCTATCGTCCCGGCTCCAGGAATCCCCGCGCCGCCTCAAGATCCTCCCGCCTGGTAGCCGCTGCAACCTCATCCGGACCGAAACCGGGCGTTCCCACCGGTACCTGAAATACCGGAAAACCGCTGCGTGCAATCAACGGCGTTCGGGCCGCGACACCACGGCGCGCCAGTTCGGACAGAGCCGAGCCTACTGATACGCCACGGGCAACGGCCAAGGCCCTGGCGGCATCCAGAACATCATTTTCCACATCTAGCGTGGTACGCATCTTGATTCCATGATGATGAATAGACTATCTGATGTCAAGCGTTTCGATGACGGGGGTTCGAATCTCCGCGGAGGTGACGTCGACCGCCCGAACCGGCAAGTGAAAGAACCAAAGGGGGTAGACTCGCGGCAATCAGGAACCGGGCTGGCTCCCCACCTTGGACGACGCTCGAACCAACATCACCAACAATCGAGAGCTTAGCATCCTATTAAGCCACGCAGCAACAATGTGTTACGAGCACACTGCGCCTTGAGAGTCTGCCGATGGCCGTCTGGAACTGCGAGAGAAACAGGCCGTAGTCGAAGGGACTCGCATCCGGGGCTCCGGAATCTATTCGTGATCGCCCCTCAGTGGAGCGGACGTGTTTGCCTCCCGGCCCGCAGAGCAAATCCCCGATGGGTCTGCTCGGTGCGGGCTTCGGATCGCCATAAAGCGTGAAGGTAGGTTTCTATTGACAACGAGTGTGAATAAGTGTCACACTGTACGTGAAGTGAGGACCACATGATGGACACTGAACTGATCGGCGTTCACGAGATCGCTGAACTGGCCGGAGTCGGCTCATCGGCAGTAGCGAATTGGCGGAGCCGCTCCGCAGATTTCCCCGCGCCCCTAGCCGAGTTAAAAGCCGGACCGGTCTGGCGTAAGTCCACGATCCAGGCGTGGCTAAACCAACGCGAGAAGGGGGGAGTGCCGATTCAGCCTCGTTTCTTCCCGGCGCTAACAGCGAAGAGGGGCGACAGCCCTGAGCTCATCAAGTGCTGCCAGGACACGGTCGAGAAGTTGCTCAATCTCGGCACTTCAGAGAAAAGGCCGGGGATACTCCTGGGCCGAATCCAGAGCGGCAAGACGCGGGCGTTTCTGGGGGTCATGGCATTAGCGTTTGACCGCGGCTTCGACGTCGCAGTCATCCTTACCAAGGGCACCGTTTCCCTCAGCCAGCAGACCGTGGCGCGTGTCAGGAAGGACTTTCACGAGTTCATCCAAGACGATCTGGTGCAGGTCCACGACATCATGGCGCTGCCCGACCTAACTCCTTACGAACTGAATCAGAAGCTGATTCTCGTCGTGAAGAAGGAAGACGACAATATGCATCGTCTGCTGACAGCGATTGAGACCACCTATCCAGAACTGCAGAAGCGGCGGCTACTGATAATCGACGATGAGGCTGACATGGCCTCCGTCACCAGCAGGGTCGTCGACGGCGAACTAGTCCCCGGTGTGATTGCCACTCAGATTGATCGACTGCGGAACCTCGTCTCTGCCTCGGATTTCCTTCAGGTGACCGCGACGCCGTACGCACTCTATCTTCAGCCCGAGGGGGAACTGGTGACGGATGGCGCGACACTGTTCCTGCCGCGGCGACCTGCGTTTACGGTGCTCCTGCCGACTCACGCGGCCTACGTTGGCGGCGAGCACTACTTCGAGAAGAGCGACGACCCGGAGTCGCCAGCCTACTACTTTCATCGCGTTGTGCCGCCCGAGGAGCGAGAGGCTCTCAAAAAGGAGGATCGGCGGCGCTTCAAGATTGAGAACTGCCTATCTGAGAAGAACATTGCGGTTCTCCGCGACGCCATACTCAACTTCATCGTCGGCGGCGTGGTCCGGCGTCTGCAACAGTCCGCCCAACGCAAGACGCCGCAGAAATACAGCTTCCTGTTCCATACCGAGTCGTCGCGCGAGTCGCACAACTGGCAGCAAGAAGTCGTGGTAGCAGTCCGAAAGGCCCTGGAGAAAGCGGCGACTGGTGATACGCCTCTGTTCGCCGAGCTCATCCGTCGCGCCTACGACGGCATCGAACCCTCGCTGAAGCTCCAGGGTCCTTCGGTTCCGTCTTTCGGGGAGGTGAAGAAGGCGGCGCGTGAGGCTATCGGCGGGGGCCATATCATGGTCACCAAGGTCAACTCCGATAACGAGATCAATAAACTGCTCGATGAAAGCGGTCAGTTGCGACTGAGGAACCCGCTCAATATTTTCATCGGCGGCCAGATTGTGGATCGAGGAATCACTATCAACAACCTGATTGGGTTCTACTACGGCCGAAACCCGAAGCGTGCCCAGCAGGACACGACGCTACAGCACTCGCGGATGTACGGCTCCAGGGCCATCGATGACCTCGGTGTCACTCGCTTCTACGCGCCCCTGCACATCTACCAACGGATGCGTCGAATCCATGAATTCGACACAGCTCTTCGGGAAGCGTTCGAGTCAGGCGCGCACGACCGTGGAGTCTACTTCATCCGGCGTGATCTTAGGCGGGGTCTAATACCGTGCTCGCCTAACAAGCTGAAGTTCTCCGAGATAAGGAGCATTCGCCCCTGCGGGCGCCTGCTTCCGGTGGGATTCCAGACTGTCTCAGTTACGACCGGAAAGAAGAGCCTCGATCAACTTGATAAGGCCATCGACGCGGCGTTCGGATCAACAGAGGGGCAATCCGTCCTGGTCGACGTGGTGTTGGCAACCAGCCTGTTGGAAAAGGCTTTCGAGGACTTGGAGCCCGGGGACGGAGGGGAAGGTGATCTGAGGTCGATGCTCGCCACCCTGGAGCACTTCTCGCTCATCACCCCAGATGCGGTCGTAAAGGGCAAGGTCTGGCTCTTTAGGGCAACGGACCGCAACGTGGGACGCCTGCGTGAAGAGGGGCGCTTCTCCAACGCGCCCGACACCAAGCAGCAGGCGGATCTGGCCAGGGACCTGGCCAAGACCGTTCCCGCTCTGATGATGCTACGTCAGAACGGGCTGTTGGAACAAGGGTGGAGAGGATTGCCGTTCTGGTGGCCAGTGGTAGTGGCGCCCGCGAACGCTGTGACGTCTATCTTCGCCGCCGATCAGGCACCCACGGACGGCGACGTGGCCCAGGCCAGCTAATCCAACCATCCTGTCCTCCGCTGGTGCCGAGGCCACATCGCGTAGAGAGAGGCCTCTTCCTTCGGCGCCCGTCAGGCGGGACCGCGAGCGCGCCTCCACGCCATCATGGAAGCCGCGACGCGGCAAGGGGGGGGGAGTTCTGGGCGACCCTCAAGGCGCCCATCGCGCAGTTCGCACACTCGATCCAGGGAAGTACGACAAAATGAACGGAGAAGCTGTCAACAGGCGGGCAAAAGTGGGATTGGCTCCCCAGGTGGGACTCGAACCTGCAGCGCTCCGGTCGCCAGCAATGCCCGTTCGGCGGCAACTTGGGTTCCCTGCCGGGAAAGGTACTTGGCGCCGGACACTCCTAAGGCTTCGGTCGGAGGGTGCACGTGGCCCTGTCGGCGAGTTGGTTCGACATGCGGTCAGCCGCTACGCAAGACCGCCGACCGGAAGGCCAGATGCGGGCAAGATTGCCTGCCCCACGTATCTTCAGCGGTTATCGATCTCGTCGAGCCAGTCGGGGGTTTTGAGGACGTCGCGGGGCTTGGAGCCGTCGGGGGGGCCGATGATGCCGTCGCGCTGCATCATGTCGAGGATGCGGGCGGCGCGGCCGTAACCGAGGCGGAGGCGGCGCTGGAGGGTGGAAGTGGAGGCCTTGCCCATCTCGAGGACGACGCGGACGGCGTCGTGGTAGAGGGGGTCCTCCTGGCCGGCGAAATCGTCGCCTTCGGGCGGAGCTTCGTCGTCGGAAGGCGGCGCGATGAGGAACGACTGGTCGTATTCGGGAGTGGCTTGGAGCTTCCAGAACTCGACCACGCGGTTGATCTCCTGCTCGGCGACGAAAGCGCCGTGGACGCGGATGAGGCGGGAGGAGCCGGGCGGGAGGAACAGCATGTCGCCCTTGCCGAGGAGGTGCTCGGCGCCCATCACGTCCAGGACGGTGCGGGAATCGACGCGGGTGGCCACGCGGAAGCTGAGCCGGGCCGGGAAATTGGCTTTGATCAGGCCGGTGATGACGTCGACACTGGGCCGCTGTGTGGCCAGGACCAGGTGCATGCCGACGGCGCGGGCCATTTGGGCCAGGCGGGTGACGGACTCCTCGACGTTCTGGCGCTCAACCATCATGAGGTCGGCCAGCTCATCGATCACGACCAGGATATGGGGCAGCGGCTGTAGCTCCTCGGGCGACTCGCGGTCCTCCTCGTCCTCGAAGAGCGGGATGGGCTCGGCTTGGAGCTGGCGCACTTTGCGGTTGAACTGCTCGATGTTGCGGACACCCTTAGAGGCCAGCAGGCGCAGGCGGCGTTCCATTTCGAGGACGGCGTTACGGAGGGCGTTGGAGGCCTTCTTGGCGTCGGTGATTACGGGCGTGAGCAGGTGGGGGATGCCTTCGTAGAGGCCCATCTCGAGACGCTTGGGGTCGACCAGGATCATGCGCACTTCGTCGGGCGTCGATTTGAAGAGCACCGACATGATGAGGGAATTCAGCATGACGCTCTTGCCCGAACCGGTGGAACCGGCAATCAACAAGTGCGGCATGGATTCCAGGGGCGTCACCTTGATGCGGCCGTTGATGTCCTTGCCGAGGGTGATGGTGAGATGGGACTGGGAGTCGGCGAACTCGGCGGACTCGAGCACCTGGCGGAGGCTGATGACCTCGCGGCGGGAGTTGGGGACCTCGATGCCGACGGTGGGCTTGCCCGGAATCCGCTCGATGAGGATGGATTCGGCCTGCAGGCCCAGGCACAGATCGTCGTTCAGAGTGGTAATGCGGCTGTACTTGATGCCGGCCTCGGGCTTGAATTCGAAGGTGGTGACCACCGGCCCGGGGTTGATCTGCACGACCTGGCCGAAGACGTTGAATTCTTCGAACTTGGAGCGGATGCGCGCGGCGATCTGCTTCAACTCGTCTTCATCGTAGGCGGGGCGGCCCAGCGGCTCGTTGAGGAGCGAGGTGGGAGGCAACTGGTAGGCTTTGTGGGCGGGCGGGTGGCTGTCGGCGGGCGGCGGGGTCTTCTTGGGAGCCTTGGCTTCGAGCTCGGGCGGCGGCTCGACGAAGAGCGGCTCCGGGGCGGGCGCGGGCGGCGCGTCGTCGAGCGGGCGGATGGGGATATCCGGCTCGAAGGGCGGCTCCGTTTCGGCGGCAGGCTCAGGTTCCGGCTCCGGGCGGAGACGCGGCGGCTTAGGGGGCTGGGGCGAGGCGGCCCGGCGTGCGCGCCACCAGGATCGGACCGGGCGCAGAGCCAGCGCCGGAAGGGCGGCGACGCTGGCCAGGTGCGAGATGCGGAAGCTGGAGGCGAGGTAGAGCGAGACCAGAAAGCAGGCCAGAGTCAACAGGCCGGCGCCGGTAATGTTGAACGCCGAGACTGCGGTATCGGCGAGCACCACACCGGCTGTGCCGCCGGCATGAACCGCGCCGCCGAAGAGGGTCCATTTCGGTCCCAGCTCGAAGGCGGTGCAGCCGCTCAAAACGAACAAGAGGTAACCCAAAGCGCGGCCGAACGGATAAGCGACCGGCCGCGAGCGAACCCAGTTCCAGGCCAGAATCACTAGGACGATGGGCAGCGCGAACGAGAGGACGCCGAAGATTTGGAAGAGCAGGTCGGCCAGACGCGCTCCCACTGGGCCGATCACGTTCCTGGCGTGAACGGCCCCCACGACGGTGTTCCAGGAGGGATCGTCGGCGTGGTAAGTGACCAGGCAAAGCCAGATCGACAGGCCCGCGATTAGCGCGAGCACACCGCTAGCTTCCGTGAGGCGAGGGTAACGTGCCGGGGATGAGACGTTCATCCAGTGCGGCGGACAAAGACAGCCAGAGCGATTACTATTATGCCAAAAACGATGCGATAGTACACGAAAAATCGTAAGGTGTGAGTACGAAGGAAGCGGAGGAAGAAGGCGATGACGAGCCAGCCGGATATCGCAGAGACCAAAACGCCCACGATAATGGGGACTTCCATGCCTGGGGTCATGCCATGCTTGCGGAAGTCCAGGAAGGCCTTAAAGGCCGCCCCGGCGAGCGCGGGGGTCGCGAGGAGAAAGGAAAAGCGGGCGGCGGCGTAGCGGTCGAGGTTGCGGAAGAGGCCGGCCGAGATGGTGATTCCGCTGCGCGAAACGCCGGGCACGATGGCCAGGGCTTGCGCCAGACCGATCCAGACCGCGTCGAGGAGCGACACTTGGCCGATGTCCCTTTTGAACTGGCCCAGGCGTTCGGCCAGGTACATGACCAAGCCAACCAGGATCAGCATGGTCCCGATCACAAGCGAGTTGCGCAACGCGGGGCCCTCCGCCAGTTCCTTAAAGAGGTAGCCCAGGACGGCCACGGGAAGAGTGGCGATGGCCAGCAGCCAGAAGAGCTTGCGGTTGCGGGCGAGGACCGGATCGTGAGGCTGGGCAAGGCCGAAGCCTTGGGCGGTCAACTGAATCCAATCGCGGAAAAAGTAGGCGACCAGGGCCATGAGCGTGCCCAGGTGGAGCATGATATCGAAATCCAAGCTGTTCAGCCAGGGGTTGTCCCAGCCGAGCAGGAGCGGGATTTCGCGGAGATGGGCGGTGCTTGAAATGGGCAGAAACTCGGTCAGACTCTGCACGATGGCAAGGACGATCACCTGGTAGAGGGGCATAGGGGCGCAATCCCATCCTACCGCAACGGGGCGCGGGGGCTGGGCGAGGGCGAGAGGAGACAGATGGCGATGCAGGCAAGATTGCCCAATGCCACTTAGTTTTTCTCCCTTCGTCGGATGGGAAAATGGTAGCCACGCCCCCACACCTCTCGCGGATAGGAGCGGCGTTTGGAGCGGTTGGGAAGTCGGCATCGGGCCACCAGGTTGA
>Ga0326728_10014069_pt1 | contig 17140 bp, 12 predicted proteins | sample MB3enrmetagenome_FD_207602 | JGI IMG/M metagenome (GOLD analysis project Ga0326728, IMG submission 207602) | Lab enriched peat soil microbial communities from McLean, Ithaca, NY, United States - MB31MN | ecosystem: Environmental > Terrestrial > Soil > Wetlands > Peat | place: USA: New York...
GCTCATCAGGCGCGCCTGCATGCCCATGGTGGCCATGCCCATTTCCCCTTCCAATTCGGCCTTGGGCACGAGGGCGGCGACGGAGTCAATGACAATGACGTCCAGGGCATTGGAACGGGCCAGGGTTTCGCAAATGCTCAAGGCTTCCTCGCCGCTGTCCGGCTGGGAGACGAGCAATTCGTCCAAATTGACCCCGAGCTTTTTGGCGTAGCCGGGGTCCAGGGCGTGCTCGGCGTCGATAAAAGCGGCCAGACCGCCGGCCTTTTGGGCGTTGGCGATGACGTGGAGCATGAGAGTCGTTTTGCCGGAGGATTCCGGGCCGAAAATCTCGACCACCCGGCCGCGCGGCACGCCGCCGACGCCCAGGGCCAGGTCCACGGACAGCGCGCCGGTGGGGATGAACTCGATGCCTGTTTTGGCGCGGGCATCGCCCAGCCGCATAATGCTGCCGTCGCCATAGGCTTTGGTGATGTGCGAAATGGCCGCCTCCAGATCGCGCTGGCGGGTGGCGGCAATTTTAGGATCGGCGGATTTGGTTTCGGCGGCGGCGGCTTTTTCGGCTTTTGGCGGCATATTATTGGAAAGTTTAAATTTTACGGCTCCCGAATTTGCACCGGGCGGGCGGATTTAGTCAATGTTCCCTTCATCAATTTTTCCTCCGCCTCTGGCCATCATGCTGATGTCCCGGCAGACGCCGCGTTTGGCGGAGGCGACAAAATCCAGCAGGACTTTGGCCGGCGCGCTGGTGAACTCCTGGCGGGCTTGGGCCGCGGCGTCTGACAAATTTTCCCCGGAGCGGAAGAGCTTGTGATAGAGCTTCTTCAATTCCAATCGTTCGTCCGCGCTGAAACCGGCGCGGCGCAAGCCGATGGCATTCAATCCGCACATGCCATTGCCCCAGCGGGCGACGGTGTAAGGCGGCAAATCCTGGCTGATGGCCGAGCCGCCCTGCATGATGGCCAGCGTGCCGACACGGACGAATTGATGGACCAGGCAGTTGCCCGAGATAAAGGCGCCGTCCGCGACCTGAACGTGGCCGGCCAGCAAAGCGCCGTTGGCCAAAATGACGCGGCTGCCCAGGACAACGTTGTGCCCGACGTGGGAATTGACCATCAAAAAATTGTTCGAGCCGATGAGGGTGGCCTCGCCGGCTTTGGCCGAGCGATGCACCGTGGCGCCTTCGCGCACCAGGTTGTTGTCGCCCATGCGCAATTCGGTCGGTTCATCCTTGTATTTGACGTCTTGCGGGGCCTCGCCCACGACGCACCCGGCGTAAAAGCGGTTGTTGGCCCCGATGCGCGTATGGCCGGTCAGATAAACGTGCGGACCGACGCGGCAGCCCGGCCCCATGGAAACATGCCCGTCGATCACGGCGTAAGGCCCGATCTCAACGCTCGGGTGCAGTTGCGCTTCCGGATGAATGATGGCGGTGGGATGAATCATTTCTGCTTCAGGCGTTGAAAAAGCCCAATTCACGCAGGGAGGCGTAATCCCGGCCGTTTTCGGCGGTGCGCCGGCCGAGGATGATGTGATCGAGCACCTCGATTTTCAAAAGCTGGCCGGCGCGGATGAGATCGCGGGTCGCCCGGATGTCTGCTTCGGAAGGGGTTGGGTCGCCGCTGGGATGGTTGTGGACCAGGACCAGGGCCGAGGCGTTGGCGGCGATGGCGCTCCTGAAAACTTCGCGGGGATGGATCAGGATCGTATCGACAAGGCCGTGGGAGATGAGTTCCACGCGAATGAGTTTGCGCCGCGCGTTGAGGAGCACGGCCTGGAATTGTTCCACTTGGTAGGTTCGGTTGGTTTCGCGCAAATGGTCGGCGATCCGCTCCGGGCTGTCGAGCAGGGGCGATTCTCCTTGCAATTCCTTGGCCATAATCCGGGCCAGTGTAAAGGCGGCGTTCAAAGTGACGGCCTTGGTGGGGCCTATGCCATCGAAGGTTTGCAATTCCTCCAGGGAAGCGCGGGCCAGGGAGTCGAGTGTCTTGAATTTTTGGACCAATTGTTGTGCGATCTGGATGGCCGATTGGCCCTTCATGCCGGTGCGCAAAAGAATGGCAATCAATTCGGCGGGGCTGAGCGCATCCGCGCCCTTTTCGGCCAGGCGTTCGCGTGGCCGTTCATTTTTTGGAAGGTCTTTGATGCGAATGCCGGTCATCATGGCGCCTGCGGTTTTAACCGGAAAGAGGTGTGGCGGGCAATGAGAATCCATCCGGGGCGCATTTTTCGGGTGCTCCTAATCATAATCTTAATCCTAATCCTAATCGTCTTCGCTCCATTCGGATTAAGATTAAGATTACGATTAAGATTAGGAGTCGGAAACCGGCTGGGATCATTGCCGTTGAATTCCGCGCGCCGCTTTGCTATGGTGGAGACGTGAACCAGTCGTTCCCGTATCGCCATTTCCGGCCTGCCGCGCCTGCGCCGGCCCCCCGGCAACGGGCGCTGGCACAATGGCGGCGCTGGGATTGGAGCGCGGTGGAAACGGCGCGGCAACCCTCCGCGCGGCCCGCCGCCGACATCATGCCGCGCGTCCTGGCCGGCTTGCGCATCGACAGCCGGCAGGCGGAAACGGAAATTCTCAAAGTGTGGAATCATCAATTGGACCCCAATATCGTGGCCCACGCCCAACCCACCGGCATCCGCAAAGGCACCTTGTTCGTCACAGTGGACAGCAGCGTGTGGCTGGATGAAATTGTGCGGTATCGCCGCCGGGAAATCCTCGAGCGGCTGCAAAACAGTTTCGGGCGCGATTTAATCACCAGAATTTCGTTCCGCACAGGCTAAGGCCCCGCGGCGGCGGCCGGGCCGGGCACGGCGGCGGGCGGCGGCGCCTGGGGCGGCGGCAAACCAAGTTTTGAGAGTAGAATGGCGCGGGCCTGGGATGACAGGCCGGTTTGCGGATTCAGGAGCCTTTTTAACTCGAACTGTTGCAATTGCTCGATCGGCTTCAAGCCCATCCGCGGTGTGGAGGCGCCCTTTATTTTCTGGTGATAATAGGTCCAGATTTTTTTCGCCATGTTTTCGTAATTGGCGGCCTGGGCGTCGTTGTCTCTGATCAAGCAATTGAATTCCCAGTCAAACATGCCCAGGATGGCGGCCTCGATTTTGTTCGGGTCTGTTTCGTTGATGTCCGTGCCGACCTGGCTCACCGCGTAATCGTCCAGGCTCATGCCGGCCTCCTTGCCGACGAAGGCATTGGTGTAGAGGGTTTTTACATAATTGAACCAATACTGCGCCTGTTTTTCGCGGCCAAACTCGTAGAGGAAGGGAACCGCCTCCTTGAGAAAATTCTTGTGGGCGTTCTCCATGTTCTGTTGCAGGCCGTGCGGATTATTGGTCTCCTCGGCGATCATTTTTTCGTACCAGGCGCTGATGGTCGGGACCTGATCAAGGTTGGGCCAAAGAATGAAATTCTGCTCCGTCACGTTCGCCACGTTCGTTATCGAGCTGTCGAGCGCTCCTCCGCGAAACATCATCTGCCGCAGGGTTTGATAGATGGAGCGCCGCAACGTTTCCTGCTCCTCCGGCCTGCCGTAAATGCGGCCCAATTCCGCCCAATAAACCGCGTGGGCGTCCGGCAAACGCCAGTCAAACGGGCCGTATTCCTCATCGACCTTCCGGACGATTTCCGGGTCCATTTTATAAATCTCCCGCAATTTGCGCGCCCGTTCCTTTGCTTCCGGCGTGGTGGGGTCCAGCAATTCCTTGAAATTCGGACGGCCGCCCAGGACGCCCTGCATCTCCTGCGCCCATCGCAGTTTGTAAAGCATGTGCGCGTCATCCATGTAAGCGCCGATTTTAAATTGAAAAAGCCAGGACAGCTCGTGATAGATCCCCGTTTCATGGGGATTATAATGCAAGCCCTCGTCGCGCAACAATTCAATGCCCCGCTCGACCCAACGCCAGCGGTCTTCGTGGCTCTTGAACTTGACCGAGACGTTGTAGGCCATGTTCCAGGCTTGGAATTGCCAGACCGCCACCATGTGCGGCTGGAGCTTGGTGATCCAATCGGACAGTTGCACCATTTCGAAATACTTGTCGTCCAGTTGCAAATCGTTCAAGCGCATCCAGAGGGCGTTGGCAATCAGCCCGCGGAAGCTGCCCAGGGCCACCGTGGTAAAAGCCAGCACGGGCGGCGCATTCTGCAACGGGTCCACCCGGGTCAACCCCAGCTCCTTGCGGTCCACATTGAGTCGCGCCTGCATTTGCGCCACGACGCAAAACAGAATGGCCGCCAACCCCAGCATGGCCGGTTTGTAAAATCGCGTCCTGAAATTCATCTTATCCGCAACATGGTTGTCTGAATTAGACCATCTGACAAGCCTTTCGCTCGAAGTCAGATGCGGGTTAAATGAATTCCCCGATTCCAACGGACAATCCGTGGCAGGAATGAAACAGGTTAATCCGCCGCCAAAGGCGCGAATATTTCCGTGCCGTTCTTTTCCGGCGGGGCAAAGGCCGCTCCGCAATGCGGGCATTTCTCACGGTCAACCACCCGGAGCTTTTTACAACCCGGACACAATTCCCGCGCCGGCCATTCCTGCACGCTCAGGAAGGCCAGCAGCCCCGGAAGGCCGAAGAGCAAATGAAACACGCCCCAACCAACCTGTGCTCTGGCCGGAAAGCTGTAACGCCGTCCCAATCCCCAGCCAGCAATCGCGCAAAGGATGACAGGAATCACACTCGACGGCTCCCAAGGCCAGTCTGAATCATGCAAACAGGCAATCGCGGCCGAAGGGAGCGGTGGCATGAGCAGAAAGCCCATTTTTTCCCCGAAATCAGGCATCGACCGGGGAAACTTTGGCAAATCCATGCTCTTTGAGATGCCGGTCTGAGGAGTGAGCCATTCGATCCGGGTGGGCAGTTTCCAACCGGATTTTTTATCTGCCTTGTCGTCCGGATAAAATTCAACCGCGAATCGGTTGGTCGGCTCCAAAAAGAAAACGCTGATTTTGGAATAGACCGGATAGGAAAGTTGATAAGGTACGCTCCATTCCACCCGTCCGTCAAAATCCAGCAATTGAATGGACTGCCGCGTCACCACCACCACGCTATGCGGCGAGTTGGTGTGAATCTCCGCATATCCGCCGATTATGTCGCTGTTTGTGACGGTGAAAATGGGTTTGAGCGCGCGGTTTTCAGGATTCACCAGATAAACGGTTGTGGATGAAGCCAGAATTCGCGCCTGATCAGGCGCATGAAAACTATATTGGTAATTCTCCGATGAAGGGATGAATCCGGCTGAGCCGGACGGGGCGTTGATGGAGTTCCCGGGCGCTTCCAATGTGCCGGTCTGCCGGCGGGTGACGAGATCATAGCCCGCCAGACGGCCATCGTGTGTCTCATACCAAACCGTTTTGTCGGCTCTCAGCCAGGGATTGAAAAACCGGAAACTGCTCCAATAATAATCGGACAAATTCCTTTTTCTCCGTTCATCCAGAGTCCCGAAGTGCGCGGACACTGCGCAGGATGGAGCGCGATTCTGGTCGAATTCCGTGAATTTCATTTTCCCGCCCGTCTTGTCATCCAGAAGCGGCTTGCCATTTAAATCCACTATTTCCGGCTGCTCAATGTCATGGGGGATCACCTTGTAAACAACGCCGTCCCTGGCCACCGCATAATAGGGCCAGAAAGTGCGCCGGGACTGCGACTCGATAAAGACAATAACTGCCCAGACGAGGATAAACCCGGCCGCGACACAAGCAGCCGTCAGCGCCAGCTTTCCTGGCATGGGTTGGCTGCGGTAATATCCTCCGGACTGAAAACTGCCCCACGCGGCGAGGGCCAGAATCCCGCCGGCAATCGCAACAGCCAGGAGCGCCTGCCAAAAATCATGCAAGGCGAATAATTCGAGTGCGGCAAAAATCGCCAGTCCCAACCCGAAGCCGCGGCTGCCATACCAGCGCGCCGGCCGCAAACCGGTGAGCATCCCGGCGAAGTAAAAAACAATCCCGAGGAGGAAAATGGCGGCAACCGGCAGCGTCATCGCCCACTCAAATGGCGCCGGCACATGGCCGGGTGTCCTAACGAACGCGATAAAACCCAGCAACGGCAATCCCGCCCCCAACGCATAAAGACACAGGCCGGCGGCGATTTTGCCCAGCAGAATCGTCGTCCGCGTCATCGGGCGATGAATCAGGAACCCCCGGAGATCGGGATGTTTCTCAGCGCGTATTTGCAGCCAGCCGAGCACAATCCCAAAAATGGCGCAGAAAAACACAGCTAGAGGGAGCACCGGACCCAATAGCGGCTGCATCTCACTGCCAAACCGCAAATCCTGATCCAGACTCATGCGGTTCAGTTGGTTGGCATAGCTTTTGTAATTCATCGTCAGGATAAAGATGAAAAGGGCCATGCCAGGCAACGCGGCCTTCATCTCCTCCCGCAATTCTTTCATAAACAACTTTTTCATGATTGCACCTCCGTATCCGCCAGGAGGAACGACTTTTCGCCCCGTTCCCCAAGGTAACTGATGAACGCCTCCTCCAGTCCCATCGGCATTATTTCCATCGTCTCCGGCGACAGGTTTCTCAGCGCCTGTTCCGTTGCGCCGTCGTAATGAACGCAGGTGACGCGCAATTCGCGGTCCAGGCGAAAGGCTTGAAGCAGCCCGGGTATTTTTGGCAACACCGGCGGCGCGCCTGAAAAGCGCAGCCGCACCTCCTGCACGCTGCTGCGGAAGGATTCCAGCGGACAACACGCCCGCAACACGCTGTAGTCCAGGACGGCGATGTAATCCGCCACCCGTTCCACGTCGGCCAGATTGTGCGAAGAAAAGAAAATCGTCCGGTCGGACCGGCGTGTCAAATAGATCATGGACTCGACCAGCGAGCGCCTGGCCACCGGGTCCAGACCCATCGCCGGATCGTCCAGAATCAGCAACTCCGGATCGGGCGCCAGCGTCAAAGCCAGGCACACCCCCGCCCGCTCGCCCCGCGACAAATCCTTCACGCGCGCCTCGGACTTGAGGCCGAAATGATCGATGACGCCCCGGTAGATTCTCTCGTTCCATCTCGGGTAAAAGGCCGATTGGAAATCAGCCGCCTCGCGGAGGCTCATCCAGCCGTAAAGCTGGTGTTCCTCAGTCAGGTAGCCGATGCGCGCCCTCATCTCCGGTGTCAGGGCCTGGCTGTCGCAACCCAGCACGCTGGCATCCCCGCGCGTGGGGGCCAGCAGGCCCAGCAACAGGCGGATGGTGGTGGTTTTGCCCGACCCGTTGCGGCCCAAAAGGGCAAAAACGCATCCTTTTGGCACCTCCAGATTCAGGGCTTGCACGGCGCATTTCCGGCAGAAATAGCGGGTCAACTCCCGCGTGTGGATGACTGGTTCTTCACTCATTGTTACCTCCGTTCTCGTGCTGCCATTGGCTGAGTTTTTTTGCAAAAGCCGCCTGCAAATCCGTGGCGGTGAAGTCCATCGCCATCGCCTCGCCGATGAGGGCGTCCAGCAGCGGCTCCAGGCGGCGGCGGCCTTCCTCGCGCGTGAACACCTTGCGCTTCCGGATGATGAAAACACCGCGCCCGGGCCGGGATTCGATCAGGCCCTCCCGCGCCAGATCGGAATAAGCGCGCGCCACGGTATTGGGGTTGAGCACCAGCGTTTCGGCAAAGACACGGACACTCGGGAGTTGATCCCCCACCGTCAGGCGGCCCGTGGCCACCGCCAGGCGGACCTGGTCCGTGATCTGTTTATAGATCGGCGTGCCCGAACCGGTATTGATGATGCAGTTAAAATTCATGATCTTTACTTACTGTTCTACTACAACTAATACAGTTGGGCGAAATTGTCAATGCCTTTTTTCAATTTTTTTTGGATCCGGGTTTCCCCCCCCTGATTTTAACCTTCGCCCTGAATTTTGAACCAATATGCCGGTATTTGCGCCACGCCCAAAACGTTCCGCGCCATTCGAGAGTCGTCAGCGAACACGCCAGCGTCTTGCTTTTACTCCTACCCCAGGAACTGCCTGCGATTACGGCGAGTACACCCAGTAAAATCGCTGCGGGTAAAGCACCGCTTCCGCATCAATGAACTGGAACTGGCCCAGCGCGATTTCCGTGACGCCGCCCAGCACTGTCCAGTTGGTCATTGGCAGCGCCAGATTCGTGGTGGCCAGCACGCCGAACAACGCTCCAACAGTGTTGTTGGCGAAGCCGAATTGGAACGAGCCGTTGTTCAGTGTTGTGGCACCCGTGAGTGTGGATGCGGTCGGAACCGGAACACTGATGTCGAGGATGTTTCCCTTGCCTGGAATGTCGTCGAGGGGTAACGGCGGATCCGAGGGCGCGCTGGGAATGCCATTGACGAACACCGTCGCCAGCGCGTAGCCGGGCGGGAATCCACTCACGCTCCCGGAAGTGTAAGACGTGTCCGACCAGGGGGTGCCCGACTCGGGCAACAGGAACAAAGTTTGCTCGTTGGCCAGACTGAGCAGTTGCACCACCGGAACATCACCCGGCGAGTCCTGAGTGTTGCCGCACGAACCTTCGGAGATGCCCCGAAAGCCGGAGCCGCTGAGCGTCAGATTGCCACCCAAAGCGAGTTCCGAGCCAAACGGGTCGAGTTGCGGTTGCCAGGTGCTTGAGAAACCCAATCCAACATTATAAACTTCCGCACTGGAAAGAGGATCGCCGAGGCTGTCAAATCCACCCGCGGCCAGCACATTCCCGTTGGGCAGCAACGTTGCCGTGTGATCGCCGCGTGCGGTGGCCAGCGGGCTGGTGGCCGTCCACGTCTCGCTGGCCGGGTCGAACACCTCCGCACTGCTGACAGGACCGTTGGCATCATACCCTCCCGTCACCAACACTTTCCCGTTGGTCAACAAGGTCGCCTTGTGACCATGACGCTTGGCGATCATATTATTGCCTGTGGTGGGATTCCACGTCCTGCTGACTGGATCGTATAGCTCCGCCGTGCCGACATCGTCTGGCACCCCCGTGGCGACATCGATCCCATCGTAGCCCCCCGCGACCAGCACCTTCCCATTGGGCAGCAACGTCGCCGTGTGAAAACTGCGTCCGGGGGGATTGAGGTGGCCCTTCCCACTAAGACCGGGGGGGGTTTCTGGATGACAGATTTCACACTTCATGGGTGGCGCCCATGTCCCTTTAACCGGATCGTACTGTTCCACGTTAAGCTCCACGTTAACTGCACTGGTAAAATTGGGTGGATTGTTCAACAAATAGCCGTTGGCATTCTGACCCCCCACGACCAGTACCGTCCCGTCGGGCATCAATGTGGCCGTGTGACCATACCGGGGGGTGTGCAGGTGGCCTGCCGGGGTGTCCCAAGCACCCGAGGTCGGCGGGGCGATGTGGCAGGTTGTGCAATTTCTGGCTGTCACCGGCCATAGCGACCAGAACCCGGTGGCCGGATTATACAGCTCAGTGATGTTAGTGGGGCCGTTGGCGCCTTGCCCCCCGGCGACCAGCACTTTCCCATTCCCGAGCAGCGTTGCCGTGTGCTGGCCGCGCTCAACATGCAGGTGGCCTGCCGGGCGGCTGTCGAGAGCTGCCGGGAACGGCACGGTGTGACAGAATGTGCAACTCGCGGGTGGCACCGCCCATGTCCCGACGTCCGTATCGTACTGCTCCACGCCATAATGGGTTGGCAGATAGCCGCTGCTGTTCGTGCCTCCCACCACCAGCACCTTTCCGTTTGCCAGCAAGGTCGCCGTGTGACCGGAGCGCGCGGTGTGCAGCGAGCTGGTCACTGTCCAAATCCTAGTGGCCGGATTATATGACTCCGCATTGGGAAGCCAGCCGTTGACGCCAACAAAGCCCCCTGCAGCCAGCACCGTCCCATCGGGCAGCAACGTTGCCGTGTGGCCACCGCGCATTTGGTTTAGCGCACCGACATCCGACCACGTCGGGCTGGATGGATCATACAATTCCGCGCTGGAAAGAACACCGCTTGATCCATTGCCCCCTGCGACCAGCACCTGTGCGTTTGCCAGCAAGGTCGCCGTGTGATGGGAGCGTGAGTCGTTCAGCGAGCCGGTGGTCGTCCATGTGCCACCGGCATTGTTCGGATCGTACAATTCAGCGCTGGAAAGAGGGCCTTCGCCTCCCGTAACAAGCACCTCTCCGTTGGGCAGCAATGTCGCCGTGTGATTCGCCCGTGCGGTCGCCAGTGCGCCGGTCGTCGCCCAACGCCCGTTGCTCGGATCATACAGATCTGCGCTGGAAAGAGTGTTGAAGGCGCTGTCTTCCCCCCCGGCGGCCAGCACCTTCCCATTAGGCAGCAACGTCGCTGTGTGACTGGCGCGTGCGGTCACCAGTCCGCCGGTCGCCGTCCACGCCTCGTTGTCCGGATCATACAACTCCGCGCTGGAAAGCATGCCAAAGTCATAGCCCCCTGCGACCAGCACCTGCCCATTGGGCAGCAACGTCGCCGTGTGACCTTCGCGCGCGGTGGTCAGCGAGCCGGTAGCCGTCCATGTCCCGCCGTTCGGATTATACAGCTCCGCGCTGGAGGTGATATTGTATCCATCGGGCGATCCCGCCGCAACCAGCACCTTCCCATTGGGCAGCAGCGTCGCCGTGTGATAAAAGCGTGCGGTGGTCAGCGAGCCAGTCGCCGTCCATGTTCCGGTGGTTGGATTGTAAAGCTCCGCGCTGGAAAGAACACCGCTTGATCCATTGCCCCCTGCGACCAGCACCTGCCCACTGGGCAGCAAGGTTGCCGTGTGATTCTGGCGTGCGGCGGTCAGTGAGCCGGTCGCCGTCCATGTCCCGGTCGCCGGATCGTACAGTTCCGCGCTGGAAAGAAAACCGCTTGATCCGTTGCCTCCCACGACCAGCAACTGCCCGTTGTTCAGCAACGTGACCGTGTGGCCCGAGCGTGCGGTGTTCAACGGCCCGGCGCCGGTGAAATTGACGGCATTCACGGACTGAATGGCGCATAAGTTGATTACCAGCGCGGCCAGCGCCAGTGTGACTTGAACAACATTTCCCGGATAAGTTTTCATTGAATCATCTCCTGGTTTGAAGTTTTGAGGGGAGGGGGGACAAACGCGGCCACTGCCATTAAGAAAAGATTCTGGAGATCGAACCCTCTGGTCTGAATACCAGATTGCGCCGTTACGACTCGATGTATTCGAACCTTTCACAGCGACTCGAATTTCAGCACTGCATTGGAAATATGTCAAGCCATATTATTCTGACACCCGGCGCCGGTCATTTATATGACAACACACTGGCCTTGCATTCTTCAAACAGCCAGGCCCGCGCATAGGCCCACCATCGCTTGGCGGTTGGCTCGGAGACGCCGAGCACCCCGGCCGCCTGCTCCAGGGTCAATCCGGCAAAGAAACGCAATTTGACCAGCTCCGCCTTTCGCGCATCCAGCGCGGCGAACTTGTCGAGCGCGTCATTGACCGCCAGAAGTTCATCTTCGCGGGCGGGCGCGGCGATTTCAATTTCGTCAATGTCCACGCGCTGCTGGCTGCCGCCGTGGCGTCGGGCCGCCTTGCGCCGCGCGCGATCGATCAGGATGCGGCGCATCGCCTCCGCCGCCGCGCCAAAAAAATGCGCGCGGCCATTGAACTGCGCGGAGCCGCCGCCCACCAGTCTCAGCCACGCTTCATGCACCAGCGCGGTCGGCTGCAAGGTCTGTCCCGGCGCTTCGCGGGCCATCTTGGAGGCGGCCAGTTTGCGCAACTCCTCATAGACCAATGGAAGCAGTTCGTCGGCGCTTTTTGCATCGCCCCTGTCAATGGCCTGGAGAAGTTGCGTGACTTCGTTCATTTGACAATGACGCTCCACGCCTCGCGGGAGAACAACAGGGTGGTCATTTGCTCATTCCAATCCCCTCCGTTGAGCGAAAAGTGTCTATCGTTGATGATCGAGGCGTCATCGGCCTTGCCCAGCTTGCTGTGGGCCATGGCCAGGATCAGCCGCGCCTGCATCGCCGCGTTGGTGTTCGCCAGTAAATCGACCGCTTTTTCGAGGCGCCCGGCAGCGAGGGCAAATTGTCCCTGGCGATACTCCGCCAGCCCTTTGACGAACTCGGCCGATGGCCGGGGCGGCGTGGCCGCGGTATTGTCAAGCATTTTTACTGCGCGTTGCGCGACCTCGTCCGATGCAGGCAGGATGAGGCAATCCAAAGCCATTCGCTCGGCGACCTCCGGATCGGTCGTGGACCCGAACTGGTCCAGCGCCTTGCGCCGCCACTCCTCGAAATCATTGGTTCGCCCGGTCTGCGCCAGCAACGGCAGCAGGCAATGAAAGCCGATGTCGTTGGTCGGCTGCACGGTCGCGCATTTGGCATAGTTGGTAATGGCTTGGTCGAGCCTTCCCCAACGCGCTCGAACCATCCCCAGGACGTTGTAAAGGGCGGCGCTCTGTGGAATGGGCGGAACCTCCTTCATCAGCTCCTCGGCCTGGTCAAATTGGTCTTGGCTCATCAGCACGCCGGCCCGCCACAGCTTGTTGCCGATTTCCGCGTACTGCCGCTGCTTGCGTTCGATTTCCAACCCCGCTTCCGCCTGTTTGCGCAAGCCCGTTTCCTCTTGTTCGGCCTGGAGGGCGCGGCGCAATGCCGCCTTTTCCTTGATATACAAATTCAGCGATACGACCAGGCCCAGAGCCAGCGCCGCCACAATCCCGGAGACCGCCGCGAACGCCATTTTGTTTCGCCGCACCAGCTTCTGGAAACGATAGACATTGCCCGGCGGGCGCGCCTCCACCGGCTCATTGTTGAGGAATCGTTGCAAGTCCGCCGCCAGCGCGTTCGCGGTTTCAAAACGCCGCGTGCGATCTTTCTCCAGCGCCTTCATCACAATCCAATCCAAATCGCCCTTGATGAAATGCACCAGGCGCGGCGCTTCGGCCCGGCGGCGTTTGGCGGTCGTGGTCAGGTCCGCGTCGGCCATCGAGCTTAAGCGCGTCGAGGGCGAGAGCGGTTCCTTCTCCCGAATCGTCCGCCGCATCTCGTCCAGGCCGGATCGGATAAGTTCCTGCGAATCGAACGGCGTTTTGCCGGTGAACAATTCGTAGAGCAGCACCCCCAGGCTGTAAACGTCGGTGCGCGTGTCTATGTCCAACTCGCTCATCTCCGCCTGTTCCGGGCTGATGTAAGCGGGCGTGCCGATGAATTCGTAAAGCTGGGTATAAATCGTCTGGTCGGTCAGGCGCCCTTCCGTCGCCTTGGCGATCCCAAAATCAATCACTTTCGGCACAGGCACGCCGTCGTGCAGCGTGACCAGTATGTTGGATGGCTTGAGATCTCGATGGATAATGCCCTTTTGATGGGCGTGTTGCACGGCGTGGCAAACCTGGATGAACAAACGAATGCGCTCCCCGGTTTCCAGATTGTTCTGGTCGCAGTACTCCGTGATCCTGATCCCGCGCACCAGTTCCATGACGAAGTAGGGCCGTCCGGCGGCGGTCGTCCCCGCGTCCAAAACCCGGGCGATGTTGGGATGATCCATCATCGCCAGCGCCTGCCGTTCGGCCTCGAATCGCGCAATCACCGTGCGTGTGTCCATTCCCAGTTTGATGACTTTCAGCGCCACCCGCCGCCGCACCGGTTCGGTCTGTTCGGCCACATACACCACCCCGCAGCCGCCTTCGCCGAGTTTCTCGCGGATTTTATAGCGCCCGATGACGTCGCCCGGATTTTCGGCGGGCGGCGCAGCCGCGGCCATCGTGCCCGACGGTCCCGCCGCCGCCGGCTGCCCTTCCAGGAAACCGTCTGATTGGCCGTATGCCTTGAGCAAAGCCGCCACGCGCTGGCGCAACGCCGCGTCCGGTCCGCATTCTTTGTCGAGATAGGCGGCGCGTTGTTCGGGCGGGAGAGCCAGCGCGGCGTCGAACAGCGACTCTTCGCGGCTCGGCGCTGCGCTGTCTGGCTCGCGTTTCATATTATGGCCAAGCGTATTCATTTCGGGCCTCGGTTGAAAGCAGATTACTGCTGCGCCGTCGCGGATGCCGCGAGCAGGCTTTGCAAAGATGGATTGTCCGGATACAGCGCGGCCCCGCGTTGCCAAACCTGCTGGGCGGCGTCCGCCTGGCCGGCTTTCTGGTATTGCTTGCCGAGCCATTCGTAGGTCTGGGCGAACTGCGGTTGAGGCGGCTGCTGTTCCTGCTGCCCGATCAGCGTGTTAAACTCCTGGATCACCTCATCCCCCTTGTTCAGATTGGCGGGCCAGTACGACATCATGACCGCCTTGTTATAGCGCGCGTCCCAATTCGACGGATCAAGGTTCAGCGCCGTCTCAAAATCCACGTCGGCAGTCATCGCCCAAACCGCCTGCTGACGAACGTCCGTGGTCGTGGCGCACAGCCTCATATAGGCTTGACCAAGAGCCGCCGGATACAAGGCGTTCTTCGGGTCATTGGCCATGAGTTGCTCCAATTCGGCCGCCGCGTCCGCCAGGCGTCCGGAGTCCTTGAGTTCCTTCCATGCCGCCTGTTTCTCGGCATAAGTGGAGTGCGGCGACACCAAAGTGTCCATGGCCGCCCTGAACGCAATCGCTTCCACGCTCCCCGGCGCCGGGGCGGACGATGCCTGATTGGAGACAGAGACAGCGGCATCCGCGCGCGATTCGCGTTGCGCCACTTGACGCGGCTTCGTCTTCGGCGCATCCGCCGTTACTGGATCAGAAGCAGTTTCAGCCACGACAAGCGCGGCTGGCGGCGCGCTCTGGTTAGTTGGATGTGCCATGTAATGAATCGCCAGGCTGCACACGGCTGCCAGGCCCGCCAGGATTAAGATAGTTCGTTTCATAAATGCCTTTCTATCCAACAGTGCGTAATTCGGGCCGAAAAGGGATCATTCCCGCGTTACAGTTCGCGGAGGGCGGAGGCGACGGGCAGACGGGCGGCGCGGATGGCCGGGAACAGGCCGCCGATCAGCCCGATGACCGCAGCCCAGAGGATCCCGCGCAGCAATAATTGCGGGGTGACGCGGAAGGCAAAGGCCACCTGGCTGAAGCTCTGAAAATTCATGGTCGAGGTGTGAAATCCGTTGAAGGCGAAGTAGGCCAGGCTGCCGCCAATGACGCCGCCAATCAAGGCCAGGGCGAGCGATTCAATCATCAGCGCCACCACGACCGCGCCGGCGCCGAAACCAAGCGCGCGCAGGGTCCCGATTTCCCGGGTGCGGGTGGAGACGGCGCTGTACATCGTGTTCAAAGCGCCGAAGACCGCGCCGATGGCCATGAGAAACGCGATGAGAAAGCCCAGGGTTGTGATAAGCCGCGTCATGGTTTCGGATCGCTCAACGTAATATTCGGTTTGACGCTCAACTTTGACGGTCAATTGCGGGTTCGAGGCGAGCGAGTCCTTGAATTGCTCATAAGCGCCGGGGGAATTGAGTTTGGCCTGGACGGATTGGAAGCTGTCGCCGCGATGGTAGGTTTCCTGGAGCACGGTGGCGCCGGTCCATATTTCCGATTCCGCCACCCCGCCGTTGGCGGTAAAGATCCCGACAACCGGCCATTCGGCGCGTCCGACCTTGATGGAGGAGCCGACGTCCAGCCCGGCGAATTCCCGGGCGGCGCCTCGGCCGACAACGACTTCGTCCTTGCCCCAGTCAAACATTCTGCCGCGGATGATTTTGAAGTCGTTGTGGACCTGGAAGGCGGAGCGCTCGACGCCGCGCAAGGGCACGTTGAAGTCCAGTCCGGTGGAGCGTTTGGGGATGTCGATGATGACGAAAAGTTCGGCGGAGGAAAGAGGGCCTTGCGCCGAGCGGGCCACGCCGGGGGAGTCTCCTATGACGCGGGTTTCATCGCGCGACAAGCCGCTGACCATTTCGCTGTCGGCCCCGCTGCGCAGGACTATCGCGGTGTCCGGCGAGCCTGAAGCGGTCATGGCCTGCCTGAAGCCGGCCGCAATGGAGAGGACGCCGACGAGGACGGTCACAACACCGGCAATGCCAATGACCGTCGCCACGACCGCGCCGCGCCGGCGGGGTATGCTGAGAAACCCGAATTTTGTGATGGACGCGATTTGCAGAAGCCAATTGATGGGGCCGGCCATATTACATTCTCCTTAAAGCGTCGGCCACACGCAGCCTCATGACGGAAAGGGCGGGGAAAAATCCCGTCGCCAATCCGAGCGCCAGGCTGATGCCCAGGCCGAGGAACAAATCGCGGGTGGGGAGAAAGAACAACGGCAAAAGGCCGCCGGTGGGATCGCCCCGCGAGCAGAGCATCCAGGCCAGCCCAAGACCGAGCATCGCGCCCAGCATGGTCAGCAGACAGGATTCGGCCAGGACCAGGGAAACGATCTGCGCGTTGGTGAAGCCGATGGCCTTCTGCACTCCCAGCTCGCCCGTCCGCTCCCGCACGGACTGGGACATGGTGTTGCCGGAAACCAGGAGCATCGTAAAAAAGACCGCCCCCAATATGGAGCCGACGATTATCGTGATGTTGCAGATTTGGCTGGCCCAGCCCTGAAGAAACGCGCCTTCCGGCTCGGTCTTGGTCTCCGAGGGGGAGTTTTCAAATTCCCGGTCAACCCGTTTCGCCACTTCGGCCGCCTGGGCCGGGTCCTGGATGCGAATGGTGTACCAGCCGACCTGCCCCTTGGCCCAGGAGGAGCGCGCTTCGTCGAAATAATCGTAGCGGAAAAACATCGGGGTGGCGTCGGTGCCTTTGTCCCGGCCGTCATAGATGCCGACGATGTCGAATTCCCAAACGTCGCTGCCGCCTTCTTTTGGAAAGATGGAGGATCGAATGGGGACCTTGTCGCCGATTTTCCAGTGGAAACGATCGGCGGTTTTCCGGCCGACAATCGCGCCGGTGCGGGTTTGGAGCCATGCCTTTTTCTGTTCCGGCGCAAGGACGAATTCGGGATGCATCTCGAGGAATTCCCCGGGAATGACCGGGTTCTGCATGAAGAAGTTCTTCGGGTCCTGATAGACGCCGCCGAACCAGGTTTGATGGGTGACGAGGGAGACGCCGGGGATCCGCTCCATTCGCGCTTTGTAGCTTTCTGGAAGGAATTGGATGATGGAAACCTTGTCGCGCACCATGAGGCGGTCAGCCCCCGCCAATTGCACACCTCCGGAAAGGGCCTGTTTGATCGCCATCAGCAGCCCGAACAAAATGAAGGCGACCAGAATGGAGAGGAGGGTCAGGCAGGTCCGCAGCTTCTTGCGCTTGAGATTGCTCCAAATCAGATGGGCGAAT
>Ga0326728_10014075_pt1 | contig 17135 bp, 16 predicted proteins | sample MB3enrmetagenome_FD_207602 | JGI IMG/M metagenome (GOLD analysis project Ga0326728, IMG submission 207602) | Lab enriched peat soil microbial communities from McLean, Ithaca, NY, United States - MB31MN | ecosystem: Environmental > Terrestrial > Soil > Wetlands > Peat | place: USA: New York...
GCACGGGCCAACGACCGGCGGGGCAAAGCCGATGGTGACAACGAGGACCGGCGGCGGGACGAGTAGTTCGGTCATGCACTCGACGCAAACATCGCACGCCACCGCCTCCACGTCGCACGCCACAGCTTCTACGTCGCGCGCAACCTCCACATCGCACACCACGACGTCCAGCAGCGGGGGGAACAAGAGGAAGTAGAGCGGACTTTCACCACAGACCATCGAGGCCCACGGTCAGCCGTGGGCCTCGGTGCGTTGGGGAGCATCCTGTGAGAGCCGGATGCCGGCGATCTCGACTTCGAGGCCGCCGAATTCCGGGTGGTCATTCTCGCGGATGCGGTAGGCGAGGTCGATGAGGCTTCCCTTGACGAGGCCAATTTCGGCGGCGCGGGCGGCCATGTCCCAGCCGACGGCGCGGACGGCGCTGCTGGAGCCGGAGAGGACCGGCTCCTGGGCCAGCTCGAGGCGGATGTGGCGATCCTTCATGATGCGCGGCGGGGCAACCAGGCGCCCCTTGCGGGCTACAAAGATGGGCTCGGGGTTGCCGTGGCCGAGGGGTTCGAGCTTGCGCAGCCATCCAACCAGCACCGGCGTGATGCGGTCCAGCGGCAGCTCAGCGTGAATGCGGAGCAGACGCTCCGGCTCGCGCGCTGCCAAATGGTCGTTGGCGTAGAGGCGCAGGCGGCGTTTGAGCTCCGGCAGCGCATCGGCGGGCAGCGCAAAACCGACCGCGAAGGCGTGGCCGCCGAAGCGGGTAAAGAGATCCGCGCAGCTTTCGATGGAGTTGAGAAGCTGAAACCCATCGACCGAGCGGCCGGAGCCATGGGCGATGCCGTCCTCGATGCTGACCACGATGGCCGGCTTGGCGGTGCGCTCGACGACGCGGGAGGCGAGGATGCCGATGACGCCGCGATGCCAGCCGTCGCCATCGACCACCAGCAGGCGGTCTGCGGCGAGTTCCGCATCGGTCTCCAGCCTGGCCTCAATCGCGGCAAGCGCAGTGGCCTCAATGTCGCGGCGCTCGCGGTTGAGGCGCTCGAGTTTCGATGCCAGCTCGGCGGCGCGAGCGGGGTCGTGGGTTGAGAACAGCTCGATAACCTCGGAAGCCACATCCATGCGGCCGGCGGCATTGATGCGCGGGGCCAGCCGGAAGGCGACGTCGAAGCCGGTGAGCTGCCTGGTGGCGGGGTCGAGGGCGGCGGCGGCAAAGAGGGCGCGCAGGCCGGCGCCGACAGGTTTGCGCAGCTCGCGCATGCCCAGGGCGGCGATGACGCGGTTTTCGCCGCTAAGCGGCACGGCGTCGGCGATGGTTGCGATGGCCGCCATCTTCAGGAAGCTGGGAAGGGTCTTCTCGCGGGAACGGGCAGCGTCGCGGCGTTCCAGAACGGCCTGGGCCAGCTTCATGGCGATGGCCGCACCGCAGAGGGACTTTTCCGGGTAGGGGCAGCCTGCCTGGTTGGGATTGAGCACGGCCAGGGCGTGCGGAATCGCATCGCCCGCCTCCGCCAGATGGTGGTCGGTGACGATGAGGTCGAGACCCAGCTTGCGAGCGGTCTCGGCCTCGGCAAACGCTCTCATGCCGGTGTCTACAGTAATCACCAGGCGGACGCCCTCGGCGTAAGCCGCCTCCAGGACGCTCGATTGCAGTCCGTAGCCCTCGCGCAAGCGGTGAGGCACATGAAAGCGCGCCGTGCCGCCGAGCATCTCAATGGCCGTTTTGAGCAGCACGACGGCGGTGGTGCCGTCCACGTCGTAGTCGCCGTAGAGCAGCACCGGCTCGTGCAGAGCGATGGCCCGTTCCAGCCGGGCCACGGCTTGGCTCATTCCCAGCATGAGGAAGGGATCGTGCAGGTGCGCCGGCTCGGGATTCAGGAAGGCGTAGGCTTCAGCGGGCTGGGTGATGCCGCGGGCAACCAGCAGCTCGGCGAGCACCACGGGCAGACGGGCTGCCTTGGCCAGGGCGGCAGCAGCCTCGGGATGCGGTTCAGCAAGCGTCCAGCGCTGGCGAAGGCTCTGGCGGGAGCCCGCACCGGCCGGGCCGGGGTGGGCTGCGCAGCCGGATGACGGGCCTGCCGGGCTGGCTGGAATCACGGGAGCTTACTCTTCCTCGTCGATCTCGCTACCGTGGGCATCGTCGATCACGATGTCCTGGAAGTCTTCGAGGTCTTCAAGCAGAGCCTGATAGCGCTCGTACCATTCCGTGGTGGTCTCATGCAAAAAGATCAGCCCCTGATAGACAAAGCCCAGCTGGATGTAGCCGAGATTGCCAGCGAACTTGCTCAGCCATTCGGCCTCGGCCAGTTCGGTGGCCTCTTCGTCGGGGAAGTTCATCTCCCCGGCTTCCTCAACCAGGGCGTCGAGTTCTTCGCGTTCCAGCGTCATCTCACTGAAGGTGACAAAGGGAGCGCCAACGCGCTTGGCCATCTCCACGAAGTCCTTCCATGAGTCGGGGTTGTCCTCGCCCTCCCAAACAATGGAGGGAATGTCCTCGGTAACGTATCCGGGAAGGCGGTGGAGTCCATGACCTTCAATGAAGGCCACCATGTCGTCTTTGAGGGAGAGAAGATTGTCCGTATTCATAGTCAAGTACCCATTCTCGCAGATGCGGGTGGGTGGGGTGGGGCGAGTTGTGGAAAGATCTCGGCGCCAGCGGACGAAGACCGGGCCGGCAGGCGCGATAGTCTGGAATCGCGACCAGACAGGAGGAACTTTGCTTGCCCACATTTGAGCGCCACGTATTTATCTGCCACAACACCCGGCCTGGCGACGCGCCGCGGCCCTGCTGCACCACAGATGGCAAGAGCGACCTGCACACGCGCATGCAGCAATTGGCCAGGGCAGCGGGGCTGGGGACGAAGGTGCGGATCAACAAGGCCGGGTGCCTTGACCAGTGCGAGCATGGGCCGATGGTGGTGGTTTACCCGGAGGCGGTGTGGTACGGCAAGGTGCGGCCCGAGGACGCGGCGGAGATCGTCGAAGAGCACCTGGTGGGCGGGCGGCCGGTGGAGCGTCTGCGCCTGGCTGACGAATGCCTGAATACCAAGAGCTGCATGCACCGGAGCTGAAGGCTGGTTCTGCCAATCAATTGTTGGTCACCTGCCTGCCGTATACTCACTGCAACCGATGCCCATCGAGACCGAGATCAAATTCCGCGTGGACGACCTGGCCGATTTGACCAGCCGGCTCCAGGCTGCGGGGTTTACGCTGCAAACTCCGCGCGCCTTCGAGTCGAACGTCCTCTACGACACGCCCGGCCGGCAGTTGCGCGCCCGCACGGAGATCCTGCGCATCCGCAGCTACAACGGGCGCTGCCTCCTCACCCACAAGCGCCTTCCCGACGTTGGCCCAGGTGAGGACACGCACAAGCACCGCATCGAAACCGAGACCGAAATCTCCGACGGCGACGCCCTGGCCCAGGTCTTTCTCTCGCTCGGCCTGGTTCCCGCCTTCCGCTATGAGAAATGGCGCGCCGAGTGGAGTGACGGCAAGGGCCACTGCGTGGTGGATGAGACCCCCATCGGCAACTACGCCGAACTGGAAGGCTCGGCCGAGTGGATAGACCGCGCCGCCGCCCGGCTGGGCATAGATCCGGCTCAATACGTCACCCTCAGCTACGGCCGTCTCTTCGACCTGTGGCGGGAGCGGCATCACTCGGCTGCCGAAGACCTCACCTTCGCTGCCGTCGGTCCGGACTCCCAGCGCAGATAGGCCCATGCCTCGATTCCCTTTGTAATCGGAAACTAGGATTCTCTCACCTGTCCCTCCAGCCCGCCGATAACTCCTTTGAGAAGCACTCAGTTCTCAGGAGGGTCAATGAACTCACCACACAATGGATTCAGTGCCTGCCGGTTGCGGCGCTGGGGCACCTGGCTGTTTCGGTCAGCCGTTCTGGCGCTGCTGCTGGCTATGGCTATACCGGCAAGGGCGGGAGACGGACGCGCCATCAAGTCGCGCGTGGCGCCCCTCTACCCGGAGATCGCCAAGCGCATGAAGATTTCCGGCGTAGTGCGCGTTGAGGCTATCGTGGCCGCCGATGGCACGGTTACCGATGCAAAGGCCGTCAGCGGGAACCACACGCTATGCCCCGCCGCCGAGGATGCGGTCCGCAAATGGAAATCTGTCCCGGCGGATGCACCATCGACGATTACGGTGGAGATCACCTTCGCTCTTGCCGATTAGCATTCCGACGTTGCCATGGCATGAGAAACCGGAGGAGGGTGCCTGTCTGCATTCGTGCCTCGTGCCCATTTGCCTTAGCACGCCACCAGGAAACCGGAGAGTCAACAAAGCAATATCCCTCACTGCTAGAAAGGGCCCGGACGCTTCACCCTTCTCGGATTGAAATTGGCAGTGTTGCACGCAAGTGGGAGCAGCAACTGCGCTATGCCGGCCTTACTTCAAATTCCCGACGCTTCCGGTGCCGGCGTACTGACCATTGCGCTGATCGGCCCCAACGAGCAGCACCGCAAGGCGATTGCCGGGGCTCTCTCCTGGTGCCAGATTGGGATGGAGAGCCGGAGCACCCACCGATGCCCAGAGGGCACCCACTTCGTCGATGGGGTGGAGAGCCGGGGTCAGCATCGGCTGGGCGGCGCCGATCCCGCCGAAAGTCCACCAGCCAAACGGCTGAGCCCTTATTCCGGAGTAGCCATCCGCGAGTTTGCTTCCTACCCGCCGGCAGACCTCGATGACATCCCCAAAGCGCTGGGGATGGACTATGACCTGGTCATCATTGAGCTGGACTCCGACCCGGCTCTCGCTCTCGGCATGGTGAGGAGCGTCTACGCCCTTGGCCAGGCGACCGTGATGGTCTACTCAGCGAACCCCGATCTGGAGATGGCCATTGGCGCCATGCGCGCCGGCGCCCGCGAGTTTCTCAAACTGCCCCTCGCTACCGCCGAATTGGCCGACGCTCTCGGCAGGGTCGCGGTCCGCCGTCCCGCGCCTCGAGTGGCCAAGGGCACCGCCAGGAAGCTGTGCGTCTTTCTGGGCGTAAAGGGCGGTTGCGGAGTGACCACCCTGGCCTCCAATTTTGCCGTTTCGCTGGCCCAGGAGTCCGGGCAACCCACGCTCCTGATAGACCTCGGCCTCCCACTGGGAGATGTCTCCATCAACCTCGGCATGGTTCCCAAGTACTCGACGGCTAACGCCTTTCAGGATTCAAGCCGCCTGGATGCCAGCTTCCTTTCTTCGCTGCTCTCGGAACATACCTCGGGTTTGCAGGTACTCGCCGCTCCCAGTGAATTCAGCAAGAACCCGCCCCCAGCCGGCGCCATCGACAAACTCCTCTCCATCGCCCGCCAGAACTACGACTATGTCGTCGTGGATGCCGGTTGCAGAGTTGACCTGAAGGGCTCGGCTCTCCTGGAAGATTCCGCCATCGTCTACCTCATTACGCAAATCGGGGTCTCCGAGCTCCGAAACGCCAACCGCATGATCTCGCACTTTTTTGCCCACCGCGTTCACACGCTCCAGATCGTGCTCAACCGCTATGCGCCTCGCGCTTTGGGGTTCGATGAAAGCCACATTACCAAGGCCCTCACCCGGCCGGCCGAGTGGAGAATCCCCGACGACTATGCCACGGCCCGCCGCACCCAGAACACCGCCACTCCTATCGCCCTTGAAGACTCGCCCATTTCCAGGGCCATCCGCCAGATGGCCAGAGCCGCCTGCGGCCTGTCTGAACAACCGGAAAAGAAGAAGCGCTTCAGCTTCTTCCATTGAGGATTCCCGCTTGCTCATTTTCACGAGAGTCCGGCCGCGGCCCTGGATCGCTCGCCTCAGCTACTCTACCTTGTGCTCCGATAAAGCTCTTCCAGCGCATCGCACGCCGACCGCACGCCGTCCTCCTGCGCCAGCCGCCGCGCCACCTGCTCAGCGCGCCGCGCAAAAAGCGGCTCGGCCAGCATCGCCTTCAGCTTGCGCGCTACCCTGACCGGGGTATAGTTCGTCCTCTGGATCACCCGCGCCACCTTTAGCCGCTGCATCCGCCGGGCATTGTCCGGCTGGTCGTGCGAGTAGGGCATGATCAGCATCGGTTTGCCAGCCCGCAGGCACTGCGCAGTCGTGCCCACGCCGCCCTGATGCACCACCATGGCCGCCCGCGGAAGCAACACAGAATAGGGCGCATATTCAGCCACGCAGATACTATCGGGCAGCGCATGGCGCGGCCGGTTGCGCGGATCGGAACCAATGAGCAGCACCGCCCGCACCCCCAGCTTGATGGCCGCCCTGGCTGAGAACTCGTAGAAGCGCCCCGCCGCCAGCACCGCCGCCGATCCCAGCGTAAAGACTACCGGCGGCTCGCCCGCGGCCAGAAACTCCTCAAGATGCTTCGGCAGCGCCTGATTCCCCGCGTCCGCGTCGTAGTAGCAAAACCCGGTAATCCTTGTATTCCTGGGCCAATCCTTCTGCTCAACGCCAAGAACATGCGAAAACAGCGCCAGCACCAGGGTGGGCGAGTGCTTGGCGTCAAAGAGCGGATTCGCGCCCTTCGGCAGCCCCAATTCGTGGCGCAGATCGTAGATCGGCTGCGGCCACTTGCGGCTGACAAACCGCGCCAGCCGCCTGATTACCCGTCCGAAGCCAGGCACCGCCTTGTCCGCCCGCGCCAGCCGCGGGTAAGGGGGCAAAACCGGCGGATCGAAGGCGGAAAAAAACGAGAGCGGCGCCAGCACATAGCTCGCCCACTTGATTCCTGTCACTGCGGCCACCAGCGGCCCCGCATAATTCAGCTCGCCCAGCAGCAGCAGGTCCGCCCGCTCCGGTCTGGTTGCCGCGTCCAGCAGGTCGTCGTAGGTTTGGCGCAGCACCGGAAACAAAAACTCTCGCAGACCCCGCTCCGTGCCCTTGCGCACGTCGTAGATCATCTCCACTCTGTGCGTATCCTCGGGGTCGATATCCGGGCGGACGGCGTGAAATTCCAGGCCCAGAGGCACAATTTTCGGCTCGAAGACCGCCGGCACGGCCATTACCGGCGCGTGGCCCCGCCGCTTCAGTTCGAGAGCAATGGCGATCAACGGATTGATGTCGCCGAAGGTGCCGATGTTCGAGAGAATTACGCGCAAATATATCTCCCTGAGCCGTTTTCGGCCCAACTCTATGAGGGTAATGCATCAGGGGCAAGATCGGCTTTGCGCTTTCGGCGCGCACCGGACGGTTCCCGGCTCAACCCCGGCTGGCCTTGGCCTTCGCGGCAAGCAACTGCTTGCGCTCGCGGATGAGCCTGGCGCGCTCCTTCTCCGGCAGCGCCAGCACGGCCTTGGTGCGCTTGGGCAGCTTCTCGTAGATTAGGCCATGGGCCAGGCGCAGCTCTTCCTCCACCTGCCGCGGCCGGAGCGCATCCCAGCGCTCCATGGCCAGCCAGTGGGCACGGGCCAGGTGGGGTGCAGCGCAGAATCCCTCCATCTCCAGCAGTTCGTGAAAGCGCTCCTGGCCGCAGTGGAACCACAGCACGCCGATACCTGTACCGTCCACATCGGTCATGGCAAACATCTTGCCGCCAATCTCGCGGTCGCCCACCCAGTAGACCAGGTGATGACCCCAGTTGAGCGTCTCCGCCGCGTGCGGAAGCGCCAGGCAGATCTCGCGAATGCGCTCATTGTCCATGGAAAGAGTGTAGGACGAATCAGGCCTTGAGGAGAAGAAGGCTTCTTGGCGGCTCCAAAGTGTGAAGGTCGATTACGACGAGTTCACCGTTTCTCCAATGTGAGTGCCCCATCCTTCGCGCTCGTTGCGAAGGGTGGGAAGCGAGCAACGCGGCCAGGACCGACAGCGCAATGTTTTAGAATTCATTTAGCCTTTACAGCCGGTTGCCCTCAGCGACAGACCATTTTGGATGCGGACTCGAACTCCGCGGGGGCGGGCGTCCATCGTCGGGCGGCCTGAAAGGGTAAAGACCATGAAATATTTCGGATTGCTGGTGATGCCAGCCGGATTCTTTCTCTCGATCGCCGCGCTCATCCTCTTCCCCGTGTCTCCGCAGCGTGCGACCTTTGTGCTCTGCGGCCTGGCCGTCGAAGCGCTCGGCCTGGGGGTCGCCATTCGCGGCCACATGCCTGCGCGAGGAGAAAGCCGCCCATGACTCCCATTGCCCCCGCCATGACCGACGCCGCCTTTGCCCTTGCCCTTGCGCTGCTCCTGATCGCCCCGCTGGCAATCGCCGGCGTGGCCCTGATCAATACCGGACTGGGCCGCTCCCGCTCGGCCGCCCAGGCGTTGCTCGGCAACCTGGCCATTGTGGCCGTTGCCGCCATCGTCTTCGCTCTGGTGGGCGCAACCCTAGGCGGCACTCTGCCGGGAGCCTCCGGCAGCGCAGGCCATGCCTTTCAAGCGGCCGGCAAGCCATGGAACTGGATCGGCTCCGGCCCGTTTCTGCTCGGCGCCCTTTCGGCTGCTCCGGCGCAGTCACAATTGGCGCTGCTCTTTGAGTTCCTGGCTGTTGGTCTGGCCGCTCTTATTCCCTGGGGCTCGGGCGCTGACCGCTTGCGCCTTACCTCAGGCTGCGCCGCCGCGGCGGTTTTGGCTGCTATCGTCTTTCCGCTCCTCGCTCACTGGGTCTGGGTCGGCGGGTGGCTTTCGCAGCTCGGCGTCAACTTTTCGCTCGGCGCGGGCTTTCTCGACCCCGGCGGCGCGGCCACCGTTCACGTCCTGGGCGGCTTGACCGCACTCTCCGTCATCTGGATCGCCGGCCCGCGCAAAGGCAAGTTCCCCAAGGAGGGCCTGGCTACGGCTCTCCCCGGCCACAACGCCGTCTATATCCTCTTTGGCTGCATGATTTCGCTGGTCGGCTGGCTGGCCTGGAACCTGGCCGGCGCGCTCATATGGATTCATGCGCCGCTGGCCGCGCTGCCCGTCACTGCGGTGAATACGCTGCTTTCCGCCTCGGCCGCCCTCGCCGCCACCTTCGCCGTAACCCGCATCCGCTTTGGCAAGCCGGACGCCAGCCTCTGCGCCAACGCATGGCTCGCCGGACTGGTCGCCTCCAGCGCTTGCGCCGCCCTCGTCACGCCCGGCCAGGCGCTCGCCGTCGGCTTCATCGCCGGCATCGTCACCCCGCTCCTGGTGGAGGTGCTGGAACTCGCCGTCTCCATCGACGATCCCTCCGGCGCCATCACCGTCCACGCCGCCGGAGGCCTTCTGGGTCTTTTCGCCGCAGGCATCTTTGCCTCCCAGCCTGGCCAGCTCCTGGCCCAACTTGTCGGCATTGCTACGCTGCTGGGCCTGGTGCTGCCTCTCGTCTATTTGCTCTTCTGGCTGCTCAATCGCGTGCTTCCATTCCGCGTGGAGCCCGACGGCGAGCGCATCGGCATGGACCTGCACGAGCTGGGCGGCGGCGCCTATCCCGAGTTCGTCATTCACCGCGACGAATCGTATCGGTAAGCCGAATGGCTACCGCGAATTAGCGAACGGTCAACGGTACGATTCCTTCCTTGCAGTTGGAGCAGCACCTTTGACCATTTGCTTTGGCTTCCGCGACGACGGCTTGATTCCTCCGCGTTGCGCAATCGTGTACTCTGTCACAAGGACTTATTCCGCATGGGATTTCTGAGCCACCTCTTCTACCCGTGGGGCTTTCTGCTCCAGGGACTGGCGATTGTCCACTTCATCCGCCGCCGGCCGGATACGTATTGGCTTTACATCATCCTCTTTCTCGGCCCTGTCGGCGCCGCCGTCTATATCTTCGTAGAGGTTCTTCCAGACGCCGGACTCCTGCGCCAGTCCTTCAAGGTCTTTCCCCGGCGCAAGCGGATTCGAGAGCTTGAACTTGCGATCCGAGACAACCCTTCGGCCGGAAATTGGGAAGAGCTCGGCGATCTGTACATGGACGACGGCAACCTCCAGTCAGCCCGAGCCGCTTACGAAAAGGCCATCGCCGCTCGCTCCACCACCGCCGACACCTATTACCGGCGCGGCGTCTGCGCGCTGCTGTTGGGCGATGCCGCTACTGCCTTGCCCGACCTGGAAAAGGTGGTCGCCAAGGATTCCAACCACGACTTCCGCCGCGCGGCTGGCTTGCTGGCCCACGCCTACGCACAGACCGGACAAAAGGAAAAGGCCGAGGCGATTTTCCGGGATGTGACCGTGACCTCGACCTTGTCGGAAACCTACCTGAACTTTGCCGATCTGCTGGCCTCGCAGGGACGCAACGCCGAAGCCCGCGCTTGGGCGCGGAAGGTTCTTGACAAGGAGCCGACCATGCCGGGCTACCTGCGCCGCCGCGAGCGCCCCTGGTTTCGTCGAGCCAGGAAGACGCTGAGGCAACTGCCGGCGTGAAGGCCGCACCCTTCACAGCCCCTGGTGAAGGTCTGAATTGCCAGAAAACATCCCTAAGTGGCTCTTGTTTCCTGCAAATGAAATGTCCTGCAACGTCCCTGCGGGACTCCGGAACTCTATGTGAAATCCGCTTTCCCCGCGCTGAAGCGCGGGGCTAATGAACACTGCGCCACCGGCGCGGCTGCCAAGACACTACTTAACAGATATCAATAAAGCCTCGCTGATTCTACGCCACTTACGGCACCCCTAATGTCGTGCCCTTTCAAAACTGCCTTTTCATCGAGGTCTATGAGTGAAAGAGTTTGACTCAAGCTTCTGCCTCCACGCCCAATGAGAATTGAAAGCTGCCGCCGCTCACCGCCGCGCCAGCAGCAGCATCAGCACAAACAGTATGATCGGCGCGAGCGCCAGCCCCGCGTAAAGTAGCAGCTTGCGCGCCTCCGGCAGCCGCAAGCCGCCCAGCGACACTCCCCGCTCGCGCTCCTCAACACCCACCTGTTCCGGATGTTCCAGTTCCCAAGCCATCTCGCTGGCCGTCGCGTAGCGGTGGCGCGGTTCCCGCTCCAGCGCCCGGTTCAGAATCTCCTGCAACTGCGGCGAAATCTCTGCCCTCAGCTTGCGCGCCGGCCTGGGATCGTGCAACACGCGCTCGTTCATCACCGCCAGAGGATTCGGCCCGCTGAAAGGCGTTTCGCCGGTCAGCATCTCGTAGAGCATCACGCCCAGCGCATAGACGTCGCTGCGCTGGTCGCCGCGTTGGCCCTTCACCTGTTCCGGCGAGATATAGTCCGGCGTGCCCAACGCCGGCGACATGGACACATGCGTCAGCCGCCGCGCGTCTTCCTTCATGGCGATTCCGAAGTCGATCAGCTTGATGCGGTCGTCGCCGTCCACCATGATGTTTTCGGGCTTCAGATCGCGATGCACCACGCCATGCTTGTGCATATAATCCAGCGCGTCGCAGATGCCCAGCGTGATTTTCACTGCCCGGTCCACCGGCAGCCTGCGTTCCTGATTCAGGATCGACCGCAGCAGCCGCCCCTCCACCCACTCGATCACCATGTAAACCCGGCACCGTGCCTCGCCGTCGTAGGTCTTCACCACGCCGGGGTGGTCGAGCTCCTGGCCAATCTCCTCCTCGCGTCTGAATCGCTCCAGCAGAACCGGGTCGGCCTCCAGTTCCTCATGAGGAACCTTGATGGCCACCTGCCGCCCATCCCGCAGATCAGTAGCCTTGAAAAGTGTAGACATGCCGCCGCGCGCAACCATCGCATCCATGCGATAGTGGTCCAGCGTCTCTCCAATCTCCGGCGTTGTCATCAGTTCATACAGCATAGCAATCCGACCTTTCATGCCGATCCTTTCATGCGAACCGTAAGAAATCTCTCAAGAAAACCGAAAGGAAACAGCAGGGAAGCACTTCGGAAGTCCAGGCCGCGCCGCAGTTGCCGCGCGATCATAGCCGGCTTCGCATCGGAATGGCCGCGCCTTGGCCGGCGGTCACCGCCATTGCACATTGCTCCCGGAAAGGTCGCCATGCCCGCTTCACGCAGCCCGAATGGCCTGCAATAATCCTCGATATGCGCATGGTGCTCACCGCCGCCAAGCTCTTCAACGGAATCAGCCTGCTGGACCAACCCGTGGTCGCCATCGAAGACGGCCGGATCGCCTCCATCGCCACGCGCGATGCCGCGGAAGTTTCCGCCCAGGCCGAGGTCGTCGATTATCCCGGCGCGACGCTGGCCCCTGCCTTCTTCGACGTGCATATCCACGGCGCAGCCGGTCGCGACGCCATGGAAGCCACTCCCGCAGCCCTCAGCGCCATCGGCCGCTTCCTCGCCGCGCGTGGGACGGGCAGCTTTCTGGCCGCCACGGTTACCGCTCCGCTGGATGCTACTCTGCACGCGCTTTCAGGCTTGGCCAGGCTGGCCGTTCAGCCGCCTGCGCAAGATGAAGCCCGCCTGCTTGGCATTCATCTCGAGGGGCCGTTTCTCTCCCACATCCGCCGCGGCGTCCATCCGCCCGAGTATCTGCTAGCCCCCGACATCGTGCTCTTCGACCGGCTCTTCGAGGCCGCCGAGGGCCACATCCGCCTGATGACGCTGGCGCCCGAGCTGCCCGGCGCGGTCGAGCTTACCACCCACGCTACCGCCCGAGGCGTTCGCGTCTCCATGGGCCACTCGGATTCGACCGCCGCCCAGACCCGCCCCGCCATCGCCGCCGGCGCCGTCAGCGCAACCCACACCTTCAACGCCATGCGTCCTCTCGACCATCGCGAACCCGGCATACTGGGCGTCGCGCTCACCACCGATTCACTCTATGCCGAACTGATCTGCGACGGCATCCACGTCGCCCCGGAGCTGGTGAAGCTTTGGTGGCGAGCCAAGGGGCCGGAGCGGGCCATTCTCGTCACCGACGGCATGAGCGCCACCGGCATGCCCGACGGCGAATATCAGCTTGGCGAACTCTCCGTTCAGGTAGCCAACGGCCGCGCCACAGCCAATGGAGTCCTTGCCGGCAGCGTGCTCACCCTGGACCGCGCTCTGGCCAACTTTGTCGCCTTCACCGGCGCGCCGCTTGAGCAGGCCCTGCGCCTGCTCACCGCCAACCCCGCCGCCATGACCGGCTTCGCCGGCAAGGCCGGCTCCCTGGCCGTCGGCGAGCCCGCCAATCTCGTCGCCGTGGATGCGACTGGGAAGCTCATAGCTTCGATCCGCCATGGCCGGCACGTCGAGCAGTAAGGCCAGCCCGAGGTTCGTGAGTCGGAGGTTCTTTCAGGAACAGACCAGCCATCTTGAGCAGGCGGGCGGCGCACTCTTTCCGATCGTCAACCTTCCCCACCAGAATGGGTGCCCCATCCTTCCGCGTTCTTTGCGGAAGGGTGGGCTACCTCAGGTTCTGTTCAGCCAGTGCGGGATTCGCAGTCGCGTTCCAAGCGGACCGGAAGGCAGCCTCGCCTGAGCCGCTTCAATGCAGATCCATCCGCCAGGCCGTGTAGCTGAGAATTTCGTGAGCGATGCGCTCGAAGTCCTGCGAGCCGCCTTCAACGGCCACGCGGGACCTGGGCGAGGTGAGCACGTCGAGGCCGTCGGCGGCGCAAATCTCGTGGATGCGGAAGAGGTGCGTGCCGTCGCTGACGATGACCAGGCGGCGCAACCCGTTGGCGCGGGCGATGACGGCAATGCGGCGCGCGGATTCCTCGGTATTGCGACTCTCGGTCTCGGCGATGATGGCCTCTTCCGGGACGCCCATGGCCATCAGGTACTCGCGGCCCACGGCACCCTCGTTGTACTGGTCGCCGCCGTTGCCGCCCAGGGTGATGATGAGAGGAGCGATGCCGCGATGGTAGAGAGCGAGAGCGTGGTCGAGGCGGGCGCGATAGACCGGAGAGGGGCGGCCATCGTACTCGGCCGCGCCAAAGACGCCAATGGCGGCCGACGGCGCAGCCTGATCCTGGCCGGCGTAGGTCTCAATCTGCGCGTAGACCCAGCCGCACCAGCCAAGAACGCCAACGGCCAGCGCCAGCAACAGAAAAAGCGCGTCGCGGAGAATCCAGTTGCGGCGTTTTGGCCTGGAGCGGCGCTTCATGGGGAACCTGCGGTTCAGAGGTCAGGGTTCAGAGATCAGAGATCAGTTTATCCGCAGTCAGCGAACTGAGTGCCGATTCAGCGATCAGCGGCCAACTTATCTGCGATCAATTATCTATGTGCCATTGGGTCAGAGGCCCGCGCCTGATCCCTGATCTCTGATCCCTGACCCCTGTTACCTCTGCAAAACCATCACGATCTCATGCGTCGGGATGGCGCCCTCGCGCAAAATCTCCCAGCGGCCGGGGCCCAGCGAAAGATCGACGATGGTGGTGGGCAGCGTATGGCCGGTCGGTCCCCCATCGACGATCAGCGGAATCCGGTCGCCGATCTGGTCGAGGACGCAGCCCGCGTGGGTACACTCGGAGGCTCCCTGCAGGTTGGCCGAGGTCGCCGTAATCGGCAGCCCAAAGCGCTCCACCACGGCACGCGGAATGGCTGCATCCGGCACGCGCAGGGCCACGTTGCCGGTATTGGCCGTGGAGCGCAGGGGCAGTTTGCAGCCGGCGCGAACAATAATGGTGAGCGGGCCAGGCCAGAAGCGCTCCGCCAGCTTGTCCAGCAAGGGGTCGGTATCGCGCGCAAGCTCGTATGCCTGGGAGACTGAGGCGATCAAAAGCGAGAGCGGTTTGTGCTTCTGGCGGGTCTTGATCCTGTAAATTTGCTCCACAGCGAACAGATTGACGGGGTCCACCGCCAGGCCATAGAAAGTGTCGGTAGGCAAGGCAACCACATCGCCCTTGCGCAGGCACTGGACGATATAGTCGATCCGGTCTGGCTGGGGTTCATCGGGATGGACGCGCAAGATCTCCGCGGACAAAAAAGTCTACCTCTATTCCCGGGATACGGTAGCCAAATGGACAGGGGCCGTCACAGCCTTCCGCTCGTGCCGCCGCCTGGCAAAACGGCATAGAATCGGTTCAGCATGGATGGGTTTCTTACCGATGCCTCTTCGCATTGTACAGAGTAAGCAGAATGCGCGCTTGAAAGAACTTAGGCGCGCGCTGGCGCAGCCCCTCCGCGAGTCGAGCCGGGACGGGCGTTTGCTGGCCGGAATCGAGGGCCCAAACCTCATTGCGGAGGCTCTGCGCGCCGGCCTGCGCTTGGCCTGCGTCTTTGTGGCCGAGGGCGCCGAAGGCCTGCTCAAAGCCCTGCCGCTCCCACCGGAGACTGAGATCCTGCTGCTGCCCAGGGCACTGCTTGACTCGGCGCTGACGACCGAAGCGCCGCAACCAGTGGCGGCCCTGGTGGCCCCGCCGGATTGGAGCTGGGCGCACTTGCTCGGGAGCCAGCGAAAAACTGCGCCGCTGCTGCTGGTGCTGGCCGGCTTGCAGGATCCCGGCAACCTGGGCGCAATTCTCCGTTCCGCCGAGGCCTTCGGCTGTAGCGGCGTCTTGAGCCTGCCCGGAACCGTCAGCGCCTGGAACCCCAAGGCGGTGCGCGCCTCGGCCGGCAGCGTATTCCGGGTTCCGCTGCTGGCTGTGACCGCGGAAGACAGCTTTGCGCGCCTGCGCGAGGCCGGCGTAACGATCTGGACGACCAGCGCAACCGCCGCTCATGGAGCGCGACCCGCCGAACGCGTCAACATGGCCGAACCTATAGCGCTTGTGATCGGCAACGAGGGCAACGGAGTGCCCGGCGATTTGGCCGCGCAGGCCGATGGCGCGGTCACGATCTCCTGCCCCGGCCCGGTTGAGAGCCTGAACGCGGCCGTCGCAGCCAGCGTACTGCTTTACGAAGCATCGCGGCAAAGAGCGAACGGCGACCTAGGTGGATTCCACCCTAGCTGCAAAAACAAGAACGCGGCGAGGGTGGGGCACCCGGATTCCTTGTTCGGGGGTCCGCGATGAGCCTTTTTGACGGCGAACCGGAAGGCCCCAAAGGACCGCTGCGCACCGCGCCCCTGGCCGAGCGGATGCGCCCGCGCAGCCTGGAGGAGTTCAGCGGCCAGGAGCACCTGGTTGGGCCCGGCAAGCCGCTGCGCGTGCAGATCGAGCGCGACGGTCTCGATGCTTCTGGGTCGGGCTCGATGATCCTCTGGGGTCCGCCCGGAGTGGGCAAAACCACCTTGGCCAAGATCATTGCCGAGACCACCCAGGCGACTTTTATCGAATTCTCTGCCGTGATGAGCGGCATCAAGGAGATCAAGCAGGTGATGGCTGCGGCTGCGCAGGCCTCGCAGATGCACTCGCGCACCATCCTCTTCGTCGATGAGATTCACCGCTTCAACAAGGCCCAGCAGGATGCTTTCCTGCCCTACGTCGAGCGCGGAACCATCCGCCTGATCGGCGCCACCACCGAGAATCCTTCCTTCGAGATCATCTCTGCGCTGCTCTCGCGCTGCCGCGTCTATGTGCTTGAGCCGCTCACCGAGGAGCAGATTACGGCCCTCCTGCGCCGGGCCTTGGAAGATAAGGAACGCGGCCTGGGTGCGCTGGGGCTGACCGCCGACGACGATGCGATCGAGCTGATTGCCGGCTACTCCAGCGGCGACTGCCGCAACGCCTACAACACGCTGGAGGTGGCCGCGCAACTGGCGCAGGAGCCGGCTACGGAAGATCGCGGAATTGTGTCAGGGCATGAAGTGTCAGGGCACGACTTGAGTCGTGCCGTAGCCGCCGCAAGAATTGATGGGGCTTTAGCACCGGAGACGCCTCGCAAAGCCGGGCACATAGACAAGGCTCTGGCCTCGACCGCAGTACAGCAGCGCGTGCTGATGTACGACAAGTCCGGCGAAGAGCACTACAACCTGATCTCCGCGCTGCACAAGAGCGTGCGCAACAGCGACCCCGATGCCGCGCTCTACTGGCTGGCGCGCATGTTCGCAGCCGGCGAGGATCCGCTCTATCTGGCGCGCCGCGTGGTCCGCATGGCCGTCGAAGACATCGGCCTGGCCGCGCCCGAGGCGCTCAACCTGACACTCTCTGCCAAGGAAGCCATCGACTTTCTCGGCTCGCCCGAAGGCGACCTGGCGCTGGCCGAGGCGGTCGTCTACCTTTGCCTTGCGCCTAAGTCGAACTCGGTCTATACGGCCTACGGAGCCGTCCAGCAAGAGGTCGAGGATACCCGCCAGGAGCCGGTTCCGCTGCACCTGCGCAACGCGCCCACCCGCCTGATGAAGGAGCTGGAGTACGGCAAGGGCTACCGCTACGCCCACAACGAAGAGGGCAAGGTCGCCGACATGGATTGCCTGCCCGACTCGCTGCGCGGCCGCAGCTACTACCATCCCACCCAGGAAGGCCGCGAGAAACTCCTCGCGCAGCGCATGGAGGAGAT
>Ga0326728_10014076_pt1 | contig 17135 bp, 19 predicted proteins | sample MB3enrmetagenome_FD_207602 | JGI IMG/M metagenome (GOLD analysis project Ga0326728, IMG submission 207602) | Lab enriched peat soil microbial communities from McLean, Ithaca, NY, United States - MB31MN | ecosystem: Environmental > Terrestrial > Soil > Wetlands > Peat | place: USA: New York...
GAGCTGATCGAAATAGCCGTGCGCGTTTGTCCCGTCGAAATCAATGTAGGTCACGTCGTAGAACCGCAACGCCCAGTGCGCAGAGGTGCGCTCGGAACCGAGCTGTGCCATCACAGCCTCGTGGTCGTGTGGCGTGACTTCCCAGTAGGCGTGAATCCAGAAGGGATCGATCCCCATGAGCGTCAGCCGCGTTTGCCCGTAGCTTGAAGGCAGGTCGGTCAACTCCTTCGGCTCAGCCTCCTGCTGCTGCCCCGCTGCAACCGCGTCGGCCGAGTTCGGTGATGAGACTGTCGATTTTCTCCGGCGGGCGCCCTTCGAGACGTGTCCAGAAGAAGGCCGCTCCTCAGGGCGAGCAGTTTTGTCGTCGTTTTCAAAAAACGATTTCCGCTCAGGCTGAGGAGGTCCCTTCTCTTGGGACCGTCTCGAAGGGGGTGTTGCCGGTTGAGCGATTGAAGCGGTGGCAGCACGCGATCGGATTGCTCGCATGAGCTGGTCCTTGGTCATGCGGTGGCGCCCCCGGACCCGGGCCTTGCTAGCTAGCGCGAGCAATTCCGGACGCGTGCAGCTTTGGAGCTGGACCTCATTCATGAACTCGGCCCCCCGTTCGGGTCGGGCTCATGAGCGGTAGCAATTTAACGTCAGCTCGGCAATGCGGTTCCAGTTAAAGGCCGTCTCGGCGGCGGTACGGCCGTTGCGCCCCATCCAGCGGGCCCACTCGAAGTTGGTGAATAGCGTCCCCAGCCCCCAGCCCACGGAATCCACCGTCGGGTAGATCTTCAGTCCGTTGACCTCGTGCCAGACAAACTCGCCCGGGCCACCATTCTGTGAGGCGACGACAGGCTTTCCTGCAGCCCACGCCTCAAGGATGGTGATCCCGAACGGCTCGTTGCGGCTGGGCAAGCACACCACATCGGCAGCCTTGTACAGCTCCACAAGCTCTTGGCCGTTACGGTAGCCGAGAAACCGAGTGGCATGGGCCACGCCGCATTGGTGAGCGCGATGCTCCAAGCTCCAGCGCATGTGGCCGTCCCCGACGAAGACGAACTTCGCGTGCGGGTAATGGCGCAGAAGGCCAGGGACGGCCTCCAGGAGGAGATCAGGGCCCTTCTGCAAGCACATGCGGCCGCTGAATAGCACCATTGGGTCCACCGGACCAATGCCGTACCTCACCTTGACGCCTCCCGGATCGATCCAGCCGTCGAACCTATGTACAGGCACACCGTTGTAAACCACCCAGCACTTCCAGTCGGGCAAGTTGTACATCCACTGCAATTCGCCCTTGAGGGCATGGCTCACGGCGATGACGCGGTCGGCGCAAAACGTCCCGTGGCGCTCGTGGTCACGGATGCGCGCCGAAGTGCCGCCCCAGAAATTGTTGCCGCAGCGCCCGTATTCGGTCGAATGCATGGTGAGGATGGCGCGGTGATCGGGACGGCCTTGTTTGATCCATACCATGGCGTTCGACGCCAACCAGTCGTGCGCATGGACGACGTCGAAGTGGCCGACGTGGTCCTCGGTCTGGAAGAAGTGCCAGACGAAAGCGCGACACTGCTCCTGGATATCGCCGACGAGATCGCCGTTCGTGGCATGGGCGCAGTAATGATGCCAGACGCCGTCGATCTGGCGCACGCTGCTGCCGCCGTAGCCGGGCCGCGTGAAAACGTGTACCTCGTGCCCCTTGCGCTGGAGTGCCGCCGCCAGCTCCGTCACGTGGGCGGCAATGCCACCAACAGCGGTGGAATGGAGCGTCTCCCATGAGAACATCGCAACTCGCATCTAGGCCTCTGTGCTCCAGCCGTCAGGTGTCAGCCCTGACCCTGAGTAAGATCGCTTTTACCTTTCGCCTGATAAACCGACCGCTTCCACGAGCGGGCGGCGTTCGCAGGAAATGTTTCCCTTGTTCTTGTTAAACTAAAGATAGCCATTCCCTGACGCTTATCAAGTGGGGAGGCACACGAACGGCATCGGCGCGCTTTTTCGAAATCCGAGAACCGTGCGTTGCGCAAGGCCCGGATCTGGGGGCCTGAAGGGCGTGTGCGCCGGGGCTGGCCCCAGTGGCACGGATCGCGTAGCGTCATGAGGCTATGGGCCCCAAGGACGCCGCTCGCGGTCGACCTACTTCGTCACGACCCCGCAGGCGATACGCGCTCCGGCATCGCCGGCGGGATCCGTCTTACAGTCGTCCGGCCCCGCATGGATGACGAGGGACGAACCGTCGGCGCCGAAGAGGCTGTTCTTGCCCTTGCCCAAGGTCACCGCAGTGGCAAACACGTCGACTTTCAGCTTGCCGTTCTCGGGCACGTAGAGATCGGGGAGGTCACCGGCATGCATGCCCGCGGGGTTCTTAATTCCGTGTTGCTTGTGGGTCGGGTTGAAGTGGCCGCCGGCCGACTTGAACGGCGGCGCGCACTTGCCGACCTCATGAATGTGGAAGGCGTGCTCGCCGGCCGGGAGGCCCTGCAGATCCACGGTCATGAGGACGCCGTGCGGCGTCTGTTCCAGGCTCACCTCGCCGACCTTTTGTCCCTGCTCATTGCGCATCTCGGCGTGCGCGGTCTGCGCCAGCGCCTTACCCGCAATCACCAAAAAGAGAATCAGCACCCCGGCTATCAGGCAAGTGGCCTTCTTCATGAGGCTCCCTCCTTCGTTAGGGAATAGTCAATGCTCATCCGTAGGAAGGTGCAAGGGGGCCGTAGGATTACGTGCCCTTCCTTGAATCCCGGCCAGAGAACATTTGAAATCACTATCCCCGCCTGGAACACTTATCTGATGGCCTGGTGTGCGCGCCTGGTGGCCGCCCTGTTGCTGTGCTCCGCGCTTTTGGGTTCGTGCCTCTTGGCGCTGGCTGCTGACGACACCCAGGGCACGGTGAGTTACGGCCTTTCGATGTACGGCGACCTCAAGTACGGGCCGGGTTTCACACATTTCGACTACGCCAACCCGAACGCCCCGAAGGGCGGCGACGTCAAGCTCGCGGCGATTGGCACCTTTGACAGTCTGAATCCATTCATCCTTAAGGGCGTGGCCGCAACGGGCATCGGCGACACGTTCGACACACTCATGGAAAGCTCGTCCGACGAGCCCTTCTCGGAGTACGGCTTGATCGCCGAGAGCGTCGAAGTGCCCGCCGACCGCTCGTGGGTGGCCTTCACGCTGCGGCCGGAAGCGCGTTTCCACGACGGCAGCCCGATCACCGCGGATGACGCGATCTGGACCTTCGACACGCTCAAGAGCAAGGGCCATCCTTTCTATCGTTCCTATTATTCCAGGGTGACGAAGGCCGAGAAGCTGGGGCCGCGCAAGGTGCGCTTCACCTTCAGCCCGGGTGACAATCGGGAACTGCCGCTGATCGTGGGCCAACTGCCGGTGCTGTCGAAGGCCTACTGGAGCACGCACGATTTCGAGAAGACCACGCTAGAGCCGCCGCTCGGCAGCGGCCCCTACCGCGTCGCATCCGTCGAGCCCGGCCGTTCCATCGTGTATCAACGGGTCAAGGATTACTGGGGCGCGAAGCTGCCGGTGCGCACCGGCCGCGACGATTTCGACACCATCCGCTACGATTACTACCGGGACACAACCGTGGCGCTGGAGGCCTTCAAGGCGGGCCAGTACGACTTCCGCGAGGAGAACGTGGCGAAGAACTGGGCCACCGGCTACGACACCCCGGCAGTTGCGGCAGGGCTGATCAAGAAGGAGCAGATCCCCAACGAGGTGCCGACCGGCATGCAGGCCTACATCTACAACACTCGACGCGCCGTCTTCCGGGACCGCCGGGTGCGTGAGGCGCTCGGGTGCGCGTTCGACTTCGAATGGACCAACAAATACCTGTTCTACGGTGCCTACGTTCGAACGAAGAGCTACTTCTCAAACTCCGAGCTTGCCTCTCTCAGGTTGCCAAGTCCGGCGGAGCTGCGGATCCTCGACCCGTTTCGCGGCCAAGAGCCCGAGAGCGTGTTCACCAAGGAGTATGAGCCACCGCAGACTGACGGCTCGGGTGAGATTCGCGGCAATCTGATTCGCGCCTTCAAACTCCTTGACGATGCCGGGTGGACCATCAAGGACATGCGGCTGATCGACAAACGTAGCGGCGAGCCGATGCAGTTCGAGATCTTGTTGGCCGACCCGTCGTTCGAGCGCGTGACGCTGCCGTTTGCCAAGAACCTGGAGCGGCTCGGGGTGATCGCACGCGTGCGCACGGTCGACACCGCGCAGTACCAGAACCGCCTCGACAACTTCGACTTCGACATGACGGTGGCTAACTGGCCGGAGTCGTTGTCTCCCGGCAACGAGCAAATCGACTACTGGACCTCGCAGCGCGCCGACGTTCCTGGCAGTCGCAACCTCGCCGGCATCAAGGATCCGGCAGTTGACAAGCTCGTCGACCTGGTGATCGCGGCGCCTGACCGCCAGAGCCTGATCGACCGCACCCGCGCCCTCGACCGTGTGTTGCTGTGGGGGCAGTACGTCATTCCGCAGTGGCATATCACGGCCTTCCGCGTCGCCTACTGGGATAAGTTCGCCCGTCCGGCGATCGCGCCGAAGTACGCCCTCGGTTTCGACACGTGGTGGGTCGACGCGGCGAAGGAAGCGGCGCTGGTCAAACGCAAGGGTGAAGTCTTCAAGTAGCCACCACCCTTGTGTCCCATTCGTGGTCGCCGTTGTGGGACAAGGTCAGCACGGCACCCTGCGGGCGGTAGTCGGTGTGGTGCCCTGGAGACACTACGCGGCGCCGCGGCGCCTTCTGTCTGTCGAGAAAGGTGGCCGGCTTCGGCGGCAATCACTGAGGGGGTGGTCGAGGTGGGGGATCATTTCGGGTGGGGTTTGATCGAGTCGAGGTGGTAGGCGTCGCCCTCGATTTTGAAGTAAAGGCGCCAGTCGCCGGTGATGCGGGCTTGCCATAAATCGGGGTCGCCGCTCTCCGGGAACTTCTTGGCGTCGAGGGAGCGGTGACGGAGATCGCGGAGCAAGTGGGCGAGCTGCTTGCCGAAGGCTTTGTGCACTTCGGGCGGCGCTGCGATGAAGGCGCGAGCGAAGCGCTCAGACAGCACGGCGCGCATGCGCTCGCTTCTTCTTGGCGAAGTCGCGGAGCGCACGCATCGCGTCGCGTGCGTTATCGAAGCTCCCCACCACCCGCCCCGCCGCTATGTCCGCCTCCGATGCCTCGATGTCCTTCCGTAGCTGCTTCAAAAACTCGTCCCGGTCCTGCAGGACCTTAGGCCGCAGCACCACGTGTCCATGCTCGGCGCTGACCTCAAAGAAAGTGCCGAGCTTCAAGCCCAGGGCCTCACGGATCGGCTTCGGGATGCTGACCTGGTGGTTGCCGGTGAGTCGGGCGAGTGCGGTGGTGCGAGCCATACAAGGGACAGTATACCGTAGTACGGTACAAATCGTCAAGGATCCGCAGGCTCAGAACTTGAGTACCCGCAGCGCCCGACGCTCGCGCCGAAGTACGTCCTCGGTTTCGACACGTGGTGGGTCGACGCGGCGAAGGAAGCGGCGCTGGTCAAACGCAAGGGTGAATTGTTCAAGTAGCCACCACCCCCGTGTCCCATTCGTGGTCGCCGTTGTGGGCCAAGGCCACGTCCGTTTCGTAGGGGCAGAGGCGGACCCAGGACGAGACTGTCGATTTTCTCACAAACTGTGCTTCGACAAGCTCAGCACGAGCGGTTGGGTATTCAATTTCAAAGAAGAATTCCGCTCACCCTGAGCCTGTCGAAGGGTCTGTCTCGCGTTTATCGACAGTCTCGGACGGTGGCGGCAACGTCGACTTCATCGGCTCGGCCGCGATCGGTGGTCCGGTCGTAGAGCTTCGTCGTTCACGGCGATCCGCCTTCGGTTTGAAGCCTTCGGCGAAGGGTTGCTGCGCGTGTTCGAGCGTGCCGCCGTCCTCAAGGTAGGCGGGGATGCCGGTGGACCCGTCCTCCGCAGGTGCTGCGGAGGGCAAGAGGTGTGGCAGCAGACCGCGGTGGCGGAAAGGCCAGCGGCGCCTCAATTGCCCCGATCCGGGGGCCGCCGCTTCACTCACGAGTCCGAAGAGGGGTCCGAACGGCATCCGCACCCCATTCTGTTGACATGCGACACGTGTCGCGATACAGCCTGGCATGATCCAGGGCTTTCGGCATCGCGGGCTCAAACGGCTCTATGAAAAGATCGCAAGGGCCTCCCTGCGGACAGGGTGGATAAGATCGGGCGTATCCTCGCCCACCTCGACGAAGCCGAGGAGCCGCAGAAGATGAACCTTCCTGGCTTCCAGCTTCACCCCGTCACGGGAGATATGAAAGGGTTTTGGGCTGTCAGCCTATCAGGCAACTGGCGCATCATCTTCCGCTTCGAGGCCGGTCATGCCCGCGACGTCGACTTGATCGACTATCACTAAGGAGGAAAACACAATGGCCATGAAAAACCCACCGCACCCCGGACTCTCGGTCAAGCACGACTGCCTTGACCCCTTGGGTCTAACTGTCACTGCCGCCGCCAAGCTCCTCGGTGTCACCCGCCAGACCCTCAATGATCTGGTCCACGCCCGCCGCGGCATCTCGCCGGAAATGGCCATTCGACTCAACCTCGCTTTCGGTGGCGGCGCAGACACCTGGCTTCGGATGCAGACAACGTATGATCTCGCCAAAGTTCGCCTGACCGCAAAGGGCAGAATCAAGGTCAAGCGCTACGTCGCCGCGGCCCGCGCTGTCTGATTGGGCAGTTCTGTCTTTCCCTCAGGGCAATCTTTCAAGGGCTTTTGGCCGGCCAAGGGCAACTTGAGGTGCGCATGGTCGCGCGCGGCTAACCGCGTCGCAGCCCAATCTGCTGTCGGACGCCCTCCTTACACCTTACTCCTCTGCCCGCGCGGCCGCGTCGAGGAAGCTGAGGAAGCGCTTAATGTCGGCGTTTAAGAGCCGCCATGCTTTCGGGACACGGCGGGCGAGCGCCCGCAACCGAGGCCACTCAAGCTCGAAGCCGTACACGTTCCGGAATAGGTGCCGAAACCGCAGGAACTCTTCGAGGGCACGTGCGGTCTCGCGGCGGATGACTGCCGGGCGGATGCCGGGCAGCTCGAGGGTCATGTTGTTGAGTAACTCGTGGTGCCACGACAGGCCCGCAGGCACACCCCCGTTCAACTCCGGGGCGATCTTCGCGAAGATGCGCTCCGCTCCAGTGTAGAAGTCATGCAGCACGTCGCCCAGACCACGCAGTTCCAGTGTGCTCGGCACATGTGACGAGGACAGCCGCTTAAGTGCGCCGGCCGCTTCCTGCACCACGCGCGCGAGTCGGTCCCGCTCCTCGCGCACGGAGGCCGCCAGCCGTGCAAAGCGTTCGCTCGGCTTACGTTGGGCTTTCGCCATGTAGCACAATCCCCTCACGCGAGAGCCACTCGCGGTAGCGTCGCGTCGCCGACTCGATCGGTACGACGTCGACTTCGAACTCACCTGCAGCTCTAGCCGCCGCCGCACTCGCTTCGAAGAATCGCTCTGCCGGCACCCCCTCGACCGCCAGGTCGATGTCGGAGCCTCGCCGGAAGTCGCCGCGCGCCAACGACCCACAGAGCACCACGCGCCGGGCACCGTACCGCCGGACCAGGAGGCGCGCCACTCTCCGCGCAATCGTGTGTGCATTTCGCGCGGCAGCGGAGTCCGACCGGCGCTCCTGCCGCCAGCGCTCCCGCCAAGCATAGATGTACGAATCGAATTCACCCATGGCGCCCACAGCATAACTAATGATTTGGCTCGTGAACAGCTTGTCGGGCCACCACAACCCAACCCGGCATCGGTGCCACGGCCTCGCCTCGGCGGTGGTAGCAAGCGCCGCGAGGTGGTAGAAAGACGGGCACTGCCTCCAGCTCCGTTTCGACACAACCTATGTTCGCCTACATCATCCGCCGCCTCTTGCTGATCATCCCGACCTTGTTCGGGATCATGCTGCTCAACTTTGTGATCGTGCAGGCCGCTCCAGGCGGTCCGGTCGAACTGATGATCGCCCGTATCAAGGGGACGGCCATCGCCCCCACCGCCCGGGTCGGCGGCTCCACCGGTGGTGAGACGGCCGGCGCTGGTACCGGTCAAGGCATCGAGGTCAGCAGCAAGTATCGCGGCGCTCGCGGCCTCGATCCCGCGCTCGTCCGCCAGCTCGAAAAGCTCTACGGCTTCGACAAACCTCCCTGGGAACGGTTCGTTCACATGATGAAGAGCTACGCGCTCTTCGATTTCGGCGACAGCTTCTACCAGGACCGTCCGGTGCTCGGCCTCATGCTGAGCCGGCTGCCGGTCTCGATCTCGCTGGGCTTATGGAGCACGCTGCTCGTCTACCTCATCTCGATCCCGCTCGGCATCGCCAAGGCGGTGCGTGACGGCTCCGGCTTCGACGTGTGGACCAGTGCCGTCGTGATCGTTGGCTATGCCATCCCGGGCTTCCTCTTCGCCATCCTGCTGATCGTCCTGTTCGCCGGCGGCAGTTTCGTCCAGTGGTTTCCGCTGCGCGGCATCGTCTCCGACAACTGGGCGCAACTGAGCTGGCCGGCAGCCATCGGCGATTACTTCTGGCATATGGCCCTGCCGGTGATCTCGCTGGTAATCGGCGGCTTCGCCAGCCTGACGATGCTAACCAAGAATTCCTTCCTCGACGAGATCAACAAGCAGTACGTCATCACCGCCCGCGCCAAGGGATTGACCAAGCGGCGCGTGCTGTACGGTCACGTCTTCCGCAACGCCATGCTGATCGTCATCTCCGGGTTTCCGGCCGCCTTCGTCGGCATCCTGTTCACCGGAGCGTTGCTGGTCGAGCTCATTTTTTCACTGAATGGCCTCGGGCTGTTGGGCTTCGATGCCGCCATCAACCGCGACTATCCGATCATGTTCGGCACCCTCTACATGTACACCCTGGTCGGGCTGGTGCTGAATCTGATCAGCGATCTGACTTACGTGCTGGTCGATCCGCGCATCGACTTCGCCAGCCGCGAGGCGTGAAGCGTGGCGGGAGAGCAACATCCGCGCTGGCGCATCAGTCCGCTCACCCGGCGGCGGCTGCACAACTTCCGCGCTAACCGGCGTGGGTTCTGGTCGCTGTGGATCTTCCTGGTGCTGTTCGTTTTCAGCCTGTTCGCCGACGTGATCGCCAATGACCGCCCACTCCTGATCGAGTACGCCGGCAAACTCTATTTTCCGTTCCTGACCCCATATCCCGAGACGGCCTTCGGTGGGGTGTTGCCGACCGAAGCGGATTACCGCGACCCTGCCGTCGCCAACCTGATCGACGCCAAGGGATGGATGATCTGGCCGCCGATTCCCTACAGCTACAACACGATCAATTACCAGCTCCCCGGGCCAGCACCGACGGCGCCGTCGACCAGGGGCGCGATCTTACCGCGCGGCTGATCTACGGCTTCCGCATCTCCGTCCTGTTCGGCCTGGTCTTGACGCTGGCGAGCTCGGTAGTGGGCGTGATGGCGGGCGCCGTGCAAGGGTACTTCGGCGGCTGGACGGACCTGCTGTTCCAGCGCTTCATCGAGATCTGGGGCGGGTTGCCGGTGCTCTATCTGCTCATCATCCTCTCCAGCCTAGTCGCGCCCAATTTCTGGTGGCTTCTCGGTCTGATGCTGCTGTTCAGCTGGACTGCGCTGGTGGGTGTCGTGCGCGCCGAGTTCCTCCGTGCGCGCAACTTCGACTACGTGCGCGCCGCTCGCGCGCTCGGTGTCCGCAACTCGGTGATCATGTTGCGTCACCTCCTGCCCAACGCCATGGTGGCGACCTTGACCTTCCTGCCGTTCATCCTCAACGGCGCCATCACCACGCTGACCTCGCTCGACTTCCTCGGCTTCGGCCTGCCGCTGGGCTCGCCCTCCCTCGGTGAGATTTTGGCACAGGGCAAGGCCAACCTGCAGGCGCCGTGGATCGGCATCGAAGGCTTCGTCGTCCTGGCAGTGATGCTGAGCTTGTTGATCTTCATCGGCGAGGCGGTGCGCGACGCCTTCGATCCGCGCAAGGGCGTATGACAGACCCGCTGCTTCAGATCCGCGATCTCTCCGTCTCCTTCGACACGCCCGGCGGCGAGGTCCAGGCGGTGCGCCACCTCTCGCTCGGCATCAACAAAGGCGAGACCGTCGCCCTCGTCGGCGAGAGCGGTTCCGGAAAGTCCGTGACCGCGCTCGCCATCCCGCAGCTGTTGCCCTACCCCCCGGCGCGCCATCCCAGCGGCAGCATCCGATTCGAAGGCCAGGAGATGGTCGGTGCCCCGGAACCCGTCTTGCGCCGCGTGCGCGGCAACCGCATCGCCATGATCTTCCAGGAGCCCATGACCTCGCTCAATCCGCTGCACACGATCGAGAAGCAGGTCAGCGAGGTGCTGTTCGTGCACAAGGCGCTGCACCGTGCCGCCGCGCATGCGCGGACGTTGGAGCTGCTGCGCCTGGTCGGGCTGCGGCAGGCTGAGCAGCGGCTCGGCGCGTATCCCCACCAACTCTCGGGCGGCGAACGCCAGCGGGTGATGATCGCCATGGCACTGGCCAACGAACCCGACCTGCTCATCGCGGATGAGCCGACGACCGCCCTCGACGTCACCATTCAAGCGCAGATCCTCACGCTGCTCAAGAAGCTGCAGGCGCAGTTCGGGATGGCATTGCTGCTGATCACGCACGACCTCACTATCGTCCGCAAGATCGCCGGCCGCGTGTGTGTCATGACCCAGGGGGAGATCGTCGAGAGCGGACCGACCGCGGAGATCTTCGAGCGGCCTCGTCACGCCTACACCCGCCACTTGCTGGAGGCCGAGCCCAAGGGGCAGCCGCTCGCCGCGCCGGCAGACGCGCCGGCGGTGATGGCCGCGCAGGACGTGAAGGTGTGGTTTCCGATCAAGGGCGGGCTGCTGCGGCGCACGGTCGATTACCTCAAGGCGGTCGACGGCATCAGCGTCACCGTCCGTGAGGGCCAAACCGTCGGCATCGTCGGAGAGAGCGGCTCGGGGAAGACCACGCTCGGCCTGGCGCTGCTCCACCTGCTGCGTAGCGAGGGCGGCATCCAATTCCGCGGGCGTGACATCCAGGGGCTCGGGTCGAAGACGCTGCGGCCGCTGCGGCGCGAGTTCCAGATGATCTTCCAGGACCCGTACGGCTCTCTGTCGCCGCGCATGTCGGTCGGGCAGATCATCGAGGAGGGCCTGCGCGTGCACGGATTGGGACGTGACGCCGGCGAGCGCCGCGCCATGATCGACCAGATCCTGCGCGAAGTCGGACTCGATCCCGACATCCAGGATCGCTATCCGCACGAGTTTTCCGGCGGCCAGCGCCAGCGCATCGCGATTGCACGCGCCATGGTGTTGCGGCCGCGCTTCGTTGTACTGGACGAACCCACCTCGGCGCTCGACATGTCGGTGCAGGCGCAGATCGTCGATCTGCTGCGCGAGTTGCAGGCGCGGCACCGGCTCGCCTACCTGTTCATCAGCCACGACCTGCGCGTGGTGCGCGCGCTCAGCAGCGAGGTCATCGTCATGCGCGCCGGCCGCGTCGTCGAGCACGGACCGACGGCGGAGATCTTCGACCACCCCAAGGATGCGTACACGCGGGCGCTGCTGGCCGCTGCCCTCGGCATCGAGGCCGTTGAGGATGGTGTGCTGAACGGATAGATCAGAACCGTTAGATCGGACGCCTGGGTACCATGCGCTTCGGGGCGGCAACAGTCTCATTCCTTCTGTTCCTACTTCTTGCGCCGCTTCCGACAAGCGCGCAGACACGGGCCCTCTCCGTTGCCGGCGGCGAGGTTGCTGACGACTTCAAGTACTTGGTCGACAACGTCCAGCTGGATGTCGAGGATGTGGTGACCGCGCCGCTGCACATCGCAAGTCCGGACAGCGTTCTCCGCTCTCCCAAATTCTACTTGGGCCTCGCCAGCGCGGGTGTCTTGTTGGGCGGTTCATTCGCTCTTGACCAGACATTGCGCAGCCACCTGCACAACATGTCATCGCGCGATGCCAATTTGCTGCAGAGTATCAGTTACGGCTCGGTAGGCGCGTCTGTGGCCCTGCTGTACGGATACGGGCTGTACAGCGACGATGCACGCGCGCGGCAGTATGCTCTGACGGCGGGCCAAGGGGCTGGAGTAGCGGCCCTGCTCGCCGAAGGCGTCAAAGCCGCGTTCGGCCGCCTCCGCCCCAGCCAGAACCATCACAGCCATAGCGAGTTTTTTGATGGTGGTAGGTCGTTCGTTTCTGACGAGGTGGCACCGGTGTTCAGCTTAGCGGCAGGGGTCAGCGAATACTTCGACAACGCCTGGTACGTGGCGGGGCCCATATACTCGCTGGCGCTGGCCGACGGCTTCGGCCGCATGGGCCACGACGCGCACTGGTTTTCCGACGTCGTAGGCGCAGCGCTGCTGGGATGGGGAACAACGGAGCTTTTCCTGTACCTGCACGAGCAGCACGCTGCGGAACCCAGCCGCTGGCGCGTCATTCCCATGGGGCCGCAGGCGGCGCTGCCCGACGACCGGAGCGTGGCGTCCGCTGGCTGCAGCGTGGCGTACTTCTGGTGATGGCCGCGCTCCTTCTGTTCGCCGCGGGCTGGGCATGGCACCCCGTTGTCGTGCTATAGTCACCTGGCATGGAGCTGCGTTGCGAGGACGACTTGGTTCTGAAGCTCGGCAAGGTGCTTGCCGCGCTCCCTGAGGTTGAGCTTGCTTACCTGTTCGGTTCGCGGACGAGCGGACGCGCCCGGGCAGAGAGCGACATTGACGTGGCCGTCCTCGTTACGGAGGCCGCTGCCGACAACGGGCGCGCCGAATTGGCCCGTTTGTTCGCGCGCCTCGGGCGCGTCGTTCCGAGCGAGCGGCTCGATGTCGTGCTCCTGAACGGAGCGCCGAGCCTCCTCCGCCACCGCGTGGTCAGCCACGGGCGCCTGCTGTTCGCCCGCGCGCCGCAGGCGCGAGTCCGGTTCGTGGTGCGGACGATCCAAGACTACCAGGACATGCAGGTGCGGCGTGAGTTGTTTTACCGCAGACGGGTGGAGCGGATCCACCAGGGTAAAGGTAATGGTCGATCGAGAGATCTTCTCGCGGAGGCTCGCCGCGCTGCACGGTTACTTGGAGAAGCTGCGAACCTTCCGCGGAACGACTGAAGAAGAGTTTTGCCGGACGTCCGCGCTGCACGATCTGGCCGAGCGTTATCTCCACCTCGCTATGGAGTGTGTGCTCGACTTGGCCAATCACTTCATCGCCGAAGCGGATCTCCCAACTCCGGAGACCAACCAGGACAGCTTCTCACGCCTGGAAGATGCCGGCGAGATCGATGCCGCGCTGGCCGCACGCTTGCGGGCGTGGGTGGGGTTTCGCAACGTCCTGGTCCATGAGTACTTGAACATCAACCACGGCATTGCCTGGACCGCCATCCACGACGAACTCACAGACCTGGAGACCTTCGCCCGCTGGGCGGCAGGCAAGCTCGAAGCCGAGTGATCCGGGGCGCAGGAGTCGATATGAAGATCCGGTACGACAGGAACGAGGACATTCTGACCATTGATCAGGGCGCGGCGGGAGACACCATCGACCACGCCGAAGAAGCCGGATCGGTCATCGCGCACTTCACTGCCGCCGGCCGCCCCATCCTTCTGGAGATCCTCGACGCCAGCGAGTTCCTTTCCGCATCCATCCGCGCCATCACCAGCCGTGACGACAGCCGAGAGATCGAAGGCAATTGAGGCTGCGGAGTTGCGGGATTCAAAGGGAAACTGCCCACAGGACTTGGAGAACTGGAGAGTCCGAGGTTCTCAGCGGGGCTCGATCACGGCACTTGCTGGCGAGGCTGCGTCGGCTCGCGGCTACGGCGTGTCTGGGTGCTGTCAAGGAGGCGATCCGTCGCTATCGTCATGTGTACGGAGACATCGAGCCCCGCGCGCATCTGAACGACGTCCTCATCCGTGCTGTCCGGTGCCCCCATCGGCGCCGATCCGCGATACCGGGGACCTTGGTCCGGTCCACTCGCGTAAACTTCACTATGTCCGGTGAACTCATTGATGACCTCTTCGGGCGAGAGGTCTGTTCGCCCGTCCGCCACCTGTTGGCCAATTCTGCCGGCCGTGCAAAACTCGCAGGAGCTCGATTGCTTTTGGGTGAATCCGGTAGGGTATCAGGTACGGCGTGCCGGTGACGACGAGTTCACGCGTCCCCGCCAGCCTGCCAATCCGGCCCATCTCCGGATGCCTCCGCAGCTTGTCCACGGCGTCGAGAGTGCCGCTTGCAACTGCCCTGGCAGCGGTCGGATTATCGTGCGCGATGGAGCGCCTGATGTGCGCCAGATCCCGAATCGCCGCATTGGTCCAGGCCAGCTTCACAACGGCGGCTCACCCTCGTCGTCGCTGCCCCAGCTCGCTAGCCACTTTGCGACTTTGTCGTGGTCGACCACACGGCCAGCAGCTGCGTCGGCCAACCCGGCCGCCACGGCCTCGATGAACTCCTGCCGCTCCCGCAGTTCATCGTACGCCTCGGGAGACAGCATGACTGCAGCAGGACGACCATTCTGAGTAATGACGAGAGGGGCGGCCTCCTCCTTGAGTTCCTTGATCAGACGAGAGGCCTGCGCCTTGAACTCGCCGAGTGGCACGATGCCTTCCGAAATTCGAATAGCCTTCACGTAGCCTCCAACACCCGGACCATAAACAAGACCGAATTTAGTCCGTTTTTGAGCCCGCTGCAAGTATGCCCGCATCGACCTTCAGTTGTTCCTGCTAGAGAAGAGCGAGCTGCAAGTGTCGTTGCTCTCGCCTGAAACGTTGCCCCCTCATCCGGTATAGCCACAGGTTGCCACCCGCGGGGAATTGACCACCGGCAAGGGGCTGGTGAAAAATAATGTTTGCAATCGAACCGCTTCAAGACCCTCTGCGGCAGTCACAGAGGCCTACCGCCACCCTCCACGGCCAAGTGCGAGCCGTCGAAGAGGACGGAGTTCCAGCCCTTCTTCAGGCAGGCGGTGATAAGCTCACGCTCCGGGCAATGGTCCAGATGCAGCGACACCGGCACCGGGAGCGGGGATGCCGTCTCACGGAACAGCGCGTAGAGCATGTTCAAGCCGATTGACTTGACGGTCTTCACGGATGTTTGGATGATGACCGCGGCCTTCAATTCGCTGGCGGCGAGCACAGCCTCGAGCGGGAGGTCATTGACCATGTTGAACGCCCCAACGCCGTAGCGTTCCTGGAACGCCCGACCGAGAATCTCCTTGGTAGGAACTATGGGCATAGGATCACCGCCAGTCCCGCATACCGTCTCGGGCCGTGGAAATCGAGGTGTCGGTGCCCAGGGAGGGGGTGGAGGCGAGGCAGCGGCTTACGTCGGCACCGATCAGCCACGCCGGGACACTTTTGCAGTGCCGCAGCGATGTGCTAGCCTGCAATGTATGTTTTTGAGTTGTTGAGGAGCGATGATGCGTCGGCGAGCCTTTCCAATCTTGCGCTTCTTTCCGGTTCTCGTCTGTCTGAGCCCGCTGCTGCTTGGCATGGGCACCACAGGTGGTCGGGACGTGATTCATCCGGTGGCGGACTTCCATGCCACCCTGACGGACAGCGACGGCACCAAAGTGCAGGTCAGTCGGCTGAACATCGGTGGCGACGTGCAGCTGGAAGGGAACATGGGACGCGGTAACCTGCGCATCGCTTTCGACAGCGTCAAGAGCATCGATTTTGCGCCCGACTCGCATGACTACAGCCGAGCCACCGTACACCTCAAGAACGGAGAGTCGGTGAGCTTGCGGGTGCGCAACTCGCTGATGATCTACGGCCAAACCAACGTCGGCGTCTATCAGATCCGCGCCCGCGATCTGCAAAATATCACGTTTACGTCGTGATTCCCCTCTCCCTCCCCCACTTTCATCCTCTTCCGGAGAGAGAGAAGAAGAATAGGCGTCGCGAGAGGAAGCGGGGGCAGGACCGGTGCAGTGTGCTCGGCGTAGCCGTCCTGCTTTGCCTCTTCGCCGTGCCGGCACGCGCGCTCGATCTGAGGCTGTGGCCGCTGCTCGACTACCACAGCGACGCGTCCGGGCGGCGCAGCGTGCACCTGCTCGGACCCTTGCTGAGTTACGAGACCGGAGATGAGAGCACCGAGTTGACCCTACGGCCGCTGTTCTCGTACAAGCGCGGGCCGGAAACGGCGGGGAGCGAGCTCGCGGTGCTCTACCCCGTCTGGATTTCGCGCTGGAGCACCGACGAGGCCAAACACAGCCTGTTGAGCCTGGTCACGTATCGTGCGCAGCCCGCCCGGCAGCCGGACCAGTGGGATCGCCGCTTCACCATCTTCCCGCTGGTTTTCTATCGTTACAGCCACATCCTCGGCACACAGCTCTCGGTCCTGCCGTTCTACGCCAACGTGCGCGATTTCCTCGGCTACGAACAGGTGCAGATGATCATGTTCCCGTTCTACCTGCGCCTGCAGCAACCGCTGCTGGAGCGGACGTGGATGCCGTTTCCCTTCTACGGCCGCACCAGCGGACCGCTCGGCCGTGGCTATCGGATCTGGCCGGTGTATGGCTGGGAGCAGGTGGGAGAGCAAAGGCGCTTTCGGTACGTCATGTGGCCGTTCTACATCTCGTACGAAAGCCACTTCACGCGGCCGGAACGCGAGCGGCGTGTGGTCTCGGTGCCGTTCTTCTCGCGCACGGATTCTCCCACCCTCCGCAGCCGTTCGTACGCCATGTTCTTCACGCACACCATCGACAGCACCGCCCACACCGACACCTGGGGTTTTCCGTGGCCATTATGGATGTCGCAACGCGATCTGAACACGGGCGAGCGCACCTCGTTGCGCATCGCCCCGTTCTACGAAAACTCCCAGCTCGGCAACGTCCATCGGCACTTCATCATGTGGCCGGTCTTCCGGTGGGAAACACAGGAGGAGGACGCGTACCGGTACAGCCGCAGCGATGTGTTCCTGGTGCTGGAGCGCAGCATCCACGAGGCGCAGTTGGACCAGAATCACGAGCGGCGACTGCGCACGTTGTTCCCGCTCTATCGCGATCAAGCTGACGATCAGGATGGCGAGTTCTCCACGCCGGCGCTGCTGGACGCACTCTATCCGCGCAACCCGGTCATCGAGCGCCTGTACGCGCCGCTGTGGCAGCTCTACACCCGCGAACAGCGCGGCACGCAAGCGCCCCGCTGGAGCCTGCTCTGGGAT
>Ga0326728_10014079_pt1 | contig 17130 bp, 20 predicted proteins | sample MB3enrmetagenome_FD_207602 | JGI IMG/M metagenome (GOLD analysis project Ga0326728, IMG submission 207602) | Lab enriched peat soil microbial communities from McLean, Ithaca, NY, United States - MB31MN | ecosystem: Environmental > Terrestrial > Soil > Wetlands > Peat | place: USA: New York...
GCCCTTGCCGGGTTTTTCCGGGCAGAAAAACCCGACCATTTCATCTTTACCCAGAACGCCACCGATGCCCTGAACCTGCTCATCCACGGTTTTGCCAAAAAAAATCCCCTGCCGTTCCACGCGATCACCACCGAACTGGAGCACAACTCCGTCCTGCGTCCGCTCTCTGCCCTTGAAAGGGAGGGCCGGCTTTCGCTTGCCACTGTCCCGTTCCATGATGCACACATCAGCCTGCAGGATATCAAAAACTCGATCGTTCCCGAGACCCGGCTCGTGGTCATGACCCACGGGAGCAACGTGCTCGGTTCGGTACAGGATATAAGGCCGGTTGCGGAATACTGTGCGGCAAACGATATCTTTTTTGTCGTTGACGGCGCCCAGACCGCCGGGCTCGTCCCTGTTGACCTCTCGGATCTCCCGGCCGGTGCCTTTGTCTTCACCGGGCACAAGGCGCTTTTTGGCATCCCCGGCACGGGTGGGTTTTACCTGAAAGACCCAAAACGGGTCGCCACGGTGCGGCAGGGTGGCACCGGCACGGATTCCCGGTCGCCGGCCCACCCGCAGGAGATGCCGCAGAAGTTCGAAGCCGGGACGCCCAACTATCCCGGCATCGCTTCGCTCCTTGCCGGCATACGGTTCATCGGACAGGAGGGGCTGGACGCCATAAAAAAGAAGAGCCGGGAGCTCACCGGGCTGTTCATCCGGGAGCTGCAAAAAGAACCCGGCATCGTGCTCTACACGCCGGCACCCGATCTTCCGGTCATATCGTTCAATATCCGTAACCTCGAAAACGACGAGGCCGGGTATATCCTTCTTAAGGCGTACAACATCATCACCCGGACCGGTCTCCACTGCGCCCCGCTCGTCCACGGGCGGATCGATGGCGGGAAAGGCTGTATCCGGGTCAGTTTCTCCCATCTCACGACACCGGAGGAGTGCCGGCTGGCAGCCGGGGCGGTAAGGGAGGTGGCCGCGGGTGCGGATTGTTAAATCCGTCCAGACAAAGGTCTGCACGGACGGGTCGCTGATGAAGGAGTTTATCCTTGACGAGCCGCTCACGGCAGGGTTCCTTGCATTTCTCGGGTCGTTCGGGACGGTCAGGGAATATTCCCACATGAAACGCCCGTATTTTTCCTTCGAACAGGAGCATTTCATCTCCATAAAGGGGTTCTGCGGCGAGACGGACGTCGAGGTGCGGTACAAGAAGGACTTTTCTGACCTGACCGCGGACTACTTCCACCTCCTGCTCTATTACTTTCGCGAAGGCGAGGCCGGGGCAGCAAAGATGCATGAGATCGCGTCCGCAATCCGGGAAAAGATGAAGCCCCGGGTTCCTGCACCGGAAGGGACGGGATGAACCGGGCTGTGGCTGCATTCGAAAAGTACGCCGGTGAGTACGACCGATGGTTCGGGACCCACCGGGATATTTTCTCCCGGCAGCGGGAGGCGCTGCGCGCCGTTCTGCCGTCAACCGGGCCGGGCCTCGAGATCGGTACCGGTACCGGCAGGTTTGCCGCGGACCTTGGGATCCGGCACGGCCTCGACCCTTCGATACGGATGCTCGCGATGGCCCGGCAGCGGGGCATCGAAACCGTGCAGGGAGCCGGCGAAGCCCTGCCGTACCGTGCAGAAACATTTGGTTATATCCTGATGATGACGGTCATCTGTTTCATGGACGACATCGTTTTGCCGTTCCAGGAAGCGTACCGGGTGCTCGGGCCAGACGGCATCCTTGTTATCGGGTTCCTGGTAAAGGGCGGCGAAACCGCCCGGCATAACAAGGGCCGCCGTGGCAGGTTCCTTTGCCACGCCCGGTTCCGTACGGTGGAGGATGTGACTGGGGCCGCAAAACTCGCGGGTTTTCACCCGGTGCAAGCCAGGGAATACCTGCACGGTTTCTGCATCGTGACCGCACGAAAGAGGTGATCGGAAAAACAGACCGGTTGCGGGAAAAAGCATTTCCCGCTGCGTGTGTGTGCTTGCCTGCAAAAAAATTATTTTTTCATGTAGAGATGGCCGTAAACGATCTCTCCCTTGCGCTTGGGATGGCGCTCGCCAAGGTCGCCAATGTAATCGACGAACTTTGCCTTGGTCCCGTCGACATCGAGGTCGACCTCCCCGGCAGGCTTGTACCCGGGCATCATGACGTTGACCGTGCCAAAGACGTAGATCTCGCCCTTGACCAGCTGGCCGCCGACACGGCGGTTCGCGTTGCCCTTGAGGATGATCGTTCCGCCTTCCATGTGGGTGCCGAGGTGGATGTCGACGTTGCCTTCAACGATCAGCGTGCCGCCGGTCATAAAGGTCGCGACATCGGAGCCGGCATTGCCTTTCACGCGGAGGACCCCTCCCGACATACCCCTCCAGTCGCCACGGTACGCGGCACCGAGGTAGTTGGCTGCATTGCCCTCGACGGTGAACTCCCCGCCCTTCATGGCGAGGCCGGAGAACGAGTGGACATCGCCCTTGACAAGCAGTTTCCCGCCGGTCATCCAGCTGCCGGTATACATGTCGCAACTGGAGTTGACGATCATCTCGCCTCCGGTCATCTTGGCGCCGATGTACTTCATCTTGGTGCAGTCGCCGTTGACGACGATCTTTGTGTCTGCTGCCGTTGCACCTGCATCCCCGGCGACAGTGAAGTAATCGCCGAGGGTTGATATCTCCTTCCCCTGGAACGCGGGGAGCTGTGCGATCTGGTCGGCTGTCTTTCCGGCAAATGCATCGGGATTAACCTTCTCGCATTCGAGGAAGAGCTCCGGCGTCTTTTTTACTGTGAGTGTAACCGTGTTCATCTTTTCCACCTACGCCTTTGTCGCATCCACGGCTATGATGTGCTGGTGCGGTGCATAGCTCTCGGGAACCGGGTAATTGTTCTCGTTCACGCTGTAATAGCGGAGGAACTTCTCGCGGATATCGTGCATAACCTGCTTATTCTCCGGGACCTTGGCGTCCACCCAGAAGGTCTGCTTGTGACCCATATCGACAATCTTGCCGTCCTCGACACAGATTTTTCCATCCTTGAAGAGGTAGGCGACCTGGGCGAATGCCTTCTCGATCTCGGGGCCACCTGACGGGAACTTGTCGGGATTGATGTTATAGATGGCGATGTCGGCGTTCATGCCGGGCGCGAGAGCGCCGTAGTCCTTTGAGAGGCCAAGGCATTTTGCCGGGCCGGCGCGGGTCATGGCTGCCAGTTCGTAGAGCGTGATCTCGCGGTCGATGTTTGCGATGTTGGTTGCGCTGATAACCTTGTCGGCTTTCTTGAAGGAGTTGAGGCGTTCGTCACGGACCTTCTTGGACATGAGCCATGAGTAGACCCGGGGGTAGCGGGTGAACGGCCCTGCGTTCGGGTGGTCAGTGGTGATGAAGCAGCGCATCGGGTCCTTTGCATAGAGTGCAATTTCCAGCCCGACTGCCCACTGGGAGCAGAAGACGGGGTTGTTCGGGTCGTAGATGAATGGTACGATACCCGCTGCGGTCTCGAGTTCAACGTCAACATTGAACCACTTAAGGTGGTTGAGGCCGTGGAGGTGGTGCTCAAACGGGCCGTCGGCCGTCATCGTGGTGGTCTCGTCAAGGGTGACGTTCCCGGTATCGATGGTGAGGTTCTTCTGCCTGTTGACGTAGTCCATGACTTCCTTGGCACCGGACTCGAAGTCTCCCCAGTTCGTGCCCTTGTAGGCATGGAACTGGAGGTGGGTGGAGTGCAGGACCTGCTCGCGGCCGAAGTTGTTCTTCGTCTTGATGCCTTCTGCGAGCTTCAGGGAGTCGATGGTGGTCTTGTAGTTGCCGGGGTTTCCGAGATCGTTCTGGTGGAGGTGCATCGAGTGCGGGAGACCGAGGTACTCGTTTGCCTCGATCAGGCCCTTGATGATCTCTGCAGGCGTGATCTCGAAGTACGGGACAGGGTCGTGGATGGTAAGACAGTTCAGTCCCCATGCCCAGGCCTCTGTGCCGCCGGGGTTGACGCATTTGACCCCGTAACCCTTGGTCTGGCGGAGGATCCAGGCAATATAGGCCGCGGTGTTCTCGACCTCATGGTTCTTGAGGTACTCGAGGATGAACCAGTTGTTCCCGAAGACCGGGAGGGCTGCCTCATCGATGATGGGAGTGTCGTGGATCTCCTCGTGGACATGCCGTGCGTAGAGCGGGGGCATCGCGGCTTCCATGGCGAACGTGAACCCCAGGCGGGCGTACTCGTAGCCGGTCTTGAAAACGGTCGGGATCGACTTGCCTCCTTCGATACGGGTGATGCCGGCGGTCTTGTGGGAATCGAAATGCTTGTCCTCGGGGCGGTACCAGCGGCCTGCGTTGACCTTGGGGCCTGCCACGTGGGCGTGGACCTCGAGCGCTCCTGCCATGACGGTCTTGTCCCTGGCATCGATGACCTTTGCCCCGGATCCGACCTTCTCGACAATCTTGCCGTCCTTGACGGAGATGTCCTTCTTGTCGCCCTTGATGCCCTGGACCGGGTCAAAGACGTGGCCGTTTTTGATGATATATTCTGACATTTACGCGCCTCCCTTGGCCATGGCTTTGTCAGCAGGCTGGTCGATCTTGGAGCTCTTGCTCGCGGCACTTTCAGCAGCCATGAGTTCATCAACTCGATGGTTGATCTTCGTTAAGAGTTCCTCGTCGGTGAGCATGCCCTCGGGCGGATCGACGACTTTCCTCGTCTCGATCGGGACGTTGTCCATACGATAGGCGCAGCCGCCGGTCTCGACGCCGACCATGGCAACCGGGATATGGATGTCGGAGATCTCGGTCGTGCAGTTGATATGCGGGTCGACCGTGACGGTCGGTTTCTTCGAGCTGTGGATCATCGCATCGACCGGGAAGTGTGCACCGGGATCGGTGGCAATGTAGAAACAGGCCTCGACTTCGTTCCGGTTTAAGAGGTCGACGGAGGTCGTCTCACCGGTCTGGTGGCGGGCCTGGTCTCTTCTCGAGAGGTCGACGGCATACGGGAACCCGTACTGCCAGCCAAGCACCTGGCCGGAACCGGTAACGTTCCAGTGACCCCTCATGGCCATGATCGCGCATTTCGTGAAGTCGTTGAGGTCGCGGGTCAGGTTGATGGCGATATCGATATTGTGGTTCCTGCCCATCGTATGGGTCAGGCCCATGCCGAAGAAGATGATGATGAAACGGCCGGATTTTAACTCCTCTGCAATTTCGTAGATCTTCTCCTTGGGGATACCGCCGACAGTATCCGGGAGGACTTCGCCGCGGGCTGCTGTCCTGAAGGCATTCAGGAGCTCGTAGTCGAAGCCCTGCTGGACCTGGATGAACTCGTCGGCGCACTTGGCCGTGTCCGTGTACCGGCAGTCAACGCAGTAGATCTTCCGGCCCTTATGTCCCTTGGTGGTAAAAAAACCACGCGGGAAAATCGAGTACCGGGACATGTGGCGGGGGTGGGCGTGTGCCGGGTTGCAGCCCCAGAAGATGACGCGGTCGGCGCGGTTCTTGACCTCACCGAGCGTGCAGCTCGGGACACCGACATCCTCAATGGCAATAAGGGACGAGCCATGGCAGACGGTTGCACAATTGTCGACGATGCCGCCTACCTTTTCTGCGATCTCGTGGCCGATGCTCATGGCCTGGCAGCTGGTGGATGCCCAGCCATACATCAGGGTCTTTCGCGACCTGACAAGCATCTTTGCCGTCCAGTCGACCGCCTCATCGTAGGTGATCTCCTTGTAGGTGCCGTCAGCCTGGCGCATTCTCGGGCGTTTGACCCTACCCGGGAGCCGCTGGTGGTTGAATTTCTCGGCGCCGATGGCACACGCGTTCTTGACCCCGAGGATCGTCTTGTTGTCATCGGATACGGTGACGATGAGGTCATCGCACAGGGTGCCGCAGAACGGGCAGATAACATCAGTAACCTCTTTTGGCATTCCTTGTCACTTCCTTATAAGTCCACAGGCGTCCTGCAATACTTCGATCGCGCCCATGATGCGTTCATTTGCGGCAACCTCGACATCCACCGGGAATCCCTTGAAGCAGGGCTCGCCCGTCGAAAAGGTATAGGCCGGAACGATACGGTTTGCCCATGGTCCCATCGGGATGTGGGCCAGGCCCGGGACAAGGTCCTCGGTGGTCTCGACCGCTTTGACAACGACGCTGCCGACCGAGCTCGTGACCTTGACATTGGTGTTCCTCCATGCGCCGAGCCGCTTGAAATCGTCCGGGTGCATCTGGATGATCGTGCAGGCATCGAAATATTTCTGGGACGTTTTGCCTGCTTCCATACCGACACCCTGTTTGATGGTACGGCACGTGATCAGATTGAGGGTAATTTTCTTCTCTGGCATTCGTATCTCCTCACAGCTAACGTCAGATTTTGGCCGGGATCTCGGTCATGCCTTTTCCGGAAAGGCTGATCACGCCATACGGGCATGCCTCCACGCATACGCCGCATCCTGCGCAAAGTTCAGTCTTGACATCAAGGCTGACAGCGACACCGTCCTGCACCTGGTATATCTTTTCGTTGGTGACAGGATCGAGCGTAAAAAGCTCGAGTGCGTTAACCGGGCAGGCAACAACACAATTATTGCAGCCGGTACAGCGTTCCATGTTTACATGTACAGCAAAAGCCATGCACATCACACACAAATTAAGACAAAATTTCTTCGTTCAAATTTGCCTTAATTGGAAAGTTTTCCAGAATAATAATTAAAGATTCCTGAATTTACAGACTGTAAAGTGCAAAAAATTAACCATCAGTTTGGATTTTTATGAGAGATTAACCTGTGACGTTGTTTTTCCCACCATGTTGACATCCGGTGATAGATATTTTCCACATGGGATGGGTCCGGGTTGCACGATAATTTGTATAAACTTCATTGAATATACATTATTTTTTTTTAATTGTCCTTGTTGCCTCAAACGCGCAAAAACCGGCCCTGCCGGACCAGCTCGTGTATGCATGCGCCGCACGGTACCAGGCAGGATACCTACCCGGTTGCTTGTTGTGTGGGGATTGCCTGCCCGTCGATCATCACTATCCATGGGAAATAACGATCCCCCTCATCATAGCTGATAAGGATTCCCGGAAGGTGATCCTGCCGGATCTTTCCTGCCCTCTCTTCCGGTCCGCCGCGGGGTATCTCCCCTCACGGGCAGTGGCAGCGGCCGTCATCGGGAGTGGCTGTCGGAACGACCGTGGGGGTGCCCGCGGGCTCCATCGGGCAGTTACAGATAAGCGCCGGGGGGGTCAGGAGGGAGAGAGTGCTCCCGTTCCCGGTATCCGTGGTCACGTTGGGTCCGACGGTCGGTGAAAGCGGTGGCAGTACAGTCGTTTGTGCGGGAGCGCTCACGCAGGCACAGGCAAACAGGGCGAAGATAACCACCACGGCGACCAGCAGGGAGACCGTCAGCGTTTTTTTATCCGCAGGCATATACAGGAGTTTAAAACGAAACAGGCAATAATTATTGCCTTGATTACGAAATTATTCGCAGTTATCAAAAAGAGAGAGATTGCTGCCGGTTTTTGGCCCGGGTGAAACCCGGGATTATATTTAAAAAAATTACCGAAACCACCCGATCCCTACAGCACCGGCCACCACCTCATCCGGGTTAGCCGCATCCTCATGATTCGATGCCGACATCGCTCATAAGCACCTGTGTTTACTTTTTTATTCGCCCTCCCAACCCCCTGAGACAGCGAAAAGTCTCCGTATCGCACATGCCTTGCCACACCGGCCCGGGGAGAGTGGCATCTCCTTATCGATGCCCCCTTCCTGTCACGAGGCGAACGGCAGGCTGGGAACAGCCCGCCTCAAAGAGGATCGAAAATTCAGCGCCCGGACCAGTGGTCAACGACACAAAGCGAATAAGCGGACAGAAGAGTACCATACCGGCGTCCGCATGTATCCTCCCGGTTATGGTGATCGACTCATAGAGTTCCTGTGAGATAATAAAGAACAGTCCCATGAGCCCGCACGTGGTGATCATAAGGACATAAAAAATCCGGGCAAACCGGGCCCCGCTTCCCTTTTTGCGATCCTGAGCCGCCGGAGTTTTCGTGCTACCCTCATGCAGAAGTTCTGGAACATGCATTCCCTGATAAGAAACAACAACGAGTTCATATTAAAATTACCCTGATGGCGGAGGTTAGCTGATCTGGATGGGGGAAGGATCCGGCCACCTTCATTGCCCGGAATATTTAAAATGGCAGAATTTTGGTGGGGCGCGGGAAATTTTTGCCGGATTTTTGCATTGTTGTCTCTGTCCTTCCCTCATGTGCGATGAGTGCTGCCGCTCCCGAGGGACGCCCCCGCGGCGGATCAAGAACAAAAAACAAAAAACTTCCCTGACCCGCCGTGCCCCGGAGGGGCCCTGAGGCAGGGAACCCTCGTACATTTTCGGCGAGAGCTATGATTTCTCTCTAAAACTCCCCGTCCTGCTCGAAGCTCCTGCCGTACCGTATCGCCAGTTCCGCCTTGTAGAGTTCCCGGCCGAGGTATCCTGCATGATCGAGAAGCGAGACATGGCCTTCCGAAAGAAGCGTAAAGAGCACGTCCTGCCAGTGTGCCCCTTTCACCGCCTTCCCGTTGATCACCGCAACGATCTGGTCGCCTTCGATCCCGATCCGGAAGTTGCCCTTCGGGTCATAGGTGATCTCGTCCGGCATCCGCCGTGCCGGGATGGGGGTCTCGTATTCGAGCGGCGGCTCGCGCCGGCGCCGCTTTTCCTTGAGCACCAGCAGGTCGATGCCGAGATCCTTGGGGTATGGCCGGTCCTTTGCAAGCACCATCATCTCGGTTGCCCGGCGCATCTCCCGGATCGAGCCCCGGGTCTTGTCCGAGTGTTCGCTTGAGAAGATCACGGCAGCTCCCACCTCCTGCGCCATTCCGGCAAGGAGGGCATTTGCCCCGATCGAGTCCGCATCGAGAAGCTCGACCACGTTTCCCGCGCCAAAAAAAAGCGGGCAGCTACAGTCCGAAAACTGCCCAAGCGAGGCAACAAGCCCCGAGCCCACCGGCTGGAGGAGGGGATCGGCAATGATGCAGCTGATCCCGGCGCGCCGTGCCCGGGCGATATTTTTCTCAAGCGTGCTCCCGCCCGGCACCACCACGGCCGCCGCTCCCGCACGGGCCACGTCTTTTCCCACCTTTAGGATATTTGCCTCCTGGAGTGAGAGCACGAGGTCGGCCCGGAAGAGTGCCGCCCGGATCAGGGCAGGGTACTGCGTATCAACGGCAAGCGGGCGATCGATCTCCTCCACCGTGGAAAAGACCCGTTTCACGTCGTCTTGGGTCGCATCAAAGCCAAAACCGAGATCGACGATGTCGGCCCCGCAGGAAAAATACTGCTCTGCGCGACCCGCGATATCCTCCACGCGGTGGGCGTCCACGATCTCGGCGAGCACTTTCATCCTTGAAGCCCCCCCGATTTTTACGCCCCGTATCACGAACTCCGGCCCGGCATCGTTCTCCGCTGCCGCCACCCGCTCCATCGCGTCCTTTGCCTTTCCCGCGGCAAGGAAATCATCGGCGGGAACTGTGCGCGAGAGCGGGACTTTCCCGACGAGCGGGAGGATCCCGACGAGGTCCGCCGCGTGCCGGGGCCCCCGGTACACGGGTATCCCCGTCTCGCGCTCCACCTGCTCGAACGAGACGGTGCACATCCCCGAGACCATGACGGCATCGTAAGCGCCTTTTGCGATCAGGTCCCGGAGTGCACGGGGGGTCAGAAACGAGGCGATCTTTCCTGTCACGACCACATCGGCATCGAAACCGGCTGCTGCCCGGCGCACCGTCTCTGCGGTAGCCGCACCGGTGGGAAGGAGGATACGCATAAGTTTCCTTAATACCAGAGAGATAAAAACACTATGATCAGATGCTGACCTGCGATCTGCACGTGCACACAAATTTTTCCAAGGATGGCGAGAGCAGTGTCGAAGAGATACTCCGGCAGGCAGAGATAGTCGGGCTCGATGCGATCGCCATCACCGACCATGACTGCGTCGACGGGGCAAAAAAGGCGCTCACGTGCAGCTGCTCCCTCCTCGTGATCCCCGGCATTGAGGTCTCGACCCGGCAGGGGCACCTGCTGGTGCTGGGGGTGACCGAGGTTATTCCCGCAGGGCTTGATGTACGTGAGACGGTCAGGATTGCCCGGCGGCTGGGGGGGCTCGTGATCCTTCCCCATCCCTACCATATGTGGCGGCACGGTGTCGCCCGGAGGGCCAGGGCCGCGATAAATATCGTGGATGCGGTCGAGGCCTTCAACAGCCGTTACATTGTCGGTTCGGCCAACCGGAAGGCAGGCCGGATCGCCGCACGGCTGCACAAGCCCTGTGTCGGGGGGAGCGACGCCCACAACGCACGTTTCGTGGGCTTCGGGAGAACATTTGTCGAGGCAGAGCCGGACATGCAGGCCATCTTTGCGGCCATCCGGAAAGGGCAGGTTTCCTGCGGCGGGAGAAAAACGCCCCTGCGCACCTACACCCGCCAGTCGCTGAACAACACATGGAGAAGGATCAAACGGCTGACCCGGCGGTTCCGCGTCCGGTAAGGCTTGCATGCCGGGTCTCGTACCTGGGCACCCGGTTCTATGGCTCGCAGCAGCAGGAGTCCAGCCGCACGGTCGAAGGCGAGTTTATCGCCGCGTGCCGGCGCCTCGACCTTTTTTCGGACTGGCGGGCTGCGGGTTTCTGTTCAGCCGGCAGGACCGATCGGGGGGTGCATGCCCGGGGGCAGATTGTCGCATTTTCCACGTCCTATCCCGATCGCGCCCGGCAGGCCCTGAACAGCCAGCTGCCGCTCGATATCTGGTGCACTGCGTCAGCCGAGGTAACCGACACCTTTCATCCCCGGTACGATGCCCGGTCCCGCACCTACCGGTACTATTACGCCGAGCCGGTACGCGATCCGCAGGCAATGGATGTGGCAGCCCGGCTGTTCCTTGGCGAGCACAACTTCTCGAACCTGGCCCGGGTCGGCAACAAGAACCCGTGGCGAACGATCCTCGGGATCCGCATCGGCTTCGACGGTAGGTTCACCTATCTTGAGGTCACCGCAGGGAGTTTTCTTTGGCACCAGGTACGGTGCATGGCAACCGCGCTCTTTTCCGTTGGCATTGGCGAGCAGGATGCGGACGGGATCCTGTTACTGCTCAACGAAAAGACCAGCCGCCCGATCCCACCGGCGCCGGCAGAAGGGCTCGTGCTATGGGATACGGACTGCGGGATCGCGTGGGTACCGATTGAAAAAAGTGAGCGCAGTGGCACATACTGCGCCGAGCTCCGGCGCCACCACGCGCTCATGGAGCAGGTGTGCCGGGTGCTCAGGCCGGAACAGCCGTAAGCCACGGTCTTTTAAAACTCCCGGGCACAGCCGCTTGCGACCGCTGCTTCGCTCACGGCCCCGGCTACGGCTTTTACCGCGCCCCGGTTGAGCACCCGGGGCAGGATGCGCTCCCGCCGGGGGCTTTTTACGTACCCGGCAAGGGCGTGTGCGGCCGCAATTTTCATCTCATCGGAAATCCGGGTCGCACACACGTCGAGGGCGCCGCGGAATATGCCCGGGAAGGCGAGCGCGTAGTTGATCTGGTTGGGGTAATCGCTGCGTGCCGTGCCGACCACGGCCGCCCCAGCGAGGAGAGCGTCTTTTGGCAGGATCTCGGGCATGGGGCTTGCCAGCGCAAAGATGATCGGGTTGTCCGCCATGGTCCGGATCATACCCGGCGTGACGATCCCTGGTACCGAGACGCCGATACAGACATCAGCCCCTTCCATTGCATCGGCAAGCGAGCCAGTCCGCCCGCCCCTATTGGTCTCCTCCCCGATGATAAATTTGTACTTGTTCGCATACAGCCCCTCCCGGTCCCGGTGGATGATTCCCTGCGTGTCGCAGACAATGATATTGTTGACGCTGGGAAAAAGCCCGGGGTCGTAGCCGATGTGCCGGAGCATGCGGGTGATGGCAAATCCTGCAGCCCCGGCCCCGCAGATGACGATGTTTAAGTCCGTAAAGCTCTTCTTTGTCACCCGGCAAGCGTTGAGCAGTGCGGCGAGTACGACCACCGCGGTACCGTGCTGGTCGTCGTGCATCACCGGGATCCCGATGCCCTGGAGTGCCTCTTCGAGTTCGAAACATTTAGGGGCCGCGATATCCTCGAGCGCGATCCCGCCAAAGACCGGCGCGATGTTCCTGACGTCGTCGGCAAATTCCGTGTGGTAACTCTCAAAACAGATGGGAAAGGCGTCGATACCGGCGAGTTTCTTGAAAAGGAGGGCTTTTCCCTCCATCACGGGGATCGCGGCGTAGCCCCCGATATTCCCGAGCGAGAGGACGCGGGAACCGTCCGAGACGATCGCGATCGTGTTGGCCTTGAGCGTGTACTTCCAGACCAGTTCCGGGTCTTTTGCAATCTCTTTTGAGACCGCCCCGACCCCGGGGGTATAGGCAAGCGAAAGATCGTGCCGGTTCTTCAGCCGGACTTTTGAATGGACTTCGATCTTCCCATGGTATTTTTCATGGAACGCGAGCGAGTCCGCGTAGATGTTCTCCTGCTTCTTTTTCTGCCCGGTCATGGAACCACGCGCCGAATAGTTCAATGGTAGGAGCGGGGCATGATGAATGTTTTGAAAAAAGAGGGAGGGCCGAAATTGCCATAGCTCCGGAAAAGCATCAACCCGCTCCGTAATAATTTCCTATGGACTCGTTTTAGACAGGGTGAAGAGATCGTTTCTCCCTCACCAGATACGATGAGTGCCGCCTCCCCCGAAGGGACGCCCCCGCAGCGGATCAGGACCTATTATTACCACGAAAAAGCGCGATTAAAAATTCCTCTGCCCCGCCATGCTCCGGAGGGGCCCTGAGGCGGGGACCCCTCGTACCGTTTTATCCCGGCAACCCTTGGGCAAACGCCGCATCGATCCACGCACAGATCGCGTCCCGGACACACCGGTACCCGTCGAGGATCTCATCATCGGTTCCCGGGGTGAGGTGCGGGTCGGGAAACCCGTGGTGGATTGTTTTTTTTGCTGATGGCACCATGGGGCAGACCGCACGGGCGTTGTCGCAGAGCGTGACCGCGAGATCGAACGGGACTCCTCTGAACGTATCGAGCGATTTTGGCTGGTGGCCGGAGATGTCTATCCCTATCTCCTTCATCACCTCAATCGCACGGGAACTTACCCGGCCGGAGGGGCGGAAGCCGGCCGAGAAAACCTCATATCTATCGCCGTACTTTGCCTGGAGGTAGGCTTCAGCCATCTGGGAGCGGGCCGCGTTTGCGGTGCAGATAAAAAGGATGCGGGGCTTGTTCATAGTCCACATTCTGATGATGGACTGCCCCCCTTATACCATTTCTCTTTGAAGTACAGCGCTACGTTCACGAGACATGAGACCGGTTGTCACGGTTCCCTTTTTTCGGTTCCGCACGAACATGGTTCTTCCGGTGTTTCACCACCGCAGCAGGACCCCTCCGGCCCCCCGCAGCTGCACTCCGTGTCCATATCCTTTCCCCGGAGGGCAGCCCCGATCATCGCCCATGCGCACCCGACGCCGCTCTGCACTTCAATTGCCTGCGCAGGACAGTTCTTTGAGCATGCGCCGCACTCCATGCAGTCCCGGGGGTTGAGGAGTTCTGCCCGATCTTCTCCTTCGGCAAAAACCCCGTGGGGGCAGACCTGCGTGCATCGCCGGCAGTTGATGCACTTCTCCGGGAAGTACCGGAGCGTGTTCTCCGCGTACGCGTCAAGCATCAGGCCACCCCCGCAAGCCGGAGAATGCCGAGCGCGATCCCGAGGATCGTCCCGGCGCCGGCCATGATGACCATCACCGGCACGTACCGGAAGATCTCCTTTTTCACGCCCGTGCGGGAAGTGAACGTGGTCGAGCCCGTAAAGTTGAGGGCGAGGTACGCGACAACGGCCGGGATGATGAGGAACGGTACGAGCACCGCGATGATCTGAGCATTGCCAGACAGTCCGGGTGCACGGGCAAAGGCGGCCGCAAACGGGATCGTGACGATTGTCCCGAGGATAAATCCCTTCATGGAAAAATCCCGGGTCGGGATTAATGGCAGCAACGCCGGGAAGAGCACGGTTCCCGCGAGCACGGCGGCAACCGCGGCAAGCGCCGCAACCGGGCCGGCAAGGAAGTACAGCACGACGGCCGCTGCAATCAAGGGCAGGAGAACATGCACCAGTTCCATGGGACAGAGGACGAGGCGGTCGGCAAGCGGGAACCGGACGGTCCGCATATCCCGGGTTGCCGTGCGGGTGGCGAGGTACGCCGGGAGATCCCGGGCCCGGACCGGGCCGTACTCGACCGTGAAACCGGATTGGCGCGATATTTCGTGCGCGGAGACGCCGGGCGCCGCGAGCTGGGGGAAGATGATCCTGCGGTGCGAGGCTATGCCGGATAGTCCGGTGACCACAATGCGCCGGACCAGTTCGGCAGTCCCGAACGTGCCTTTCCCGGCAGCGCACCAGACATTAATGCCTTTTGTATCGAGGACAAGGATCCATGCATCAATGCCGGCCAGCGCTGAACGGAGTACGTCAAAGCTGAGCGTATAGTTCGCGGAGGCAAAGACGGGCGAATCCGCGGTCGGGTTGCCGAGCCGGTACAGGCCCGGCGCGACGATGCGGCCCATGCGATTGATGCCCCACCGGGCGAGGAAATGATCCCAACGGTTTTTTCCGGTGATCACGGATGTGGCAATGCGGACTTCCGGTGCGTGCCCGGCGGCAGGGCCGCTGCAGGGGGGTAAATCTCTCTCCGGCCGGCATGCACTGCAGGCACATGCAGGGGCAGTTGCGGGTGTTCTCTCTGTCGCTGGTATCATGCATTCAATCCTCTTTCAGGATCACCGGGCCGAGCAGGTCTTTTACTGCTCCGCTCAGGTTTTGCACTTTCATGAGGGCAAGGCAGCAGACACTGCCGTTCTTCTCCCAACTGATCAGGGCGAGCTTGTCACTTGTGGTGATCCCTGCTTTTTCGCGGACATCTTTTGGGATCACCATCTGGCCACGGTCATCGATACTTAGCACTGCTTCGATTTTACAGCCGGTACCCGGAGCGCACCCGCATGGTGGCGCTCCCGGCTTCCCGGTTTCAGGTTCTTTTCTTTTTCCGGTCATATGAATATTCCATATAATAAATATGCGACTTTCCAAATATTTATATTTTTCAGAAAAATCAGATTTATCCAAAAATGCGTGAATCGGTATTTGTCACTATTCCAGAATCAAGAAATCCAATCCCCGGGGAGCGCAGAAAAGGCGTTGATGAAGTGCCGGACGATTTGTTTTCCGTGTATGCCTTCCGGGTGGCCGGACAGATCGTCAAAGGGCAAGTGAACCCCGCCGGGTGCCTGAGGGGTCCGGAAAAGTAACCTGTGTGCACGCCAACCGGGTGCACGCCAAAGCGATCGGGCGGCTGCGGTCAATAAAGCCCGCTACAAAACAGGTCGCGGGACTCCCCGGATCTTATTTTTTTGCCGCAGCCCTGTGGTATTCAGCCAGCACCGCGGCAGCATATTCGTCCGCAAGGGCCGGTGGGATGTAATTGGTCTCCCGGATCCGGCGCATGAGTTCCGCGCTGATCGCTGCATCTCCGGTGAGCCCACGGGCCTGAACGGATGCAAAGGCCGCATCAAGGCCGATGATACCGACCTGTTTTCCCGCGACCGTGAGCTGCCGTGTCCCGGAGAGTGCAGCGGCCGCACAGGGTGAAAGCGTGTTTTTGTTCATCATTCACCGTTTCCCTGCCGTTTTTCTGAAAGTCGCAGCGGCCGCAACGAACCGCCGGCAGAACGCGTCGGTGAAATACGCATGGGAGTATGCGCCGATAGTCTCGTATTCCGTAAGCCCGTCATTACCATCCTGGATACCGGCTCCCTGCCCGAGCCGGATCGCAAAACGTGCTTCCGGGCCGCACTCAACGTTAGAGTAATGGAACTCGTGGCCCCGGATCGCAACCGTTCCCGTCCAGAGTCCGGGCCGGTTCCCGAACGCGCCGTGCACGTACCCCAGCGCTTGGAGTTTTTTTGTCATGACGGCCCGGCCGGGAAGGACACCCGCCATTTCATACGTGCGTTCCGCTTCAAGCGAGCCGCAGAGGTACATGAGCCCGCCGCACTCCCCGTAGATCGGCATGCCCTCTTCAGCCCGCTCACGGATAAACTGCCGGCACCGTGAGTGTTCGAGCGCGTCAGCGTGCAGCTCGGGATACCCTCCCCCGATATAGATCGCATCTACCTCCGGTTCCGCGTCCGCCATCGGTGAAAAAGGGCGGACCTCCGCGCCGGCCCGGGCGAGTCGGTCAAGGTTATCCTGGTAATAGAAGCAGAACGCTTCGTCGCGTGCGACTCCGATGACCGGCCGGTGCCGGGCCACTGGGGATTTTTTTGAGGCAGTCGCCGGAACATCGAGAGGCGGGGCTGCCCGGCCGACAGCGAGGATCCGGTCGAGGTCGCATGATTCGGCAATCACCCGGCCGTAAGTCTTCATCGCCGGCGACTCGTGCGCCATCACGAGGCCGAGGTGTCGGCTTTTTACTTCGCTCTCCGGCTGCCGGGGTACCCAGCCGAGCGCCGGGACGAACTCTTCCTCTCCAATCATCTGCCGGTGCCGGTCGCTCCCGATTTTGTTGTAGATGATTCCGGCGATCTTCACCCGGGGATCAAAGTCCCTGAAGCCCCGGACTACTGCGTGGATGCTACGCGAGACCGCGTGCACATCGACGACAAGAATGACCGGCGCTTTGAGGATCCGGGCCACATGTGCAGCGCTCGCGGTATCAGAACCCTTCCTTCCGTCAAAAAGGCCCATGGCCCCTTCGATGACCGCGATGTCTGCGCCGGCCGAAGCAGCGGCAAACGTCCTCAGTATCCCGGCCTCCCCCATCATGCAGACATCGAGATTCCGTGACGCCCGGCCGCAGATAAGCGTGTGGTGGGTGGGATCGATGAAGTCCGGGCCGGTCTTGAACGGCTGGACCGTGCAGCCCCGGGCGACCAGCGCCGCCATCAGGCCGCTTGCGATCGTGGTCTTGCCGCAGCCGCTATGCGTACCGGCGATCACGACCCGGGGAATGTCTGTCTGCATGATGATGTTGTTTGCCGGCTTTGCGGGAATAATTTGTCGTTTGTGTCACCCTGTGAAGG
>Ga0326728_10014080_pt1 | contig 17130 bp, 18 predicted proteins | sample MB3enrmetagenome_FD_207602 | JGI IMG/M metagenome (GOLD analysis project Ga0326728, IMG submission 207602) | Lab enriched peat soil microbial communities from McLean, Ithaca, NY, United States - MB31MN | ecosystem: Environmental > Terrestrial > Soil > Wetlands > Peat | place: USA: New York...
TTGCGGGAAAAGCTCGCCGGCACGTCGACCAGTACCGCTGGCTGCGCTACTCGCCGCTATCGCAGAATCGCGGCGTGGCCTACCCTGGCCCCGCCAAAGTGGTAGGCTGCTCCACCGCCATCAACACGATTCCTCAAGGTCCTTCCTCGCCCGCGGCTGCTTCGCCGATGATGCTCAATTTCTGGACAACCGTACTGCGCAACATCTCCGAACCCTGAAACGCTTGAAAATCTACTCCAGCTTTGCGCGTTCCGAGGATTCGTTACTTTTGGCGCGCGGCCCCGTGAGCCGCCAAGTGGTTGTTATGGGCCTCCTGCGCGTGCGAAACTTGCGCCGGTGTCGGGCCCTGGTGAGGCGCGCGGGCTGCTTCCGCTTCTTCGCGCGAAGGTTGGGCTGTGGCTCCGCCCTTACCGTTGAATGCGTGGTTCGGCCCTGTTGCCGGCCGAATCACCTTCCGGTCTTCGTAAACATTGTGCACGTTGTGGGGGTCGACGTTGCTGATCGCAGTGTTGTGCCGAAACACGCCACCTTCCCAATGTCCGCCCGTAAAGCCCGAGCCGAAATAGCCGTTGCCGTAATTGATGCCGCCGTAGAACCCGACTTTCGGGCCCCAATACCCGGCGTGCCAGTTGTAGCGGCCGCCCTCGAAGCCCCAATAACCGGGCGTCCACAGCATCCCGACGGCGGGCGGCAGAACCCAGGCGCCCGGCACCCAGTAGTAGCCGTAATCGCCGTATTGATAATAGCCGGGCGTCCAAATGTAACCGTCGCCGGGACACGGCGGCTGATCGAAGACCGCGATCGGAGGCGGCGCGATGTTAACCGAAAACTCAACCGCGGCGAAGGCCATCGATCCGAAGAGCGCGCCCAACGCCAAAAACAACGCAATAGTCAGTTTACATTTCATCGTGGTGTTTTCCTTTCGCGGTTACACGCGAGGACGCGAACCGCATAAGTCGATTCTCGAGGATTTTTTTGTTCCTGGTTTCGTGACCCGCAATAATTATACGCCAGCCTTCTATGTTCAGACCGTTTCCTGCGTCGAAAGCAGTTAGACGCCGACCTTCAGCACTTCCTGCCCTCTCTGCCAATTGCAGGGGCAGAGTTCATCGGTCTGGAGCGCGTCCAGCACGCGCAGCACCTCTTGCGGATTACGGCCGACGGAAAGATCGTTGACCGAAACGAAGCGGATCACGTTGTGCGGATCCACAATAAAGGTCGCGCGCTGCGCCACGCCTTCCTGTGGGTCGAGAATGCCGAGAGCGGCACCGAGTTCCCGCTTGATATCGGCCAACATGGGGAAAGGCAGATCCCTCAGATCGGGATGATTCTGCCGCCACGCCAGATGCACGAATTCCGAATCCGTGCTGCCACCCAGAATTTGCGCGTCGCGGGCCTGGAACTCTTTATTTAGCTTGCCAAAAGCCGCGATCTCGGTCGGGCACACGAAGGTGAAATCCTTCGGCCAGAAGAAATACACTTTCCATTTGTCGTCGTAGTCCTGCTCCGTGATCGTCCGAAAAGCCTGGCCCATTTCGAGATTCACCGTCGCCTGCACCGAGAATGCAGGAAATTTTTGTCCGACTCCTAACATTGCGTTCTCTCCGTCTCTATGTTTGAGATAACTCGTCAATCTTGGCCGCGAGAATGAAATCGCTCTCTGTAAGCCCATCGACTTTGTGCGTCCAAATCTTTATATCGACCCGGCCCCAAGCCAGAAAAATGTCAGGATGGTGGCCTTCGGATTCCGCCAATTCTCCTACCCGGTTTACAAAAGCCAGCGCCCGGCGGAAGTCCGGAAAGGTATAGGTCTTCAGCAGATGGTGCTCCGCCACCGCTTGCCAACCAGACACCTGTCCTTGATATTGAAGAAGTTGTTCGCCCTTGAGGGCCGGAATACCGCCGCGGCAGGGAATGCAGTGTTTTGCCGCCAGACTCATGGCCGTTCCTCCGATCGAATATGCGACTGTTCGCACATTGTATCTAGCGACCCGAAATTGTCAAGAGAACAGCGAAATTGCCGCGGACCGGCGACCAGCTCTCCAGCCCGGGTTGCTAGCCGGGCCGGACGAGAGCTGATCGCCCGATCATGACGGGTGGCAGCCAGGTTCAGCGCACGCGGTGAGCGAATTCGGCCCGTTCCAGGCGTAGCTGCTCCAGATCCATAGCGTCGGCCATGGATAGATCCAGCACCCGGACGCGCTGTCCCTCGCGCAGTTCCTGCAACCGCGCGGCATGGCCGTTGGCGAACCGCACCGCATCGCGATAGGTATTCACGGCCGCGGTGAGCTGCGTGAAAACCACGTCCTCGACAGGGCGAACGTCGAGTTCGCGTTGCAGGCGCGCGGGTATGTCCTCCAGGCGGAGACGGGCACCTGGCGGAATACATACCGCCGGGACGGGCTCCGTGCGCGGTGGGTCGAAGAAATCCCGCACCACGCACCAGAAGCTCTTGTGGGCGGGGGCGAGCGCTTGAACCGCGCGCTTGACATCGGCCGGGGCAGCTAGCCCCAGCGAACCTGTGGGGAACCGATGAACCACCAATTCCTCGTCTTCTCGAGCCAGCCGGTTGGGAACGGCCATGAGCGAATAGTCACACATTTCGATGTTCTCCTTCCATGTGGGATCTCGGATCCCGAAATGGCGGACGATTCCGCCAAACTCGTCAGCAACGTATCGGTGCCGCCCTCTGCCTGGTGGGTCAGGAACTCGGCCGCGAGCGGGGCGGCGGGCACGCTTCCGGGGCAAACCGTGCGCCCGGAATCGTTTAAGTCCTTTAAATCCAAAAACAGAAACACGTGGAGAGAATCCAGCAGCAACCCTTTCCCCTTCCTATTTTGAGTTTCGGTTGCGGGGCGCCCGTTGACAAGATGCCGGCCCCCCCATTGGGTCTTTTTACGAACCTATGGACGGTGCGAACGCGAACAGCCCGTGCGGGCAGGCGTTCGCGGTCTAATACCCGCGCGCCGGGCTGGTAATATGTGAGAGTGGACCCTGAGGAAACAGCCAGCGCAACGGCTCCCCAGCCCGAGCTACACCCGGCCTGGCGGCGCGTGCTGTTAGCGCGCCATCCCAAGCGGCCGCACTCGCTCGATTACATCGAACGTCTTTTCACGGATTTCCAGGAGATCCACGGCGACCGTTCATTCGCGGACGATCCCGCGATTGTCGCCGGGATGGCGAATTTCGAAGGCCGGCCGGTGATGATCGTGGCCGAGCAAAAAGGCCGCGACACCAAACAGAAGCTGTACCGGAATTTCGGGATGCCCAAGCCCGAGGGCTACCGAAAAGCTCTGCGGGTAATGCAAGTGGCGGCCAAGTTCGGCCGGCCCATCATTACTTTCTTGGACACGCCGGGCGCCTATCCGGGGATTGACGCGGAAGAACGCGGGCAGGCCGAAGCGATCGCGCGGAACCTGCGGGAGATGGCGCGGCTCAGCGTCCCCGTGATTGTGGTGTGTATCGGCGAGGGTGGCAGCGGCGGCGCCCTGGCGCTGGGCGTCGGCAATACCGTGCTGATGCTCGAAAACGCGGTTTACAGTGTGATTTCACCGGAAAGTTGCGCGGCCATTATTTATCGCGATTCCGGCAAAGCGGAGCAGGCGGCGGCGGCCTTGCGGCTGACCGCCGAGGATCTGAAGCAACTCGGTCTGGTGGATGGCGTGATCGCCGAGCCGCCGGGCGGGGCCCAGGAGGATCCCGCGGCGGCCTCCGAGTTCCTCCGGCAGGAGCTGTCGCGATCCCTCATTGAACTCTCGGTGCTGCGCGGGGAACAACTGGTGGCCCACCGCTATCAAAAATTCCGAAGGATGGGGAATTTCTTCGCGTAATGGGCCTGGAGCTAATCCCGCGCTTTTCCGAGCGTCTGTATCTTTTCGGGGGCGGTTCGGGAAGTTCGGAAATCTAGTGGCAAAAACCATGAACTCCATCCCTCCAAATTGCGTCTAAAGCAGGTGATAGGAAAACGTTGTGAAGACTAAATGGAAGGTCCTCATTACACTCGCGGCGGTGCTGATTCTGGTGATCGGCGTTTACGCCAGCACTGTCTATAGCAAGCGAGGAGTGGTTACCGTACAGACCGGCAAAGTCCTGCGTAGCGATCTGACCAGCCTGGTGACCGCCTCCGGAGAGATTAAGCCCAAGAATTACATTAATATAGGCGCGAACGCCATTGGCGATATCACGGAACTGCTGGTCAAGGAAGGCGACCACGTGCGGAAGGGCCAGTTGCTGGCCAAGATCGAAGACGTGCAGCCGAGCGCGGACGTGGCGGCCCAAAAGGCCAGCGTGAGTTCCGCCGAGGCCGATTCCGCCGCTTCGGAAGCGGGGTTGCAAGCCGCCGACGAATACATCCGCACCATGCAGGCGGCGCTCGATCACGATCAGGCCGATTTGGATCGCATGAAGGCCGATTTCGATCGCAGCCAGGAACTATACAACGAAAAACTGCTGGCCAAGCAGGATTTCGAGTTGAAGAAGTACACCTATGAAGCCCAGAAGGCCATGATCGAGCAGTCTAAGACGAAGATCGTGCAGGCCCGGGCGCAGCGCGCGCAGACGGCGGCACAATTGGCCTCCAGCCAGAAGCATGTGGCGCAAGCGCAGGCCAACCTGGTGCGGTCGGCCGACATTCTGCACAAATACAATGCCTTCGCGCCGCTCGATGGCGTGGTGACGAATCTGCCGGTGCGGGTGGGCGAATCGGTCGTGCCCGGCATCCAGAATTCCGAGGGCAGCGTCATTATGACCATCGCCGATATGTCGATCATCACGGCGGAAGTGAAGGTGGATGAAACCGATATCGTCAATATCAAGCTGGGGCAGGTGGCGGACATTACCATCGATGCGATTCCCAACAAGACGTTCAAGGGTCATGTGACGGAAATCGGCAACACCGCGATCCTGCGGTCCACCGGCCAGGCGGCCTCGCAAAGCGCTGTGTCCAGCCAGGAAGCCAAGGATTTCAAAGTCGTGATCGCGATGGACGCTCCGCCGGATGAAGTAAGGCCGGGGCTCTCCTGCACGTCTAAGATCACCACGGCGACGCGCGCGAGCACGCTGACCATTCCCATTCAGTCGTTGACCGTGCGCCAGCGCGGCGATCTCGAGCAGCCGAAACCGGCTTCCAAAGGCAGCGCCCAGGCAGCGACCAAGCCGGATCCCGCCGCGGAGAAAGCCCGCAAAGAGGAACTGCAGGGCGTGTTCGTGGTGAACAAAGGCAAGGCCGAGTTTCGCAAGGTGGAGACCGGGATCACCGGCGCCACCGATATCGAGGTGGTCAGCGGGTTGAAGGAGGGCGACGAGATCGTTACCGGAACCTACCAGGTAATCCGCACGATCAAGAACGGAGCCCAAGTCAAGGTCGATAACAAACCCGCGGCCACGACCAGCACCACCTAGGAAACCAACATGTCAGCGGTCGCAGAGAAAGCACTCATCGAGCGCGGCGCCGAACTCAAGCGCAATGGAGTCGTCATCCGTACGTACGATCTGTGGAAGACGTACATCATGGGCGATCAGGAAATCCATGCGGTTTCGGGCGTGGATGTGGAGATCCATAAGGGCGAGTACGTGGCGATTATGGGTCCCTCGGGTTCGGGAAAATCCACCCTGATGAACCTGATCGGATGTCTCGACACGCCCACCAAGGGGCAGTATTACATCAACGGCAACCTGGTCAGCGAAATGACGGATGACGAACTGGCGCGCATCCGCAACAAGGAGATCGGCTTCGTCTTCCAGACGTTCAACCTGCTGCCGCGGGCCTCGTCGCTGCATAACGTGGAGCTACCGTTGATTTATGCCGGCATGCCGGCATCGGAGCGGCAGGCCAAGGCGCGCGCCGCCATGAAGGCGGTGGATTTGGAAGCGCGCATGGATCACAAACCGAACGAACTCTCCGGAGGCCAGCGGCAGCGTGTCGCGGTGGCGCGAGCGCTGGTCAACAACCCCTCGATTCTGCTGGCGGACGAGCCCACGGGCAACCTGGATAGCGCCACGGGAAACGAGATCATGGCGCTGTTCGCGCGCCTGCACGAGCAGGGCAATACCATTGTGCTGGTGACGCACGAGCACGATATCGCCCTGCACGCGCATCGCGTGATTCATATCCGCGACGGTAAGGTGGAAAAAGACGAGCAGGTGCGGTAGGGTTACTGCACGACTTGCGCGGTGAGAACGAGGAAAAGGGCTTTATCGCGCTCCAGGCCGGCGCGTCCCACCACGGCTTTTTGACCTTCTTTGATATCAATATCGGTGTTCAAGCCAACGTCGATGTAGGTGAACTGGTAGTTGCCTGGGGAGCCGCCTTGCACTACGGGGACGCGGCTGGACGATGATAGGCCATCGATGTGAACCGTAGTGCCATCCGGGCTAACGCTCGCAGACTTAATTTTGAACCGGGTGATGATGGGCTGTTTGGTCCCTCCTAGGTCAGCCGATCCCGCCACGCTGCTTGTTTCGGCGTTTTGTCCGTCGCGTATGCGTAAGCGGAGCACATCTGTCAGGCGGTATTGTTTGAATGGCAGCGTGCCCTTCAGTTGGATGATGACGTTCGCCAAATCCGCGGGAGGTGCGCTTCCGGACGCATCTTCCGAATCCGAGCCGTTCAAGTAATAGACCGTCAGCTCGATGTTCTTCTGCGCGGCGGCGGGCACATCCAGCTCTTTGATGGCTTGAACCGCGGTATCGACCGCGGCCTCGATTCCATCGAGCGCGATTACGCGCATTGCCCGATCCACCTGGATGTTAACCGGGAACACTCGTAGAAGATCACGCACCGCAAACGCGTCTGCGTATTTCAGGGTAACCAGCCTCTGTACCTTCTTTGGTGGGGCCGGTTTTTCCTCGGGTTTGGGCTGGTCCTGCGCCGCCATCGGCAGCGCCAGCAGGGCCATGGCGAGTAGTATTCGTTTCATCTGTCGGTATCTCCTCTTTGATCTGCGATCAAATAAATCACTACGTTAGGGTCATTGGTGAACAGCTTGACGACGAGCGGCTCGGGCGCGGGAACAGGCGGGCCCGGCTCGACCCGCGCCACGTGGCGGTAACCGCTCCCTGACGGTCGCGGCCCTGAAAGGTTACTGAGCCGCGACCGTAAGGGAGCGGTTGTCGCGGGCACAATACCAAGCGGCGCCGGCGGAATCCGTACCGCGACCCGCGGCACCTCCGGCACGCGCACAGGCCGCAGCGCCACGGCCAACAGCACTACTGCCGCCGCTGCGGCTAGCCCGGCCCACACCCATCGCCAGCGCGGCCTCCTGGAAATCCCGGCCATCACTCGCGCCCGGACCGCCGCGAAATGAGCCTCCGCTATCGGCTCGCTATGCGCTTCGCGCAACAGCTCCAAATTCCCCTTCAGCGCCCCGGAGAACTCGCGGCACTCGCGGCAACGGGCGAGGTGCCGTTCTACCTCCGCCGCTTCGGCCTCCGGCAAATCGCCGCCCGCCTGGAGTGCGATGCGCTCTTCCCATTCCACGCAATTCATGTCCGCCTCCGGAAATAGCTCTCGACGAAACCTTTCATCTTCACCCTGGCCTTGGCGATCTGCGAGCGCACCGTGGCTTCGGTGGAACCGAGCGCGGCGGCGGCTTCCGCCGTCGAAAGCCCTTCCAGGTCGCGCAGCACCACGGCCGCCCGCTCCTTTTCGGAGAGCATTCGCAAGCTCATCCGCATCACGGCCCGGCGCTCGGCGTCGGTAACGTTCTGTTGCGGGTCGGCCGCTCGATCCACCACCAGCGCCGCGTCTTCCATGGGCGCCTCGCCGCGGCCGCGGCGGCGCATATCGTGACAAACGTTCACCGTCACGCGATACAGCCAGCCCGCAGTGTTACTCCCAACCTCTCGCTTTTCCCAATGCCGGAACAGCCGCAGAAAAACCTCCTGCGAGGCGTCTTTGGCGTCTTCCAGGTTCCCCAAAAGCCGCAACGCCGTCACCAGCACCATGCGTTCGTGCAGGCGCATGACTGGCTCGAATGCGGCGGGGTCCATCCGGGATGGCCGGTCGTTTGCCTTCCCATCCATCGCTTCCGCCGCCGCCAATGCCAGGATATCCATCCTTCCTAATCATTAAACTGCCGCGAGCGCGAAAACGTGTATGGATTTTTGGGACCGCCGCCCAGGCGCTTGTCTACACGCGCTTGCCATCGCCGGGCTGGCCGGGAATCTCTTCCGAGTGTCCGTTGGTATGTGAAACTTCGCGTAGGATGTCCGCCACAACTTCCTCTTTGCGGTCCGAATGCAATTCGTCGCTCATGCGGCGCAAGGCCACCCCGACGATGTCGCGGTGGTGGAGTTTGTGGCCGGGGCCCATGCCGGTCAGTTCCAGCCAGAGCCGGTGAGCCAGGTCGATATCGGCGGGCCAGAGGCGCGGCGGGTGCGGTCCCAGGTTGAAGAAGACCACGTCTTTCGGGTTATCCAGAACGATTTCGAGCGATAAAGAAGGCCGCGGTTCCGGCAGTTGCTCCCAATACCGCCCCACCTGTTCGCCCTGCTCGGACGGCGTGAGCCTAGGGGAAAGCCCCATGACGATGCGCGAAGATTTCAAGCGTGCCGCGGTCTCGACAACCGCTTCATATGGGTCCGAGCCCGGCACTACCATCAACTCCACATGCTTGCCGGCCTTTTCCGCGAGGGTCACTACATGGGTGAACACATCGGTTTCAGCGTCGGAGAAAATCTGGCTGGTCTCGAGTCCGTGTTCGCCCGATCCGGCTTGCGTGACACGGCGAACGGAAAGCACCACGATGTCCATTTTGCGGGTGTCGGTCTTTGCCAGGATGCGCGCCAAATGTTGCAAGCGGTTGGGATTCCGCACCGCCACCAGCACATTGCCGGGGCGCACGCTGGCGGAAGCGGCCGAAAGCTCCTCCCGCATGTCCAGCCGGAATTTTTCCATTTCCTGGCTGTGGACGGCCCTATGTTTCCGGTTATAGATGTCGGAAAGCTCGAACACGATAAAGAACACGATGGTGAAGCTGACTCCGGAAATGGTGGCGACCCTCTTGGTCAGCACGTTGATGCTGGCCAGCGCGAACAGGGCCATGGTGATCATGATTAAGCCCAGCGGAATCTCGGTCGAGCCGATGTGGAAATTCAACGGCACTTTCCATTCGCGTTTGCCCGGTTGTTTGTAGCGCAGCACCAGCACGGAGAGCGCCTTCATGGCGAAGCTCCACACCACGCCGAAGGCATACGCCTCGCCCAGCATGTAGACATCGCCGCGGCTGATGAGAATCGTGATGAGTTGCAGGATCACGATGAGGTTGATGAGGCGCGAGGTGGTGCCGTACTTCTTGTGCGGCTGGCGGAACCAATCGGGCAGGACGCCATCTTCCGCCACGCGATTGAGCACCCCATTCGAGCCGATGATGGCCGTATTCACGGCGCCCGCCAGAATCAGCGTGCCCACCAGAACCACGAAGCCATGGAACAGCAGCCGCAGCGAAACAGGGCCTACCAGGTACATGGAGAGGCCGCCGATCAGGTTATCGAGAAACCCCTGCCGCGCCTGGTCGGGGATGATCATCACTGCGAAAAAGGACACCAGCGAGGTGAACAGCATGCTGTAGATGAAGATCACGAAACCGGCGCGTTCCAGGTTCTTCAGCTTGGGATGGGCGATTTCACGATTGACCTGCGCCAGGCTTTCCTCGCCGCTCATGGCCAATAGCGAGTGGCCCAGGCCGATCAGAATGGCGATGACCGTGATGGAAGGGGCCAACGTTCCTTTGAGAAAGCCTAGCGCTTCCGGGCTGAAATGCAGATTGGCGGGAGTGGGCAGCGGGACAGGCTGGTAACCGTTCTTGAAGATGGTAATCAGGCACCAGGCGATCAGCATCACCACCATCACGGTAGTGATCTGCATGATGCGCAGGGCCTTTTCGCTGGACTCGTGGATGCCGATGACGTTCTTGCGCCAGAAATAGACGGTGGCCACCACGGCAAAGGCCGCGGCGAAATAGGGCGGATAGACCTTCATCCCGGCAATATGCAAGTGCTCGCCGGTCTCATTGATGAGACCGCCCAGATATAAGCCGGCGCTGACCGCGCTGATGGGGCCGGTCAACACGTAATCGAACATCAGCGCCGAGACCGAAAACTTGGCCAGGGTGCCGCCCATGGCCTCGTGGACAACCTTGTACACGCCGCCGCGCACGAACATCGAACAGCTCTCGATGTAGATGGCGCGCACGGCGTAGGAAAACAGCATGATCGCCAGGATGAACCAGGGCGCCGCCTTGCCGACGGCTTGTTCGGCGATGCCACCGGCGTAGTAGGCGGACGAAGCCAGATCGCTGAGCACGATCGCCGCGGCGCGCCAGAAAGAAATAAACGAAAGCATCACGGTGGTGGCGACGACCACTTTCACCGCGGCTGGCCGCTCGGATATCACGAAATTGTTCTCCCGCTCACCCGCTTCCGGACGTGGGACCACGCCCCTGCTACTCGATTCCCCCGCCTCCCGTGGAGTTTGGCAAGCTCATATTAGCATAGGGTAGGAGGCAACTTGGACGCGGAAGCCTTGGCACGTTCGGCGATCGCCCGGCTGCGCCAAGCCGGACACCAGGCCTACCTGGTGGGCGGATGCGTGCGCGACAAACTGCGCGCGGTGAAGCCCAAGGATTTCGACGTCTCCACCGATGCGCGGCCCGACCGCATCATGGACCTGTTCCCCAACTCCGGCCGCGTGGGCGCGCACTTCGGTGTCGTGCTGGTGCGCGATGTATTCGCGCAGGTCGAGGTGGCCACCTTCCGCAGCGACTACGATTACGGCGACGGGCGGCGGCCTTCGACCGTGCACTTCGAAACCGACCCGCGGGCCGACGTGCTGCGGCGCGATTTCACCATCAACGGCCTGATGATGGACCCGGAAACGGGCCGCATTCTCGACTATGTGGATGGGCGCGCCGATCTGGAGCGCCGGCTGGTGCGCGCCATCGGCGACCCGGACGAGCGGTTCCGCGAAGACCACCTGCGATTGCTGCGTGCCGTGCGCTTCGCCGCGCGCCTGGGATTCGCAATCGAACCGGAGACGCTGGCGGCCATCGAGCGGCACCACGCATCGATCGTGCGGGTTTCGGCCGAGCGGATTCGCGACGAGCTGGTGCGCATCCTGACCGAAGGCGGTGCTCGCTACGGCTTCGAGTTGTTGGAGCGCACCGGCATGCTGCGCGACCTCTTGCCGGAAATAGCGGCCATGCGCGGCGTGGAGCAACCGCCCGAGTTCCACCCGGAAGGCGACGTGTGGGTCCACACCCTGCGCTTGCTGGAAAACCTGCAACATCCAACGCCTACGCTGGCGCTCGGAGCTCTGTTGCACGACGTCGGTAAGCCGCCCACGTTTCGCGTGGCGGACCGCATACGGTTCGACGGGCACGCCGAGGTGGGCACCGAACTGGCGCACGGCATTCTGAACCGTCTACGGTTTTCGCGCGACGAAATGGAGCAAGTGGAAGCCCTGGTAGCCAATCACATGCGGTTTATGGATGTGCGGCGCATGAAAGACAGCACCCTGAAACGGTTTCTGCGGCTGCCGCATTTCGAGGAGCACCTGGAGCTGCACCGCCTCGACTGCTTGGCGGGCAGCGGCTTCATGGAGAATTACGAGCTGGTAAAGCGCACGCTGGCCGAAATGCCGGTCGAGCAACTAAAACCGGACCCGCTCGTCACGGGCCGCGATTTGATTGCCGCGGGATACCGGCCTGGGCCGCTGTTTTCCGAGATTCTCTCGGCGGTGGAAGATGCCCAACTGGAAGGCCGGTTACAATCCGCCGGAGAAGCCATAGCGTGGATCAGGGACCGCTGGCCGGTGGACGAAGCGCGGATGTAGCGGTAGGGACCGGGTAGGCGTACAACTACGTGCGCCTTGACAAAAACTACGGGTAGGCCGTACATTATGGTTGAAGCCGAGTTCGAGTGGGACGCGGCCAAAGCTGAAAGCAACCTGGTAAAACACGGCGTCAGCTTCGCGGCGGCGCGTGGTGTGTTCGACGATGCGTTCGCCTTGGACCGGTTGGATTTTGACAGTGCGCCGGACGAGGTCAGGTGCGTGATAACGGGTACGGTCAAAGGCTTCATTCTGACGGTGGCTTATACAGAGCACGGCGAGCGCATACGCATCATTTCAGCGAGAAAAGCAACGAAGCATGAGCAAGAAGAATACTATCGTAGCCAGACGGCGGAGTGACGGCACCGTCGTTCAGGTTTTGCCGCGCGGCTCCACCAAGCCGCTTGAAGACAAGACGGATTGGGCGCGGCTGCGGGCAATGACCGACGAGGAGGTCACAGCCGCGGCGATGGCCGATCCGGACGCACGGCCCATGACGCGGGAGCAGCTCCGCACCGCGCGCCGGGTACCGCGAACCAAAACCCTGCGCCGGGCCCTCGCCCTAACCCAGGAAGAATTTGCGGCACGCTATCGCATCCCCCTCGGCACGCTGCGGGATTGGGAGCAGGGGCGCTGCGAGCCTGACCAGCCCGCCCGCGCCTATCTAGCCGTGATCGCCCACGACCCCGAAGGCGTGAAACGCGCTCTGCTCCAGAAGAATCTGTGATGCTGCTGCCGGCGGCGTCTTACAAAATTCTTGCCCTCTACCGCGAAGAAGTGTCCTTCGGTGTCGCGAGGTAGCCTACGATCTGGTCCTTCGAGACCTGGTTGATCACCAACTCATACGGCGTATGGCCGCCTCTGCCGGTATTGAATTAAACCGGCTCGTTGGTGTTCTTGTCCCGCTTCTCGTAGAGCTTGTCGTCGGCCATTACGTCAGCTTTCGCATCGACAAAATCACGCCACTCCCGTTCTTTGCGGGCATCGTGTAACTCCAGACATCGCCGCGGACAAACTCCGCAACGCAAGAGTAACTGGACTGTTTAGCTCAGGCTTTCACCAGGGAAACACCTGACTCCAGAGTACTAGTTACCCCCGCGCGAGGTCCGGTGACACTGAGAGATGGATACCGTTCTTCGACTGAAGCGGCGTTCAGCACGGTAGAACCCCACTAATCAGCCAACGAACAGATGGAATATGATTTAGAACAAATTCTTGACTTATCACTCAGCCTCGCCTATTCTAGTTTTCGACCGGCAAGTCCGGTATTACTAGACACTCATATGGTCCAGCGCCTCTTGGCAGCTTTACTGGTGTTTGCCTTCATCATGTGCGCTCAGCGCCGTGCAGACCCACAATTCTCCTATGCGCGGGTCATTGCAGCAGTCTCTTTGACTGGTTCAGACGTCACCGGGCGAGAAGCTAGGCTCACAATCAACCTCATATGACTACACCCTCATCTCCAAGCGAGACGCTCCGGCAAAGCGCAAGAAGCCGGTGGCCAGTGATTCTGTCTCTTTTGCTGTTGATGTCCGTTACCGCCAACGTATTGCAGGTGCTGAAAATCAGATCGATGCAGGAACCGCTCCACAGGTGCGCGGAAATGGTTTTTCACCGGGGCGCGATGCCGCACTCTAACGTTGGCGCGCCCGCGGCGGCCTTGAAGGTGCACGATCTTGCGGGCAAGCCTGTGGAATTGAACGTTGCACGGTCTGGGAAGTTCACCGTGTTGTATGTGTTCAGCCCGCAATGCGGCTGGTGCCGGCGAAATTCCCCTAACATGAAAGCTCTGATGCAAGGCGCCGGCCCGCGCTACGACTTCGTTCCCATTTCGCTCACTTCGGACGGCGTGGCCGAGTACATGGCTAAGCTAGGCGTCTCCGGTGCGGTCTATGTCGATCCGGCTGTGGAGACCCGGAACGCGTATGGCTTCGGCTCGACGCCACAGACGATCATTGTTGGTTCCGACGGCAAAATCGCTAAGGACTGGCCGGGAGCGTACCAAGGAACTTTGTTAGCTGACGTTTCTTCCACGCTTGGCGTGCATCTTCCAGGCGTGGACAACTAAAGCGTTGCATTCATGTAACTGAAATAAAGGAGAGTTGGCATGCGTTATCGATCGACGTTGACAAAGGGACTCGCCGTGCTCGCGATGGCGCAGCTTTGCGCCATGTTTCAGCCGATGCCTGGCCAGACCGCACATTCGTATGTGCATGATCGGGACGTGTACGCGCGGTTGGATACGAACGGACGTTCGGCGCGTCAGCAAGATACGCCAATCTGGAGCGGTCGTGCCTTGGTTGGATACGATTACAACCGGACGGCCGCGCCGATCGTGTACACGATCGATCAGGACGGCAACCGCGAGGACATCGCGCTGAACATACCCGAAGCGGGGTTGGTAATGCTCCACTCCATCGCGGGCGGCGCCGATGGAGCGATTGCCGTCAGCGGAAGTGCCTTTTCGTCGAACGCCCAGGGCACGACGTTCATTCTCTGGATTTCTCCGAACCGTAAAACGCAGATCGTCACCCGGGTCTCGCCCTACGCCCCGGAGAAGATCGTGATCGCCGGTGATGGCACCATCTGGACCGTCGGCACCCAGTACGACGACGCGGTTACCAAGAGCGTTGCAAACAACCAACTCCGCCACTTCGATACGTCGGGCAGGCAACTTGCGTCGTTTCTGGTTCACCCAAAGTCTCCTTCGAGAAAAGGAATGCCCCCGGTAACGTATTCGCGGCTGGTGGCTTCCGCCGACCGTATCGGGTGGTTTACAAATGGCAATCAGTATATCGAGTTTTCCCTGGATGGGACTGAGCTCAATCGATTCGAAGGGCCAGCCGATCTTGTGGAACATCCGGAGTATCTGCAGGGTGTCGGCCTGAGTGCCGACAATGAACTGGCCATCGGAGTTGTAACGAAGCCCGGAATGAAGTACTTCGCGTTGGACCGCCAGACCCGGACATGGAGCGCTATACTGCCCATCGGTAAGAGGACGACGATGCTCGGCGGCTTCGACGGCAACACCTTGATCACGCTCCCAAGCTTCGAGGACTCGGGCGTCATTCGCCGGCACATCCGAAGCGACGGGTCCTCGGCCCAGCAACCGCAAACAGCAACCGCTAACGGAAAGTGAGGATCGCGATGCGCATCGAGACTGGAAGAATAGCTCACATTTGGGCGTTGGCAGGCTGCTTAGCGCTAGGGGCATTGTCATATGCCGTGTTTCTCCGCAGCCCGGTGCGGCACGCTGAGAGGACGCTCACCGTGGATGTCGCGGGCCGAAGACTCCAGGGATTGTTCGACGGACTGGCACCGAACCCGGCCTACGACCCAGCGCTGCTATCGCGAGTCGAACGTATACCGAGGCGCAAAGACGGCCTGCTGAACTGGCTCCTGGATCGCCTGGACACCGTAGTGTACGCTCAAGCCGGAGGGAATCCTTGCGGGGGTCCGAGTTGCCAGAACTGCTACGGTGGCATGGTCCCGGGTGACGTAAACCAATGCGGTCCACTCTGTGGATCCTGTAGTGTGTCGGGGTCTTTTACAACCCCTGCGCCAGCCCCGACCCAACCCAGCAAAGGGGAGCAACAGGACTGCGTAGCTACCTGTTCCTGCCCCAACGCCGATGGCAGTTACAGCGATATGGGTTGCAACCAAAGTCCGTGCACTCCCGCGGCCAACTGTGTCTTGGACTCGGATTGCGGGTTAGGCCAGTATTGCAACAGCGGTACGTGCACGAATGCTACTTGTTCTTCTGGCCAGTGCCAGGTCAGCGCCACTAACAACACATGCACTGATTCCCGTGGGAACGATGGAACATGTCAAAAGGGCTGCTGCGTGGCTAGTCAAACGTGCTCGGGTTGCCAGTCATGGAGTGGCGGGCAGTGCGTTGACAACGACGATAACTGTCCTGGCGAGTGCACCGTGTGCACCAATGGCTCGTGTGGTTGCGACGCTGGTGAGACCTGCGACGAGGATGGCAATTGCGTGGAGGACGGCGGCGGCAGTACCGGTGGTGGCGGCGGTCCCGATCAAGACTGCGGCGGCGATGAGCAACCCCCCTGCCCGCCACACCCGGTGGAAGATCCGATACTGCTGGATGTGGATGGAAATGGTTTCCAATTAACCAGTACGAATGGCGGCGTGAAGTTCGACTTCTTTGGGACTGGTAAGCCGGTTCAGACATCCTGGACTGCCCCCAATTCCGGCGACGCATGGCTCGTGTTGGACGTCAACGGTAACGGCAAGATCGACAGTGGGCGCGAGATGTTGGGCAACGTGTTCGAGTTTCCGAAGTTCGTGACAATGAATGGCTTTGAAGCGTTGGCTTCTTACGACATGCCGGAGAACGGCGGAAATGGGGATGGCATTATCGACTCCCGCGACGCCGTCTACCCGAAGCTGCTACTCTGGATCGATCAGAATCATAATGGGATAGCCGAACCGGGAGAGCTGTTTACACTCGCCAGCAAAGGCATTTTGTATATCGACCTGAATTATCGGAGCAGCCCGAGACGAGACCAATACGGCAACCAGTTCCGGTACCGGGCGAAGATCGGAACCGCAAAAGGAGACGGGACCGCTAAGTATGCTTACGATGTCATCCTAAAGAATCCCGGCGCTGTGGGGCCTAGCCGGTAAAGCCCCGGCCGACCCGCCGCGGCACGCACAAGGCTTAGAGATTTGAATGCCACTGGTGACGTATTTATCGAGACTGGCGCGTGCGGGTCGTCCGTTCGTGCCAGTCCTCCTGTTCATTTCGACGGGAGTGCAGGGTTCCCAGCCGGAACCCTGCCCGGCATTTTCCGATTTAGTCAAGGAGGATCTGACAAGCTACGTTCAGAAGAGATACCACATCTCTCCCAACGCTAATCTGCATATCTCTGAGAGTTCTGCCGTGGGGGACACCTGTTATCAAAAGGTGCGCTTCGAAGCGCGGGGAACGGCAGTATTCTCACTGATACTCTACGTGTCCCCCGACCGGAGGTTTCTCACCACCAACCTGTTCGATGCGCACAGCGATCCGGTTGAGGAAGACCGCAGAGCCAACCGCGAAACCGCGCTCAAGCTAGCGCAAGGCAACCCCATGTCCACGTCCGCGGCGGGGGCGCCGGTGACGCTGGTAGTGTTTGCGGACTTCCAGTGCCCTCATTGCAAGCGGTTTGCGGCGTTGCTCAAGGAGTTGAGTCTGCTCACCCGGCTTGGCCCACCTCTGCTCATCTTATTTGGCCCACCCTCCGGGTGATTTCCTAACTCGCCCCGTATTGTAACGGTTTTCGGGGCTGAGCGTTCTTCTT
>Ga0326728_10014081_pt1 | contig 17128 bp, 11 predicted proteins | sample MB3enrmetagenome_FD_207602 | JGI IMG/M metagenome (GOLD analysis project Ga0326728, IMG submission 207602) | Lab enriched peat soil microbial communities from McLean, Ithaca, NY, United States - MB31MN | ecosystem: Environmental > Terrestrial > Soil > Wetlands > Peat | place: USA: New York...
CTAGTGTTGGTTTCACCTCAGACCAGTCCAAGGGTGTCGAAACTGGCGCATGCTCCCGCCGCCTAACGGAGTAGGGCGCGACAACTGTCTGCCCAAAGGCATTGCGAAACGGGTCCAGGTATACACGACCACGCCGCGCTGCGACCGAATGTTCGACGGTCAGCTCCTCAGGGTACGCAGCCGCAACCCGCGCGGAAAACGATTCGGCAAATGCAAGAATCTCGTCCGCATCTGGTCCGGTTTGTAAGGGCACGAGAACATGCATTCCCCGGCTGCCAGATGTTTTGGCAAAGGACACCAACTCCAAGGTGTCCAGAGCTGCTTTCACGTGCAGTGCTGCGCGAGCGGCATCGGCAAACTTTCCAGAGCCGGGATCAATGTCGAAGGTGATCCAGTCTGGCTTGCGAGGCGAAGGCGCGCGGCTGGCCATCACGTGCACGGCGATGCAACCGAGGTTTACAAGCGCGAGCTGCGTGATAAGGGAGCCGCCGACTACGTAATCGGTAAACTTGCCGTTGTCGTCCTGGTGCGCAAGACGCTTGGTCGGGGTTCGCGGAGGCATGCCGATAGGGATCTGTTTCTGGAAGAAACAGTCTCCGCGCATGCCATCGGGGCAGCGCTCAAGAGTGAGTATGCGATTCCGTACGTAGGGTGAAAGTTTGAAAAAGATCGCCTTGTAATATTGGGCCAGATCCTGCTTTGTGTAGCCTCCTTCCGGCCAGAAGACCTTTTCCGGATGCGATACCTTGATCGGAAGCCGGCCGGGCGTCGCTGCATCCTGTCTTCGGCTATTCATCTCGCTTCTCCGGGGAGGTAAACCTCTCTCGCATCCTTATCATCTCGCAGTCCGAGAAACACCGGCTGGCGCAGCTTCTGTTCGGCCGTCAGTTCCTGATATGCGATCTGGGCAACAAGCCCCGGCGCCAAATAGGTCACTCCCTTTCCCCGCGGTGGATTAGTGAGAGCGGTTTTTTCACGGACCAGCGGCTGGAACTTCTGAAACAGCGAGGCAAGCAGCTCACGATTGAACCCGGTGCCCACCTTACCGACGTACTGCAAATGCCCGCGATGATAGGCGCCAAGTAGGAGGGCGCCGAAATGCGCCCGCGAGCCCTCGGGCCGGGTGTAGCCGGCAATTACAAACTCATCTTCTTGATGTACCTTAAACTTCAGCCATCGCCTGGTGCGCCCTTCGATGTAAGGCGCTCCAAGGTCCTTGGCCACGATTCCTTCATAGCCTTTGGCTTGCGCTTCACGGAACGCCAGAAGGCCGTTCGAGTTCATGCGGTGAGATCCGAATAGGCGTTTGCTTCCGCGAATCGACTCTTCCATCACGCCGCGACGAACCGAAAGCGGATCTGCGCGCAAATCACGCCCGTTCTTGAACAAGCAGTCAAACACCGCATAAAGCGGCGCCACCTTTCCCTCCTGGAGAAGCTGAAATCTGGAGACCCGGTGTTTGTCGAATGCGACAACCTCGCCATCAAGGAGAAGAGTGCAAGCCGGAAGCGTTGCGATTGCGGCTGCAAGATCGGGGTATGTTTCCGTGCGGTCCTTTCCGTTTCGCGACAGAAGTGTGGCCTTATTCCCTTCCTTGTATGCGAGGATCCGGTAACCGTCATATTTCTCTTCGTAGATCCACCCTGGTTTGTCAAACGGCTCGCTCACAAGCGTGGGCAACATTGGCTCAATGCGGAATGGAATTCTGTCAGTCATGCTCGCCGCCTACTCTTACTGCGTTCGCGCGCCGGTTTCACCTTCGCTGTACGCGGCACTTTGCCTGGCGGGTCGCCCATGGAGGCTCTTGCGGGGTCGGCTCCCCCATCCCGCGCGATTTCCGCGAGAAGACGCCGGCTCACTACCGACCGCGGCTCTTGCAGGGTGATGTCTTCGGTAGATGCATACTGATCGCGCTGCTTAATCAAGAGCCACGTGGATCGATGTCCGCTGCCGTTCATGCCGCGCGTGTGAACCAGGACCCAGGAACCTTGGAGTTTCTTCCCGTGAAGCGCGAACTTAATCTCCCGCTCCGTTAATGAGCCATCCGCGTTCAAGTTCTCCGGCTGCCAGGTCCCATGGTCCCAAAGCAACACGGTTCCAGCTCCATATTCTCCGGCTGGAATCACTCCTTCGAAATCGCCATACTGCAACGGGTGATCCTCCGTTTGGACCGCGAGGCGCTTTACCGCCGGATCGAGAGAGGGGCCCCGGGGAATAGCCCAAGAGAGGAGAACGCCACGCCACTCCAGCCGAAGATCGTAATGCAAGCGGGTGGCCATGTGCTTTTGCATCGCGTACGCGAGTGTATCGCTGTCCTTCGCCGCGGAACCCACTCGACCTTTCGGTTCCGGTGTCGCGTCGAAGTTACGCTTCTTTCGGTATGCGCTGAGTTTCATGCGAACCTCAAACGATTTCTCCGGGGCGTCTTACAAGCCCTTGATCTTACACCTGCGAGTGGGGGTCTCGACGCGTGACAATTCGGCGCTCGGAGAAGGGTGGAGCATTTGGCGTACCATTTTGTGCGCCCAGCGACGCCAACTCGAAGCAATCGATCAGTCCGGTGCAATTGCCGCTGCATTCTCGCTATTGATTGACGCCCACAAGCGTTTAACGTGCAGGATTTCCAGCCTTTCCCGACAAGGGGTTTGCGCAGCGGAGACATTCCAATCCAGAGAAAACCTGGACAGCATTGCTTGGTGCTGAAATGCCATTCGATATGGAATTGCGGTCGCGTAGATCGCGAAATCGCGACCAAGCCGCAAATTCGTGATGTATCAATCTCAGTGTTTTCATGCGTTTACTGGTTGGCGACTCATGTGCAAAGAAGGAATGCAAAGGCGCGGCATATGTGCCGATCTCGAACAGTCTAGGCAAACTGGCGAGCGCAGCAGACAGTGTACCCACACGCAGGATTCCCGAGCATGCTTGTGACCACGAACAGACAGTGCCTGCGGTCGGGAACGATAGCAGGTTAAATCTCCGCTAAAGGCCAGTAATGCAGTAATACTGGCGCGGCGGACAAACCATTGGTTGAGCTATTACCAGCTCATAGGGAGGAAGGTATATGAAACTACATGAGAAGAACGAGGCGGTTGTGGTGTATGTCGCAAGTTATCCAAACCTCAACGAAGCGAACGCGGATTATGCAGCGGTCAAACAGCTCTATCGCGACGGCGTAATTGGAGTGTACGATGCGGCGGTTGTCAGCAAAGACGCTGCTGGTCATGTGAAGATCCACGGGACCGAGAAGCCTACGGAGTACGGGGCGTTGAGCGGTTTGGCGGTGGGGGCGCTGGTTGGAATCTTCTTCCCGCCGTACCTTGTATGGGAAGTGGCGGCCGGCGCGGTCATCGGCTCTTTGATCGGACATTTCTGGGCAGGAATGTCACACTCCGATCTGAAGCAAATCGGGGATAAGCTCCAGGCGAGCACAGCAACCCTGATCGTGGTCTGCAAGTCGAAACTGCGCAAAGTCTTGACAGAAGCGGTCAATCACGAAATCAAGGATTTTGAGAAGGAGCTAGCCACCGACGTCAAGGGCTTCAATAAAGACTTGAAAGCTGCTGTCGAGGATTTCTTGAAAGCGGCTTGATGAGCGGGTCCAGAACGTCTTTCGTTCAGTTCAGAAAACGCGCTGGCCGTGGTCCGCTCCCGACTTGATGCGACAATCGTCGGCATCAATTTTGCCGTTTTTGTCGCCCAGCTCATAGGCGGCGACCAGTTGGTGACGCGATGGTCGGAGATGTCGACAAGGAAGGATGAAAATGTTCAACGTCTTGACAATTGCCAGAGAATACGGAAGCGGGGGATCCGAGATCGGGCGCAAGGTTGCTGAACTTCTTGGCTGGGAGTGCCTGGACAAGCAGATCATCGAACGGGCCGCGGCCATGGGAGAGATTGACTCTATCTGGGCCGCGCAGGCCGACGAACACGCCAGCGCATGGTGGGAGCGAGTGATGAAAAGCTTCCGGCAGGGAGGTCCCGACTCGTATGTGGGTGAGGGGACGAAATTCGGAGTGGATCGCGATACGGTGCAGGAATTCACCGCCAGCATCATTCAAGAGGCCGCAAAGATCGGCAACTGCGTCATCATCGGACGCAGCGCGCAATGCGTTTTGCGGCGCCACCCGAACGTACTTCGCGTGCTCGTCTATGCGCCGCTCAGGGAGAAGCTTGTGCGTATGAAACTACGTCATCCTCGCGAACGAGACGTGCCTGCTCTGCTGCGTCGCATCGACTCCGAGCGTCTTCACTACGCACGCTACTATTACGATTGCGACTCGGCTGATCCCAGGCTCTACCACCTCACCATGAACAGCACCTTGGGTATCGACACCTGCGCCAAAATGATTTCGCAGATCATCCGGTCTTCGTAGGCGACGAGGGTATGAATACGTATTGCGTCGAACATGAGTTCAATGAGGCGGGGGACCGCCTTCTGGCCGCCACCATCGACTCTTTTACCTGCCGCCTTTTGTTGGCGACAGAGTCGGACGCGGTGTGGTAAACATTTCCGGCATGGAGAGGAGGAGTGCCAATGGCTCTTGAGACATACGAACTGGTGAGTCTGGGATCACCCCATGAGGTGAGGGAATTCGATAAGGGCAAGCTTGAACTCTTCCGGGTTTGCGGAGCCGTAGTCGGCCGCGCTACATTCGAGCCCGGCTGGAAATGGTCCACCTGTATCAAGCCAATCGCCAGGACAGAGAGCTGTCAGGCCGCGCACTTCGGTTACCAACTCTCGGGGGCCATGAAGGTACAGATGGATGATGGCACTCAATTGACCACGAAAGCCGGTGACTTCGTCAGCATTCCGCCAGGACACGACGGCTGGGTGATCGGAAACGTGCCGGCGGTGTTCCTCGACTTCCAGGGCATGATCGATTACGCAAAATTGAAGAAGTAAGGAACCCGCGCTCCGCTGCAAGACACCTGACGGGAAGGCCAGAGCCTGGGAACTCCAGCACCAGGATTCGTTCGTTTGAGGATCCCGCACTGAGCCGATAGATGCGGAGGATTCGATTGTGCGGGATGGCAATTCACTCAGATCTCGTTTTGCCCATATATATCAAGATTTCGTGGGCACCTTTTTCACCGCTTGTATATCGAAGCGAGCAACCGCTCGGGCAACGTCCTTTGCGGGCAAGCGCGATTTGGGATCTTCTTCAAGCCAGCAGCAGAGAGCCTCGAATGCCGCGCCGACAACGCATCGGGCTGCAATGGTGCTGTTCTCAACCTGGAATGCGGCAGGTTCTGCTTCAATCGTGTGCCGAACTTCCTCGGCCAGCTTTCGCAAAATTGCACGGCGGGTTTTGTCGAGTCGGGGGCTGAGCCCCGACGATTCCACGATGAGAATACGAGCCCGAGCGGGTTTGTGGGCGAGATAGAGATAGAGCGCTTCCAGCGCCTGTGAAATCCTCTTCAGAGGATCCGGTTGGGCTCCTCTTACATCTGCCAGTATTCCAAGAACGGCCTGGCCAAGTTCCTCCAAAGCCGCATTGAAAACATCCTCTTTGTTTCGGAAGTACATGTAAAAGCTTCCGGTCGAGCTGTTGGCCTCTGCGACGATCATGGGGACTGTCGTCGCGTGATAACCGTGCTTTCCAAAAAGTTTGGTCGCCGCATCCAGCAGCAATCTACGCCGGGCCCTCTTCCGTTCTTCTGTCGCTTTTGACCTTTGGTACGCCACTTAGCCTAAAACCTCCTTGACAATACAAGAATGACGCGTCATTCTGTAAATGTCAATACAAGAATGACATGTCATTCCTTGATTGTCAAATCCTCTCAGATCCGGTTGCGCGAGGCCATGATGCGTATCCGGACAGCCAGAAAGAGGCATTCATGAAGACCTTAAATTGCAGTCTTTCGTCTCCATCGCTTGGGGCGTTGCTTTTGGCAGGAAATTCACTTCTGTTCATCTGCGCAGCCGGTTGTCATCGCAAAGCAGACGTAGCGGCCGACCAACCGGTTCCGGTCCGCCTGCGTGCGCCAAATAGATTGCGGCAGCCGGTTTCCGTGGCTGCCAGTGGCTCGGTTGAGGCGAACGTAACGGCATTGACCGCTTTCCAGGTGGATGGGCGCGTCGCACACGTCTACGTCGACGAAGGCCAGTATGTAAAGCAAGGGCAGGTTCTGGCGGACCTGGATCGCGCTGACTATCAGAACGCGCTCGACGGGGCGCAGGGACAAGCGGCTGCTGCTGACGCTGTTGCTTTACAGGCGAAGAATGGTTTGCGTGCCCAGGAACTTGAAGAAGCTCGCATCGATTTCGAGCGGACTCAGGACGAATATCAGCGCCTGAAATATCTCTACGACCACCAAAGCCTGCCTGCGAACGACTTCCACAAGATCGAGGCCGCTTACCTGGCATCACGGCAGCGCTACGACATGGCTCAACAAGGAGCGCGCTCCGAAGAGAAGGATGCAGCGCGCGGCCAGGCCCATGCGGCAAATGCTCAGTTGAGTGAAGCCAAGAAGCACCTGGCCGATTGTTCCCTGCGGGCTCCCATTAGCGGCTTCATCGGGATGCGTCGAGTGAACGTGGGCGATACGGTAGCGCCAGGCAATCCGGTCTTTTCGGTTCTCGACCTCGATTCCGTCAAAGTGCGTGTCGGAATTCCCGAAGCGGAGATCGGCAAAGTGCGGGAAGGAGCATCTGCAGTGGTCATCATTCCGTCGCTCGATAACCAGCGCTTTGAAGGAAAAGTCGAGGCAGTTGGCGTGTCGGCAGATCCGGTATCACGCACTTTTGCCGCCAAAATCACTGTTCCGAATCCCACCCATATTCTCCGTGCCGGCATGGTAAGCGAATCCCGCATCTACGGCTCCAAGATGGAGAATGTGCTCACCGTTCCCGCACTCGCGATCATGCACGATCCGCGTGATGTTCCCCTGGTCTATGTATACGACGGCATGCGACAGCGTGTTTTCGCACGCCGCGTCGAAATTGGCGACCTGGCAGAGAGCGAAGTTCAGATCAAGAGCGGTCTCGACTCGGGAGAGTTGATCGTTATTGCCGGCCAGCAAAACGTGCACGAAGGATCTCAGGTTCGTGTTGTTGGAGATGGCCAATGAACCCCATTCGCACATCATTGCGCTATCCCCAAGTGACACTGGTTGTTACTGCGATGCTGTTCGCGGCCGGCGTGGCGGCATTACTCAATATGCCGCGGCGCGAAGATCCTAAGATCACGATTCGCAGGAGCCTGGTTGTTGCCATTTATCCCGGAGCGACGGCGGAAGAGGTGGAGAACCAAGTCACACGTAAGATCGAGGAGCACCTGTTCCGCTTCTCCGAAGTGCGCCGTGAAAAAACCTATTCGACGTCGCTAAACGGAATGGTGGTCGTCGATGTCGAACTGAACAAATCCGTGATGGATGCCGATCAATTCTGGTCAAAATTGCGGCTCGACCTGGCGCAAATGAAGCCAACAGAGCTTCCCATAGGCGTTCGCGGTCCAACCGTTGATTCGGATTACGGCGATACGACTGCAGTGCTCATTGCGGTCAAGGGTAGCCATTATGGCTACCGTGAACTGAAAGATTATGCCGAGAGAGTGGAAACGGCGATCCGCGAGATTCCAGCGGTCTCAAAGATCAGGCGTATCGGCGACCAGAGGGAAACGATCCAGGTTACCGGCTCGCAGGAGCGGCTTTCACAGTATGGCGTAAACCCGCAGCGCGTGATCCAGGCCCTGCAAGCCCGCAATACGATCACGTATGCCGGGCAGGTGCCATCAGGCGATAGCAAGATTCCGCTCGAAGCCAGCGGTCCCTTCCAGACGGAGAACGAAATACGGCAGATCATGGTCGATGTGTCACCTACCGGCCAGCCGATCTACCTGGGAGACCTCGCCAGCGTGCAGCGCGTCTACAAAGACCCCACGGAATACGTGCGCATTGGAGGCGAGCCCACAATTCTTCTCTCGGTCGAGATGCAGGAGGGCAACAACATTGTGCAGTTCGGCCGGACCTTGCACGAAACGCTCGCGGTGGTCCAAAACACGTCGCCGGCCGATGTGCAGTTGGAGTTTGTCGCCGACCAGCCACGTGTCGTCTCCGAGCGCATCGGCGACTTTCTCCGCGAATTCGGGATTGCGATCATTGCAGTGATTTTGGTGACGTTGCTGCTGCTGCCGATGCGAGTTGCAGTTGTAGCGGCCATCGCCATTCCTGTCACTGTCTCTGTCACCTTCGCCACGCTCTATGCCGCCGGAATCGAACTGCATCAGGTCTCGATTTCTGCGCTGATCGTTGTGCTGGGAATGGTTGTTGACGATGCGATTGTCATTACCGACAACTATGTCGCGCTTTTGGACCAGCGGGTTCCTGTTGAAGAAGCCTCCTGGCGATGCGCCACTGAAATGGCGGTGCCGGTGCTTACTGCCACGCTGACGATCATTGCGTCGTTCTTGCCATTGCTTTTACTCACTGGAGGTGTCGGCGAGTTCATTCGCGCACTGCCTATCACCGTTTCAATTGCCTTAAGCGTGTCCTTTGCAGTGGCAATGCTGCTGACGCCAATCACAGCCCGGTTCTTTATCAAACAGGGACTGCACAATCGTAGCCGCGAAACGAGTCAAGGCAAGCGAACGCTGTTGGATTTCATGCAGCATTACTACAACATCACCATTGCCTGGGCGATGCGGAATCGGAGAAGCGTCCTGCTTGCCGCGGCTGTGGTCTTCATTGCGGGCGTGGGGACCTTGATGCTGGTCCACCAGCAGTTCTTTCCGCTAGCCGAACGCAACCAATTCATCATTGACGTCTGGCTTCCCGAAGGATCGCGCATTGAGGCAACAGACGCGGCCGTTCGCCGAATTGAGACGACTTTGCGCACCAAATCGGAGGTGCGCAGCTATGCCAGTTTTCTTGGATCCAGTGCGCCGCGATTCTACTACAACGTCAACCCGCAATTGCCCGCCACCAATTACGCCCAAATTCTTATCAACACGCAGAGCGTCAGCTCAACTACAAGACTGGTTAATGATCTCCGCCAAGAACTGCCGTCCGTTGCGCCTGAAGCGAAAGTGTTTGTCAAGGAACTACAACAGGGCGTCCCGATAGAGGCTCCTGTTGAGATTCGCATTTCGGGAGATGATTTGGCCACCCTGCGTTCGATCGGCGAGCAAGTTGAATCGATCCTCAATCACACGCCCGGGGCGATTTACACGCACACAGACTGGCATGAAGACCGGATGCTGGCAGGAGTGAATCTCGATCAGGAAGTTGCCAATCGCCTTGGTCTCACCAATGCAACAGTCGCGAATCAACTGGCTGCAGGATTTGACGGCGACACGGTTACGACATTCTGGGAAGGCGATCGCGACATTGACGTCGACCTCCGCCTCGATTCAGCAGAACGCAAGACATTCCAGAATGTTTCCGACGCCTATGTGCAGTCTCCAGTTACCGGTGCACAAGTGCCTGTGAATGCGGTGGCAACACTTTCGCCGGAATGGCACCCGGGCAGAATCGTTCGCCGCAATGGAGTTCGCACTTTGACGGTGCGCACGTTTCCGGAAGGTGGGCGCCTCGCAAGCCAAATTCTGACAGACGCAAAGAAGCAAATAGCCGGACTGCAATTGCCCGCGGGTTACCACATCGAATATGGCGGCGAGGACGAGAACCAGCGTGAGACCTTCGGCGAAATGCGGTCCGCGCTCGCAGTCAGTCTCGTGTTGATCTTCCTGATTCTGCTTTTCCAGTTCCGCACATTATCGGATGCGCTCATCGTCATGGCAGCATTTCCGCTGGCGCTGCCCGGAGCAGCATTCGGCCTTTTCGTCACGAACAACCCGTTCGGTTTCACGGCCTTCGTTGGAGTGATCAGCCTGGGCGGGCTGGTTGTCCGCAACTCGATCATTCTCGTCGACTATGTTCACGCAAGGATGAAGCAGGGAGTCCCATTGGAACAGGCAACACTTGAAGCTGGAGAGCGGAGGCTACGGCCAATCTTCCTCACGACGATGGCAGCTGCTGTCGGAGTTACCCCTATGATTCTCTCGCGTTCAAGTCTGTGGTCCCCTATGGCAAGCGCGATTGCATTCGGCTTGATCGGATCTATGTTCTTTACGTTGATCGTCATTCCCGTTCTGTTTGTCGTCGTCCACAGCAGGAAATGGTCAAAGGGTGCGCCCGCAGCGGTGACGGCCCTGGCACTGCTTGCTCTGGCCGCTCCAAGTCAAGCACAAAGGCAGGCGATTACTCTCGATCAGGCCTTGCAGATGGCATTCGAAAACAACTCTACGGTTCACCTTGCTGAACTGAAAGTCAAAGAGGCGGACGCCAAAGTCATAGAGGCGCGTGCCAGCTACTTTCCGATGGCGACGAATCAAACCAACGCAATTCATGCTGGACAAACAGAGGCTCTGACCATTCCGGCAGGTGCGCTCGGAGTTTACAACGCCATCGGCCCTGTACCGGGTCAGGGTGAAAAGATCCTGCTGGGAAAGCAGGATTCTGTGCTGTCGTTGACGTCGGTGGCACAACCTGTCTCGCAGGTGTTCAAAATTCATGCCAGTGTAAGCGTCGCGCAGGCCGAAGCGCAGATGGCACACAACGATCTGGATCGCGCGCGGAACGAGGTTTCACTGAATGTCAAGAAGCTCTATTACGGGCTCCTTTCCGCCGAGCAGCGCAAGCTGGCAGCACAATTGCAGATTGAGGCTGGGGAAGCACGGCTGAAAGAGGCCAACGATGCGGTTGACAGTGGAGTCGCGCTTCGAGTGAAAGTACTTGAATGCGAGGCCCAGATTGCCGACGCGCGTCATAAGCTGGGATCTCTTGAAGACCAGATCGCCGACATGACGAATTCCATCAACGACCTCATCGGTCTCCCCCTGTCAACCGAAACAGTGCTCACCGAACCAACAGGGCTGGAAGAAGCGCAAGAACCAGAGGCCACCGTCGCCACTCATGAAGACCCTGCAATAGCACACAACCCTGAATTGTTGTCTGCGCAACAGACGCTGGTAATGGCTCATGCAGGCCTGAATGCAGCTCGGGCTGAGTACATTCCAGACCTCTCGATCTTCGCGGAGCAGGTGTATCAGAACGGCGTGCCGCTCTTGCCCGAAAGTTCCGCAGCCTATGGTGTGCGCATGAACTGGACGGTCTCGGAATTTGGCAAGCGTTTTGGCCTGGTTCGCGAACGCAAGGCCCAGGTCGCAGAAGCTGAAGAAAACCTTCGCGCTACCGAGAACAAGGTGCAGATGGACGAACAATCTGAACTGCGCAAGGTTCGGCGATCAGAGACTGGCTTAAAAGCAGCGCAGGACAGCGTCGCAGCGAGAACGGAACTGCTTCGCATTACGCGTGACCAAGTTTTCGCCAAAACCGCAACAGACTCTGCTCTTATGGATGCAGAAGCACAATTGGCAGAAGCAAGGGCTCAGCTGCTCGATGCTGAGATGAATCGCGTTGTGGCGCGGGCGGAGCTTTCCCGTACAGAAGGCCGTCAATAATGTGTAGGAACATACTCCCAATGCTTCGAATCGGGGTCTGATGACGTACTCGGCTGCGTTCTCTCTTGATAAATAGAGGGTAGTTACCCTATCGGACGTTTCCCGAGCAGCTTGTCAGTAGCTTTGCGACGGCTTGGGAAACAGCGAAGAAAAACGCTGGCGTCGAATGCCGCTGGCACGATCTACGCCACTCGTGCGCGTCACGGCTCGCGGCTGGCGGGGCAACCGAGCAAACGCTCCAGTTGTTGCTGGGATGGATGAGCCCCGAGATGATTGAGAGGTACAGTGACGTACGCGCGGAAGCGAAGCGGCGGGCCGTTGCCATGTTCGATATAGTGGATTTCGATTTGGAGTCCCTACAAAATCCACCACAGTTAACAGTCCTTGAAAATCAGAAAATCATGTAAGTATTTTAGTTTCATGGTCGGGGCGGAGGGATTCGAACCCCCGACCCTCTGCTCCCAAAGCAGATTTTATCGTTTATTGAAGCCTATTGAAATTGAGTGGAAATAAACGCTTTTGATTGAGCTGTTTACCGATCAACTGCCGGACCCTGTTGATCCTTGTGGCATCTGGGTGCTTTGACAGTTACAAAATTGACTACACTCGATGTCTCATTTTGTGAGTTCAGTCTAGGAACTCAGTTTTGAGCCGGATAGAATTCTGGCGAGAGACACGAATTTAGTATGCTGAGAATCCAACGTCTATCTCGAAGAAAAACACAGCCAGGTTTTGTCGGATGGCATTATGGCGAAGGAGGCGATTCAAACCTCGTTCTGCCTATATACCAAGTTGGAAGATGATTCCGGCTATCCTGGAGCTCCACCGATCAAAATCAACCGAGTTCGGCCGGTGAAGATTACGGGTGTACCGTACGCGGCACCCGCGAGTCTTATCACCATGCGCCGGGTGGTCTGCGGCTGGATATTGGAACGGTAGAGATGTGGATACTGAGTTTGCCCCAGAAGACGGTGCGATCCGTGGCCTACTGCAAGCGCGCCTTTGCCTGAGGTCATGTGCGGGCCATCAGGCTGCCGTTAGCGAAGGCCGCCGAGGGTGGAAAAGGAAATCCTGCCGGCAGTATGCTGACGCGAAGCACGCGTTCATCTACAGCAGTCAACCACAATTCGACAGTGTTACCGCCAATTTGAAAGCTGGAATATCGAGTGGGCTCGGCGCACAGCGCAGTTGGGAAAAGACCGGTGGCCGCAGTGGCGAATAGCTGCCCGAGGAAGGATCGCCTTGATTGCTTCTCTTTCAAATTTCTTCCCAAGGGTTCCGGAAAACTATCGAGTTACCTCTGCCTGCGCAGCAGCTTGTTCGACGGCGACAGCCTCGGATTCAAGGGCATAATGAGCGCCAGCCGTAATAGAAACCGCGTCAATGGTGGAGACAGATTCAGCAAGGTATCAGTATGAATTTATGATCTGCGGACAACTAATCAGTGATATCCACTCCCGGCCCGTTTCGCCGCGGTGTGGCGCAGGAATAGTCTTGTCCGCGGCCGCAATGATGATATTTTCCTGAAAGAATTCGTTAGAGTTTGTGTGAAAGAGGGCCCAGGTCCGGGCGGTTTGCTGCACGCTTGCCGTCGACAAGGAGGGTGAGGCCTTTGCCACGGTGGTAACGAGTGCCGGTAGGATCCCAGAGAATCGAAAGGAGATGACCGTGATAGGGAAGTGCGTCGATTGCGAAATAAGACCACTGGCCTGCGGGAAGGAGCGGCTTGATGACGACGCGGTCGCCGGCTTGCGGATGGAGGCCGATCATGCCGGTGATCAGCGGGTCGGCAAATCCGGAGTGGTTGTAGTAGTTGCCGCGGCCGATCCGCGGGTCGTGATGGGCGATGAGGACGTCCTTGGCCAGCCACTCGTCGGTGTCAGCGTCGAGGTCCTCATCGATCCAGGGGATGGTGTGGCCGTCGGCAAGCGTGATGTGCTGGCCGAGAATGTAGCGGGAGAAGAGGGTGTAGTAGTCCGCGTGGGTGAGGACGGTCGGGCCGGTTGTGTCGAGGTAGTCGGCGAGGGCGACGAGTGTCTGCGTGGTGGCGAAGGGCCAGGAGGGACCGTTCCAGAGGCACTGGTGAGGGTGTACGAATCGGAAGCGTGGGTTGCGGCGTTCGGCGGTGGTGGGGCCGTACTTGCCGTCGAAGCCCTGAGCATCGAAAAGTTGTTTCCAGGCGACACCGTGATCGGCAGAAGGGATGCCATAGGCCCATGGTATGTAGCCGATCTCTTCGCGGACGCCTGAGAGCTCCATGTGAGGGCCGAGGTCAACAAAGTACTTCTGTTTTTGGATGCCGGAGTCGCCCGTGGGTGATACGACCTCGTAGAACTGGTCCCTGGGATTCCAAAGCGTGGTTTCAATGAGCGTATGGAGTTTGTCGGCCTTCGCATTGTATTCGGCGGCGGTGGCGGTGTCGCCGGAGGCAGTGGCGACCTCGGCGATGGCGCGAGCGTCGCCGTACATGTAGCTATTGAGGGTGGGACGGTAACCGTGGCCGGAGATGGAATACTCCATGGCATCGCGGACGTCGAGGGACCAGAAAAGACCATTGGCATCCTGCTGTGTGGACTCCCAGAGCTTGTAGTTGGCGATCATTGCCGGCAACAGCGAGATCGCAAGGGCGCGGTCGCCGTTGGCAAGAGTAAGGTCGCGCACGGTGGCAGCCATGGCGTCGGAGTACTTGTGCGAGTCGGCTATGTGGGCGAACCAGTAACGCGCATAGTCCTCGGCGATGGCCGGCGTTCGCAACCATCGGGCCTCGGCGATGTGGAAGGGAGCGGCGTCGGGCAGAACCCAAAAGTCGGGCATGTCGGGCTTGGGGAGCCACTCAGTAATCAGGTTGCCGGAGGGCGTGTGGACGAGGTGTTTCTTCCAGGCGTACCAGCGGAAGTAGTACATCTCCTCGAAGGCCTTGTCCGAGGACTCAAAGAAGGGAATATTGCGCTGCATCCAGGTGAAGGTGTCCTCGCCGTCCTCGCCCTCGTAAAGTTTGCCTGTGGCCTCGCGCTCCTGTAGGCGAAAGGTGTCGATGTAATGGGAGTAGTCGGCGGGGTGGAGGACAGTTGGGTCGGCGGACGGCGAAGGCGCGGCGGTCTGGGCGTGAGGCCACTGGGAGCACAAAGCGAGCGAAAGAGCTGAGACGGCAAAACAAGCGCTGCGCACGTGAATTTGACCCCGGGCTGCATGCATCCTGTATTCTCCTTCTCTTTCCTTCATCCAAATCGTAGGCGATTCCATAACCGCTGCCGCGCGGTTCCACTGCTGGATTCAGGAGGGGGAACCAGCAGGCGCGGCCAACGCATGGATCTGCGCCAACCCGACGCCAATTCCGGGTCGATGCTTGAACACGGCGCGGATCTTGCGCGTTGTGAGCGGCGCGAACTGAACTGTATTGGCACGATTCGCTTCCGGTTTGATGGGATCGACGGAATTGGGCAGGACAGGCGCCCATTGGCCGTCCTTGTCGTAGAGCAAGGAATAACTGTCCGGAGCCCGCACTTCCTTTTCGTCTTCGCAAAAGAAGAGCCGGACTGCGCTGATTGCTTTGGTTTCGCCGAAATCGATCTGGAACCAGTCCTGGCGCTTCCAGCTTCCCCGGCACGACCATTTGTCGCCGAACTCCGGATCGTACCAGCACAGTCCGTCGAGTGCGGCTTCAACACTGTTGTACTTGGCCGTGAACGAGGCGCTGGCTTTGGGAAATGGCGCGCCCTCAGGATTCGCAGAAACGACGACTTCAATGGGCGCAGGTTGCGTTTCAACTTTCGACAACTGCGCGCTGAGCCGGCCTATCACCGGCGAAGAGGCCGCCACGCGGCCATCCACAAGAAGGTGCAGTCCTTGGCCGATTCCGTAGCGATCGCCTTTCCGGTCCCAGACGATCGAGAGCAAATGGTTGCGGTAAGAGATGCCATCGAGAGCGAAGTAATTCCAGTGCGCCGGGGCAAGCGGATTGACCACGACCTCATCCTCATCGGATGGCCGCAGACCAGCGAGGCCGGTAATGATGTGATCCATATAAGAGGAGTGGAAGTAGTCCAGGCCGGGCCACTCGTCCTGCACCCATTCCGGCTTGAACGCATGATGCGCCTCGGCCAGATGCGGCCTGCCGTCCTTGTGCTGAATCCTGGTGTAGATCTTGAAAAGGTCGAAGTACTTCTCGCGGTCGAAGGCGCCGTGATGGCGGTAGTCGTTGAGCAGCCGCGCGCCCGCGGAAAGAATGCGCGCCGTGTGGAACGGCCAGGACTGCCCATTGTGGCGGCAGGCGTGATACACGACGTGGAACCACGGATCGTTTTGTTCGGCCGTGGTGGGACCAAAGGGCGCATAAAAATACTCCGGTGAAGTGAGAAACTTCCAGGCAGATGCGAACTTCTCATCGTCGGCGGGCAGAGCGAAGCGCCACGGAATGTATCCGGTCAGCTCGCGTCCGTGGCCCGCGCCGCGACACTCGGGCTTGTATCCCACGCCGCCGTTCCTGTCGGAGTTGGTGTCCCAGATGAGGCTCCAACTGCGGATCGACTTGTTTCCGGGCGTGTCGCCTTCGGAGTATTCGTCGTATCTCCAGCGGTGCAGGAAAAACTCGCGGGCCGGGTCCCAAAGATATTGCTGCACATTTTTCCTGAGCAATGCTGCCTTTTGCGCGTAGTGCTCGGCCACATCTTCGCGGCCCGCGAGATGCGAGAGCTTGCTGATGGTCTCGGCTTCGGCAAAAAGCTCGGCGTTGATGTCGGGCCGGTAGCCGGCGCCGCCGCGAATCTTGTAGCCGGAGATGCCGCGTAGTTCCTCGGAAAGCTGACAGGAAGCCAGGTTGAACTCTCCTCCCATGTCGCGGCCCGTGTTCCAGAAGAGCTGCCGCTCGGGATCGTACCCATGGTCGTGGGGATACTCTACGCGGCCTCGCTCCCAAGCTTCGAAGTTCGCCACATATTGGTCCAGCAGTTTGACGGCGAGCGATGGGTCGCCGTGGACCATAGAGATTTGCCAGGTGGACCAAGCCACCGGAAATCCGTAATCCCGCGGATGCGCGCCCGGAGTCAGCATCCAATAGCGCGCGTAATCCTGCGCATACTGGCGCGTCTTCAGCCAGCGAATCTCCTGGAACTGCAGATCTGCCGCGGACGCAATGGCGTTGTATCGTCCGGCCCAGGATAAGGTGTCGGCATTGGAGAATTCGGTGAAGATGTAGCCGGTCTCGGGTGAGGCGTAACGCAGATGCTTGGTCAGAACCTCGGCGCGGTAGTAGTAGATCTCGTCGATCTCAGAGTCAGGACTCTCCCAGAAAGGGATGTTGGCCTTGTACCAATCCCAGTCGCGGTTGTGCCAGAACGACCAGCGCTCGAGCAGTCGGTCCGCATTGAGAAGAGGTGCATGGCCGGCAGGCACAGCCGGCAGCGCAGGTAAACGCAGAGCGGCAACCGACGCCGCTCCAGTCTGGCAAAACTCACGCCTCGACCACTTCATAACGCATCTTCCCCCAAAGCTTCCGGCCGGGCAAGCAACCGCTTTCGAGCGCCAGAAGACATCAAAAATTCCGCCGTTTTCCTTGGCCCGCACGACGTCAGTTTCCCGTCTGCGAGGTTGATGGTATCACCCGTTCAACTCGGCACATTTTCGTTCTCTGGGCTGAAAAGCCATCCTGCGGAACCGAAGGCGCG
>Ga0326728_10014086_pt1 | contig 17125 bp, 14 predicted proteins | sample MB3enrmetagenome_FD_207602 | JGI IMG/M metagenome (GOLD analysis project Ga0326728, IMG submission 207602) | Lab enriched peat soil microbial communities from McLean, Ithaca, NY, United States - MB31MN | ecosystem: Environmental > Terrestrial > Soil > Wetlands > Peat | place: USA: New York...
CGTGGAAATGTTTCGTGCGGCAATGCTAAAGAAACAACCTTTCCAGACCGTTATCACGGACTTGGGCATGCCGGATATTGACGGACATCAGGTGGCGCGAACCATCAAGGCGGAATCTCCCGGCACGCCGGTCATTATGATGACTGGTTGGGGAACCGTAATGAAGGAGGATGGCGAAACCGCGCCGGAAGTGGATGCCGTGGTTGGCAAACCGCCGCGCATTCAGGAGTTAAACAACCTGCTGCTTCAGCTCAACGCGTAGGACGAGCGCCGCTTCCAATGCGCTCCTTGCCTGACGCGATTGTTTTTTCGCCAAGACGTTCCGATTCTTTTCAGACACATTTTGTTTTTCCGTGCCGATTTTTGCGGGCGCGGGTAAGCTCAAGCCCATGCCGAAAATCGCGCATTGCCCGGTGGCGTTGACCATCGCCGGATCGGATAGCGGCGGCGGCGCCGGCGTTCAGGCCGATCTGAAGACGTTCGCCGCGTTCGGCGTCCACGGCACGAGCGCGATTGCGTGCCTCACCGCCCAAAATCCCAGGCGTGTTCTTGCCATTGAATCGTGCTCGCCCAGGATGTTGCGGCGGCAAATCGAAGCGGTGTTTGAAGAACTGCGCCCGGCAGCCGTGAAAACCGGAATGTTGTACTCGGCGGAAAACATTCGGGTCGTCGCCGAATTTTTCGGAGTGCGAGCGGTTCACCCATTGGTCCCGCTGATTGTTGACCCGGTCATGGTTTCCACCAGCGGCGCGAGGCTGCTCAAAGCGGCAGCGGTCAAAGTTCTAAAGAACCAATTGTTTCCGCGTGCCACGCTGGTAACGCCCAATCTACCTGAGGCCGAAATTTTGATCGGAAAGAAAATTGCGACTGTCGGAAATATGCGCGCCGCCGCCCGTGAAATTCACGCGCGTTTTGGCTGCGCCACGCTGGTCAAGGGCGGTCATTTGCGCGGGCTGCGCGAAGCGGTGGATATTTTCTTCGATGGCCGGACGGAATTGCTTTTAGCCGCACCATTCGTCAAAGGCGTTCACACGCATGGCACCGGCTGCACTTATTCGGCGGCCATCACGGCGGCGCTCGCGCTGGACCGCGATTTGCCGCAAGCTGTCACGCTGGCCAAAGATTACATCACCCAGGCCATCGCGCGCAGTTATCGCGCGGCAGGCCATTTCGCGTTGGATCATTTTGCGGCCGTAAGCCAGAGGTAGTGGTGCCCGCGGCCACCGGCAAACTCACGCCGTTCCACCATTTACCCAAATGTTTTGACCGGTTACCCAGTCGGCGGCTTCGCTCGCCAAAAACGCGACTACCCCGGCAATTTCCATCGGCTGCGGTAGATGTGGATTTACGGTCTTTGTATTTGTAGCCGGAAGAATTGGCTGGCGTTCGTGGCGCTCACCATCACGTCATTTTGATAGTTGGTCACGGTTGGGGTCACATTCAGTGTGGTCCAAACAATGGGCGGCGCCAGATTGGTTGTGGTTTCGACGACAAAACCGTCCGGATAGATTGGCCAGCTGAGCACGACGTTGGTGCCGGACTGCACGACGCTCAACGCCGTGGAGAAAAATTCCCACGCGAGCGCGTAGGTTTCATTGCTGCTGACGGTGTCCCCTCCGCCATGTTTTAGAACTTGCAAATCATACCGGCCTTGGGGCAACTGCGGCAGCCAGATGTGTTCCACGTTGTCCACTACGCTGGTGCTGGCGGCGATAAGGTTGCTGGAAACGGCATCGTACAAAAAGAGATCAAGATTGTTAATGTTGGTTTGATTCCGCTGACGGTTCCACACCAGCGTCGCGGTTGCGGTGAAGGTAGCGTTGCTCAAGCCGTTTGTGACGTTGAAATAATAATGGTTTATCTCGTCAGAGGTATTGCCACTGGTGTTGGTGTTGAAATCCCAACCGCTCAACGCGCTGATTGTGCCGCTCGCACCGGTGGGCGGATGGGGGTTGCCGGTGGAAACACTGGTGGTAGCGATGTAACTGTACTTGCCGCCGGCAAGTTGCTCGTAGGAATTGAAGACATCTAATATGCCTGCTCCATAACGCGTGTCGAGCGGCGACGGCGAATTATTTGTCCAGTCTGCGGGTTTGATGGCTCCGTTCAAGAGCAAGGCCTTCACGGCGCGAATGTCGCTGGCGGCATTGGTGTTGCTGCCGCCGTCGCCGCGCAAACCAGCCTGCATCAATAACGCCGCCGCGCCGCTGACTTCCGGCGTGGACCAACTCGTCGCGTTTTGGGGTGTGGTAATGTCCGGTTTGGCCCGGCCATTGTCCAATGTCGGCCCGACACTCGAACCGCCGCCATAGTCGGCGACGCCAATGCCGTTGTAACACGTCGCCGGCGGACACACCCGCGTCGGGCTGCCGTTGCCTGCGCCCGAAACAAAAAGCGTGTTGTATTGCGCGGCATAGTTGTCGTACGCCGAATCTATGGCTTCTTGCTCGTTCGTTGGGACGTTCACCGGGTTATTGTTGGTATCAAAATCAATAAATATAAAACTCTGGTTCACGACCGGATCGCCAAAGTTCGGCGGCAACGACACCGTATAGTTTGTGACGCCGGGAAATGGCACCGAGTAAGAAACCTGAACGAAGTAATTCGCATCGTAATTGTCAACGTGCGCGAGATTGGTGGCCACGCCGAACGGCAAGCCATAAAAATTTGAGGCCACGTCATCCGCATGAGGCGATTCCGAACCGACGGCATTCGGGAAATAGTTCGTTGTGCCAATGCTGCTAATGTAAGTAAACAGACTTACCGGTTGCTGCACCCAGCTATAGGCCGGATTGACTTCAAAAGTTGGCGCGCCCGCTTCGGGCTGCGCTACCCGTATGCCGGAGCCATCCACATTCGTAGTCACCGTCCGCAATAACGTGACACCGATGGTGTCGAGATATCCCGCGTGAATCGTCAAGCCCGTCTGCAACCCAACCAGAAGAACGGCCAGGATCCGAACCATTCGCAAACAACGCGCGGTTTTCATCAGCTTTCAGCCAATAATGCAGCAAATTTCATGCTAAAAGTCCAGCTTTTAATCTGAATTTCAAGATTTTATCGGGTTGCCCAAGTTCAACTGGAATAAAAATTGGCCGCGCGATTTCCTTTTTACGCCAACCGGTTACACTTCAAACGAAACGATGCCAGACACGCTCATCATCAACGAAATTTATCTGAGCTTGCAGGGAGAAAGCACCTTTGCCGGCTTGCCGTGCATTTTCATTCGGCTCACCGCCTGTAATCTACGCTGCTCCTATTGCGACACTGCCTATGCTTTCGTCGAAGGCAAAAAAAAATCACTGGCGGAGCTTTTGGCAGAAATCAAGAAACTGGCTGGACCGTTTTCCAGCTCGAAATTCGAAATTCAAAATTCAAAACTTCCCCTCATCGAGTTGACCGGCGGCGAGCCGTTGCTCCAGAAAAATTCCTTGCCGTTGATGAAATCGCTTTGCGATGACGGGTTCACCGTGCTGCTCGAAACCAGCGGTGCGCACGATATTTCACCGGTGGATCCGCGCGTCCATCGCATCATGGACTTGAAATGCCCAAGCAGCGGCGAAGTGGAGCGCAACCGCTGGGAAAATCTCAAGCACCTCAAGGCTGCCGACGAAATCAAATTTGTTATCGGCACCTGGCAGGATTATGACTGGACGAAACAACAAATTTTGCAACACAAACTCGACGCGATTTGTCCCTTGCTGATTTCCTGGGTGCACCCGCTGTCGCCGGAGCAGCTGGATCAATCGTTGAAAAAAGTTCCACCGGGACAGACGCCGATTTCGCGGTGTGAGCTGGCGGAAAAAATCATCGCCGACGCCCTGCCGGTGCGCTTTCAAATCCAGACGCACAAAGTGATTTGGCCACCGGCGCAACGCGGCGTTTAGAAATTTACGATTTACGATTTACGATTTACGATTGTCCCGAAATTTTGATTGGACGCGTAAATCGTAAATCCAAAATCGTAAATTCGTGACCACAGCGGAAACTTTTCAATTACTCCGCGACTACGAATCGCGGAACATTGTCCACATTGAATCCGACGGTTCCTGGCCGATTGTTTGGGAGAGTGCCAAGGACGTGTATGTTTGGGACGCCGGTGGGAAAAAGTACCTTGATTTGACCGCGGCATTTGGCGTGGCCGCCGCGGGTCATGCCAATCCATGTGTGGTGCGGGCCGGGCAAAGGCAACTGGCTCGCCTGCCACACGCGATGGGCGACGTGCATCCCCATGCCCGCAAGGCCGAACTCGCGCGCGAATTGAGCCGGATTACCTTCGAGCGATGGACAAACTCAGCAGAATTAAAAACTAAAAATTCAAAATTCAAAACCGGCAAAACCATTTTCTCCAATTCCGGCTTTGAAGCCGTCGAATCCGCGCTCAAAACCGCCATGCTCGCCACCGGTAAACAAGGCGTCATTGCCTTCGAAGGCGCGTATCATGGACTCGGCTATGGTGCGCTCAACGTCACCCATCGCGATTTTTTTCGCGGCCCGTTCCATTACCAGCTTCGCGAATTTGGCTATTTTGTGCCGTTTCCCGGTGTAGGACAGGCTTCCAGCCTGTCTTGGAAATCAAAAAAAACAAAAAATGGAGACAGGCAGGATGCCTGTCCTACGCTGAAGGGAATTGAAACCTGCATCCACCGGATTTTTCGCCGCGAGCGCATCGGGGCCATTCTCGTTGAGCCGGTTCAGGGGCGCGGCGGCATCAACGTCCCGCCGCCGGAGTTTTTACCGCTGCTCCGCCGACTTTGTGACGAACACGGCGCGTTGTTGATCCTGGACGAAATTTATACCGGGTTTGGCCGCACTGGAAAATGGTTCGCTTGCGAACACAGCGGTGTCATACCTGACCTCATCTGTCTCGGCAAGGCGTTGACCGGCGGCTTTCCGTTGTCGGCCTGTGTCGGGCGCGCGGATTTGATGGACGCCGCCTGGCCGGCGTCGTGCGGCGAGGCGATTCACACCAGCACATTCCTTGGCAATCCGGTCGGCTGCGCGATGGCACTGGCGCAAATCGAGGAAATCCGGCAGCTCAACCTTTGCCAACGAAGCGCCGAACTCGGTGAATTTCTGCTTTCGCAGCTTCAATCGCAAATCGCAAATCGCAAATCGCAAATTCGAGTGCGCGGTCTGGGGTTGATGGCTGGCGTTGAATTGCGGTTACCCGATGGCAAACCGGCGACCAATGTCGCCATGCAAACCATCAAAAAAATGTTGCATCGCGGTTTTATTCTTTTGCCCGAAGGCGAGCATGCGAACGTCATCAGCTTCACCCCGCCACTGACGATTACGAAGGCACAGTTGCAGCGAACCGTAAAGACGCTGGCCGAGGTTTTGGCCACAGATCAACACAAATGAAACACAGATTTTGGTTTTATTTTTCATCTGTGCCCATCTGTGTTTATCTGTGGCTGTTTTCTGGATGAAACTTTCCGAAATGCGGGAACTGCTGGCCACGCGCGGGATTCAACTGACGAAATCCCGCGGCCAGAATTTTCTGCACGACGGCAATCAATTGCGACGCATTGTTGAGGCGGCGGAATTGTCAAAGGCTGACAAAGTCCTCGAAATCGGACCGGGGCTTGGACCGCTCACGGAATTGCTTTTACAAAATACAGGCGAGGTCTTGGCAATTGAGAAAGATGCCCGGCTCGTGGAGTTCCTGCGCGACCGCTTTGTTAATTCAAAACTCAAAGCTCAAAACTCAAAATTTGATTTACTCCACGCCGACGCGCTGGAATTTCTAAAAACCGAGCAACGGGATTGGAGCGAGTGGAAACTTGTCGCCAACCTGCCCTACTCCGTTGCCTCGCCCATCCTGATCGAGCTGGCCTGTGGCGCGCGCGCGCCGAAAAAAATCGTGGTGACGTTGCAACTCGAAGTCGCCCGTCGGCTTATGGCCAAAGCCGCCGACAAGGATTACGGCGTGCTGACGTTGCTGGTGCAGCTCGATTTTGAGCCGCGCGACTGGTTCAAAATTCCGAAAAGTTGTTTTTTCCCGGAACCAGACGTGGATTCGGCCTGCGTGACTTTGGATCGCCGCGCCAAGCCGCTTTTGCCGGAAAACCAGCGCGAGATTTTTGTAAAAATCGTCAAACGCGCTTTTTCGCAACGGCGGAAAATGATGCTGAAACTGTTGCGCGAAGACTGGCCGCAGGGAAAATTGGAGCGGGCATTTAGTGAACTGAAAATTCCACTACAGGAACGCGCGGAGAAATTGAGTCTGGAACAATACGTAGCGTTGGCAAAAAATCTTCCGTAAAGTAGGCAATGTAGAAATAAACGCGTCGATACAATTATGAGTTACGAGGAAACTAAAACTTTTGTTGGCAAAAAAACCAAGTGGTTTTGTAATTGTTGCAGAACCCAAACCAACCACACCTGCAAGGCGGAACATTTTCCAACAGGAAGAATTTCTTGCACTCCTGATTACATCGAGGACGACGGAACAAAAGTTTATGGTATCGATTATTTTTACCGTTTTTGGACTTGTGACGGATGCGAAGATGCATTGCTAGAGCAAGTTTGGGGAGGGTGCAAAATGGTGAATGCGGCAGGAGAATCGCTGTATAGCAACACCGATTTAGAAATTGAGCTACACCCACATCGCACGGAGAGGAGTGTGCCCGTTAGAAAGTTTTCAAACCTCCCCAAACCAATCGCAAATGTTTATTACGAGACCGTTTTTGCGCATCATCACTCATTGTTTCTGCTTTGTGGGATAGGTTTACGAACTTTAATAGAAGCTATTTGTTCTGACCAAAACATAACAGGCAAAAATTTAGAAGAACGAATTGATGGACTAAAGAAACTCTTACCCTCCGCAACCGCAGAAAAATTTCACATCCTGCGTTTTATTGGCAATCAAGCTGCCCATGAATTCAAAGAGCCCGAACCCGAAGATTTACATGTTGGAATTGAAATTTGTGAAGATATGTTAAATTTCTTCTACGAGTTAGATCATCGTGTTTCCAAACTTGTGCATAAATTCAGGGCGAAGTCGAAGGGAAATTCAAAGTCATAATTTATGCCCGAAGAAGTTTTTGATGTCGTCAATGAGCGGGACGAGGTGATTGGTCACAAGCCGCGCAGTGAGGTGCATGCACACGGACTGTTGCACCGCGCGGTACACATTCTGGTTTTTAATTCGAGCGGCGAAGTCTTTTTGCAAAAACGATCGGCAGAAAAAGATTCCGAGCCAAGCAAGTGGACATCGTCAGCATGCGGCCATGTGGATTCGGGCGAGGATTACGATGCCTGCGCCGTGCGCGAATTGCGCGAGGAAATCGGATTGGGCGTTACCAAAGCGCCAGAACGGCTGTTCAAAATTGACGCATGCAAGGGAACGGGCTGGGAATTTTGCTGGGTATATCGCTGTGAAAATGCAGGCCCATTTCAGTTGGATCCTGACGAAATTGAAACAGGTGACTGGTTTGCGCCCGAAACAGTCACCTGCCAATTAAAATCACGGCCAGCAGCTTTTGCTAGTTCTTTTCAACTTGTTTGGCAATTGATGTCCATAAAAGGATTGATTCACTGAAATTTTATAATCAAACTGGCTTGTCAAGCTGCGCACAATCCAATTAGGTTGAAACATCCTTATGGGAAGAATTTTCACATTAAGTGGCCCTTCAGGTGTTGGGAAAACAACTTTTTTGCAATCTCTCTTTTTGCAGCGGCGATCGGATCTTGCATTGTTGCCGCGCTACACAGATCGACCCCGTCGTAACGAAGAGGATGAAGGATTTGAACACTATTTTATTTCACACGCTGGCCTTCTTCAGAAGGTTTTTGCAAATGACTTCATCCATATTGAGAAATGGGGTGATTATTATTCCGCTGTCGAATCACATACGATCGAAGAAGCTCTTAAAGCTGATCACGATGGCATCGTGCTGACCTCAGTTTTTGGGGCGGCACGCCTGCGAGCCACTTATGGTTATAGCGTTTCATGTCTTTATCTCTGGACGGGACGACGGCCATCATTACTAGATCCACGGTGCCTTGAAAACGAATCTCCTGAAGTCCAAGAATTGAAATGGAGAATACGTAAAAAAAAGGCTGAAGATCATTTTTCCGAATTCGAAACAGCTTCGTTAACAGACGACGCTTTCTTAAACAAGCGGATGGTTGACAATTTTTTAGATGTTGCTGCCGTCAACGGACGTCTTCGCGCTGGTGAAGACATTGTTGTTTTAGAAAACCCCCATGATAAAGTCCATTTGGCCATAGAAGCTTTTCAGAAATTCCGAGAGTCAGTTAAGACCATTAAGATTCCTGCATTCAAACAACGCGGCGGCGGTTGTTTTGTGCTGATGCCGTTCACCGACGAAATGCGTCCCGTCTATGATGACCACCTTGTCAAAGTTTGTAGTGAATTGGGGATTTCGGTCACGCGAAGTGACCAGATATTTTCGACACGTCCAATAATGGACGACATTCGAGAGGCTGTAATTTCTGCTCGATACGTCATCGCAGACCTTACGAATGACAATCCGAATGTGTTTTATGAACTCGGCGTTTGTCATGCAATGGGGAAAAATGTAATTTTGGTAACCCAAAAAACAGATGTCCCTTTTGATGTGCGGCATATCCGACACATCCGCTATGAATATACTCCGCGTGGTATGCAGGCTTTTGAAGCCACTTTAACCGAAACCCTTCGCACGCTCCAATTCAGTGCATAGTAAAACTCCATAGAGGATTTTCAAAATCGCCGCGTGTCAATAAACCGACCATGAATTTGTCTGGGTTTATCGCTGTGAAGCGGACGGACCGTTCCGATTGCATCCCGACGAAATTGAGCGCGGCGAATGGTTTGCGCCGGAAGCAGTTACGCGCTGGATAGCCGGAAAGCCGGAAGATTTCGCGAGCGCCTTTCGATTGATTTTGAAAAAATATCTGGCCACAGAAAGGAGGTAAATTTCTTCGCGCCTTCGTGGTTTGGCGTGAGGTTTGCTCCTTTACTTGCGCCCAAAATGGAGTAGTTATTCTGCCGTGCAAAATTTTCTGGTTCCAATTGTGGTCGAGCAGACCGGACGCGGCGAGCGGACGTGGGACATTTATTCACGCCTGCTCGTGGACCGCATCATTTTCCTGGGCACGCCCGTGGATGACACGGTCTCCAACATCGTCATCGCGCAACTCCTGTTCTTGCAGATGTCCGACGCGAAAAAGGACATTCATCTTTACATCAATTCGCCGGGCGGCAGCGTCACAGCGGGCTTAGCGGTTTACGACACGATGCAATTTCTCACCTGCGACGTGAACACGTATTGCATCGGCCAGGCCTCAAGCATGGCGGCCGTACTACTGGCGGCGGGGACGAAAGGCAAACGTTACGCGCTGCCAAACGCGCGCATCCTGATTCATCAACCGTGGGGCGGCGTGCAGGGCCAGGCCTCCGACATCAGCATTCAGGCGAAGGAAATTCTGCGACTCAAGGACCGGCTGAACGAAATCCTCGCCAAACATTGTGGGCGCACCATTGAGGAACTCGCGCGCGACACCGACCGCGATCGTTTCATGTCCGCCGATGAATCCAAAGAATACGGCCTCGTAGACCAGGTCGTGCAGTCACGCAAGGAAATCGCCGGTCTGGCGGAGAAAACGTCGGTAAATGTCTAGGAAATCAAATTTTGCCGGAGTTCACACTTCAGCGTGCCGTGGGGGAGCAACCTAAAGGTTGAACTCCAAATCCAAATCGTAAATCACACGCCAGTATCCTCGTTCCAAAGCTCCGGCTTGGCTTTAATGAAATCGCGCATGAGCTGGATGCACGCCGGGTCATTCAGCACCTCCACCGTCACGCCTTGCGAGCGGACGCAATCTTCCGGGTTCTGAAACGTCGTGTTTTCACCGACAATCACGCGCGGAATTTTGTAGAGCAAAATCGCACCGCTGCACATCAGGCACGGCGATGGCGTCGAATAAAGCACACAACGCTGGTAAACCGATGTCTTGAGCCGCCCGGCGTTTTCGAGGCAGTTCATTTCCGCATGATGCATCACGCTGCCGCGCTGCACGCGCTGGTTGTGGCCGCGCCCGACGATTTTACCATCCAACACGAGCACCGAGCCGATGGGAATGCCGCCTTCGGCCAAGCTCTTCCGAGCTTCGTCAATCGCGGCTTGGAGAAATGGATCCCTGCGTGAATTGAAACATTTCTTCGCAAAATGACAAGGTAGGGACAGCGCGCTGCGCTGTCCGGACACCGCGGCACTGCGTCCCTACCATTTCAGCGCGCGAAAATCTGGCGGATGACGTCTTCAATCGGCACTTCCTGAATGTCAATGTCGCTTACCGGCAAGTCGTCGAGCAATGATTTGCAGACGGCAATCACGCGGTCGCGTTTGACCTTGAGCGTGATGGAACCGGCATTCTTTTCCACGACTTCGCCGTAGCGCGCCAGACTTTCAGCCGCCTGCGTCTCAGCGTTGGCGCATTGAATCGTGACGAGTTTGAAATCGGCAAACTGGTCTACGATTTCACCCAGCCGGCCGTCGAAGAAGATTTTGCCGTGGTCAATGATGATGACGCGCTGGCAGAGCGCTTGAATGTCGGCCATGTAATGGCTCGTGAGCAAAATTGTGGTTTTTTGCTCGGCATTATGGCGGCGGATAAATTCGCGCACGGTTTTTTGCGAAACGACGTCCAGCCCGATGGTCGGTTCGTCAAGGAAAAGCACCTTCGGCTGATGGAGCAGCGAGGCGATCAATTCCATTTTCATCCGTTCACCGAGGGAAAGTTCGCGCACACTGACGTTGAGCTTGTCCTTGACGGCAAGCAGTTCACTCATTTCAGCCACGGTGCGTTCAAAGCGGTCAGACGGAATGCCGTAAATTTTTGCGTTCAGTTCCAGCGATTCGCGCGCAGGCAAATCCCACCAAAGCTGGTTTTTCTGGCCGAGAACGAGCGCGAACTGGCGGCGGTAACCGTCGGCGCGTTCCCAGGGCGTGTAGCCGAGAACCTTGGCCGAACCACCCGTGGGATAAAGCAGGCCGGCGAGCATTTTGAGCGTGGTGGTCTTGCCGGCACCGTTTGGACCGAGAAAACCGACCAGTTCGCCGGGCTCAATCTGGAAATGCACGTCGTCGACGGCAACGGTATGCTCATATTGACGGTGGAAAAGCCCTTTAACCGCGCCCGCAAAGCCGGGCTGCTTTTTGTAGGTGCGAAAAGCCTTCGTCAGGCCGTTGACTTCAATGACCGGCATGATGGAAGTGTCCGGTGGCGAGCAACCAGTGTCGAGCGCGGAATCAGCGCATCAACTGCTTTTCGAGATAATGGACGACTTGCCGGACATTGGAGTCCACTTCCATGCGATCTTTCACGAGGCGACAGGCGTGGAGAACGGTGCCGTGATCGCGCCCGCCGAAGGCTTCGCCAATGGTGTTGAGCGAACTTTCGGTCATTTGGCGCGATAGATACATGGCGATCTGACGCGGGAAGGCGATGTTTTCCGGGCGGCGTTTGCTGGTCATGTCGGCAAGGCGGATGTCGAAATGCTCGGCCACCCGTTTCTGGATGACTTCGATACTGATGGATAACCGGCCTTCCTCATGAAGGATTTCGCGCAGCAACCCTTCGACCACCTCAATGTTCAGCTTTTTGCCGGTAAGCGAGGCGTAGGAAGCAACGCGGATGAGGGCGCCTTCGAGCCGGCGGACGTTGGTGCGGATGCGGTTGGCGAGGAAATTCATCACCTCTTCCGGCAACGTAACGTTCATGAGTTGCGCCTTCTTATTAAGGATGGCGAGGCGCATTTCGACGTCCGGTGGTTGCAAATCGGTGACCAACCCCCATTCAAAACGGGAAACGAGGCGGTGCTCGAGATTCTGGATTTCACTGGCCGGGCGGTCGCAGGTGAGCACGATTTGCTTGTGCGCCTCGTGCAAGGCGTTAAATGTGTGGAAAAATTCCTCCTGAATGCGTTCCTTGCCCGCCAGGAACTGAATGTCATCAATCAACAGCACGTCGGTTTGCCGGTATTTCTTGCGAAACCGGGCGAGCTGATTGTTTTGAATGCCGTCAATGTATTCGTTCGTGAATTTTTCGGACGAAACATAGGCCACCCGCGCGCCTTTCTTATTGGTGACAACGTACTGGCCGATGGCGTGCAGCAGGTGGGTTTTGCCTAGCCCGACACCGCCGTAAAGAAATAGAGGATTGTAGGATTTGCCGGGAGCCTCGGCGACAGCTTTCGCGGCGGCACAGGCAAAATTATTGTTATTGCCTACAACAAAAGTGTCGAACGTGTTTTTGGGATTAAAATTAGTTTCGGCATTGTGTGGCGTTCGCTCGTGGCTGAACTCGGCGGCTCTTGTTGGCTTGGCCGGTGCTGGAGTGGATACCGAGAGTGCTTGGGCGCTGCCGCCCGCGACAATCTTGAATTTTACCTGCAACTGACGGCCGGCGGCAACGGTCAAGGCATCCTGCAACAGGCTGAGATAATTATCCTTAAGCCAGACCTCGCAGAATTCGTTGGCCACTTCCAAAGTAACGTGGCTGGGCTCAATCGCATTGGCCCGCAACGGAGCGAACCACATGTTGTATGTGTCAGCGCTCAATCGGGAACGAAGGTGTTCCCGCGCTGAATTCCAAATTTTTTCTGCCGAAAGTTGCATATGCGTTTTGTCAAAAAGCCCGTTTTCCAAGCGTTTTATTCACCTGACCCCAAAATTGGCGTTTGACTTTGCCCGCCATGCTCACCCGCGTTGCTCAAAACTCGTTGCTTCGTTAAAGCGTTCATCCACACGCTTTTGTTAATTGAAACTCTCACTCAGGCATCAAAACAACATGTTGATTTACAACGTGTTGCAAACTACAAAATCAAAATCCTCATCCTGCTTCTTCCACCATCGTTGAAACAACACGACCAACTTGAGCTGACGCAGGCATTTTTACGCAAATGGGTCGGACGTTTCTAGGACAACATATTAACTTTTGTTCACGAGTTATTCACATTAACCCTCCAACTGATTAGATCAATGTGATTCCATTTTTTTGCTGATCATTTTTGTAAATCAAAGATTGGCGCTCAACCAAAATAGTTTTTAATTCCGACGTCCTTCTGCATTATGCCTTAAACCGCCTGTTCACCTGTCTCACCGGTGCGAATCCGAATGACATCTTGAATGGGACTCACAAAAATCTTTCCGTCACCGATCTTGCCGGTCTTGGCCGCCTTGACAATGGCCTCCACGGCAGAGTTCACCAATGAGTCGGCCAGCACCACCTCAATCTTGATTTTGGGCAAAAAATCCACCACATATTCACTGCCGCGATAAATTTCCGTGTGCCCCTTTTGCCGGCCAATGCCCTTGACTTCCGCAACAGTCATCCCCTGAACGCCCAACGCACCCAGCGCCGATTTCACCTCTTCCAGCTTGAAAGGTTTGACGACCGCCTCAATTTTCTTCACGCGCTTTCCTTTCTTTCGACTCGCGGAATGATATTAACAGCCAATTTCGTCCTGTAAACAGGAATCTTCGATTTGCTGTTTCACAGTCCGTAAAATTTCAAAAAAAGCTCCCACAAACACCCATTTCCCGAGCGGACCGCTTATGAGCACGCCAAACAACGATAGACAAGCTTATATTTTTAGTGCACATATTGACAACAATAAGAGTTTGTGATTTTATGACTGCAAGGTGCGATGGAGCATAAGTCTCTGGGACAACGTTCTTTGACTTTCTGACACCAGTTTTCGATCCGGGTATCGGTACGCTCCCGGATTGGAGTTCTTCGTGATCCTACGTACGTACTCTCGAAAATTCCCCGGGTCTCTCGGTCACCCTCTGACCGTTTGACCCGGTTTTTTCTTTTTCAGCTTCAAATCAAGCCAGCTACGCGGTAGTGATCCAGTCTAACTGGAGCGCGGAGCATTGCTCCGCGAGAACCACGGTTTACGTTGGCGGAACAATGCTCCACGCTTCCAAAGCTGCAAATTATACTGTCGCTGGCCATGCGCGTTCGTTGACACCATTTTTCCCGGCTGTTAGCTTCGTCCCTTCTGAAAGTCACGATGGACTACAAAAACACATTAAACCTGCCGCGCACCGATTTCCCGATGAAGGCTGACTTGGTCGCGCGGGAGCCGGAACGGCTGAAAAAGTGGGAGAAAACGAAGCTCTACGAGAAAATCCAAGCCGCCCGCGCCCAGGCAAAGGAAAAATTTGTTTTGCATGATGGCCCGCCGTTCGCGAACGGTGACGTCCACATCGGCACCGCCCTCAACAAAATCCTCAAGGACATCATCATCAAGTACAAGACCCTGCGCGGTTTCAGCGCGCCGTATGTGCCGGGTTGGGATTGCCACGGCCTGCCCATCGAATTCAAGGTTTCCCAAGACATGCGCAAGGCTGGCGACACGAGCGCCGACGCCGCTACCATCCGCAAAGCCTGCGAAGCCTCCGCCCGCAAATACATCGACATTCAACGCAAGCAGTTCAAACGCCTGGGCGTGCTCGGCGATTGGGACAATCCTTATCTCACGCTGAACAAGGAATATGAAGCCGAGGAATTGCGCCTGTTCGCCAATATCGTCGAGAAAGGCTTCGTTTATCGCGGCAAAAAGCCGGTTTACTGGAGTATTCCCTGCCGCACCGCACTGGCTGAAGCCGAAGTGGAATACAAGGACCACGTCAGCCCGAGTATCTACGTGAAATTTCCGCTTGTCGGCCAGCCGCACACTTTTGTGCTCATCTGGACGACGACGCCGTGGACTTTGCCCGCAAACCTCGCCATCGCTTTCAACAATAAATTTGAATACGTTCAAGTCGAAGTTGGCGGTGAAAAATACATTTTATTCCGCGGCTTGCTTTCCACCGTCGCGGAAAAATGCGGGTGGAACAATTATCAGGAACAACCTTTTCCCGTCGCAAAACTGGCCCAACTGCAATACCAGCACCCATTTATTCCGAAGCGCATCGGCAAATTTTATCCGGCTGAGTTTGTCACGAGCGATACCGGGACGGGCTTTGTCCACATCGCCCCCGGACATGGGCTGGAGGACTATTGCCTCGGCTCCGCGGTGGGCCTGTCGATTTACTCGCCAGTGGATGACGATGGCAAATTCGCTTACACGAATGAATTGCCCGTCGAGCAACAGATGCCGAAGGAAATGGTCGGTAAATCCATTCTGGAAAAACATGGCAAAAGTGACGCCAACGAAGCCGTGTTGCATGAACTGCGCGCGTGCCATGCCCTGCTCCATCAGGAAAATTATCACCACAGCTATCCGCACTGCTGGCGCAGCAAAACGCCCATCATCTTCCGCGCCATGGACCAGTGGTTCATTGAGATTGACCACGTCGTGGCACAGGCCTCTGGCCTGTGTGCCAACGTCAAAGACACAGACCGGAGGTCTGTGCCACAAACCTTCCGCACTGCCGCTCTTGCCGAAATTGACCGTGTCAACTGGATTCCCGACTGGGGCGTCAACCGCATCAAAGCCGCGGTTGAATCGCGGCCGGACTGGTGCATTTCGCGCCAGCGGACCTGGGGCGTGCCGATTCCGGCATTTTACGACGCCAAAGGCGAGCCGATTCTCGACGCGCAAATCGTCCGCAACGCCGCCGATTTGATCGAAAAACACGGCTCGAATATCTGGTTCGAAAAATCTGCTGCCGAACTTTGGTCATTGTTAAAACCAAAGGATTGGAAAGGCACGGAAGCCGTAACGAAATCCAACGACACGCTCGACGTCTGGATTGATTCCGGTTCGTCGTCGCGCGCTGTCATCGCGCAACGTGCTGAGATTCGCGGTAAGGACAAGCCGTTCCAGTGTGACATGTATCTCGAAGGCAGTGACCAGCATCGCGGCTGGTTTCAATCCTCGCTGCTGCTGTCGCTCGCGGGCAACGGCGCCGCGCCGTTCAAGACCGTCTTGACGCACGGCTTCATGGTGGACGCCGACCGCGAGAAGATTTCCAAGAGCAAGCAGCATCAAGGCGGCTATGAGAAACCCCAAACCTCCGAGGCTTACGTGAAGAAATGGGGCGCGGACATCGTGCGGCTGTGGGTTTCGTCGCAGGATTTCCGCAATGACATCATCGTAAGCGAAGAGCGCATCAACAAAGTGGCGGAAACCTACCGCGTCATCCGCAACGCATTGCGCTATCAACTCTCGAACCTTTACGATTTTGATCTGGCAAATCATTCCGTGCCGGACGACAAACTCACCGGTCTTGACCGCTGGATTCTGGGCGAGTTCTCGAAGTTGGAGCAGGAAGTCATCAAGGCTTACGACAATTACGAATTTCACGTCGTCTATCAAAAAGTCAGTCAGTTCATCGCCGTGGAGCTTTCGGCGATTTACCACGACGTCATCAAAGACCGGCTTTACACCGACCCGGCGAATTCGCCTCGCCGCCGCTCGACGCAGACCGCGTTGCACCGGCTCGTGACCGGCCTGTGCCAGATGTTCGCGCCGATTCTGGCTTTCACCACTGATGAGGCGTGGGAATTTGTGCCAAGGAAAAATGTTAATTCCGTTCACGAAGCAAATTGGAAACCTTTAACATTCAAACTCGACGACTATGAATCGTTCCGTTGGCAAGCTGTATTTGCATTGCGCGAAATGGTATTGCCGGAATTAGAAGCCAGTCGCAAAGTAAAGCTAATTGGAAAAGCGTTGGAAGCGAAGATTGTTATTTTTGTCACGCCTGATTCCATCGCGAAAACTGTCGAGCAGACTCCTGTTGATTTCAGGGAATTGGTAAATGTTTCCCAGCTTAAGTTTGAGCTTGGCAACAATCCCGCTGCTTGTTCTGTTTCTAAAGCCGACGGCCAGAAATGCGAGCGCTGCTGGCATTGGGAAACGGATGTGGGTTCTAATCCGGAGCATCCGACGATTTGCGGCCGTTGCGTCGAGGCGGTGAAACAATTCAAAGCCTAAGCGTGGCACAGACCTCCGGTCTGTGTTTCCATTTCCTCACAGGCCGGAGGCCTGTGCCACATGCTGGCATTGGGAAACGGATGTGGGTTCTAATCCGGAGCATCCGACGATTTGCCGTCGCTGCGTCGAGGCGGTGAAACAATTCAAAGCCTAAGCGTGGCACAGACCTCCGGTCTGTGTTTCCATTTCCTCACAGGCCGGAGGCCTGTGCCACATGCT
>Ga0326728_10014088_pt1 | contig 17123 bp, 11 predicted proteins | sample MB3enrmetagenome_FD_207602 | JGI IMG/M metagenome (GOLD analysis project Ga0326728, IMG submission 207602) | Lab enriched peat soil microbial communities from McLean, Ithaca, NY, United States - MB31MN | ecosystem: Environmental > Terrestrial > Soil > Wetlands > Peat | place: USA: New York...
CACCGCGATCAACAATTCCTTAGTGCCGCTGCTTTGCGGGGTCAGCCGGGGCTGATGAATCGGTTGCGCAAAGCTCAGGGTTGCACAGGCGATAATCAGCAAAACAACGATCCGAAGAATACGCATCGGGGCTCCTCCTATGTCCACCCGCATCGAGAAAGTCGCTCATAAGTCATCCTGACGTAATCTAGTTTTTGCAAATTTCAGAAAAAAGAGTTTTTCAACAGACACGCCTGGTTGCGAGAGTTACCGCTCCAACCTAAGCGTGATGCAAAAGAAATGCCGCCCGAGAGATCGAACGGCGTTTCTGTGCTTTCGCGTTACTCAAGATCTGCCGTACTTGGTACCTGGGCGTATTGAGTACCCCTTCCCGGAATCAGCAGCGGAGGGCCGTTGCCTCAGCGTCGCCGCCGGTCAAGGCTTTCGCGCGGGCCGATTAAGGGCATGCTGCCTCCACGCTGGTTGTTGCATAAAAAGCATTCGGCGTGGTCGTGTTGCCCAATGGCACTTGTATCCCGATTGCCGCATCTGTGATGGTATTGCCGGTAACGGTGAAGCCGGATGCGGGAAAGGTCCCGTTGCACCCAGACACAGCAGTGGACGAGTTCACGATCGTATTCGACTGCACTTCGGAGTTGTTGACCGAATCTCCCAACTGCACACCGTACTGATCATTGGCGTCAATCCTGTTACTCTTGATGCTGTTCGACCCGCTCCAAACATACACACCGGTGCCTAACGTGATAATAGTGTTCCCCGTGGCCGTTACAGATGAGTAGAGCAGCACGAGGCCGATGGCCGGGCCGCCGCTGATTTCATTGGACTGAACCGTGCCCGCCGCGTTTTGAAAAGCAATGCCAAAGTTGGCTTTGCTGTGAACCGTGTTTGCCTTAATGTTCGCAGTCAGGGGCCCGGCAACCGTGAGCGCAGCTATTCCACTGCTATCAAAATCATGAACGACACTGTTTTGAACCGCTACGGTCTGAGCGTCCTCGCCGTTAATCGTGGCCAGGATCCCAATTCCGTAACCTGGGAACATCACATTGGTCTGGTATCGAGCGCTTACCTCGCTCACGGTACCGGAAGAGTCCTGGTAGAAAATACCCGCGACATAAACGGGTGTTGGAGAAACTGGAGGAGCAACACTTGTACCATCCACAACGAGGTTGCTGATGTTGACTGGACCGGTCGACTGCACCAGAATTTGGTACGCGATCGGAAAAGTCAATGGGGGGTTAAGGTCGAGAACCGTGTTAACCAAGCCGGTCGCAGGCACGGCAACTACCGCCGCGTCGCTTCCTCCCGCGGAGACCCCCTTCAAGGTCAATGGTTGCGTGATTACAACCTGTTCCGCGTAATTGCCCGGGCACACCTCAATGGTGGAACCCGAAGGGACGCTACTAACTGCTTGCGAGATGGTGGTGAAGAAAGGCAGCTTTGGAAGGCAGGTCCCTACCGCGTACGTGGTCCCCGCAAATGCAGATGCACTCAGGAATACGGCTGTGGTCAAAATCGCAATGAATTTTGATCGCGGCATTGCTTCTCTCCTCTCTCTAACAATTTGTCTGCTGGAAATGCGTTTCCCGATAGATCGGGTCATTCGCCTCAGGGGGTGCTGCGTCTCAACGGGCGGGGCGCCTCTTCGGAGAGGCGAGACTATAAGTCGCGTTCAAGTTTATTCCTGTGACTAATCCAGGCCCGATTAAGGACATGCTGCCGCCTCGCTGCCGGTTACATAGAAGATGTTTGGCGAGAACGTGTTGCTAGAAGGCATTTGTACTCCGATCGCCGCATCTGTGATGGTATTGCCCGTAACGGTGAAGCCGGATGCGGGAAACGTCGTGACGCACCCATAAACAGCAGTCGACGAGTTCACGATCGTATTCGACTGCACTGCGGAGTTGATGGCCGAGTCAAACAATATCACACCGGCCTGACCACTGGCGTCGATCCTGTTACTTTTGATGGTATTCGAGCCGCTAGTCACGAACATACCGACGCCGCTGGGGCCGATCGCGGAAATAGTATTATCCGTGACGGTTACAGATGAGTAGACCAACCCGAGCCCGTTATTGCCGCCGCTGAGTGCATTGCCCTGGACGGTGCCCGTCGCTGTGCGAAAATAAATGCCACCGCTGGTGCCGGAACCGTCAATGGTATTTACCTTGATGTGCGCGGTCAGCACCCCGGCAACCGTGAGCACAGCTATCCCTTCATTATCAAAACCACGAACAACACTGTCTTGGACCGCCACGCTCTGATCTTCCTCACCGTTAATCGTGGCCAGGATCCCAATTCCGTTTCCAAGGTTTGTCTGGTATCGAGCGCTTACATCGCTCACGGTGCCGGAAGAGTCCTGGTAGAAAATACCCGCGACCCAAAAGCCCGGAAAAATAGGAGGAAGAACAGTAGTTCCGTCCACGGCGAGATTGGTGATGTTGACTGGGCCCGTCGACTGCACCAGAATCTGGTACAAAATCATAGACCCCGGGAAGTTGTTGTCGGGTACCATTTGCATCAAGCCGCCCGGGGGCACGGCAACTACCGCCGCGTCGCTTCCTCCCGCGGAGACCCCCTTCAAGGTCAATGGTTGCGTGATTACAACCTGTTCCGCGTAATTGCCCGGGCACACCTCAATGGTGGAACCCGAAGGGACGCTACTAACTGCTTGCGAGATGGTGGTGAAGAAAGGCAGCTTTGGAAGGCAGGTCCCTACCGCGTACGTGGTCCCCGCAAATGCAGATGCACTCAGGAATACGGCTGTGGTCAAAATCGCAATGAATTTTGATCGCGGCATTGCTTCTCTCCTCTCTCTAACAATTTGTCTGCTGGAAATGCGTTTCCCGATAGATCGGGTCATTCGCCTCAGGGGGTGCTGCGTCTCAACGGGCGGGGCGCCTCTTCGGGGAGGCGAGAGTGGTATTCGTCGGGATTATCCCACTTTTCGACTGCGGCAGCGAAGAAAAAAGGCTTATTCCGACGGGCTAATCCCAAGTTGGCAGAGGCGCAGCGAATCGGGTCTTGTCGGAGTTCTAAATGGATTGTTGACGATCAATTGATTCCATTGATTCCATGACAATGTCGGCTCCGAGGCCCGAGTAAGCTTTGGTGGTGCAAACCAACCGAAGGCTCGGGAGAAAGGAGCCGAACAATGATACGTCGTCTGCTCCCGCGCCTCTCCCCGGATATACGCCATAAAAAATGCCCCCGCTCCCCGCGAGGGCATCTTCTCATTACTTATCCGGGCCGCCTAGTGTTTCGTAACAGACTCGATGCCTGGGCGGCTTTTCTCTTGCATCGCGCGGAACCTGCGAACGGTAACTTCTGGGCAGGCAGGTGCGCGGGCGCATGACTGACTAGGCAAACTTCCCACCTGACCGATATGTGCGCGGAATCACAGCGAAGGGTGATAACTGCGTATTGCCGGGATTCGTCAAAGGAATAAACTTATCGGCGATTGATCGTTCGCCTCCCCGAAGAGCCGTTCCCGCCCGTTGAGACGCAACACCCCCTGAGGCGAAAAGCCTAATTCCTACATTTCGAATGCGGAGGCCACAAGATGAAACCCCTTGGCTGTTCTCATCTTTCCGGTTGTTTCCGTAGTTCCAGTGCCAGGCCCGCGAGGAATGGAAGCAAAGTGCTCTTGGGCGGGATTCTCCTTTTGCTCTGTCTGCTCGTTCTCAGTTCGTCGGCGTGGGCACAGGCCACGTTGACTCCGGCCACACTGTCCTTTGGCAAAGAAGTAGCTGGTGTTACCAGCGCCGCGAAGACGGCGACGTTCAAGAATGACCAGACAACGCCGGTAACGATCGACAGCATCGCGATCTCGGGGACGGATCCCGGAGATTACGTCTGGGGCGGGACGTGTCCGATCAGTCCCAACACGCTCGGTGCCGGGAAGAGCTGCAAGATTACGGTCACGTTCACGCCGTCGGCTTTGGGAAGCGCCACGGCGTCGCTGACGGTTACCGATAGCGCCTCCAACAGTCCGCAGTCGATCGCTCTGACGGGTACGGGTACGGCTCCGGTCACGGTCTCCCCGACTAGCTTGACGTTTACGAGCGAGCTCGTGGGCACGACGAGCGCCGCCAAGACTGTCACCCTGACAAATCATCTCACTTCGGCGTTGGACTTTTCCTCGATTACCGCCAGCGGCGATTTCGCGGTGGCGAGCAACACCTGCGGTTCGAGCGTCGGCGCAGGTCTGAAATGCACGATCGAAGTGACGTTCGCTCCGACAGCCATTGGCAAGCGAGCGGGCACGCTCACGATTAGCGACAGCGCCTTCGGGAGTCCAACTCTGGTCCCGCTCAGCGGCACGGGCAATGACACGGGCCTGACTTCCATCACGGTGACGCCCGCGAGTCCTACGATTGTTGCAGGGAACACGCTGCAGTTCACGGCGACCGGCAATTTCAGCGGCGGCGGCACGGAAAATCTGACGCCTTATGTGACGTGGAAGTCATCGGCTCCTGGAGTGGCGACGATCGCCCCGGGCGGTCTAGCGACGAGTGTGACCAATGGTACGTCGACCATTAGCGCGACGCTGGGCAGTAAGATCGGCTCGACCACACTGAAGGTGATTGCGCTGGTATCGATTGCGGTAACACCGGCGAATCCTTCGATTGCCTTGTCAGCTACCGCGACGCAGTTCACGGCCACGGGAACGTACAGCGACGGGAGCACGCAGAATCTGACGAGCACAGCGACGTGGAGTTCATCGGCCCTCGGAGTGGCGACGATTAGCACGACGGGTCTCGTGACTACCGTCGGGCTAGGGCAAACGACGATTGAGGCGACCTCGGGCGCGATCAACGGCTCGACCACCTTGACCGTTACACCAGGCTTTGTTTTGACCGGCAGCCTGAACACCGCGCGCTACTATCACACAGCCACGATGTTGAACAACGGCATGGTGCTGATGGTCGGCGGCTATGGTCCCAGCGGTATTTTAGCTACCGCGGAGCTGTACAGTCCCGCCACCGGGGCCTTCACTCTTACCGGCAGCCTGAACACCGCGCGCGAGTGGCCCACAGCGACGCTGCTGAACAACGGCATGGTGCTGATTGTCGGCGGCCAGAGCCCCCAGGCTGTGTTAGCCAGTGCGGAGTTGTACAATCCCGCGACTGGAACCTTCACTCCCACCGGCAGTATGAACTATCCGCGCTACAATCACACGGCGACGCTGCTGAACAACGGCATGGTGCTGATTGTGGGCGGCGCCGTCAGCACAGGCAGTGCGGAGCTGTACAATCCCTCGACCGGGACCTTCACCGTCACCGGTAGCCTGAATACCGCGCTCGAACTCAACACGGCGACGCTGCTGAACAACGGCATGGTGCTGATTGCCGGCGGCTACAACGGCGCTATCTTAGCCAGTGCCGAGCTGTACGATCCGGCAACCGGGGCCTTCACCGTCACCGGCAGCCTGAACACCGCGCGCTACTATCACACAGCGACGCTGCTGAACAACGGCATGGTGCTGATTGCCGGCGGCTTTGGCGGCGGTACTGAATTAGCCAGTGCGGAGCTGTACAATCCCTCGACCGGGACCTTCAGCTCCACCGGCAGCATGAACACGGGGCACGTCTATCACACGGCGACGCTGCTGAACAATGGTATGGTGCTGATTGCGGGCACCGGCGTCAACGCAATCAGTGCGGAGCTGTACGACCCCGTCGCCGCGACCTTCCCCCTAACCGGCAGCATGAACACCCAGCGTTGGAGTCACACGGCGACGCTGTTGAACAACGGCATGGTGCTGATTGCGGGTGGCTACAACGGCAGCGGCACCGGCACCCCCTTAGCCAGTGCGGAGGTGTATGAACCGGGCACGCTGACTCCGCCGAACCTCGTGTCGATTGCGGTCACGCCCGCAAGCGCCAGTTTGTCTCCGAGGACATGGCAGCAGTTCATCGCCACGGGCACCTTTAGCGACAACAGTACCGAGCAGCTTGCCTCGGTGACCTGGAGTTCGTCGGATACGGCAGCGGCGCAGATCAGCAACGATGCCAGCAATCAGGGAGCGGCCCTTGCCATCTCCCCGGGAACAACCACCATTTCGGCCACCGCCGGAAGCGTCAGCGGTTCGGCAGCTCTGCAAGTGGTGCCATCAGGCGCTTTTGTTTATACCGGCAGCCTGAACACCGCACGCCACCGTCACACGGCGACGCTGTTGAACAACGGCATGCTGCTGATTGCCGGCGGCCAGACCAACGGCGTCGTCATAGCCAGTGCGGAGCTGTACAATCCCACGACCGGGGTCTTTACCCCCACCGGCAGCCTCAACACCGCGCGCGAAGATCACACGGCGACGCTGCTGCCCAACGGCATGGTACTGATTGCGGGCGGTTATGGTTCTAGCGGTAACTTAGCCAGTGCGGAGCTGTACAATCCCACGACCGGGACCTTCACCGTCACCGGCAGCCTGAACACCGCGCGCTCCAGCCACACGGCGACGCTGTTGAACAATGGCATGGTGCTGATAGCGGGCGGCTTTCCCCCCGCCGGCGGTTGGTTAGCCAGTGCGGAGCTGTACAATCCCGCGACCGGGACCTTCGCCCTTACCGGTAGCCTGAACACCGCACGCGCGCAGCACACGGCGACGCTGCTGAACAATGGTACGGTCCTGATGGCGGGCGGGGTTGACACCAGCGGTTGGTTAGCCAGTGCGGAGCTGTACAATCCTGCGACCGGCACTTTCACTGTTACTGGCAGCCTAAACACCGCACGCGCGCAGCACACGGCGACGCTGCTGAACAATGGTATGGTCCTGATGGCGGGCGGCGAGAACTCCAGCGGTGTCTTAACCAGCGCGGAGTTGTACAATCCCGCGACCGCGATCTTCACTGCCACCGGCAGCCTGAACACTGCGCGCCAACTGCATACGGCGACGCTGCTGAACAACGGCATGGTGCTGATGGCGGGCGGCGGGAACGAAAGCGGCTACGAAATAGCCAGTGCGGAGCTGTACGATTCCGCGACTGGGGCCTTCACTTACACCGGCAGCCTGAACACCGCGCGCGCATATCACACGGCGACACTGCTCAACAATGGCACGGTTCTGATTGCCGCAGGCTTCAGCAGCTACTACGACTCCTTAGCCAGTGCGGAGCTGTACTTACCGTAATAAGGAAGAGCGTTGACGGGTTAGGCGTAAGCGAACGGCGATAGGCTGGATGTCCGTTAGGTAGTGACTCAATCTAAGTTGAGCCACTACCTTTCCCTGGAATCTCAGCTTCGCTAGCGCGTGCCAGTGCGATAGTTGCTGTCTATGCCCGACGGCTAAAAGCAAAAGGTCTGGATCCGAACCGGTGAACGTGAGTTGGCGTAACCACTGCTCAGTTTAAGTGGCTGAAAGCATGAACACAGAAATGGCGGATGTCCCCAAAATGTCCCGGGAGAGGTGGATTGCGAGAGCTCAAATCGCGGAAGAGAATAGCGGGCCGATACTCGGACGGCGCACGGAAATTGGGGAGCAAAGTTGGGTGAATCCAGACGAAGCACTCGATTTCGTCTGAAGATTCTGATTGAGGCTCAGGGCATTGCTAAACCTCTGACTTGCCAAGGCGAGACCATCGTTGTCAATCGACATAGAGCATTGATCTCGACTGCCGTTTCGCTCCGCGCGCACACTGCAGGCATCATCAGCCTAGTTCCGACTGCTCCGCTATGTCTCCCGAGCTTCGCCGGTGCGGCGGCACTTCTCGGGAATGCGCTGCTTCGGCGGCACGTAGAAGAATGGGGGGTAGTTTCGTCGATGACTGTCGCGTCGGCGGTTTACCTCGGTGCTCGGCGTGTTGGCAGCGGTCTTCCCGTGGAACCTCGGTGTCAAGGCAGACTCCTTTTGTGTCTGCCCCAGCGGGAATCAAGCCCGAGTGGTACTTCCTCTTCATGTTCCAGACGCTCAAGCTCATCCCGTCCAAAGTGGAAATGGGTTTCCCGATAATTCGGGTCATTCGCCTCAGGGCGTGCTGCGTCTCAACGGGCGGGGGCGCCTCTTCGGGGAGGCGAGAAAATTTACCGCATAATTTTCTTCTTCCGGTCGCGCGATGTCTGTGAAGTGAGCCACATCTTGATGTGCGGCAACGAGATCCACGCTTTCGTAGAGACGGTGTAGTTTTCCTTGTGTCCCGTGAAATCGGGTGGGTGCTGTGCCGCAATCGTAAGAAGACAGCGCGTCCCTTATCACACGGTCGAATGACGTCCGTCACTGCGGGCCGGTTTTGGAGGCGGATAAAGTATTAGTGGCGTTAGCCTGCGGAAGAACTTCTGCTCGATCTTGAATTCGCCAGTGCTGGCCCCAGGGGGTTCAGCCTATGCGTGCCCCGCTGTCCTACGAGCAACTCACTCGAAACTTCGACTGGAAAGTGGCCGAGCGGGAACTGGGCTACCAGCCCGGTGGCCCGATCAATATCGGCTGGATGTGCAGCGACCGTCTCTGCCAAATCGGACTCGGCGGCAAGCTGGCGCTCATTTGGGAAGACTATCAGGCCAACGAAAAAAGATTTACCTACGATGACGTTCGAGTTCTTTCCAACACCATAGCCCATTTCCTCTCTGGATTAGGCATCGAAGCGGGACAGCGGGTTTGTCTGTTCCTGGATCGCGTGCCGGAGCTGTACATCGGGTTTCTCGGCATTTTGAAGATGGGAGCGGTGACGCAACCGCTGTTCTCGGCCTTCGGGGAGGAATCCTTGCGGGTGCGGCTGGCCGACGCTGCAACCTTGGCCATCATCACCCAGAAGAAACACCTGTATAAGGTCCGCAAGATCCGGCAGCAACTTCCCCTTCTGCAGCACATCATCGTCGTGGATGCAGATGCGGCTTCGCTGCAGGAGCGGGAGATTGCCTTTCGGATGGAGCAAGCTCCGCGCGCCGAGCATTTTCCGATCTATCCGACCACCGCCGAATCTCCGTCGGTTCTGCACTACACCTCGGGTACGACGGGGCAGCCGAAAGGCGCGCAGCACGTCCACTACTCGATCATCTCGCAGTACCTCACCGCCAAATGGGTGCTCGATCTTCAGCCCGATGACATTTACTGGTGCAACGCCGATCCCGGCTGGGTGACCGGCACGTCGTACGGCATTATCGGCCCGTGGGCGAACGGGATCACCCAAGTGGTTCTGGATTGCGGATTCAACGCCAAACGATGGTACGAATTCATGGCTAAACGGCGCGTGACGGTATGGTATTCGGCGCCAACCGCCATCCGTCTGCTCATGAGAGAGGGAGCAGAAATTGTCCGGCAGCATGATTTGTCGAGCTTGCGTCACCTGGCCAGCGTCGGCGAACCATTAAACCCCGAGGCGGTGCTCTGGTCGCAAGAGGTGTTCGGCAAGCCGTTCCACGACACTTTCTGGCAGACCGAAACCGGCTGCATCGTCATTACCAACCTCCCCGGAATGGCGGTCAAACCCGGCTCCATGGGGAAACCGTTTCCAGGAATCACCGCGACCGTGCTCGATCCGAAGACCTACGAGCCAATGAACAAGGCGGGCGTAGCCGGCCTGATTGCGCTGCGGCCTGGCTGGCCATCGCAGATTCGTGGCTACAGGAACAATGAGGCCGGATTCCAGAAGAAGTTCAAAAATGGCTGGTATCTGTGTGGCGACCGCGCCTCCATTGATCCCGACGGCTACTTCTGGTTCATGGGACGCGACGACGACGTCATCAATACAGGCGGGCACCTAGTCGGCCCTTTCGAAATCGAATCGGCCCTGCTAGGATGCCCCGCGGTCGCCGAGTCTGCCGCGGTTGCCAAGCCAGACCCTGTCAATATGGAAGTGGTGAAAGCGTACGTAACTCTGAAACGCGGTTTCCAGCCCTCCGACGATCTCGAACTGGAAATCATGAACAACATCCGCAAGCGGCTGTCGCCGCTGGCCATGCCCCAGGAAATTGAGTTCGTGGACTCGCTGCCAAAGACGCGCAGCGGCAAGATCGTGCGCCGCATCCTGCGCTGCATTGAGTTCAACGAGCCCGTGGGGGATCTTTCCACCATCATGGAGGACTGAGGGCAATCATGGACGAAATCGGCAAAGTAGTTCGCGACTACATTATCCGGGAGTATGTGCCGGAGGGAGACGACAGCGAAATCACCGAGACCACGCCGCTGATTTCCAGCGGTTTAGTAGATTCCTTTTCCATGGTCTCTCTCCTGCGCTTCTTGGAAAAGAAGTACGCGATTCACATTCCGGACACCGACGCCACGCCCGAGGCTTTCGATACCGTCGAGCGCATCGTGACGCTGGTCCGGCGTTTCCAGAAAGCGGAAGTAGGCAGCGTCTAGACAGCCCGGCGCGGGCCGCGATCCGGTTCAACCAAAGTACGGCACCGAATGTCATTACGCGAGGCATGCTATGGCTTTCTCCGATACAGTACGTCACTCTTATCAGACAGATATAGAAGGAATCAAAACAGCAGGACTATTCAAAGAGGAACGATATATCCACTCGCCGCAGGCGTCGGACATTGAGGTCGAATTTCCGGGGGGCTCGCCGTCCCGGAAGTGCATTAACATTTGCGCCAACAACTACTTGGGGCTGTCCAGCCATCCGGAAGTGATCGCGGCCGCGCACGCCGGTCTCGATTCACGCGGCTACGGGATGTCGTCGGTGCGCTTCATTTGCGGCACCCAGGACATTCACCGGGAACTGGAGAAGCGGCTGACCGAGTTTCTCGGAACGGAAGACACACTGCTTTTCCCCTCTTGTATGGACGCCAACGCGGGCTTCTTCGAAGCCTGCTTGACTGAGAAGGACGTGATGATCGCCGACCGGCTCGTCCACGCCTCGATCGTAGATGGGATGCGCCTCTGCAAAGCCATGCAGGACACCTTTAAGCATTCCAATATGGGGCACCTGGAGGAGAAACTTCAGGAACACCAGGACAAACGGTTCCGCATGGTGATCACCGATGGTGTTTTCTCCATGGACGGCGACACTGCCAAACTGGACGCGATGGTTGCGCTGGCAGAGAAGTACAACGCCATGGTGTTCCTGGATGATTCTCATGCCACCGGCTTCATCGGCAAAACCGGACGCGGAACGCACGAACACTGTGGCGTTTTCGGCAAGATCGACGTGATCACGACGACGCTGGGAAAGGCGCTGGGCGGAGCTTCTGGAGGCTGCGTCAGCGGGCGTCGCGAACTGGTGGAGATGTGCCGGCAGCGGGCGCGTCCCTATCTTTTTTCCAATTCCGTGGCGCCGGTGATCGTGGCGGGCGCACTCAAGGTACTGGACCTGATCAGCACAACCACCGAGCGCCGCGACAAGCTGGAGTGGAATGCCCGGTACTGGCGGGGCCTGCTCAAGGAGGCGGGTTTCGACGTGAAAGAAGGGGATACCCCAATCGTGCCCGTCATGCTGTACGATGCCAAACTGGCGCAGAACTTCGCGCTCGATCTTTTTGACGAGGGCGTTTACGCCGTGGGGTTCTTTTTCCCGGTCGTGCCCAAAGGCCAAGCGCGCATTCGCACGCAGCTGTCGGCGGCGCACGAAAAACATCACCTGGACTTCGCTATCGAGGCATTCAGAAAGATCGGCGAAAAACACCATATCCTGGGCCTGGGACGAAAAGAGCTTATGGCCATGTGTGTCTGATCAGGATGACGTTGGTCAAAGGAGACCGCCCTTCAAGGTCGGCCTCCTTTGCCAGCCTCTTCCGTTACGGCGGAGGAAAGGGAGGCCGCCATGCTCTGTGCAGAACTTGAGCGGTTGGAAGCCCAGTTCGATGACATCCTTACCGCTCTCGAGAATCCAAACCTGACAGAAGCGGAAAAACGGTCCTTACAGGAGGCTCATTCCCGGCTAAGCCATAGCATCCAGGACCATCAGAAGTCAGGTCACAACGGCAATCCTTGCTTTGAAGAGTAAGTCAGGGCGATGGCGGGTTGGGGTGGAAACAGCTGCTGCCCTGTCGCAGAAGAGGGACATCGGGGAACGTACGCGAGGTCATTGAAATGTTTTTCGCTGGCCTCAGACATCGGGAGCCCCAGGGCGTCGCGTACAAAGTAGCCTGTAACGCGCCATGCCCGGTTCTTTCCGTGGGCGCGCAATGCCGCGTCTAGCGTGGATCGGGGTGGAGGACATCCGCAAAGTAGGGTAAATCGTTGTTTCTGGCGAGCTGCGAACCTCTTTGGGGATGTCCTTTTTTCGAATCGACAGTTGCTCCAACGAGATTCGGCAAAAGTAACTCAGCATCGGGGACACGCAATGGACACCAGCCGTCACTCAAATCATCCAAATTGCTAAGTCCTTCGGATTCGCTCAAGCGGAGCGGAGTTCCCGTCTAACTGGGAACAATACGGGGAATTTAGCCCGGGGTTGTTCCCCGCTCCTCGGACATCCCGAGAATAGGGCTCCGATTTGCTCGGCTTGCTATGGCGCGAGAATTCGGCGATAGCAAGTAAGCGTCAATAAATATTAGCCCGTCAACCGCGAACCGGTTTTGAGGTCGTGCTGATCTTACTTGCCAGTGCCCAGGAGAATTGAGGTCTGCGGGCTGTTGCTGGCACTGTCGTACACGAACAAAGCTGCCTCGTATGACTCGGCCGCTTCCGGAGTGAACGTCACGCTGATCGTGCATTTGCCCTTGGCCGCCAGGCTCGTCGTGCAGGTCGTCGCCGAGACGGCGTAGGGTGCGTACGTCGAGATCGCAATGCCGGTCAGCGCTACGTTCTGCTTGTTGGTCAAGGTGAACGTCTTGGCCGCGCTGGTCGTGCCCACCGCCTGCGCCGCGTAGGTGGCGCTGGCCGGTGTCAGGGTCGTCGGGACGACACCCGTGCCCAGCAGAATTGAGGTCTGCGGGCTGTTGCTGGCACTGTCGTACACGAACAAAGCTGCCTCGTATGACTCGGCCGCTTCCGGGGTGAACGTCACACTGATCTTGCATTTGGCCTTGGCAGCCAGGCTCGTTGTGCAGGTCGTCGCCGAGACGGCGTAGGGTGCGTACGTCGAGATTGCAACGCCGGTCAGCGCTATGTTCTGCATGTTGGTCAAGGTGAACGTCTTTGCCGCACTGGTCGTGCCCACCGCCTGACTCGCGTAAATAGCGGTGGCCGGCGTCAGTATCGCGGGTTCGACACCCGTGCCCGACAGTGCCACCGTCTGCGGACTGTTGGCTGCGTTGTCGGAGAAGGTAAGCAATCCAGTCAGTGGGCCGAGTACAGTTGGCGTGAAGGTGACACTGGCGGTGCATTTCGCCCCCGCAGCCAGGCTGCCGGGGCAGGTGTGCGCGGAGATTGCGAAATAGGTGCTCGCGGTAATGCTGCTGATCGTAAGCGTCGCACCCACACCACCTGTGTTGGTCAAAGTCACCTTCTTGACCGCGCTGGTCATGTTTATAGCCTGGTTGCCAAAGCTCAAAGAAGTGGGTGAGAGTGTGACCGCAGGGGCGTTCACCTGCTGTATGACCGCTGCTGATGTGCTGGGCAGGTAATTGTTATCTCCGCTGTAGCTGGCAGTGAGACTGTGTGATCCCGCAGAAAGGGACGAGGTCTGATAGCCCGCATTACCCGAAGAATTCAGCGGGACGGTGGCCAGGGAAGTGCTTCCATCGTAGAAAGTGACTGTGCCTGTAGGCCTTCCCAATGACTGAGGGTTCCACACAGAAACGCCCAGTGTGACCTGCTGCCCCACAACGGATGGGTTGGGGCTTGTAATCAGCACGATATCCGTGCTTAATCTTCCAGCCAGAGCCGCCATCAGGGGTTGACCGTTCATGCTTCCCCATCCGGTCGTTAGGTCATAGCCAGTCACGGCGTAATAGAATTTCGATTGGCCATTGGTATCGTTATTCCCGCTGGTGATGTCGTGGAAGTCGCTATTGTAGCTGGAACTCTGGCCGATCGAGTAGAGGGTCGGGTTGATAAAACCCAGACCAGCCGGCTGGCCATTGGCCACCAGCTGCTGGTTCACCAGCGCGAGCCATGCCGCCCAGCGCGGTGCGGCGAAACTGGTGCCGCCCCAATTCTCTGCGCAAGCACCGCTGTCGTAACAGATGTAATTGTCGAAGTCCGCTTGCAGGGCAACGTCCGGTGAATTGCGTAAGGTGGTTGAACCCCCATTGGACGAGTTGATGACCGGTGTCTGCCAGCTCTGGATGGCGAAGTATGACGTGCCATCGTCAGCCGGGCCGCCGCCGCTACCCTTACCGTAATCGTTCCACACTACTTCCGATTGCCATACGCCACCAGCACCAGCGGTTGTCAACGTGGTTCCGCCAACAACCGTGAGATGAACGTCCTCCGCCGGATAACCCATATCGTCGGAGTTAATACCGGTGTAGGCCCCATAGTCCCCGGAGATGCTAAAAAAGGTTTGGCCTTGCGTCGCCATTTCCTCGAAATAGGGATCGTCGGTAGCAGGATCATCCGGAAACCACCACCAAGAGTTGCTCAGTTGCTTGGCAACATTATCCGTGGCCATTTGGCTGAATATGTACCCGTCGACACCAGTGCCGAAACTGGTCGGCCCGATATAGACGCGGAGCTGAGTCAAGCCTGGAGCCACCGAAACCGCTTGTTCTATATCCAGGCAGACTTCGCCTTCGTCATTGGCGTTGCTCCAAGTCGTGGCGGAGCCGCCATCCACAACTATGTTGTCGATCGGGACGTTGTTGGTCTGACCGATATTCGAAAAGTACAAGCTAACATCGCTCGCGGTGTAGCCTGAAAACTCCGCCAGCCCGACCGTTTGTCCGGTGCCGGTATTGGATCCCATGTTGTAGGCAGCCCGCATGTCACTGCCGAGGAACGTCCCGCCCGGACCGGAGCCCGTGGCGCCCGGAGCTCCGCTGTGATCGCGCCCGCCGCCCAGTTCCGCTGGACGCGGTCCTGCCCCGGGATGCGGGTAGGAGTAATCGTTCAGACCGGAAATGTGCGATACGGGCACATCCAGAGCGAATGAAGGCTCACGATCCGGCGAATAAAAGATGCGGTTTTCCACTGGATGTCGATAGGTTCTCATCTGGACGTGGAAGGTTTTGTCGATTTGCGCCACCGAGCCGCGAACAACCAACATCAGGCGATTCGGAGACTTATAGTTCACGGCAAAACCATTGGCCTCGGCGAAATCGGCCACTTTCTGGTATTCCGCTTCGGTGCGGCCGAACCTGTCGGTAAACTCAGCCACGCTGAGCCAGTGGCGGTAGTCGGGGCTGGTCGGATCTGAGAGCCGATCGATCAGACCGGTCAGTTCGTCTTGGTTGCGCACTGGCAGGTGGATGACGAGGTTCAAGCGTTCAGTGGATGGAAGAAAACCCACCGGCGCCGCACGCCCGCTGATAACCTCGGGGCGAACGTGCTTGTGCAATACTTGGAGTGTTTGCTGGGCTTGTGCTGGAATTGTTAACAAGAAGGCCGCCGCGCAGACAACCGCAGCAAGTCCTCTCGGAATTCCGTGCGGGACTAATTGCCGATCTTTGAAAACGGGGAGATTCTTGCCCATATTACCTCCTCAGCGGGATTCAGTGTTTCCGTTGTACTGATTCTGTGCGTAGGGACTGGAGCTGTTTAGAACAGCAATTCCGTACCCCCCATTTCTTTGTAAGCAGAAGTGTTGTGGATGAGGGAGCCGTTGACCACGGCATATAGGAACAGACCATCTTGGCCATTCTCGTTAAACTGGTTATCTGAGATCGTGATGGGTCTCCTGATCGATCCGCATTGTGAAAGCCAAACCAGCAGCCGGACGGCGAACTTGCGCTTGCTGGCCGAGAGTTCGGCCGCTGGAAACGTTTCCCGGAGATTCGGGACATTCGCCTCAGGGGGTGCTGCGTCTCAACGGGCGGGAACGGCTCTTCGGAGAGGCGGGACGTTCTAATGCGAACACAAAAGAGCTCGCCCTGTCTGTGCGAAAAGTCACGCCCTAATGTGCGGTGGTTCGCCAAGGGCCGCAGCGCAACGCTAGACTGTCCATAGGCGTTATTGCCGATCAGGAATGCGCCGGGGTCAGCGGTCAACGGAAGATTGCAGCGTTAAACCGCCGCCGTAGCGGCCTGCCGGACGGGCAGCATCCCCGAGAAAGTCGTGCCCTTGTCTAACTTGCTCTCGACTTCGATCCGTCCGTGGTGTTCTTCGACGATGCGCTTGGCCAGCGACAAGCCTAGTCCCGTTTGCTGACGCAGTTCGCAAGGCGTGGTGTGCTGGGGCAACGCAACGGCTCAAGCAGCAGGTCGGCTATGAAACGGAAGATCAGGACTTGGCTTCCGCGTCGGCAACCGCGAGACATGCGTCTTGCTGTCGGTGTGCATGGCGCAGACCCGGTATTCGTGACCGTAATCGTCCACTTCCAAGTAGTCCGCCACTTGCTCGCAGCCTGTGCGGTCACACAACACGGTCACGTCTGGCGGATGGTGCAGCTGGAAGAACTCCATGCGCAATTCTAAGCGACCAGTTTTGCGCCTGCAAGCCATGATTAAAATTCCGTTAAATCTGAGACCGGGGAGTTCGAGAGAAGCGCGGGGCCCTCACGAAGGCTCCCAGGAAACTACCCCTCAAACTGTTAGCGTAATCACGGGAACGGGCGGCGGGGCGCACTGCGGAACGGTTTCGAGGGCTTCCAGCCAAGAGCGGAGGGCCACACGAAGCGGTGCGACTGCAACGCCCGCGAAGATCTCTGGATACCCGTCCAGGCGGCGGAGGGCCGACCGCAAGAGCGAAATGGTTCCGGCGCAGTTGCCGCGCTGAAAATGGTGCAACGAAGCGGCGACCTGGATCAGTCCCTGCAAGAAGGTCTTCTCCGGTTCTTGCGCCGCCAGCCACACCGATTCCCAGTGTTCGTGGGCTTCGAAGAAAGCGCCGGAATGAAAACAACGCAAGCCTTCGAGTAGATCTCCATGAGTCCAGTCGAGTGGCATTGGCAGAAAACACGAGGCTGTCTCTGGCCGCCTGAATCGCTGGGCCTGCGACGCGCTACCGGGCACCTCCGGTCATGAGTGTTAACGCGTTAAACCGTCGCCGCTGTCACAGCCTGCCGCAGGGGCAGCATTACCGAGAAGGTGGCGAGCCGCTTGCTCACCGCCCTTCAAAAGCTGATCTTCCAAATCACGCCGTTCGCGCCCACCAGCCATCCTGCTCCCGGGGCTGCAAACGCGACCGCCCATTCTCCGGTCAC
>Ga0326728_10014089_pt1 | contig 17123 bp, 28 predicted proteins | sample MB3enrmetagenome_FD_207602 | JGI IMG/M metagenome (GOLD analysis project Ga0326728, IMG submission 207602) | Lab enriched peat soil microbial communities from McLean, Ithaca, NY, United States - MB31MN | ecosystem: Environmental > Terrestrial > Soil > Wetlands > Peat | place: USA: New York...
CCGCCGAAACCGCGGTTTTCGTGCCGATAGTCGGATTGCATAGTCAAAATAGTTAAACTAAATAATGTAACAGCTATAATGATTTATCTTATGGTATATAAATACGTTACAGAAGTGACATTTGTGTTAAAGGAGTTCTGAGTCTTCAAATTCATCTACCACGATGGTGCGGACACAAGTCCGAGCGCAGTTCATTTCCTGCCTGTACGTTTTGAGGCTCAAGCGAAAACTCAATAAAGTTCTGACGCTCATCGCAAGCAAATAGTCGTAATGAGGCGGATATCAGATCGGGTGTAACCAAAGGCCTGTCCCAGGTATCTTTTATTTCAGAAGGACTCTCGAGCGAGCCTTTGAAAGACGGTACTCGTGCTCCCTTAAATCGAGTACAGACAAGAGGTGAGAAGTAATATGAAGACGTTAGATACAACTGGCATGTTCGCACTGGCATCCATGATGTTTGTGGCCCTGGCCGTTCCGGTCGCTTTCGGGCAGTCGAAATCAGCTGGAACGGGGACCAGCGGCCAGAGCTGTACGTCGACGGCAACTCCGCAGTCGCGTCGCTGGCAGCATGGATACGCTTATGGAATGGCGATGAGGAATGCCTGGAATCGGCTTGACCTTACTGCGGCTCAGAAGGATCAGATTAGAAATATACGAGCTTCTGAGCGTCCGGAAATCCTGTCGCTGCAGAAACAGATATCATCTCAACGAAAGGAGCTTCGAGCGGCGTTTCAAAATGGAATCTTTAACCAGTCCCTTGCATCACAAAAGCTTGAGCAGATCGCTCCTATACAGGCGAAGCTAATGGGGGAGAGGTACAAGGAGCACAAAGAAATCATGGCAGTTCTGTCTTCGCAACAGAGGACCGAACTTCATCAATTCCGCTCCCAAGCGCTGTCACACGTTCCCAATCAGCGCTCCTAATCAGGCAGGAGGGCGGTGCGTTCCTCATGGCGCACCGCCTCAGTTTAGCTGGTACTGGAATTGGAAAAACTAACATGTCCCTGGCGAATTGATACTGAGACCGATTCTGCTGATGACAACGTCCAAAGCGAAGAGAGATACTGAGAGTCGTTAATAAGGGACGGGGCGACGGGACCGGCGCGCTCTATCGGTTTGTGGCCGGCGTCGGACGTTGCACGCCAAGGGAGCCCACAAGGATTAGAAGGCATCCGATCATAACGGAGAGGTCGGCGAAGTTGAAGATGCCGGTCCTGAAACATCGGCCAATGCCCACATTGATAAAGTCACTCACCCTCCTGTCGAACATCATCCTGTCGATCAGGTTTCCAATGACTCCTCCCCGGAGGGAAGAGAATCCCATGAGCATGGGCCCGGAGATCCGTTGAGAGCGCATCACGCACACAAGCATGCACGCAAAGACAATGAGCGGGAAGGCGATGAAGAAGATCACGCGGACCGACCGCGGCATGTCGGATCCTAAGCCCAGAAAGTCGCCGTCATTCTCCGCCTAGCGTAGGATCAGGACTTGGTCCACGACGGAAATGGTGCCCCTGTCGCTGAGCCGATCCCGGTCCACCCGTTTCGTTGCCTGGTCGCAGTCGATGTTTGCCAAGACCATGCAGAGGATCAACACGAGCTTGAGATCGCGCGAATGCATCCACGCCGCCTTCCGAAAGGCCGCCGCTCGCCTCGGTCGAACTCGCGCCGGGGAGCGGACTGCTCGGCCCCACCCGACCCGCTGAAATGTCCGTCACGAAGTAGTTCTCCCTGTGCATCGGACAGCCCGCCAGCCGGTGCAGCTGCGCGATCTGGCCCACATGCTTCAGCGCGTCCGCTGCGGGTCCCTGGAAGAGCTTCTCCGCAGGCGTGCGCAGGGGCTGCGTCCCTGCCAGGAAGGCGTTAAGCGCACCGACGGTGGAGAAAAACCGGGCGGTACTTTCCTCCCAGGGTAGGGGGAGAGCCCTTCAATCGCTCAGCGCCCTGGGCCATGCTGTGGGCCCAGTCCATGAGGTCGCCGATATGCGCCAGGATCTGCGCTGGCGTCCTGCTCGTGGAGCGTGCAAGTAGCCCGCGAATGTGGTGGCCACAGGCTGATTCCGCAATCGAGTGCCCTAACCGAAAACTCGACTGCCCACGTACGATGCTGTCGTGATAGTACCAACCACTAGGCCGATTACAATGTAAATGACGAAAATGATCACAGCCGCAACGATCATATAGACCACAACTTTGTTTTGGGGTGTCCTCATCAACACCGGCAGGCCGAGATAGAAGAGGTAGATGCTGTAAATGCCGCCGGCGAGGACGCCCAGGATGCCGATAGTCGGCAGCAGGTTGAACACTCCCGCGACCCAGGCGGCTGTATACGCGTAGGCCACGAGTTTCAGCGCTTGAAGCGTGTCGCCTTGCGACTGGAATGTGGGTGCAAGTTTTTCTATGACAAATGCGGCCAAGTAGACTCCGCCGAGAGACAAGACGTAGCCCACGATCGCGCCAATCAGCCCACTCACGATGGCTACGTGCACCCAGAGGACACTGGTCCCGATCAAGGACATTTTGATGAAACTGGCCACAACTGGAATGGCAGCAAGAATCACGATGTAGCCGCTGTATAACGAAGCGACACTCGTGGATTCGCCGTCAATGACCTGCCATTCTTGCTTCGGTTTTGTGAGGATATTAGTGACACGCGTCATCATGGGAGCTGTCTCAGTTCTTGCCGAAGAGGAACCTGCGTAAACCTGGGATGGAGAAAGAGGTGGCTCCATGGGGCGGGTCCCGGTTCCGGCGGGGGCCCCGCACGCCCCGCAAAAAGCGGCCCCTTCATTCATTTGTGATCCGCATTTCGAGCAAAAGGCCATGGTTGTTCTCCTTTAAAATAACCGGCTATCCTACAACGGAACTCGAGTACTTTAGTGGCACGTCCAAGGGCTTTTGAAGGCTGCGAACAAAAAGCTGATAACAAACTCAAGGGGAATTTTTCGATTCATCGCCCCTTGGAATGCTTGATCCCATCTTCGATATGTAGCCCCTAGATTAACTTCAGTCCTATGGTCTTTGCAATCCCAGACAATGGGAAACACTATACCATAGGGATAATCCCAAAAGGAATTGAACCTGTCAGCGGCGAATTGCGAAATAACGCCAGAATTGGCTGTTTTCTCCGCGTTTCGGTACGATCGCAAAATGCGCGATTTCGTCCTCCTTCTGGTGTATTTGCTCGTCACGCTGGCTCGGCTCACAAGACGGGGCGGCATCCGTTCTGTCATTGCTGAATCCGTTCTAATCAAGCCCTGACTCTGGCCTGTGACTCTTCGTATTTAGGCTGTGATCGGTTTAATTTGATATCCTAGTTCCTTCGCCCTAGCTATCAAGGCTTTGATACGAACCTGCTAATATTTTTGGGTCTTCAGCGAAATTTATGGGTAAAAAAAGAGACGGGATGATGCTGATCGGCAGTATCCACGGTCATTCGCGCAGAAAACCGACCGGCAGATATCTCGACCTCAAAAAAATAGTGCTGCGAGAGCATGTTAATGCATTCTCCTTCAACTACTTGCGCTGATGTCGGCGCCTAAATGACCCACAAATTCCGCTGAGGAGGCATATTTTTTTATAATGGATATCGCACGCATGCTGGGTTGGAAGAGCAGCCGCCCGAACCAATTGTTGATGGACCTGCTTCACGGATTGATTTCTCTTCGTACGGATGGCACTGCCGTGGGCTGTATCAGACGCCGATAGCGACGTGATATTACGAATTCGACACCCACAGGTCCTGTTGTGGTTTCAACTCCCGAAATCCAATGATATTCAGGATGACCGGGCGCCTTACTGTTGAGCTGGCGAAACCTGCGGATGTCGTCGAGCGTGATTGAGGGTTGCCCTAAATTTTCATACTCTGCATTTACGGCCTGGACGCCGGTAAGGTGGAGGATCGACCAGAGGAGCATCGAAGCATGACCATTTGAGAGAACAAATCGGTCACGATTTGGCCAGATTGGATCTTGCGGATCAAAGCGCAAGACTCGGTTCCAGATTGTATAGACGAGCGGTGCCAGTGCCATGGGCGTCCCAGGGTGGCCGGATTTGGCTTTTTGAATTGCATCGATTGAAAGAGTACGGATCGTATTGATCGCCAGTTGAGTTATTTTGTTATCCGCCATAAAGCTACAACCTTCTTATCCCTGACCTTCCTCCAGTGCAGCGACCTTGCGAAGCCGGCGAAGGTGTCTGGGCGCCTGACTGAACTCAGCGGCAAGAAACGTCTGCACCAAGTCCCATGCGGATTCCAAACCCAAGGTGCGTCCGCCAAGGCAGAGAATGTTCATGTGATCATCCTCCACGCCCTGCTTCGCCGAAAAATGGCCCTCTATTAGCCCGGCACGGACACCCTTGATCTTGTTGGCACAAATGGAAGCACCAACTCCGCTCCCGCAAACTGCTATGCCGCGCTCCATAGTCCCCGCTGCTACCGCTCTGGCCATAGGGACAACGAAATCAGGGTAATCATCATCGGACGTCAATTGATGCGCCCCGAAATCCGATATCTCGTGACCCGCATTACGAAGCCTAGTTGCCAGTTTCTCCTTCAGCTCGAAACCGCCGTGATCTGTGGCAATCCCGATGCGCATGGTTGTCCTTTCATTCAGATTTGTTGTCCCCTATCGCTATGCGATCAGAAAGCAGTAGGGATGAATCCTGCCGGATTCGGCCGGCAGGAATGGAAGAATCGCCACTCTGCAACAGAACAAGCATCTCCCTTTTCTCCCGCTCGGTCACCAGCCACAGGATCCTGTGGGAACGATTGATAATGGGATAGGTGAAAGTCATCCGCCTCCGCTGCTGGTAAATTCCTGTCATGGCACATCTCTTTCGGTAAAGTCAAGGACTGGACCACCCGGCACGAGCGAAGCAGTGTGGCCGTGCGGCCCGAGTCCCAGATGAACCAAGCCCAATATTGGCGGCAATCCCGTAATTTGCTGGAGTAATGGAGCATAGTTTTCGGCGGCCCCCCAGATCTTCTTCTACTGGCATGGCATGAATCTGTGGCGCAATTGGCGCCAGGCTCTCATGCAGATGCGTCAGGTTGCGATGCGTGTGGCCTGCCGGCGCCACTCTTTCGTCCACCTGTACCAGATGCACGTTGCTCCAAGGCATCGGTTCCCTTGCCAGAGCACACAACATCTGCCAGGGACTCCTACCTCCACTCACTGCCATTACGAACTGGCCGCGTGCACTGATTGTGGTCGAGACGTCAGCGGCAATCACCTTTGCAGCCCTTGTTGCGACCGCATCTGCATCAGCCAATGCTTTTGTCTTCATACAAAACATGTGCCCCCACTACGATGTTTAGCTGGCGTTTCTGAGCCGAGCAGCCTTTTCCTCGATGCGCGACATCAATTCATTCCAGGACTTCACGAAGGCTTCCGCCCCTGCCTGTTGAAGCTCCCTGGCCGTCGCGTCCAGGTCTATCCCAGCGCTGACGAACTCGGCCAATTCTCGCTCTGCATTGCCGCCTTTATGGGGGAGCATGCGGCCGACTTTTCCATGATCGCCAAACGCAATCAGGGTATTTTCAGGCATCGTATTAATGGTGTGCGGCGCCGCCAGCGATCGGACATAGAGGACATCGGAAGCTCTGGGATCTTTGGTCCCTGTGCTGGCCCACAGCAGCCGCTGTGGACGAGCGCCGAAATTGAGCATCCGCAGCCATCGATCACTGTCGAGCAACTCGAGATAGGCTCTATAAGTGCGCCTGGCGATTGCAATACCGATCCGGTTGTGCTGAACTTCGGACACTTTCTCGTTAACGGATACATCCCATCGGCTGACAAACACCGATGCAACCGATGGCACGTATGGATTCAGGCCGGCGACAACGCGCCGCTCGATCGCACGGATATAGGCATCGGCTGCCGCGAGGTATTGTTCGCGTGAGAAGAGCAAGGTGACGTTTATGGGGATACCCGCGAAAATCGACTGCTCAATTGCCGGAATTCCTTCGGGGGTGCCAGGTATTTTAATGAAGAGGTTTGGTCGGTGTCCCCGCTGGTGCAATTCACGAGCGGCCAATACTGTACTGGAAGTGTCATACGCAAGCTTTGGTGAAACCTCGAGGGAAACCCATCCGTCCACGCCGTTGGTTTTATCATGAATCGTGCGAAACAGATCAGCCGCAGCCGTGCAATCTTCCAGCGCAAGTTCAAAAAACAGCTCTTCCCCGCTTTTACCAGCTCCGCTTTTCTGACGAATGCTCGTATCATAGTCGGAACTGTTTGTGATTGCGTGATCGAAGATGGTCGGGTTGGACGTCAATCCCGTTACGGAGTATTCACTGATATATCGCTGCAATCCGCCGCCGGTGATGAGCTTTCGCGTGATGTTGTCGAGCCAAACACTCTGGCCCGCGTCGTGCAGCTTCCGGGTTGGTTTCATAAATACCTCACTTGCATCGGACCCCACTTAGCGCTCGGATGTCGTATCCGACCAGGTCGCTAATGAGCTCGACGGAGATGTCCGCTTGTGGATAATTTTCCACTTCAGATGAAGTTCCATAATGTCCCTGGTGCACAAATACTGTGGTCAATCGAGTTCCCCAGTACTCTTTGGCGGTCGCCAGGATACGAATCTTGTCGTCAATCATTATGTAGTGGTCGGCCGGGAACAATCGCTCGACCTCGGGCAATTCCTGCTCCTTGTGTATATAGACAAGAACACGCCCTTCGACCGCTTCAAACAGACCCGAGCTCTCGATTTTCAGGGGCTGAAAAACAACGTCACCGTCAGAGAGGATGACCGTCGTGCCGAAAGCAGACAGGTATTCGATTGCATCAAGTGAGCCCGGATACAGACGATTAGCAAATGGATAATGGATCAGGTAGGAAGATGCTTCCAGCAAATGCGGCTCGTGCGGACGCTCGATACGATACTGCTGCAAGGCTCCCAAATAGTCGGCGTATCCAAGTTCCTGCCTCAATCGCTCGAACAGAGCCCAGTATCGCTCCTGGCGTTCCTCGCCCACTTCGCTGGAAAGATGGCGTTTCAGGTCGGCTGACACGCGGTCGTTATTCAGCAGCGTGTTGTCCACATCGATGAGGCAAACGATCTTACTGCGAGTTTGAGACATTACAGCCACCTGCTACTTCTGCGGCGTGTGCCAACCGCCGATTTCTTGAGTAAGTCGGTCTGCTTCCTCTGGTCCCCATGTGCCCGGCTCGTATTGGTGCACCGGCGTCACACTGCCCAGAATAGGCTGCACAACGCCCCAGGCCGCTTCAACCGCGTCCTCCCGTGCGAATAAGGTTCCGTCGCCTACCATGGCATCGCTGAGGAGCCGTTCGTAAGCATCCATTTCGCCGGATTCGGGATCGTGCAACATCTTAAGTTCCGTAGACTCGCTGAGCCACTGTTCGCCGGGCTTCTTGATCTGAGATCCAACGGCGATGATGACTTCAGGGCTGAGCCGGAAGCGAAAATGGTTGTTTTCCCCGATCTTTCGCAGAGGAGGGCGCTTGAGCGTTACCAGCACTTCAGTGGTGGTGACGGGCAGACACTTGCCCGCCCGAATAAAAAACGGCACGCCGTCCCAGCGCCATGAATCTATGTGCAGGCGGACGGCCGCAAAGGTTTCCACCGTCGAATTCGGCGACACGCCGGCTTCGTTGCGGTATCCCGTGAACTGACCCCTGACGAGATCCTCCCGATTGAAGGGACGGATGGCACGAAAGATCTTGACCTGCTCGTCCCTGATGGACTCGTGATACGTCGTCACCGGCGGTTCCATTGAGAGAAAGCCGACCACCTGCAGGAGATGATTCTGCAATACATCGCGGATGGCTCCGGCCTCCTCGTAGAACAATCCGCGCCCCTGAACGCCGAAACTCTCTGCCATCGTGATTTGAACATTGTCGATGTAATTCCGGTTCCATATGGGTTCGAGATAAGTATTTGCAAAGCGGAACAGGAACAGGTTCTGGACAGGCTCTTTGCCCAAGTAGTGATCGATTCGATATACGTCGTCTTCTGCAAACACCTTGTGGATGATTGAATTCAGTTCTTTGGCGGAAGCCAAATCGCGTCCGAATGGTTTCTCTACAATGAGCCGGGCATGCTGGGCGCATTGAGCTTCAGCCAATCCCTCTACCACCACAGAAAACAGAGCGGGCGGAATTGCAAGATAGTGCACGGGGTTCTGTGCATTCCCGAGAGTTTTGCGCAACGCAGAATAGGTGGTGGAGCTCCTATAGTCGCCATCCACATAGCGAAGATGTTGAACGAGGTCCGCAAACGCCTTCTCGTCAATACCACCCCCGTGAGTCTGAATGCTGTCACGAGCACGCGCACGCAACTTTTGCAAATCCCATCCCGATTTTGCAACCCCAATGACGGGAAAGCTCAGGTGCCCGCGCCGTGCCATAGCGTGCAATGCGGGGAAGATTTTTTTATAGGCCAGATCGCCTGTGGCGCCGAAGAAGGCTAAGGCGTCAGAACGGTGCTCGTTCATAAACCACTGCCTTTCTCGAGATGACCGCCGAATCCGAACCTCATGGCGGATAGCACTTTGTTTTGAAAGTCGGCAGCACCGCGCGAACTGAAGCGCTCAAACAAGGCCGTGGCCAAAACATGGGCAGGTACTCCTTCGTCGACCGCTGCGTCCACGGTCCAGCGCCCCTCTCCTGAATCCGACACCCGTCCGGCAAACCGCTCGAGCGTGGAATCGCTGGCCAGCGCTGCGGCCGTCAGGTCAAGCAGCCACGAAGCGATTACGCTGCCTCGCCGCCAGACTTCGGCGATATCTGCGAGGTTCAGTTCGTATTGGTAGTATTCGGGATTGCGCAAAGGAGTCGTTTCCGCATCGACGGACCGCTGATTTTTCCCTGAATTAGCATTCTTGAGAATATTCAATCCCTCGGCGTAGGCCGCCATCAAACCATACTCGATTCCGTTGTGAACCATCTTGACGAAGTGACCCGCACCATTGGGTCCACAATGCAAATAGCCCCGCTCAGCGGTCCCGCCCAATTTCTCGCGTCCCGGAGTTCGCTCCAGCGATCCTATCCCAGGAGCTAGAGTCGCTAATATCGGATCCAGATGCCGCACAATCTCGGGCTCGCCGCCAACCATCAGGCAATACCCGCGTTCCAAACCCCACACGCCGCCGCTGGTTCCGCAGTCGACGTAGTGAATACCATGCGCTGCAAGTCGTCTGGCGCGATCGACATCGTTTCGATAGTAAGAATTGCCGCCGTCGACTATGATGTCGCCTGACGACAGCCGGGTCGTGAGCTCATCCAATTGCGAATCAACAATCGCAGCCGGGACCATCAGCCAGACAAGGCGGGGTTTATTCAATTGCGCCAGGAAATTTTCCAACGAAGCTGAGCCTGTGGCGCCTTCGCGCTCCAAGGCATGCACTGCCTCCGCCGAAATGTCGTGGACCACGCAATGGTGCCCACCTCGCATCAGGCGTCGTACCATACTGGCGCCCATCCGTCCAAGTCCAATCATTCCTATTTGCATCTGCTCCCCCTGTTTAAGTTGACGGCTATGCGCCGTGTAGCCTGGTCACGTCGGGTCAGGTTTTCATCTCGTGTGCCTTTTGCGTCTGCGGTATCGGTGAATGAGTGAATTGGTCGAGCCGTCATGCTGTAGCCGTGGGTCCTCGAGACTCTCCAATTCCGGAATGATCCGTTTGGCCAGCACTTTGCCAAGTTCCACACCCCACTGGTCGAAAGAGTCGATGTTCCAGATCACCCCTTGGGTGAAGACGCTGTGCTCGTAAAGAGCAACGAGTTTGCCGAGCGATTCGGGTGTAAGCTTTTCCACCAGAAGGGTGTTTGTCGGACGATTCCCTTGACAAACTCTGTGGGGCACCAGCGAGTCTGGTGTCCCAGCAGCTTTTACCTCTTCCTCTGTTTTGCCGAAAGCAAGCGCTTCGGTCTGAGCGAAAAGGTTCGCCATCAGCAGATCGTGATGATGGCCGAGCGGATTCAATGGCTGGAAAAAGCCGATGAAATCACAGGGAATCAATTTCGTCCCCTGATGGATGAGTTGGTAGAAGGAATGCTGGCCATTCGTGCCCGGCTCACCCCAGTATATCGGGCCTGTTTGGTAATTGACGGTTGTGCCGGAGGCAGTGACATGCTTTCCGTTGCTTTCCATTGTCAATTGCTGCAGATATGCGGGGAAGCGCTTCAAATACTGAGAGTAAGGCAATACCGCAACAGTCTGTGCGCCAAAAAAGTTGTTGTACCAGACCATGAGCAGTCCCATGATCACGGGAAGGTTTTTTTCGAAAGGCGCTGTGCGGAAATGTTGGTCCATGGCATGGAAACCCGAGAGCATCGAGCGGAAGTTCTCGGGTCCAATACCGATCAAGGTCGAAAGACCTATAGCTGAATCCATGGAGTAACGACCGCCCACCCAGTCCCAAAAGCCGAACATATTTGCGGGATCAATTCCAAACTTCACCACCTCCGCTTCGTTTGTAGAAACGGCAACGAAGTGTCGGGCGATCGCCTCATCGTGGTGCAATGCTTGAAGCGCCCAGGTTCGAGCCGTTTGGGCATTGGCCATCGTCTCCAACGTGGTGAAGGTTTTGGAGGAGATGATGAACAGCGTTTCCTCCGGATTGAGATCGCGTGTGGCCTCTTCGAAATCAGTACCGTCGATATTGGAAACGAATCGAAATGTCATGTCACGCTTGCTGTAATGTCTTAGCGCTTCGTAGGCCATAACAGGGCCAAGATCAGAACCGCCGATTCCAATGTTGATCACGTTGCGAATCGGTTTGCCTGTGTAGCCGGGCCATTGGCCGTCGCGAACCCGAATCGCAAAATTTCCCATCCTATCGAGTACGGAATGGACTTGGGGTACGACGTTGGTTCCGTCGCAGAAAATTTGCTCACTTTTCGACGCGCGGAGGGCAATATGGAGAACAGCCCGATTTTCCGTGGCGTTGATTTTCATCCCGTGGAACATGGCTTCAATGTGCTGGGATAACTTACAGTCTTCGGCGAGATTAAAAAGAAGCCGAATTGTCTTCTCCGTGATTCGGTTCTTCGAATAGTCGAGGTAAATGCCTGCACCCTCTACCGACATTTGCTCAGCGCGATTCGGATCACCGGCGAAAAGCGAACGAAGATGAACATCGCGGATTTCTTGGTAATGCATTTCCAGGGATTTCCATGCGGGCAGTTCTGTCAATTCGTTAGGTCTTGATCTTGAAGAATCCATTGCTTCTCCTTTCCAGTTCCCCGGACTTCCGCATTAAGTATCGCATCGTCATGCAGAAAGTCGATTGTGGTCGCACAGAGCAGGCCGATTGAATAACGCACGTCGAAGTCTGCCGGCGATGCTGACTATAATAACTGGTCGCTCGTTCCCACTCCTTGCCACTGGATTGGGTAAACAGGGGGGGCGCAATTACATTGTATAAATTCTAGCCTATCGTGCCGGGATAAGCTAGTTCACCGCGCAGCCGATCCAGCGAAGTACCCGCCTGAACGATGGTTTGGACCTGAAAGCAAAGTTTTTGTTCCACCAAACCAGATCTTGACAGTTCCCGGATATTGGCGAATCCTGAAAATGCCTTGTTCCGAGGTGCACCCGAATCCCCGTTCCATCCAAGTGCCATTTGTTTAATGTTGGAGTTGAATCATGTCAGGCACAGTCAGAAAGTCACTCGAAATTCTCGATTCGCTCGCACGCTCATCTCAGACTCCTTTCCCACCGCATAAGAACGGACCATTCACTCAGCAACGCACATTGTCGGCTGTGCTGGAGACCGCGGCATATCGCAATTCCAAAATCCTCCAGATACTTGTCACGATGCCACAGCGGATTGCGGCTTCTCGTGAATGGGAAGGTTATCAGTACTTCGGATGTCTTGCCGAGGAGCCGCCGAATCGGCGAGCCGTGTTTCGCTCCCTTCAGGCGGCCATGCGGGCGCGCGTCGCGAACGAGGTGCTGCTGTTCCGGCGCGCGGCCTGGGTCCAGGACGCGATCCAAAAGCTTGATGAAGGAGCAGCCGCAGAACCGGTACTTGGGCGATTGCGCGAGGTCTTGTTTTTTCTGAGTTGCCCGGGCGATTTGGTAAAATGCGCCAAGCGGTCGCGGACCTCGAAGCCTGCCTGACACATGCAGCGGATATTCCGCTTGGCCTCCATCGCGGAATCTACCGCGGCTTGGCGGCAGCCTACCGGACTTTGTGAGATGAACGCCGCTCCGGCGAAATGCTGGCGAACTCAGGTCTGGAATCGTTAGATGATCCGAGAGTTCCCCGCGTGCTTGGAGATCTCTGTGGATGCAGTGCGAGGCTTTCGATTTGGGCTAAAGCGAATGGTTTGCGAGGCTGATAACGTCTATGTCCCGGTAGGGTACGATTTCACGAATCTAGCGTTCATCATTGCCCCGGATTTTGTCGTGGCGATTGACGCGGGCACCACCAAGGAGACTGCGTGGGACGCCGTATCGGATCTCAGGAAAACCACCCAAGTCCCATCAAGTATGTCATCCCGACCCACGGCCACTGGGGCCACGCCGGCGGTCTGGCCGCCCCGCGGGAGTCCGGCAGCAACGTAATTGCGTACGTTGGCTTCCCGAAGGAACTGGAGCGCTCGCGGAATTACCGGCCGCTGTTTCAATACCTCTTCGGAACAAGCGCCATGAACCCAGACGCCGTGCCGGACCGTCTGATCTCAGCCCGGAAACGCTCTCCGATGGCGGTCTTGAGCTTGAACTGATTCCGGGCAAGAGCGGCAAAACCGCCGGCGGGCTCTTGGTCCATGACAAGAAGCACGACTCTCTATTCGTGGTGGATGCGTTCATGCCGTGCGTAGGGAATCCGTTTGTAGCCGAGGGCACGCCCGAGGGCTATCTTGGCGCAATTTCCATGGTCCTTGATCTGCATCCGCGCCGGCCCGTTCACGGTCATGAACCACTGACCATGCTCTTCACCATTGATGTCATGAGCGGACTTCATGACGCTATGGAAGAGCTCTATCAACACAGCCTTGCGGCCGCACGAGCGGCAAGACCGCTTGTCGAAGTCTTGCACGATAATTTTCTGCCGGACTCGCTTCGCGCTGCGCCGGCAGCGTTCCGCCCTGTATGATCGTAGGCGTTGCTTTCATTCAGCGTGTTTACGCTGAGCACGCCGGGTACTGGCAATCCAATGGCGAGGGGATTTGTGTTTACGCAGGCTGAGTGGGCGCCCGCGCTGGACCTCCTAGGTGGCGGAACCGACTCGGCTGTTGTTCGCATAGCGGAACAGCTCGAACGCCGAGGTGATGCGGGCATGGCCCGGCAGATTTCCGAACTGGGTCTCGTCCGCTATCCTTCCAGCGCGGCACTGCAGAAAGGCCGGGAGGGCGCGCTCACGACTCTGCAGGAGATTTATTCTCAAATGAATCCATTTCGCTCTGTTGTGTACTCCGACCTTTCAGTACGCGAATTGAATCCCGTGGAAATGGGGAAGGGTGGGAACGGACACACGCAGATTTAGACTTTCTTCATCCCGGTTGCCGCTATTTGCGCTGCCTCGGTATGGCAGCGCGGGTAAGTGGATTGCAGCTTTTTCTGTTTTTGGGACATTTTTTCTCAAGCATTTTGGATAGTTGTGAGCACTCAATAACCTCCTCTTCACATCCACCTGCAGCAGTCTTGCCCACTTTCTCCTGATCGCAAGTTATCTGATCGCCTAAACGTGGGAGAAAATGAGAACCGTTCTTATCATCATAGGCGCGATTCTTTTCTTTTTGCCTCTTGAGGTTCTGCTTGGATACCTTTTTGTGTTGTCAACTACGTTTGCGATCCTCTTCATTGTCAGTTTTGGCTGGCGGCAGAGTCTTATCGGTCATGACTGAAGCCTGATACCCTGCATTGTGCAGATCTTCTGATTTACGATGATGCAAAACGCAAGTTATCCTGTGGCCTCCGGGTGTCTTCGCTCTCAGCAACCTGCTTTGTCTGTCAAAGCCGTTCAGGGGAAACCAACATGTTGAATTCCAGCCGAAATGTGAGCGAGGGTATTTGCATCACATGGAAATTTGCTAAGCTTTATACTGATGCCGGCGGGGCCTATAGGGAAAATCGTAATAAGGCCGAGCCGAAAACACGCCATGGAGTGGGATGTGCACTTCGTTATTGGAATTCTCAGCGCAACGATTCTGCTCGCTATACTTTGGGACGCTTTCGAGACCCTTATTCTGCCGCGGCGGGTCACACGCACGTTACGCCTTGCCCGACTTTTCTTCCGCTTTTCCTGGGGACTGTATTCTGCGGTCGCTCGAAGGATTTCTGCTACAAAAAAACGGGAGTCTTATCTGAGTTACTTCGGACCGCTGTCCTTGCTGACCCTGTTTGTCCTGTGGGCTTCTGCCCTGGTTTTCGCCTTTGCGGCGATTCATTGGGCTTTGGGTTCAGCCGTCGGGGCTCCTCGATTGCGCCCCTCTTTCGGGACGGATCTCTATTTTAGCGGCACTACATTTTTTACGCTGGGCATGGGCGATGTCGTTCCAACAAACGGGTTTGCGAAAGCCTTGGCCGTGTTGGAAGCGGGGACCGGCTTCGGCTTCCTGGCAATCGTGGTTTCATACTTGCCGACACTGTATGGGTCATGCTCACAGCGCGAAACAAACATATCGCTGCTGGATGCCCGCGCCGGCTCTCCTCCTACGGCGGCGGAGCTTCTCCGCCGTCACGGGTCCCGCCAAATTCAAGATGGGCTCGGCCAGTATCTCCGGGATTGGGAGGTGTGGTCCGCACAGCTTATGGAGAGTCACCTTACGTACCCCATCCTGTGTTTTTTCCGTTCCCAACATGACAATCAGTCCTGGGTGGCGGCTTTAACTGCCATCCTCGATGTATGTGCCCTGCTTATCGCTTACGGTGAGGGCGAAACAAAGTGGCAGGCGCAGCTCACATTTGCCACTGCCCGCCACGCGGTTGTGGACATGTCGCAAGTCTTGAAACTCCGGGCTCAGGTGCCGCAGCCGGACCGGCTGCGGCCTGAGGACCTGCCGCAAATGCGCAGCTTGCTGATGCAATGCGGCCAAGCTGGATGCTCGGATGCCGGCGACGCAAAGCTGGCGGAGCTTCGGGCATTGTATGAGCCCTATCTGGGAGGATTGTCCAAACTCATGTTAATGCAGCTGCCATCCTGGGGATTACAGCTTGCCCCCAATAAAGGCGTCACCGTCTGGGACCGAATCTCTTCTACCGGTTCCAGCCTTCCTCAACCGTACCAGATCGAATCGGACCATTTCTAGACGTGAAACTGGCTGCTGGAAGAGGAAAATCCCAGCTCCGTAAAACGACGCTGCGATATTCAAAATGCATTTATGCCACGATCTGGTCACGCAGGCCACCATACAAGAGCCCACGCACCAGCTCCTTTGCGTAAAAATCGTGCGGGAACCCGAGTTCAATCCGGCTTGCCTCGTCCAGAGTCTTCAATTGATCCACGGAGAGCGTCAGGTCTAAACTCGCAAGATTGTCCTGCAACTGAGAAAGCTTTCGGGCACCGATGATGGGGATGACTGATACGGGGCGATAGCGAAGCCAAGCCAGCGCGACCCGCGCCATACTGCGACCGATCTCATCGGACACGGTTTTTACGGCTGCGACGGTCCGGTCCGTTGCCCCTCCGAAAGGAACTGCTTCATCATATCGCCGCTCATACGTCCTGGTTCGGATGGCCCGTAGCCATGATAGTCGCCGGTCAGCACGCCGTTAGCCAGTGACGACCACGCGGTCAAACCGATGTTCGCCCGGGCCACGGGTATCAGCTCCCGCTCAACTGTCCACTCGATCAAGTTGTATTCGATCTGCAATCCTATGAAGGGCGACCATTCCCTCAGCTGTGCAAGCGTGTTCGCCCGCGCAATTTACCAGGCAGGAGCATCAGGGATGCCGACATAAAGCACTTTACCCTGGCGAACTAGGTCATCCAAACCTCGCATGACCTCTTCTACCGGCGTGATCTGATCCCAGGCGTGGACCCAGTAGAGGTCCAGATAGTCGGTTCGCAGCCGCCTGAGACAGGCTTCCACCGCCTGCGCCATATTCTTCTGCTGCTTGCCGGCCGCGTTCGGGTCTGTGCCTGGGGCGGAATTGGTGTATTTCGTGGCCAGCACAATGCTTTGGCGATGGCCCTGCATAAACTCGGCAAGAAACGATTCGCTTGTCCCGTTCGTGTATAAGTTGGCGGTGTCGATGGAATTGCCCCCTGTCTCGCGGAAGACGTCGTACACCTTGTGCGCCTCATCCTTTGCGGAGCCCCAGCCCCAATCATTGCCGAAAGTCATCGTGCCGGGCGCGGCTTCCGAGACTCGAAGTCCGCTGTTACCCCAAAGTCGGCATCGCATTGAATCTCCCTCTCTGCGGTTCCTGTTTTGCTGCACGTCGGATCACGGCGGCGCCACCCAGACCGCACCGTCACATGCCATGCTGGAGTCTTGCTAAACTTCAGAAGGCCAAGGAGAAGTGTTGCTCTTTGTGCCGCCGGGTCCTCGCGTGCAAGTTAATCAAACTTCAAAGGCATCTGCCCTAGCGTCAATCCCACCGGAGAACAGGGACGCGCTAGGAGGCCCTGAATTAGAGGTCATTCACGGCTTCTGACAGAAACCAGGCGCGACGCCCTGTCTCATCCATCCATGTCTCGATCAAGCGGGTGGTAGCCACATCACGGTATTCTTCGCAGATGCGGTGAGCTTGGCGCAAAAGCCGGGTCAGTTCGCGGGTAAGTCCGGAGTTCAGACAGCATCTCCGTCGGCGCAAGGGAATCCTTATCGTTATCTTTGAAGCGCTAACGATTGGAGATGTGCCGATGGAGCGAAGCGTAGTTCCACCTATCTTGCGGGCCCGTTCCGCGATATCATCCGTCATCGCGAAGATTTTGTTCCGCCTGCTCATCCAGGAGGAGATGGTAGTCACGAAAGTGACTCCCCATCATGTGCCAGTGAAAGTTCTTTGTCTTTAAATACACAGTGTAAACACGTCTGCAAGCAAATGGCATAACTCGCCTGAGATCTGCTCGACGGCATCCCTGCCAAAATCAGCCGTGAATTGGAAGCTGCCTTTGACCAGATTCCCTGAAGTCTTTGCCATTTCGTTTATACTTCATTGATTTTGCTTTGCAACTGCACGCCGTTGCG
>Ga0326728_10014092_pt1 | contig 17122 bp, 19 predicted proteins | sample MB3enrmetagenome_FD_207602 | JGI IMG/M metagenome (GOLD analysis project Ga0326728, IMG submission 207602) | Lab enriched peat soil microbial communities from McLean, Ithaca, NY, United States - MB31MN | ecosystem: Environmental > Terrestrial > Soil > Wetlands > Peat | place: USA: New York...
GGTGAGACCCCTTGCCCTCATGAGATCGCCGAATGTGCTTGCAAGGTCTTTGCCCTCAAGGGCATGGACGCCCAGGATAGACCGTATCCGTGCCTCCAAAGAAATCGGCACCACCAGGGCAATCTCCTTTTCCCTGGGCAGATAGCCGCATTTGTCGGCCAAAGGACCGATTCGCTCGGCGATCTCCATTTCCCGCAATCCGAAGACCGGGATCTCTCTGGCTGGAGTGATATCGCCTCCGAGCCCCTCGATCACGAGCGGGAACATGGCAAAGGATTCTCTCGGCACCCCCGGGAGGAACACCACCCGGGTGCCGTTGAACCTGAGGTCGATACCCGAGGCCGAGCCCACGGGGTTTGCGATCTGCCCTTCGGCAGTCGGCTTTCGCCGTTTTTTCAGTGCTTCAACGGCAAGCCTGGTCGTATCATCCGGGGTCAGGCCGAGCCCGCCGGTGACCACAATAAGATCGGTCTTGCCAACGAGTTCAAGAATGGTCGAGCAGAGCCTGTCCGGGGCATCAGAGATCATCCTCACCTCGGCAAGTATTATCCCTTTTGCCGTGAGCCGGGCGGCAAAGGGCTGGACCAAAGCGTCTGTACGCCTGCCGGTGATGATCTCGCTCCCGGTGATGACGAATGCCGCGTTCATGATCTTTGCCACATCTTCCTGGTCAGGTGCAGGACGAAAGCGGCCATGATCCCTGCAGCGATGTCGTCGGCCATGATGCCTATGCCGCCGGGCACCCGTTTGTCTATAGTCCCCACAGGCGGCGGCTTGACAATGTCGAAGAACCTGAAGAGCGCGGTACCGATGATGATGTCTTTCAGCCGGGTGGGCCGCGAGATGAGCGTGACGAGCAGCCCGCAGACCTCATCGATCACCACCCGTGACGGGTCTTTACCCCATTCACGCTCCATCTTCCCGGCTGCAACGGTCCCGATAATGGTGAGCAGGGCGGTAATGGCAAGGTAGCATGCAAAGGGAAGCCTTCGGATAACGAGATAGAGAGGTAACGCTGCAATGGTGCCGAAGGTGCCGGGTGCCTTGGGAAGATTGCCTGCGCCGAAAAAGGTAGCAATGACTTCCATGATGTTTCTAGGCTTATCCATTATTCTTAGTGCGAGTCCTTGATTTTTTCGATCTCGCCGATCAGCTTTTTTAACGGTCCTGCGATGAGACCGTCCATTTCATGAAGCATCCCCTGGAATCGATTTATAATGGCCTCGCCTTGAGGGGTGAGATGGGCACCTGTTCTGCCGTGCCTGCCTTTTTCCAAGAGGTCGATCCCGAGCCGGATTTCAAAATCCCTCACCTTGCCCCATGCCGCCCGATAAGACATCTTGAGAATGTGGGCGGCCTTTTGGAGAGAGCCGGTGTCTTTGACCAGGACCAGCAACTGGTATATCCCTATACCAAAAACATTTTCACCATCTTTTTCAATCCATATCTTATACCGGAAATCCATATCAGCGCCAATAGCATGAAGTCCCGTACAGTTCAATACATCCCCTCGAGACGATAGTAGTTGATTCACAAGGTCCGAATACGATATGAAGATCCTGAAAAATACGTCAGGGAGCTTCTCATGAAGGCATGTCCGATATCGAAATTTTCTCATCATATAAGTGAGACGGTTACTGTCAAGGGATGGGTCGCCAACCGGAGATCAAGCGGCAAGGTATCCTTTCTGATCATACGTGACGGATCCGGAGCCTGCCAGGCCATTGCCGAGAAGGAGGTCATGGGCGATTTCTACGAAGAGATCAGGAAACTGCCGTTGGAGTCCTCGGTGGTTGTCACCGGTAATGTCGTGGAAGAACCCCGGTCACCCGGCGGCTATGAGTTGCATGTTTCGGGCATGGAAATCCTGCAGAGATCGGAAGAATTCCCCATCGGCAAGAAGGAGCACGGTCCGGATTTCCTGCTGGGGATACGCCACTTGTGGCTGCGCACGCCCAGGCAGGTTGCCATTATGCGGGTTCGTGACGCACTGGTCAGGTACGTGCGTGAGTTCTTTTATAAGAACGACTTCACCCTTATCGACACCCCCATCTTCACCACCACCGTAGGTGAGGATTCATCAAACCTCTTCTCGGTGGAATACTTTGACCTGGGGAAGACCTACCTGTCGCAGACGGGACAGCTCTACCTCGAGGCAGCCATCTTCGGCCTCGGCAAGGTCTACTGTCTTGGGCCTACCTTCAGGGCCGAGCGATCCAAGACCAGACGGCACCTCACGGAGTTCTGGATGGTGGAGGGCGAGATGGCCTTCTTTGAACATAAGGACAACCTGGAGCTCCAGGAGAACTTCGTCTCCTATATCGTGCAGAACACCATCAGGGAAAAGGCCGATGAGCTGAAAAAGCTCGAGCGCGATATCGAGCCTTTAAAGAAGGTGGAGCCGCCGTTTCACAGGGTCACCTATGACGAGGCTATCGAGATTCTGCATAAGCATGGCTCGGACATTCAGTGGGGCTCCGACCTGGGTGGGGACGACGAGACCATCATCACGCAGCTTTTTGACAAGCCCGTGTTCATCGAGTGCTATCCCAAGAAGACCAAGGCCTTCTACATGAAGCAACATCCTGAAAGGTCCGAACTCGTCCTGTGCGCGGATCTGCTGGCCCCGGAAGGCTACGGTGAGATCATCGGCGGATCGCAGCGCGAAGACAACCCGGAGATACTCATGAAGTCCATCCTTGATAATGGGTTGGACCCCGAGCGCTACGGGTGGTACTTCGACTTAAGAAAGTACGGCAGCGTGCCACATTCAGGGTTCGGACTCGGCATCGAGCGGACACTTTCGTGGATCTGCGGGCTCAAACACGTACGCGAGACCATCCCCTTCCCGAGGATGCTCTACAGGGCATATCCGTAAATAGTTCTGTCCCTTTCTTTTGGCGCCAAAAGAAAGGACAGAAAAATATATTCTGAAAGGAAAAACACCACTTCATTAACCGAAGTGATGGGAGATGAGATTAAGAAAAAAGGCTGGAGCGGGAAACGGGATTCGAACCCGCGACTTTAACCTTGGCAAGGTTACACTCTACCACTGAGTTATTCCCGCGCCATCGCCACTTATATGCAAGAGGCCTTTTTTTGTCAAGGCACATTTCCCCGGGACAATAATATCGTACGATGGCTCTACAAGACCAGTGACAGACGATCCCCTTAAGATGATTCATTCGGATCGGCCCCATGTCCATTGACAAAATTCCAAGAGACATTACTAAAAAGAGAAGGGAGGCTTGTCCCTTTGTTTAAGACGGCCGGTTCAACAGAGGTGGAATCGTTTCAGGTTTGAGGTGGACTATGGATGAAAAACAATCGAGCACAAGTGCCCCTATGGAATATTTCCAACCTTTGATGGCCATGGTGAACCAGTTTTTATCCGGGCTCCCCGGCATGATGTCCGGCCAAAAAATGAGCGAGCGAGAGTCCAAGCCGGATGGCCACTCACGATTTTCACCGGATGCCCTGCTCTCCATTATCAAGACCTGGGGGACCTTATCTTCAGCCATGAGCGAGCCGTCTGCAGCCGGAGCTATCGCAAGCGGCATGGCCTCCCTGCCCGATATCATGTCCAAGTTCCTCCAGACAGGCATGTCGGGATTTCTGAAGATCCAAGAACAGACCGCAGACAAACTCAAGGACCTTGGAAAACGCACCGAGGCCTATAGGTTCGAAAACCTGGACCAGGACAGCATCAAGGTGTGGTCAGACTTTTATGACAAGGAGATCCGCCAGTACCTCAAAGTCCCCCAGCTCGGGCTGGTGCGCTTCTACCAGGAGAGGTTCTACCAGACCATTGACAAGTTCAATGTCTTTTCCACCACCTTTGCCGAATTCATGCATGTCCTCATGCTCCCCATGGAGAAGGCATTCATGGTCTTGCATGATAAGATCGAGGAACAGATCCGGGAAGGCAAAACTCCTGAAGACCCGCACGAATACTACCGATTGTGGGTGAAGATCCTCGAAGGCCACTACATGACCTTGTTCAAAACCGCCGAATACACCAAGGCCCTGGCCGATACGTTGAAGACGTATGAGGAATACTTGAACGCCCGCAATCAAATCGTTACGGATGCCATGCAGTCACTCCCCATACCCACGAACAAGGACCTCGACGACCTTTACGATGAGCTCTATCACCTCAAGAAACGCGTTAAGGACCTGGAAAAGGCGAACAAGGACCTCAAGAAGCCGGCAGCATCAGGAGGCTAAGTTATGGAGGAAAAACCAAAGATCCCGGTTGACATAATTCTGAAGCACCTCGCGGAAGATGCCGACAAGGCCCAGGACCGTGCAAAAAAGGCCTCCGAGGTGCTTCTGGGCCCCCTGGAGACAGCGATCGCCACCACCCCGTACGAGGTTATCTACCAACAGGACCGTGTCAAGCTGAAACATTACCTGCCCATGCGCGAACCATCGAAAGAGATCACCACCCCGCTGCTCGTAGTCTATGCCCTCATAAACCGGGAAACCATGCTCGATCTCCAGCCCGAGCGCAGCGTAGTGAAGAACCTCCTTCAGGCCGGTATCGACCTGTACATGATCGACTGGGGATACCCCACCAGGAAGGATAAGTTCCTTACCATAGACGACCACGTGAACGGCTATATGGACGACATAGTAGATCACGTAAGGGAAAGGTGCCGGGTGGACAAGGTTAATCTCATGGGCATCTGCATGGGGGGTACCTTTTGCGTGATCTATTCGGCTCTTCACCCCGAGAAGGTCAGAAACCTCGTGACCACGGTATCACCCACCAACTTTGACACCGACCAGGGGCTGCTGCACATCTGGATGAAGAACGTGGACGTGGACCTGATGGTTGATGCCTTCGGCAACATGCCCGGCGACATCATGAACTTCGGGTTCCTCCTGCTGAACCCGGCGCGCCTTATGATCGACAAGTATGTGGGTTTCATGGAGAACATGGACAACAAGGCCTTTGTGGAGAACTTCATCCGCATGGAGAAGTGGATCTTCGACAGCCCGGATGTGCCGGGTGAGACCTTCCGTCAGTTCGTGAAGGACTGCTATCAGAAGAACCTCCTCATCCAGAGCAAGCTGGTGGTGGGCGGGAAGCGCGTAGACCTCAAGAAGATTACCATGCCCCTGCTCAATATCTACGGACTCTACGACCATCTCGTGCCGCCCGGGGCTGCAGACAAGATCACCGGTGCGGTGGGAAGTACGGACAAGGAAGATGTCTGCCTTGATACGGGCCACATCGGCATATATGTGAGTTCCAAGACCCAGAGGGAGTTTACGCCGAAGATCATCCAGTGGCTCAAGGACAGGGACACCGCCAAAAAAGAAGCGACCGTGAAAAAACAGCCTGTCCGCAAAACGCCTAAAAAGGCTGCAAAAGGCTCGTGGACAATCAGGACAAAGAATACCACCCGTTCAAAGGAGATAACCAATGCCTGAGAAAAGTGACTATTTCAAGACCTTCTGCAAGGTGAGCAGGGCCTTCGGCACTACGCTGAAAAAGGAAAAGGTGCTTGACCTCATTGTGCAGAGCGCCATTGAAACTATGGATGGCAAGGCAGCCTGCCTCTTTTTCGAAGATGATCAGAAGGCAAGCGATATCTTTGTCCCCATAGCCCAGAAAGGCCTCTCGAAGAGCTATCTCCACGCCGAGCCCAGGGAGGCCAAGCGGGCTTCCGAAGAGATCATGAAGAAGGGATATATCGCCATCCACGATGCCACCACGGACCCCCGGGTGAAGACACACGAACTCAAAAAGAAGGAAGGGATCGCATCCATCCTGGTTGTGCCGGTCGTCGTAAAGGAGAGGGTAAAAGGCGTGCTCACCCTGTATACGGGTAAGCCCCGGATCTTTTCCGATGACGAGATCCTTTTCCTCACGGCGCTTGCCGAGCAAGGCGGAATGGCCATTGAGCGGGCCCGCCTCGTTATGCAGATCACACGGAACATCCGTATCTTTACCAATATAGCCCAGGGGCTTAATGAGAGTCTGGATATAAAAATAATCATGGAGCGTCTATCCGTGGACATGGCCGATGCCCTTGGTGTCAAGGCGGTTTCCGTGCGGCTCATCGATAAGGACAAGGGGGTGCTCGAGCTTGTGGCCAGCCACGGCCTGAGCAAGAAGTATCTGAACAAAGGGCCGGTCCGGATCGAGAAGAGCGTTACCGAGGCGCTCAAGGGAAAGACCGTGGTCATTAGGGACGCCACGAGCAACAAAGAGGTACAGTACAAGGACGAAAAAAGGAAGGAAGGTATCGCTTCCATCCTTACTGTGCCCATCAAGGCCGCCGATGAGGTCATCGGCGTCATGAGGTATTATACCGCAGAAGAAAGGGATTTCACCGAGGGTGAGGTCATGCTGGCAGAGGCAGTCGCAAGCCTTGGCGGCCTGGCCATCCAGAATGCATCCATGTACCTGATGCTGAAACAGGACATGCAGTGCCTGAAGGAGGACATCTGGAGCCACCGTTCGTGGTTCTGATGTCTCCGTGCATTTTTGATCGTGTCATTTCGAAGGAACGAAGTGGCTGAGAAATCTTTGTCCCAGAGAGGATCTTAATCTTTTATGAAAACAGGATATCTCCTTGTGCCCCTTAGGAGTTACATTTGACTTGCGTGACATCAATCTAGGCAAGATCGTATTGACTGGTCCCTCCCTTTTATAAAGGGAGGAAAGGAGGGATTTAAACTCATGCCATCCATGGCCCTCGCCCTGAAGGGCTCACGTGAAGAGCGTCCAATCCGGCTATCCTTATAGAATTGTGAAAACGCTCTGATCGGATGGTTAGAGTTTTACAAATCTCCCCTGTCCCCTCCTTACAAAGGAGGGGGACCAGGTTATCACGACGTGGATGGCACCTCTCCTCTTGTCCGCCTTAGCAGTCGGGCTGCTAAAGCGGAGTAGGCCGGGAGATGGGTCCGTCAAATACACTTCCCAAGGGAGGGCTTCACATGCTTGGAAGATCGATCAATGAACTGAAAGTCGGCGATTTCGCGGAATTCTCTAAGACCGTCTCCGAGACGGACATCTACCTTTTTGCAGGCATCGTAGGCGATTTCAACCCGGCCCACGTGAATGAGGCATACGCCAAGAATACCTTCTTCAAGACACGCATCGCCCACGGCATGCTCGCAGCAGGATTTGTATCCTCAGCCATCGGCATGCAGCTGCCTGGACCGGGCACCATTTACATCAGCCAGGAGCTGAAGTTTCTGGCCCCGGTGCACATCGGCGACACGGTGACCGCCCACGTGGAGGTCTCCGAGATGAACATGGAAAAGAACCGGGTGAGGCTCAAGACATGGTGTGTGAACCAGGACGGTGTGAAGATCCTGGAAGGCGACGCCATGGCGAGCCCGCCGAAGAAATAGCTCCCAATAAGGTCGGGCCGTGTGCCCGCCTTTTTATCCTTGCGTATCGAATCTTTTAAGGTGAACTGCAACCTTCTAACAAGAAGCAATCGAATATGTCATATTGCATACCTTATAATAAGCCATACTAATGTATGGTATTTTTGCCTTATTAGGAGTAGTAATAATCTGCGATGAAAGTTCATTTCGAGTGGGATCCGAACAAGGATCTGGAGAACCGGCAAAAACACGGTGTTTCTTTTCTGGAGGCACAATATGCTTTCGCCGATCCTTGTCGTGTCATTGCGGAAGATGTGGGTCACAGCAATAAGGAAAAGCGCTACTACTGTTTTGGAAAGGTTGCGCGAGGAATTCTTACTGTCCGCTTTTTGTATAGAAACAACGTAATCCGTATTATCGGCGCTGGATTCTGGCGGAAAGGAAAGGCGATCTATGAAAGCGAAAACAAGGTACACCGATGAACCGTTTGGGGAGATAAAGATTATTCCTGATTTTTTACCTTCGCCTGAAGAGCTGGCGTTCAGGGAGAAATCCGTAAAGGTCACCATTTCCCTGAGCAGCAAGAGCATAGCGTTTTTCAAAGCCGAAGCTTCAAGGTATCATACTCAATATCAGCGTATGATCAGGCAGCTCCTCGACACCTATGTGGACACACAATCAAAAAACAAAACAAACAACTCCGGAAAGACATCTCGTAAGCGGACCGGTACATGAAGGTTAAAAGCAGATGACATTCATGGGTTGGCAGGAGATTACCTCGATCCCGATGATTTTAACCCTGACAAGGTAAACGAGATCCTGGCAGGCCTCAAGTCAGCAGGCTGCCCTTTAGGCGGTCTTCTTTTTCTTCTGCGCTTCCATGTACCGCCTGAGCACGGTGAGATATGTAACTTCATTTGTACCTCCATGCAATGGGTGATGCCGCTTGTTTCTTGGATTATGAAATTGATTATGATATATTTACTGCCCGAATAGAATGCTGTGTCATCCATGATTCTCCATCCAAGAAAACCTGTGATTAAAAAGAATGGGAGGGTAGGCGATCCCGAATTTCCGGAAGATCAACATGCATAAGACAAGGGAGAATGAGTCCACTCATATTCTGTTATACCGGAAAAAGTCGGTATAGTAATTGTTAGATCAGCCAATAGCGCTATGACGATACTGAACGATACCTTTAAAGCATTGCTTGAGGAAGCATCCTTCACAAAGGAGATGCTTGGTTCCGGTGCTACGCAGATCAGAAATGCGAACTATGCATCAAAAGGAATATACTTCCAGGCTTTCACGAGCCTGTCGACTGGTCTTGAGCGTATTGGGAAGCTTTGTTTGATGCTGGATCACTATATTGACAATGGCGGCAACTTCCCAGACTTCAAATACATGAAGAACCAAATAGGTCACAAGCTTATGCTACTCTACGAGAAGTCTCGCACACTGATCCAACGTCGCGCCATCACTCTTCCCCATCTGCAGGATCTATCCGATCCAGTGTATCAGGCAATACTTAGGGTGCTTCACGACTTCGCTGAGGGTGATCGTTACTCGAACATCAACCTTCTTGTCGGAAGTCTTCAAACCGGTGACCCAATAGCTGCATGGTTTAACTTGGTTGATGTCCCCTTGTTCAATACCCGCATTAGCAAACGCAGGAAGCAAACCATAGCAAAAAATGCTTCTTTTATTAAAGCGATAATGGGAAATAACACTATGGTTTTACACACATCTGAAGCCGGAACTGAAATCACCGATATAGAAGATGCAAGCATACGAACCGGTGTATACGAAGCAGTGGCACCATTTAGACAACTCTACGTTCTACAGATCATTCGTTATTGGGTAGAACTCTTGTCTTCACTAGAAATAATGGCCCAGCGACTCGGGAATGAAGATGTTCCTTTTTTCAGTGAACTCCTTGCGGCTTTCTACAATGATGACTCATACTTTCGGACTAGAAAAACGTGGGAGGGTATTTAATCATACCGGAAGGGCACCTAACAAGGCGCTGAAGCGGATCGTAGCCCTGTCGGGCTACTCCCGCTTAGCCTTCCGTTAGACCGTCTGATTGAACAAAGTGAGGACACTATGCAGACGCTAGTAGAACTCTTAACTTCAGGAACCTTCTGGACCGCGGTTGGATCATTGGCGGCGGTGTTAGCGTTGTTTCTTCCACTCTTGCTGAAACACCGAAAGGTAAAGCTGGAAGAGAAGGTTCGCCGAGACTATAGGCATTTCGGGGCTACTGTTGTTCACCAGAATCGTGTGACGCACATCGCGTCCGTTGATTTTCCGAAAACGCTACCATGGTTTCAAGCGTCCCAGGCCCTCTGCGCTACGGCCGAGGCTCTTCAAGATCCTTCCCGCTACAAACTACTGGACGTCGAAGGAGCTGCTTGGCTGGAAAAGCCAGCCACCATTGGGGAGCTCAACACTCATTCAATCGCACTTGTTGACACCGAATTCTCAGCGACTGTTCAGGACGACCCGTATCTCGTCGCGAAACTCATACGGTCCCAGAAATAGACGCGAATGACCATTAAGTGCAAGCGGTCCAACAAACGAGAAGAAGGAACCCACCCATCAGACTCTTTGGAGATGCTATGGAAATATTCAGTAAGATGAATGCAAAAAATACAGGCAGTCTGGAGATGCTCACCTCTTACATGCTCATAAGTCCGCAGAACTCATCGGCCAGGAACCTTTCAGTCCAGATTTCTTTCATACCCGTAGGATCAGAGCAGCCGATTCATGCCCATGCCCCTGAACAATGTTATTATGTCATCAGGGGGAAAGGCCTCATGATCATCGAAGACGAGACCAGGCAGGTGTCTTCAGGAGATGCGGTATATATCCCCTCGAACAAGAAGCATGGGATCAAAAATATCGGCGATGAGGTCCTGGAGTATTTAACGGCAAACTCGCCGGTCTTTGCTAAAGAGTACGAAGATAGTCTCTGGCCCGGAGATCCTATTTGAATAATCGCTCCCGGGCCCTTGCCCGCTGATCCAGTGGATGGGTGGCGCCGTTGATCCGCTCTACTTCCCGGTCTTTGAGCTGCTATTTGCAGGTTTCTTCGCTGCAGCCTTGACGGGTTTTGGTTTCAGCGTTTCCGGGATAGGGGCCTTGGGTTGTGCTGCTGCAGCCTTTGAGGGTTTTTCGAAGACAGAGGTCACGCTCTTCATGAAATCCTGATACTGCTTCGCCTGCTCGTTGATGAGCTCCTGGAAGTTTTTGAGCCCCTGGGTCGGGGATGTGACCCGGTCATCGAAGAGCGCCCTCAGGCGGGCATTGCCCTCCTCCAGCTCTGCAATGCGTTTTTTCAATTCCTGATTTTCCCGGGACAGCGTGATGTATTCCTTCCTGGGTACCAGGTCCATCATAAAGGCGAGTTCGCTGAAGGATCTCTGAAAATCGTCAAGGGCTTTATGCCACACATTGAGATATCCCGGCGCCTTCTCTGTTTCAGGATCGAGGCCGTACATACGGCAGAAGAGTGCTGTGATGTCTTTGAAGTCGCTGAAATTGCCGGAATACCACTTCATGATGTCTTCGAACTGCTGTTGTCCCTTGGCTGCGTTGATCATGATGTTGCCCCAAAATTCGAGAAACTGCTTATCCATGGGATTTCCCCTTTCCGACCTCTTCATCGAGGTCAAGCTGGAACCGCACCGGCCCCCGCATGCCGTTTGCAAAGCGCTTCTGGATGGCGTATTCCGTATCGGGCGCAGACCAGGTCGTGGCGATGGCGCCATGTCCCTTGGGGAACACGGTAACCTCGGCATCCACATAATCGAGAGGTGCACGGGCCGACTCTTTGTCCACGAGGTCATCGCTCTGGGCATAACAGATGAGGAACTTGATGCCTTTCTCACTGATCCCCTTGAAGTTGAGCTTACGGCCGAAGAGCTTTACCGGCAGGGTCCCGTCTGCGGCCACCGGAACCGTGTATGAGTCAAAGCTCAACTTGGTAATAGCCACCGGTATATCCTTGCGGTCGTAGATGAGCCAGTGGTTCAGAGCAGCAGCGGTCTTGGTGATCTTTACGTCCTTACCCGCGGGATCGTCGAAGAGCATGAGGTCTCGGTAAAGGGTATAGACGGGTGCCTCTCTGTCCATGCTCTTGAGCTTATACACCCAGCTCATTACCTTGCCATCGACCACGGAGTTGCCGTTTGGCAGATCCTTGACGGCATAACCAAGATCACGAAAGCGGTTCGGCAGGTGAGCGAGATACTCGATTAAGGCCTTGCTCCTGGTGCCGTCCATGGGCGCCACACAGGTGATGAGCGCATCCACAAGGCCGTCCAGCTCGCCTGTTACAATGTCAAGGACCGCTATAAATCCGCCCTGGCAGAAGCCGTTCAGCGTAACAGGAAGCCCGTGCTTCTTCTTGATGATCTCGCAGAAATAGCGCGTGTCCAACGCGTCGTCTTCACCGGTCATGGTCTGGACTGCAGCTGTGGTCTCTATATCTTTGAGTACGCGCACATACGTGGGAATCCCCTGGTTGGCATACGCATGGACATAGCTCTTGCCCTCACCGGGAAGAAAGCCGAGGATATTTACACCGAGGACATACGGTGGAATGATCAGGATCGGCTTTGAGCGACCCTTGACCTTGATTCCTTTCTGGGGGAGCACCTGGTAGAGGGTGAAGCGGTCCGTCTCGGCAATATTCTTATAACCGTCTTGGTCAAAATGGAAGCCATATTCGGGCTCGATATCATCTATGGCCTTGGGGTACTCATATACCACCTTTTCCAGGAGTTTGGCCTGGCGTTCCACGAAGGATTCTATATCCTCGCCGCCCCGATCGAACATAGTATTGAGCCAGGCATTGAATGCCCGGGAGAGCTCGTTCATGTGGAAATCACTCATTGCCTTCATCGAGCTGTTAAAGCCTTTTTGTGCCACCTGTATGTTGAACTGGAGCAGCTCAAGATAGTCGCGGATGCTCTCCTGCGGGGTGTGGCGCACAAGCTTATCCCGTTCCGTTACCGTGAAGGAATTCAAAGCGATCCAGAAGGGGGTCATGAATTCATTGAGGTATTTGAACACGCCGTTAAAATATATCCCATTGGCCTTGAGCTTTTCCTGGGTGGCCCCGCCTATGGTGAGACTCAACCCCATGAGCCTTTCAATGCCTTTGAGAACAGCACCATAGCTCTCAAAACTTAAACCCGTTGCTTCCTTGATGTCTTCCATTGTCCCCCCGGATCATCGTGGCCGAAATAACTCTTTACTGCTGTTTTGTCTTGGCCTGCGGCTTGTCCTGGATCGAGAAATAGTCATCCACACGCTTGAAGTTCTCATCAACGGATTTCTTGAATTCGTCGCGGCCTTTCTTGTAGGAGGTAACCCATTCGCCCATGACCCTCTTGAAGTCCTGCGGCACCCAGTTTGCCTGGCTGAAAAAGGTACCGAGCATCTTCTCGGTCTGGTCCTGGAGCATGACCATCGCGTTGTAGCTGTTATTAAAGGTGCTCTTGTGGAAATCGATCATCTGTTTGACAATAATTTTCTGGTCCATGACACTTCTCCTTTCCCTTGCTTTTTATCTTTTATAACCTGCCGGGCAGGTCCTTCCTCAGCTCCCTTTGAATCTATCGAAGAAATCTTCGACCTTGTCATACCCCTCGTCCATAGCCTTCTTGAAATCATCACGGCCTTTCTTATACACACTCGTCCATTGGTCCAGCACCTTCCTGCCTTCGTCGCTCATCCCGGGGGTCTGATCGACAAAGGTCTTCAGCAGCTTTTCCGCCTGGTCCTGGAGCATGACCAGGGTGCCGAAGCTGTTGTCAAAGGTCGTCTTGTAAAACTGGATAACCTGCTTTGCCATATCCTTTGGATAATTCATTGCTATCGTCTCCTTAATCATGATCGGTTAAGATTATTTGGCAATGTATTCCTCAACCTTTTTATATCCGTCCTCCACCACCTTCTTGAAGTCTTCACGCCCCTTCTTGTAGGTGCTTACCAGGGTGGTGAAGGCCTTCTTTCCATCCGCGGGAAGCCATGACGCCTGATCCACAAAGGAGTTCACCATCTTCTCCATCTGATCCTGCAGGGTAACGAGCATGTTGAAGCTGTTGTCGAATGAAGTCTTGTGTAATTCAACCATCTGTTTCACGAGTTCCTTGTTTTCCATAATTACCTCCCTTGCGTAATTACTAAAGTTTTCTTAAAGAACTTCTCTTATAATAGTGGCAAAGAATGGTTTGTCAAGGGGAAAAATGTTGCAATGCAGCAAAATTGAATCTTGCATCCTGCCTTGCTTGAAACTATATGTAATTGACTTATCTGATATACAATTCAAGAGTTGTTACCGATCAAAGATGCACAACATGGATAAGTTCTTGAATATATTGTTGCAGAGTGACAATTCGTATGATAAAAGCGGGATGTCAGGTAAAGAGAACATGAATGATAATGTTGTCCTTAAAAAATATGCAAGCAGGCGGCTCTATAACCCTTTGAACAGCTCCTATGTCACGCTGAACCAGGTGGCGGACCTCATCAGGACGGGTAAAGACATAAAAGTCCTTGATGCCAAGACCGACGAGGACGTCACGGCATTCATCCTCACCCAGATCATCATGGAAGAGGCAAAGAACAAGAATGCCCTGTTACCGGTGCCTCTCCTGCATCTCATCATCCGTTATGGCTCTACGGTCCTCCAGGAGTTCTTTGAGAAACACCTTGAGGACACAATCAATTCTTACCTTCAGTACAAACAGGCCGTTGACGATCAGTTCAGCAAGTGGCTGAACATGGGCGTGAACTATTCAGAGATGACACACAATGCCTTGAAAGGCCTTTCGCCATTCCCGGGATTCTCACCTCAGAGGGGCCCACGACCTCCTGAGAAACCCGGCAAAAAGAAAAAGGGCTGATTAGCTTCATCCGCCCTCTTTCTCTTATCGACTTGAGGGTTTCTTTTAAGCAGCGCTCATCTGTGGAGGAGTTTCGGTATTTACACTCCGCCTGGCCCCGTACGTAAGGGCGTTTGCGAGCCCGATCTTTTCAAGGGTGAATTTCAATGCCGGAGGCCAGTGGTCCTTCAGGGCCTTCCGCCCCATGAACACGGAGATATGCCCCGCATCCTCCACGATCGTCTGGAAGATATCCTCGGGCTTTGTTGAAACGTATGAGCTCATGTTGAAGAGCTGCGGCACCAAAGTGATATCATCCTTCTCCCCGGCAAGCATGGCTATGGGGCATGTGATGGTATGCAGGTCTATATACTTACCGAGGACCTTCAGTTTTCCCTGGATAAGGTGGTTCTTCTTGAAGAGCTTGTCCACTGCCTGCAGATACCACCTGCCCGATATGTTCTGGGTATACTCGTACCAGGTCTGAAACTGCTTTGACCTCTCGAGATATTTGTCATCTCTCACATTGACCCATAGGTTGATGAAGTCACTTACAAACCGCTCATAAGGGTTCATGATCTTCCAGCCCATGAGCATCATGTCGCCGAGCATGTTTCCAAAGCCCATGGCGACAAGCCACTGGTAGAAATCAATGGGCATGCCCTGAACGACATCCTGGAGCTTGCCCCCGCCCGCCGTGAAATCGATGGGCGCTGCCGCCAGCATGAGGGCCTTGATATCCTGCGGATAAAGGCAGGCGTAAATGGCGCAGAGCCATCCCCCCTGACACAGCCCCACGAGGATAACCGGCTCTCCTGCGCCATGCACGCACAACCTGAGCTGCAAAACGAGATCGCTGATGGTCTCGTGCTGTCTGGTTGGCGTGCTCGGTTTCCATTCGACCACATACACCGGCAGCGTCGTTTCCTTCAGGCATGTCTGCACCAGGCTTTGCTCCTGCGCATAATCCGCTATGCTCGAATGATGACCGGCCTGAGGCGGCACAATGAGCAACGGTGCCCCGGTGCGGTCCTCATCAAATCGTCTGAGTATGACAGCCTTATCTTCATGAACAATCCTGTTCGCGGAAATGAACTCGGGTGTGCGTCTGAATGTGGCGGTCTCCATGAATTTGGCAATATCTATATAAGGATCGTACATTGTTCTCCTCCCTTTTTAAATTCCACCTTTTTCATAAGGTCAGGATTTTCTTTTTTCAATGTTGCCCGTTCTCTGCTGATCTTGAGAAACTAAACGGACAACAGGTGAAGATTCCCTTCTTCCATTCCTATCGGCCGGCTATGCAAACCCATAAGGTCAGGCCTCTTGCACCCTTGCTATTTTCCGGTTATCCTTTAAGATATCTGTTCCAAAGACTTTTTTGAGGGTGAGATGAAAAAGATACGGATGATCCTTAGCATAGTCCTGTCTCTTATTGTCCTGTATACGATTATTGGTTTTTTCATCCTGCCCCCCGTGCTCACCTCAGTGCTGTCCAAGAACCTTACCCAGGCACTGAAACGAAATGTGGCAATTGAAAAGATCAGGTTTAATCCGTACACCCTTGTGGCTGTGGTCCAGGGATTATCCATCAAGGATCAGGACCGTCCTGGTGCTTTTGTCTCATTGAGATCGCTCACCGTGGACGTTCAGTGGGCCTCCTTATTCAAGCTGGCTCCCATCATACGGGAGCTGAAATTAGACAGACCCTCCATCAAGGTCATCAGGTTTGAAGACGGCACCTATAATTTCTCCGACCTGATGAAAGGCGGCAAAAAAAAGGAGAAACCCCAGGAGTTCTCCCTATCGAATATTCAGATTGTCGGCGGAGTCGTGGTGATGGATGACATGCCCGTCCACAAGACCCACACTGCAAAGGACATCAACATCACCATCCCCTTTGTATCAAACATACCTTATTATACGAATGTCTTTGTCCAGCCGACCTTCCGGGCAACCATAAACGGCACTCCCTTCCAACTCAAGGGTAAGACAAAGCCCTTCTCAGATTCACTCGAAACAACCCTTGCCTTGAGTCTCAAGGACATAAACCTCCCGAATTACCTCGCCTATGTCCCCATGAAGCTTGGATTTGATATCGATTCGGGTTCACTGGATCTCAATGCTTTATTCTCCTATAGGCAGTTCCGTACAAAGCAGCAGCCCATACTGAACATCTCGGCAGATCTGGCTTGCAAAGATCTTGATGTGAAGGACCAGGGCGGCAACCCTATCCTGCATATCCCGAAGATGACCACGAAGCTTGCCCCTTCGCGACTCCTAAAGAAACAGATTCATGTTGAACAGATTGCTGTTTCCTCCCCTGAGCTCATTGTCAGCAGGGATAAGAAAGGCATGCTGAACATGGTGCAGGCCCTGCAGAAGACAGAGACCAAGGAGACATCCCCACCCGCAAAAGAAAAGCCGGCTGCGAACCCTGTTTTGCTTGTCATTGATAAGATCGACCTCACAGGCGGGAAGATCCAGTATACCGATCTCTCCGGAAGCTCACCGGTCAAGATTGCAGCAGAAAGCCTTTCCATCGCTGCACGCGGCATCACCACGGATAAGCAGGGAAGCGCGAGTGCGGATATCTCCTGTACGCTCAATCGGACAGGGCATCTGGCGCTCGGCACATCATGCACCCTGAATCCGCTATCAGCCGATATCAAGCTTTCCCTGGACGGATTCCAGCCCTCATGGCTCCAGCCCTATATCATTGATCAGGTGCCCATCCTCATCAGACGGGGAACAATCTCCTCACAGGGGCGGATAAAGATAGCCCTTGCGCCTAAGGTACCTCCACGGATCAATTTCGCCGGGGATGTACAGTTTTCAGACTTTGCATCAGTGAACAGGGCTCATGCAGAGGA